>Ga0068868_100000039_pt1 | contig 71296 bp, 94 predicted proteins | sample KBSMisM42_FD_64660 | JGI IMG/M metagenome (GOLD analysis project Ga0068868, IMG submission 64660) | Miscanthus rhizosphere microbial communities from Kellogg Biological Station, Michigan, USA - KBS Miscanthus M4-2 | ecosystem: Host-associated > Plants > Roots > Rhizosphere > Soil ...
ATCGTCGAGATCAGGGCCGAAGGAGACGTCGCGTCGCGAAAGGAAGTTGCGCACGCGGGTGACCACTGCTTCGTCGACGCCAAGGATCTGGCCCAGGGCGGCGTCGGTCTCGGCGGGACCGAGCTCGCGTCCGGCGCGCCCCATGCCGAAGAAGGCGACTCGCTCTTCTCGGTTGTTACCGAAGCCGCTGATACCGTGGCAGCCGTTGAGCATGTAGCGGATGACGTAGGCGCGCACCCAGTAGGGCGCGTACGTCGAGAAGAGCGCGGTGTTCTTGTCGAAGCGGCCGGCGGCGATGCACAGGCCAATGAAGCCCTCCGAGTACGCATCCTCTGGCACCGGGCGCCCGCGATAACAGCGACGGGTGACGTTGATAGCGAGGGGGCGGTAGGTGGCGGCGAGGGCTTGCTGTTCCGGGTTGAGCTTGACGATGCGAGACTTTCGAGGCATTCGCCTCAACCTGCCTATGAAACGGTAAGGTGTCAACTGGCTGCGTAGGAATCTGTGATAGCATCGGAACATGTCCAAGTCCGACACCTGGGAAACCGGCCTACTCAAACTGCTCTTTCAGAACATCGCCTTCACGGGCGTCGGCGACGCGGGCGGCCTTCTGCCGAGCGCCACCGCCGGCAATCTCTACCTCTCGCTGCATACCGCCGACCCTGGCGAGGCCGGCGACCAGACCACCAACGAGGTGTCGTACGGCTCCTATGCGCGCCAGGCCATCGCGCGTAGTACCTCGGGGTTCACCGTCACCGGCAACTCGGTCTCTCCGGCAGCCGACGTCAGCTTCCCGAAAGGCACGAGCGGCGCACTCTCGAGCGCGCTCTACCTCGGCATCGGCACCGCTCTTTCCGGTGCCGGCAAGCTCCTCTACTCGGGGCCCCTGGCCTCTCCCATCCCGTTCGGGCTCAATGTGACGCCGCAGGTGCTGGCAACTTCGGCTCTCACCGAGGACTGACCGGTGACCATCACCACCAGAGATGCGCTTATCGCCGCCTCCACCGCGGGCCAGGAGATCGGCTGGATGAAGTCGGCGGCGCGCACCACCATCGCCGCCGCCTGGTTCTCGCTGTTTGATCTCGCTGGCAACCCTGGCGCCGGCACGCTTGCGGGATCGTCCACAGCAGCTGGCGTGGTGCCCGATGACACGGTCGCCGGCATGCCGCCCGTCAACAGCTTTGGCGGCGGCGCCACCGGCTACCTGAGCACCGTCGACTTCGGCTGCTCGGTCGCGGCGCGACTGCGCCTCTACGACCTGCTTTTCAAAGCCGGCGCCTACGCCTTCAACGCCAACGTCACCCTGGCCTCGCAGCCGAGCTACGCCGCGCGCGTGCCCGGCGGCGACTACACCGGGCTCCAGATCTGGATCGAGTGCGTCACCGCCTTCACTGGCAACTTGTCGGTGGCGGTGACCTACACCAATCAGGCCGGCGTCACCGGGCGAACCACCGGCACGGTCGCGCTGGGCATCGCGCCCACCCTTGGGCGGCTCATCCAACTGCCGCTGCAGGCGGGCGACTCAGGCGCCCAGAAGATTGAGAGCGTGGTCGCCACCGTGGCCACCGTGGGTACCTTCAACGTGCTGGTCATGCGCCGCCTGTGGAGCGGTCGCGTGCGCATCGCCAACGACGGAGATCTACATGGCCCCGACCGCACGGGTCTGCCGATCGTCTTCGACACCTCCGCCCTCTACCCCATCATCGCCGCCGACAGCACCTCAAGCGGTGTCCCCGAATTGCAATTCGGCATCGTCAACGGGTAGCATGAAGTAGTGGGTCAGTTCTTTCGCGCGCCGCTGTCTTCTCCCTACCGCGAGGCGTTCATCGATCTCGGGCAGCCGTGGATGCACGTGCTCGACGATGAATTCTTCCTGCCCACTTCGGGCCGCGCCGTTATCGCCGGCACCTCCACGTTGATTGGCCAGGGCGCCGCCGCGGCGACCGGCGCGGGAACGGCGGCCGGCAACGGCGCGCCGCAGCCCGTGACCGCGGCCGTGGGCGCCGCGCCTACTGCAATCGCTGGCGCCGGTGCGCTGACGCCGGCTGCGTCGTCACTCGGCTCGGCGCCGTCGACGATGTCGGGAGGCAGCGCGCTGTCTTCGTTTGGACAGGCAAACGCAGTTGGCGCGGGCACGTCGGCGGGCGTGGGCGTAGAGATTAGCCAGGTGCAGGCGACTGCCCGGGGCCAGGCGGCGGTGAGTGGACTCGGGACTCCGGCAGCGGTAGCGGCGTCACTGAGCGCGACCTCTACAGCGATTGCGGTAGCCGCTGCCGTGGCGACACAGGCGCAGGCAATAGCGGGAGCGGCTGGCCAGGCGGCGGGCGGTGGCGTTCTTTCTCCGACGGTGTCTGCGCGTGGCGAAAGCGCTGGCAATGCACCAGGGGTCGCCGCAGTGAGCGTTCACGGGAATGCCACGCTCGATGGAAACTTGCCGTCTGGAGGTAGTCCCGCCGACGCGCCTTCATGCTGCTGGCCAGCCATGGCGTATCCGACGCCGCCTGCCCAGAAGGTGGATTGGACCCCGCAGCCGCATCCGTCCGTGGTGCGTACGACGTATGTGGCGCCGGAGCATTCGGATGCCGCCACCCGAAATGCCTTTCGTATCTACCGGAGTTAACCGTAGCAACATCGCGAAGTTGGAGACCGTAGTTTGCGTACCACTGCAGGGAGATACTGCGCGTTCTGTGCAAGCTTTCCTCTATTCACCGACGGGTTTTTGTGTCTAGCATCTAAGCCATGGCCACTCCCGCGCCGGTTTGTTTACGCGCCGTGAAGCGAAGGAACCACAACTCAGAAATCGATTTCGTCGAGATCGAGAACAAATATTCGCAGATGTCGGAAGAGGAGATCTTCCAGCGTATCGCGAAAGTCGATCGCGAAGTAGACGAAGTTTTGTGTAGACTCGAAACCAATGACGCCCGAAGAGATGAAAACCTCGCTCGAGCTCTCATGGATGGAGATCGAGAAGCTCCACTCCAAATTGAAAGCGCTCATCAGCATTCAGGCGACGGCTGCTGACCACCGCGCCGATCTCGCCCTTCGCGTTGAGCGCAATACCCTCTCCCTCGACAAACTGACCGATCAGCTTCTCCTTCTCCGCCAGCAACGCGACGAAGTCTATGCCGCGGCCGATGAGCGCGAGCGCCTATGGATTCACGAGCACAGGACCGCGATCGATAGCTTCACCAAGGCGCTTATCGACCTCCACTCCAAGATTGCGGCCACCAAGGCGACCGACGAAGCGGAAGACGACGCAGAGGATAAGGCGGCCGACAAACTTGCCAGCGCCGCCGCCAAGACGGCAGAAGTGGCGACCAAGGCAGAAAACGCGCTCAAGGAGTTGCGCGAGGCGACCGCATCTCAGAAGACGGACCCGAAGGATGACGAAGAGCGTCACGCCGGCCTCTGGGGCGTCTTGCCGCGCATCATCCTCATCATCGTCAAGGCGCCGCGGCGCTTTCAGGTGTTGGCGGCGATCTTGGGTTTCATCATCGCCTTTGGCGTTGGCGCCTGGACCGGCTTCTCTCTGTACGATCGGATGGGCCGTCGACTTGAAGATGAACGGGCCAGGGAGCAGCCGCGGCGGCGCTGGGAGAAGCCGCCGGGACAGCCGCAATTGCCGCCGGCAGAGCGCTGAGTCAGAACAGACGCGCCGATTTCTGCCCCAGCATCCAGGTAAAGACCAGAAAGCCCGAGAAGAAAACGATCTCGCCGATGCGCTGCATCTTGGGGTTAACGGCCAGCACGAACATGAGTAGGCCCACGATCCAAATGATGAGCGCGATGTAGGCAACCATCGGGCACCTCCTCGACGAGAAGTAAGCAGACAGTAGACGACAGGCAAGGGGTCGGCTACTTTCTGCTCATGGATCAAACCAGCCTGAATGCGCAAGAGGTCTTCCGAATCATTCACGATGCAGTCGCGCACGGGGCCTGGTGGCCCCTGGCCGGTGTCGCGCTCATCTTCGTGGTCTCGGCGATGCGCAAGCTCGCGATCGGGAGAATGGGCAAGGTGGGCTCCTGGCTCGCCACCGACCACGGCGCGATGCTCCTGACGGTGGTTTCCGCCGTGTTCTGTGGCCTCGGTATGGCGCTCCTTGGGGGCGCCACCCCGACCAAGGCTACGGTGGTGGGCGCGCTCATGGCCGGCGGCACTGCTCTGGTATCGTTCCCGACCGTGCAGAAGTTCTTCGCCAGCTGGTTCGGCGTCGATCTCGGCATCTCTCTTGGACAGAAGGTGGCGGCGGTGACGATGCTTGCCTCGGGCGCGCAAAAGGTACGCAAGGACGGCGTGCTGACGCCGGCCGAAATCGCCTCCTTTGCTGAAAAGACGCCGACCGGAAAGGGCCCGGCCACGCCGCCGGCTCCGCCGCGCGAAGGAGGCTTCGTCCACCATTCGCTGCTCTGGCTGATCGCCTTTGTGGCCGCCGGTATCTTCTTCGGCATTTCCTGCGGCGGCTGCGCTCTGTCGTGGCCGGACATCGCGCGCGTGACCACCACCAGCCTCAACCGGGCTATCGTGGTGGGCGCCGAGCTCGCCGAGGAAGACATCGCCAAGTGCGAGGCCAACGTCAATAAGCTCCTCGACGAAGGCAAACTGGAGGAAGGCAAAATCAGGCAGCTTGGCTGCAAGAAAGAGCGCGGTGACTTCTCGACGGGGCTTACCAGCGCCAAGGCGGTGGTGACCGGCGCCGGCGCGGCTGTCGATGGAGGAGAGGCGCTTGGCAAGAAGGACTATGCCGGTGCGTTGGCGCCCGTCTTACAGAAGGCATCCGAGTTGGTGAAACTGTTCGAGTCGTACAAAATCCAAGGACTGCCGCCCGTCGAGGGCGTGGGGGTGAAGTGATGGATTGGTTCAGTGCCATCGGCAAGGTCGTGCAGTTGGTCGTGGATCTGGCGAACGCCCCGGCGGAGAAACACGCCGAGATCGTCGCCAACTGGCTGGCGTCGGAGAAGGACGCCCTGGCCGCGGTGATCCTCTTCAACGGCCGCACGGCAGCCTCCATCGACGCCACCGACGCCCGTATCGCCGAGATGGAGAAGAGACACGAAGCCGAAGTCGCCGCGCACCAAGAGACGAAGACGGCGCTGGCCGACCTGAAGGCGCAGCACCAGCAACTGGTAGCCTCGATTGATCTAGCCAAGCCAGTGCCATGAATCTGCTCGTGGTGGGCGGCGTGCAGGTGGCAATCGACGACGGCACGGTGCAGTGGCGTGCCGGGCTCACCATCGACGCAGATGGCTCGCCGCACGCATACGCGCCCGCCAATAGCGGCCTCGTAGCTCTCGACTATCTGGCCGACGCCGGCCACGGCGTGGACGAGAAACATCCCGTCGCCAACTGGTACGGCGTCGTCACCGACACGGGCCTACACACCGGTACGCCGATCATCCAGGGACCAAACGATCCCGCGCCCGGCTACTACGTCTCGCCAACTGCGCTCGAGGACGCCTCCAAGTTGGAGCGCGACCCGCTCCGCTACGTCAACGCGGAGGTGGTGCCCTATCTCGCCATCCCGCCCGATCTTGAGCGCTTCCAGGGGGCGCGGCTCCTGCGGATGGGCGACGTGGCCATGGTCCGCTACCGTGATCGTCAGGTCGCTGCCATCCTGGCCGACGTGGGGCCGCACGGGAAGCTCGGCGAGGGCTCCATCGCGCTCGCCGAAGCATTGGGCATGGATTCGTCGCCCAAACACGGCGGCGTGGGCGGCGGCGTCAGCGTGGTGGTGTGGCGCGAAAGCGCGCACGGCTGGCCGCGCAGCCTCGAATCCATCGCGCACCAGGTGGCATCCCTGATGGCGCCACAGACCATCGCCGCTTAGCGCGCGTCTACAAGTCGAAGAGGCGCCACAGCCAAAGGAGCGCGCGGAAGATTCGGCCGCGTGGCCGCCGAGTGACGTACTTCGAGTAGTCGCGGCGCCGCTGGTAGCGCCGCCACCAAGTGCGAAAGTTGTCGCGGTAGCGGGTGCGGCTCAAGACAGGCCGCGTTTTTGGAGCACGCGACCGGAAGCCTTTGCGGCGCGGACCAGGGCGTCGTCAATGCGCCGCCGGACCTTCTTGCGCTTGGGGACGATCTGGTTGACGCGATACTCGGCGAGCTCGCGGAGACGCAGGCTCTCGGCGCGCTCGGACTTGGCCAACTGCCGTCGTAGTCGCTGGGTGCGATCTCGGGCCATCTTCAGGTCCCACTCGAGTCCCTCTTCGATGGGATCGAGCGCGGCCTTGTCGACGACGATCATGCGCGCAGTTTACTGGACGCCGCGGCCGGCGAGATAGCCAAAAAAGCGATAGGGACGCTTGCCGCAGTTGCGCACGGTGATGACAAGCTCCTGCAGCGGATTGATGGCGGAGAAGTCCCTCTGCGGAAAGCCAGAGACCCTGGGCAGTACCTTCCAGTCATCGCCGTCGAAAATTCCCGCCGAGAGAAAACCAGTGTCCTCCGGTGCCGGAATGGAAGACTTCATGGCATCGTAGTCCTTGGCGCGGACCTGAGCGCCAGGAATGATACGCGTGGCGATGCGCCCTTGAAAGTGGCGCGCGACACCAGGTGGCACCACCAGCCGGTCGAAGCGAAAAATCATCATCGGCTGGATGACGACGGAAGCGAAGGCCATCGGCTCAACGGGCTTCTCCGTCGAGGCGTCGAATTCAACGAAGACCAACCGAGAGACGTCGTCATCGGCCTGGCGATAATCGAGAAGACGATCGGGCCAGACCTCGGCCAGAAGAGCAGGCTTGGTCACGCGGTCCTCTTGGCTTTGACCGGCACTCGAGGCGCGGGCGTCTCGGGCGGCTTTGCTACCTTGTAAGCCGGCGCCTCGACCCAACTCTTCATCGGGATCTCGTAGACGGATTCGATGGCAGCGCCCACGCGCATTCCCGGATCCTGGCCGCCGTCATTCGGACCCTTCTTGATGTTGATGACCTGATTGACGGAGCAGCCCAGTTTGGCGGCGACGAGCTCCTTGCCCTCTTTTTCGACGATCTCGCAGAAGCGAGAACGGGCTTCGTCCGGCGTCATACGCTCACTCATTCGCTTGAGGGTCACTGGTATTACCACGGTTGTCAAGATTCCAATACCCACTCAAGTGAGCACTACCGTGGAAACAGTTATGCGCATATGAGTGGTAATAACTGTTGTAAAATCAATGCTTTACACGTATTTGTGAAACCGATACATTCACTCCTGTCGCGTTTGGTGGGTGTCACGGGCAACGGGTTGTCGCGCGGCCCTCATCAACGAGAAACGAACACAGGAGACATCGAGAATGAGCGTCCTCGACACTCTGGTTCCCGGCAAGCGGGGCGGAAAGTTCCACAACATCGGGACCGAAATGGCACGCACCGTCGTTTACGGCAGCGTGTTCTACGGGCTCGGTTTCGCCCAGAACAAGTGGAAGGACAAGGCCAAGGTCGGGCGCGTTCCCGCCGACATGGCCCTCGGCCTCGGCGGCACCGGCCTCGGTCTGCTGGCGACCCTCTTCGGAGTCGGTCGCGGCGTCCAGCCGTGGCTGTGGGAGGGCGGCCGGATCGGCCTCGCCGCGTTCGGTCACGCGCTCGGCGCCGGGCACGGCGGCCAAAGCGCTGGCCAGGCTCGCGTCCTCATGCCGAAAAAAGACGTGGCGAAGGCCCTCGCCGCGGTTCCCGGAGCGGTGGTGGTGGGAGCGATCCCGCCGGCCCCGACGGGGGATTGGCTGTCGGTGCAAGACCTCCGCAGCCTGTCCAAGTCGTAACACGACCTCGCTTTTGATGGCGGCGTAAGCCGCTTTTGGGACGGGGTCGAGCAGGACAGCGCGTCTGTGTGGCGCGCTGAGTAGTACCCGGCTGATGCGAATGCGTCAGTCGACGATCCCAAACCAGGCGCCATCTGCGGATGGCGTTTCGAGAGGTAATGCACATGGATATGGACGACGTTTCGATCTACGGTCTCCAGGGTCAGGCTCGCCCCGATGAAGTGTACGCGGGCGGTCACCAGGAAATCCTCGGCGGGTTCACCCACCAGGAGATCCTCGGCGCCATCGCGCAGGCGCTCTCGTCGGCGCAGATGAAGCGGTCCTCGCAGTTCCAGACCGCGCTCGCCACCCGCATGGCGAAGCGGGCGCCGGTCGTGGAGCACGTGGCCCCGACCAAGAAGCGCCGCTGGCCGGTGGGCTTCGGCCCGACCGCCATCCCGCCCAACAGCACCGTCACCATCCAGGCGCAGCCGCAGGTGCTGTTCCGGGGCGAGAAGATCATCAACACCGGCGACGTGACCGGCCTGTTCATCCAGGGCCTGTTCGTCGGCAACAAGCCCCAGCTGCCGACCTTCCAGTCGCCCATCGGCGTGGCGGCGTTCGCGGGAACGGTGCTCGACAACGAGCTCCTGTTCGATACCTGCGACCCGGCGCTCTTCATCACGTTCCAGATCCAGAACACGACCGCGGCGACGCTGACGTGGTCGTCGACCATCGTGGGCCACGCCGTCCAGTAATTCTCGGAAAACGGCGCGGTTTTGCACTGCAATCCGGCCGCGCCCTCGGAAACGGGGGCGCGGCTTTTTTCGTCGAGGTCGCAAATGGGGCGGTTCCAAAAACTGGCGTGCCTGCTCCTTCTTCTGGCGACCGCCCATGCCGAGCAAGCCGAGGCGTCCATGGCGAGTCTCTCGAAGACCGAGATCCAGGGCGCGCTCAGGACCCTGCGCACCACCGACGCGGCCTTCAAGAGTGCACTCATCGCTCGGCTCGCCGTGCGCGCTCCGGTGGTGGAGGGCGGCTTCACGCTGCGCAATCGCCGCTGGGCCATCGGCGTTGGCCCTCGAGTAATCGATCCGGGGGCGCTGACGGTCATCACTGTTGAGCGCCAGCGCCTTTTTCGCGGCGAAAAGATCGTCAACACGGGCGACGTCACCGGGCTCTATATCGTCGGGCTGTATGTCGGCGACAAGGCGCAGATGCCGCTTCTTTCGCCTGTCGCGGTGGCCACCTTCGAGGGCAGTGTGCTCGACAATGAGCTTTACCTCGACACCTGCGATGTGGGCCTGCGCATGGCATTTCAGGTCCAGAACTTCTCGGCGGTGCCCCGCACGTTTGCGGCAACGGTCATCGGACAAATGATGGAGCGCTGGTAATGCTGCGACACGTATTGTTCGATCTCAGCCTGTTCACCGACGAGTCGGAGCGGGCCAATAGCCAAAAGCGCGTGCTGATTCTCCTCAACGCGCTCACCTGGTGCGATCAGCTTTGGCTGCGCGCGCACCCGGAGACGCCGCTCATCTACGAGGCGCCCGTCGAGTACAAGGTGCCGCAGCAGTTTGAGAAGGCGTATCTGCCGGAGGTGGAGAAGGTTCGCAACTGGATGGCCAAGAAGGGCGCGCCGGACGATGTCCAGAACGCGTTCAAAGAGATGGCCGACCAACTGGGCGGCGGCGAGTGTTTCCGGGAGATCCCGCGCATCATCGAAAACGGCGGTGGCGATTGCGACAACGTCGCTTGCTGGCGCGCCGCGGAGTTGCGCGAGCTCGGCATCATGGCCACGCCGTACATCACCTGGCGCAAGCGCCCGGACGGTGGCACCACCTACCACGTCATCGTGCGCTGGCCGGACGGTACCAGTGAAGATCCATCGCTGCTCCTTGGTATGGGCGGCGCGGCCCTCGAGCCAGCGCGGCAAGAAGAAGAACAGAAGCTCGCCGAGCGCACCGCCGACTTCGTGCAGGGCGTCATGAGCGGCCTCGGGGGTTTCCCGGGCCAGCCGCGTGCGCAGACGCGTGCGCAGACGCACCTCGAGGGGCAATTGCCGTCGGACTTCGGCAAGGGCATCCAGTACCAGCCGGTCTTCTGGTCGGACGATTCGTACGAAGACTGGTCGCCGACGCGTCCGCAGGCGTTCTACTACAACCCGCAGTACCCGGGGGGGCTCGTGGCCAATCAGCCGCCCGGAGGTGGACCACTCTTCAACACGCGCCTGCGCGACCCGGATGACGACTACGAAGATCGCGAGGACCGCTTCGACGGCGTGATGTCGGACGCCCGGCGCCGCCGCCTGGCGCGGAGCGAGTATCGTCGCCGGCTCCTGGAGGCTGCGTGAGCCGAAGTGCTCATCTCCTCGGACTCGGGCAAGAGGATCCGCCGCTCATCCATGATGCGGGGGCGGGGGTGCGCGCGGCGCGCGGGGACAGTCTCGTCGACGACGGCGAGGACGTGGCGCTCATGCGCAGTGAGCTTCCCGGCGTCAGCGACGAAAAATGGACGGCGTACGTGCGCCAGATGATCTCGGCGCCGCTTATCTCCGTGTCGGCCTCGAACGGCCTTGGCATGTTCGAGCTCATGCCGCGACGCCTGGCCGACCTCGGACTCGTGACCTGCCTCCAGCGCTCGAAGTCCGAGCCGGTCGAGGGACAGAAATCCAGGACGATCTGGGTGGCGGTGTTCGTGCCGCCGATGACGCCGGAGCGCTTCCTGCGCAATCCGCGGAAGCAAACCGAGGCGTTCGGTCTGTCGATGCGCGACTACGACGCCAAGATGCGGCTCGGCCTCATCCGCCGCGACCCCGGCATGTCGCGATCGGGGGCGCTGGCGATCCTGCACCGGGCCGGGCCGAACGGCCTCGACACCTGGCGCACCCACGAGAGATTTCCTGCGACCAAGCAGGTGTTCGAGAAAGTGGCGGGGCTGTTCTAATGGAAACGGCGCTTGTGCCTGCGTCCCCGACGGCGCTCCAGAAACTGGACGACGAATCGAAAGAGGCGATCTCCATGCTCACGGACTACGACGACGAAGACATCACCGTGGGACGAGCCAGTCATGGCCTGGACCCGTCGGAGTATGATGCGCTGCCGACCCAGGAAGCCAACTTCCTGCCGGAAGACGCCGCCTACATCGCGGGTCTGGCCAAGCCGCAGCCGTTTCGGGCCCCCGTCGAGCACTTCCCTATCTTGAAGTCGGCGCTACGGCGCTTCCAGGCCGAGAGCGCGCACCCGCGCACGCTCCGGGTGGACACCGAAAGCACGTTTCTCGGCTTCGCCTGTGACCAGGCCGTGCGCGAGCTCGACCGCCGCATCACCGAGCTTCGCACGATGATGGAAGAGCACGTCGCCGACGAGCACGGCGCGCCCATTCATCCGATGCGCCGCTGGGACGTCATCGGCGCCTCCGAGGCCATCACCGATCTTCGGGAAGCTACCAGCGCCAAGGAAGCAGTGGAGAAGCTCGACCAGGTGCCGCTCGACCTGCCCGAGTTTGCCCGCGGCAAGGTAAGTTGCTGGCGCGATGGTAACAGCATCGTGTGCTCCATCCGCTTTCTGGCTTCCGACGGCACGGGCCGCATCGCCACTATGTCGGCGCGCCCCAGTCTTGATGTCGACGAGGTCGCCGGCGCCATTTTGGCCAGCGGTTGCGACCCGGTGGCGGTGCTCGGCGCGCTCCCGGACGTGACCGCCATCGCCGCCGGCAAGCGCCTGGTACGCGAGGTGGCCGGCGCGGCCCTTCAGGCGCGGAAGCGCGAAGAGGTCGTCGGTATGACCGGCGAGGCTCCGGTGGTGCTGGCGCGCGGCGGCGAGACCCATGCGCCTTTGGCCGCAGTGATGTACCTTCAGCAGCGCGCCGAGCGCGGGGACGCCGCGGCGCAGACCGAGTTGGCCAAGCTCCACGCTGCCGCCCAGTCGCCGAACGGCCAGAAGATCGCGGCCCCCGTGCTCCAAGAGGCTCACCGCCGGCTACACGCCGGCAGGCCAAAAAAGGGCATCGGGACGTGGTTCAAAGAGAAGCTGGCGTTACTCACCGAATGATCTGAGAGGGACGAATGGGTCGCAGAGATCGAGCGTTGGCGAATCTTGATCCGGATCTGACGCCGCGACAGCGTCAGATCCTGGAGGGGCGGCGTATGCTCGACGAAAACGCCCCCGAAGAGGATGGCGAGATCGTAGGCTTGTACCGCGAGCAGGACATCGCTCGCGCCGAGCGCGTGTTCTCGTCCTTCCGGCACGCCGACGGACTCGAGCAAAAGGCCGCTCTCAAGAGCGCAGAACACCAGGCGCTGTCGGCCCAGGCGCCGTTCACCCGCAACAACCCGCCCACGTTCTTGAACGGCATGCCGGGCAACCAGCAGCAAGTATTGCCGGGACAAGAGATCCAGGTCGCCAACTGGGTGGGCGAGGACGCCGAAGCGACGGCCGTCGACTGCCTGTTCGGTCCCGTCGACCAGTTTCCGCCACTTACGCCGGGCGGCGTGCAGTATCGCCCCTACGGCGTGGTGCTCTTCGGCACCAAGGGTATGTCGCTCCGCGCCGAAGTGGACATCGGCCGCGGCGTGCAATTCACCGTGCCCGCGGCTTCCGTCCAGCTTTTGGTGGCACTCGAGGCGCAGACTCCTCTCCTTCCCGGGACGCAGCCGCTCAAGATGACAGGTATGCTGGCGTTCAATGTGGTGACGCATCAGCAGCCGGTCACCCGCACGATTTTCGGCGAGCTCGATGCGTCGACGTCGAGTGATCTGATCCCGATCCCGGCATTCGCGCGCTCGCTCACGCTGCAGCGCAACAATTCGCTCGCCGACGTGCATATCAGTGTCATCAACTACACGGGAACGGGCATTACGTCGTTTGACCGTGCCGCATCGGCCAGCGAGACGACCATGGACCCCATTCCTCTGGCCGGCGAGGCCGCCTATATCCAACTCACCGAGACGGCGGGCGTGGGAACCTTTTACCGACTGATTTTCAATCTGGCGTTCTGATGGGCTGGATCAACTCACATAGCCGCGGACTCGAAATACTGGGCGCCGACACCAACAAGGGCGTCCTCATCCGGGTCAAGAACGCCCCCGAGCTCGCCAGGGCTCAGGGGGCGATGGTGTCGCTCGTTCAGCAGTTGGCGCCGGCCACCGTCGAGTCCAAGGTATACGAAAAACTCGCCGATGAGTTGCGCGCGAGCTTCAAGGATCGGAAGGTCGATGCCGATGTGCTGGTGGTCGATGTCGACGCCTGGAAGATGTCCAAGAGCACCAGGCTCGGCGTGGGTCTGTTTGCGGTGAGCGCGGTCGCCGTCGCGGGGCTGTTCGCCTTCCTCGCGCGCCGGGGGTCCAAATGAGTTGGCTGCGCGCGCACGGGGAAGGAATGGACATCCTTGGCGCCACGCAAGTGGAAGTCGTCAACCGGATGCCCGCGTGGCAGGTGGGCGCAGTATTGGCAGGCGCACTCGCCTCCATGGCGACGCTCTGGATGGCGTTCACTGGGAGGCGTCGATGAGTTGGCGGGATGCACACGGTGAAGGCATGGAGATTCTGGGCGACGGCGCCATGGACTTTGTGCCGTGGCTCGGAACCATCGGTAAGATGTTCGGCGGTGGCGGGAGCGGCGGAGGTGGTGGCGGGGGCGGCAGTGCGCCTGTGCCCTCGACCGCCGAAGCCGTGAAGAAGGCCATGGAAGAGGAGCGGCAGCGCCAGCAACTGGAGAAACAGGCACAGCAAGGTCGTCTTGCCATGCTTGGGCTTTTGGGTCTCGTCGGGGTGGGCGTGGTTGGTACGACCGCCTATCTCGTCGCGAAGCGGTGACGAAAGGACAACGGAACATGAGCAACGCCATCAATCGCGCTCGCGCCCGGCAGCAGTATCGTCGGCACGAAAACGCCATGCAGGTGCTCGGCGAGGACAAGGGGAGCAGCGACGCCTCCGCTTATGGGAACCTCATCGCCACCTTGGCCCAGGCCGGCGGGGAGATCGCCTCGACGCAGATGAAAAAACAGGAGGCGGAGAAACAGGCCGCCGCCGACAAGGCCGCGCAGCTCAAACGCGAGAACGACACCAAAGATGCGGACCTGGCCGCCGAGAACGCGCGCCGCATCGCCACCGGCAAGATGCAGGAGGCGCAGTTGGCCTCGCTCAAGGCCGGCGCGGAGAAAGAGCCGTACGGGCCGCTGCACGTGGCGGCGCAGAACGCCAAGAACGCCGCCGACATGGCGGACGCCGACGCGCGTCGCCTCGAGGCCAAGGCGGCGTCGCTGCACGCCGGCATGCCAGGATCGCCCGAGTCCATGCAGGCGCTCCAAGTGCAGGCCAAGAACCAAAAGAGCAGCGGCGAGATGCCGCTGTGGGCCAAGATCGGCCTCGGCGCGCTCGGCGTCGGCGGCGTGGGTTTCGTCAGTTACAAGCTCTTCAAACGAAAGGGGAAGTGACATGGCGCGCACGTATATGGAGGTTCTGGGAACGGTGACGCCGGCTGCCGGCGGCGCCAAACGCGTGCGCGACATCGTCGCCGCGCTCGCGCCGCCCGTGCGCACCGGAGGTCCGGCGGCGTTGGTGCGGACCGACGCCGGATCCAAGGCGCCGACCGTCAAGGACGCGGCGGTGGCGGTGGTGCCGGGCGTGCTCGGTGGCGCCGTGGGCGCTTACGCCTGGAAAAATCACCGGATCCTGGGCTTCCTTGTCGGTCACGCCGTGGCCTCGACGGTTCATCCGTTGGTGACCGGCAAGAAACGCAAGGAAGCGATGTTCCAACTCGGCGTCGAAGGCGCCGGCATTGCTGGCGCTCTCGCCTGGAAGAAGCACCCGTTCTTCGGCTGGCTCGCGGGCGGCGTGGCCGGCATGCTGGCGACCGGTCTTATCAAGTCGAGCCCGACGCGCGCCCTCTACGACAAGTGGAAGACGGAGGGCTGAAGTGGATATCCTCGGCGCCCACGCGACGGGCATGGACATCCTCGGCACCGATGACGAGCCGGCCTCCGTGCCGATGCACGTCAGCGCGGTGAATGTGCCGGTGTACCCGGTGAACATGATGGCGGCCGATCGTCCCGGAAGCGATCTCGGTGATCCTGCCACCATGCTGCAGATGGGCGACCTCGTCGACGCCATCGGTCCGTCGGTGAAGAACCCGACCGGGGCGCCGTACACGCCGGTCAAGGTCCGTGGCCGAGATGGCGTCTTCTGGGTGCGCAGCACGTCGGTGGCGCCCAATGCAGTGCCGTCACAAGGGGGTCCGCAGGCCCTGGTGCGACAGAGTGCGTCGCCGCCGGGCAACAAGAAGAAGTTTGCCTGGTGGCAGATCGCCCTGGCCGCACTCGGTGTCGGCGTGGTCGGCGTCGGCATTCACGAGGCCACGAAGTAGCAAGGAGAAACGGTAAACGACATGGATGCTCACGGCCACGGCCTCGATCTTCTGGGAGCGCGCTTCGTCAAGGAGCGCGTGGAGGGGGGCGTGCGTGGCTTCGACAACCACGACACGTACGAAAAAGACGACGTGGTCTACTACGGCGAGCGCTACTGGCGTGCGGTGCGCCATGTTGATCCGCCGTTTCTGCCGGCGCTCATGTCTGGTGAAGTGCCCGGCGACAGCGACGCTTGGCGCGCCACCGCTCAACCGGCCGCCGAGCTCTTGGGCGCCGCCCGCCCGCCGGTCGGTTTCGGGATCAAGGACGGGCGCGGCTATGGACCCTACGGCACCGGCTACTACAGCCAGGACGGCCAGGATCTGCCGTATGGTCCTCGGGGTGAGCGCCTGACCGTGGCGCATGACTTCCAGCCGGGACCGCGGGGCTTCCTTGGAGGACGCAAGGCACCGATCAGGCTCGCGCCCGGCGTCACCTGGTGCGACGAGAACGGCAACTGGGGCAGCGAAAAGGTCACGCCTTCGGACGTGCTCGGCATGTTCGACTTGCAACAGGTGCAGCGCGACCTCCACGGCCTGACGGTCACCGTCGAGATCGCGCGCATCTTGGCGAAGTCGGGCTCGGACGTGATCGCCCAGGCCATCGCTGGTGCGCAGCAGCCCTGGTACAAGAGCGATCTGCCGGGCGAGACCGAGCGCAAGAACGTGCAGGATCATCTCCAGTGGCACGTAGCCACGCTCGGGCGCATCACCGGAGACCCACGCTCTCTCTATGCGTCAGCGGACGATCTCAAGAAGTACGTCGTCATGGCCTTCGTCGACGCCAATGCCGTGGAAGAGGGCGCCGCCTATCTCGATGCCGCGTGGACGGCCATGTGGAACGAGATCCAAGAAAAGCTGCGGGCGATGCCAAAGGCGATGCTCAAAGCGGCCGGCAATACCGTCGAGTGGTTCACGGGCGTGCCTTTGTGGGCGTGGATCGCCGGCGGAGTCGCCACGGCGGGTCTGGTCGGTTATGCCGGATGGAAGGTGCTCAACGCTCCCGTTGGGCAGGCGGTTGTGAGAAGGTATCTACCGTGAAGAAGATCCATCCACTGCCTTTTGTTTTGGTCGGCGCGGGCCTCGGCACGGTCGCCGCGGCGTTTCTGGCTGTGCGCAAGAGCCGCGAGACGGTCGAGGTGTTGCACGACGCCATCTCCGCGCCGCCGATCGCGCTGCCTCCCGCCCCGGCAGTGCTGGCAGCGCTGCCGAAGTTCAAGGCGCGCACCACTGGCTACTGGCCGTTCACCGCCACCGAGTCCGAAAGGAAGATGGAGGGCGGCACCAACGACCGGAAGGGCAAGCCTCTCTACACGCTCGAACAACACCTGGCCGGAAAAGCGCCCTACGTGAGCGTGTCCGGCGATGACGCGGTGTTCCCGTATGGCCAGCGGCTGACGCTGGACGTGTGGCCCGGCGCGGTGTTTCGCGTGGTGGACACGGGTGGCCATTTCCGCGGCGCCGGCAAGGTCTACCGCATCGCCGGCTACGAGCCGCTCGATATCTGCGTCGACAGCGACAAGACCGTCATGCCGAAGACGGCGGTGGCGCAGATCGTTCCCGGCGACAATTTCGACAAAGGCAAAGCGGTGGCCACTTCGGGCATCCGCGATCAGACGGTGGCGGGCCTCATGGAAGGACGAACCTCGGAGGATCACGAGGCGCTGGCCCGCGCACTGGAGAGCGAGCTTGGTCACGGCAGCCGCGAAGAGCAAGTCTCGGCGGCCTGGGCGATGCGCAACCGCGCCGACGTGCTCGGCGTCTCTTTGGCGACGATGCTCGTGCCTTCCGGCGTCTATGGCTCGCCGCAGGTCTCGGGCGGTTACGCTTCTACGCGGCGCCCGTCGACCGAGCGCTCGCGCGAGGTGGCCGAAGAAGTGCTCGGCAGCGACACCGATCCGACCGATGGCGCCGTCGACTATTGGATGCCGGCGCAACAGAAGAGCATGCGCCTCTTCGGCGACATCTATCGCGCGGCGCTCAAAAGTGGCGACATCGCCAAGGCGCGCCGCTACGCACGCTATGCCGATTATGGTACCGAGGAAGAGGTGCGCGCCCGGCATGAGCGAGAGGGCCTGTCGCCTACGCGCATCGTGGGGACGATCGAGCTCCTGGGAAGGGTATGATGACCAAGCCGACGAACATCGGATCGGAAGTCCTCGAGGAAGCCTGGCACGCCACCAAGCGCAGCGCGTCGGACGTGTTTGGCGCTCACGAGATCGGGATGGATGTGCTCGGTGCGGCCCTGCGCGCGGGCGTTCTGCGTCCTGCAGCGGCGCCTCCTCCGCCTCCTCCGAAATCGGCCCAACACGTCCAGGCTACCCCGCCGTCCGCGCCTCCGCCCGCGGCGCATATTTCGCTGTCGCCCGCGCCGACTCCCCAGCCGCGCGCAGCGCAGCCGCGTTCCGTCATGCCTTCTCCAGTCACGCGGCTACCGGTGGCTGCCGGTGGTCTGAAGCCGGGCAAGAAGGTGCCGCAGCGCGCCAAGCCCAAAGCCAATGCCGCCAACATCAAGAGTTCAGCGCAGCGCGTGGGACAGCGCGCGGTCATGGCCGGCAAGAAACTCGCGGGGCGGCGTTTCAAGAGCAACAAGAACGTGGCGGTCGGCAAGAAGGCGCAGTCGATGGGTAACCGGCTCATCAAACTGTCGACCTCCATTGCCGGCGTCCTGGTAGGGGCCGTCATCGGTGCCATCTCCCAGGATCAGATCGACAAGATCATTCAGATGGTGGCGGCGTTCACGGATGGCGTGAACGCGCTCAACGATCTGACCGAGCTCTACGGCGTCCTGCAAGGGCAAGTGGACGCCACGACCGATCCCACCATGCAGAGCCAGGGTCAGGCGATTCTCGATTCGATCTACAACCTCTACGTCAACTTCAACGACAACCCCGGCAATTCGTCGGAGGTGGACACGACGGTGGTGAGTAAGGCCGCCGCGCTCAAGACGCAGGCGCAGTCATGGCAAAGGGCCACTGGCGTGAGCGTCACCAACCCGGATGGATCGGTCACCACGACCAATCCAGACGGCACTACGACCACCACCAACCCGGATGGGACCACGACCACCGGCAGCGCCAAGCCGGTCATCCAGCAGCTTTCGGCTTCGAGCGGCGCGCCCGGCGACGTCATCACGGTCACGGGCACGGGCTTTACCCCGACGAGTGTGCCTACGGTCGATTTCAACGGCGTCCAGGCACAATTCTCGGTGGACAGTCCGACGCAGGTGTCGGTGATGGTGCCGCCCGGGGCGACCTCGGGCGTCATGCACGTCGGCGTCGCCACGGCCATGTTCAGCATCATCGCGGCCGACCCGTCGCAATTCGATCCTGGCACAGCCGGTGGTGGCGGCGGAGGCGGTGGTTTTGACGAGTCCGAGTCAGGCGGCGGCGGCGGTGCAGCGCCCGATCGGGATTCGATGCAGGAGGAGGGTGGCGGCGGCTACGGCGGCCCCGGCGACGCAGAGAACGACGGGGACGCGCTGGCGCGCTTTCGCGCGTCGGGCGGCAACTGGGACCCATTTGCCGAGCAACAAGACGGTGGAGGGCAGCAGAACGAAGGGCAATACGCCTCCGCCGACGCCGAGCCCAGCCAGGGCATGGAAGATGAAGATCAGCCGCTTCCCGAGGATGAACCGATTGAAGATGACGGTTCGTCGGCGGCGTCGATTTTCCGTCAGTCCGGCGGCGCCATCGATCCTTTGGCCACGGACGAAGAAAAGGCCGAAGCGCTGGCTGGCTTCGATCCCAGTTTCGAGTCGACGTGGAAGGCAGTGTGGGATCCGGCTGCGCCCCCGCCCCCGGTGGCCACGACCGGAGATTCCGAAAAAACGACAGTGGTGAACCAGGGCCAGGTGAGTCCCGAGGTGGCGGCGCGCCTCGCCGCGGCCCAAAAGAAGCTCGCCGACGCCAAGGGCCAGTTGTACATGGCGCACATGCAGCGCGCCCGGGCTTCGGGCGGTTCTCCTGCAGCGGGAGTACCCACGATGAGCTTCGCCGACCGGTTGGCGGCGTCGCGGGCCAGTCTGACCGAGATGATGGGGGTCGAGATGAAAGAGCCTGAAGTCGAGATGCACGAAGAGGGAGATATCTTCGTCGACAATTACCAGCACCAGATCACCGACGAGAAGCCGGATCCCATGCGCAAGCATGGCTCGACGCATCAGGGTGCGGCGTACCTGCAACACGAAACCTATCCGCCCTGGGGCGCGTCCTCGGGGCAAGAAGGAGGGAGTATGGACCCGCTCGACAGTGACGTCATTTTCGGTGCTGCCTACCGTCACGGCCTCGACGCGATGGCGACCCCGGCTCGCCGGGTGTTGGCCACGACCGTCAAGACCAAGACCGGTCCGGTGGCGGTGCCCAAGCGCGCGGGCTTCGTGCTCAAGAAAACCCCCGCCGGCAACAAGCACACCTCGCTTGTGCCAATCAAGCCTTCGCAGTCCGACAATCTGGCGTCGGTGCGCAATGCTCGGCAGGTGGGCACTCGTGCCATCTCCATCGGCAACAAGCTCCTTTCGGCCGTCTCGCGGGCGACGCGCGTTCACGGCGCCGTCCCGCATCCGGCGGCGCGGCCCCGCACGCTCGGTCCGGTGAAGCCCGGTGCGAGCGCCAAGGCCGGCACCAAGCGCGGGCCGAAGATGCGCCTGACGCCGGCGCAGTTGAAGCAGGTGGCGCAGAACGCCATCAAGGCGGGCAAGACGCTGCAAAAACAGGCCGACAAGCACGAAAAGATGGTCAAGACCGTCACCGCGCAGAAAAAAGCGATGCGCAGTCCGAAGGTGATGCTGCACGGCGACGTGTTCGGGCAGTTCGCCAGCCGGGATCTCGATCTGCGTGAAGATGAGGTGACGGTGCTCGGGGCGATGCTCGACGTGATGGGACAGAGTATGCCCGACCCGAACGATCCGGGCTGGCTCATGGACGGCACCGTCGACCCGAATTATGGAGGCACGGCCGCCCCGGCGAGCACGGCTCCGCCCGATCCCAACAACCCGGGCTTTCTGACCGACGGAACGCTCGACCCCAATTACGGCTACGGCACCGGATCGGCCGATTATCCCGGTCCGCCCGACTACGGCCTCGGACCGGCGCCGACGGTCGCGCCACCGCTCCAGCCGGGCGTCGACTACACGCCCGACCCCGGGCCGGAGACCGATCAAACGGCCTATTCGTCGGATACGTCGAAGGCCCCGGGAGCGCCGCTGCCCGTCGGCGCTATCATTTGCGACTTCGCGCGCGGCACGCCGCAGTACGCGGTGGGTTCGTTCAACCACTTCTATGGCGGCAAGGACGGCCTCGCACTCAACACGCAAGGCTGGTGGGGCGGCGGTATCCACCACGACGCCGGCTGGATGATCTTCCGTAACGCCGGCCAGAATATGGACACCGTCGAGCCGGAAGAGGCCAACGGCGCCAACGGTCCCTACGTGCCGCAACTCCAGCAGTTCAGCTTGAGCCGCGGCGCCTGGGGACCGCTCGTCGGCAACCCGATGACGTCGGCGGGCAGCGTCATGCCGGCGCACTCGTGGACCTATGGCCTGCGCTACGACGCGGGCGGAGATCGCTGGTTCTGGTATCGCGACAAGGCGCCGGCCTGGGCCACCGCGGCCGACGACATGCAGCGGCTCAATCAGGCGATCCTCGACTATAAGACCAACCTCACCGCGGCAGCGGCGGATGCGGCGGCGCGCGCGGCGGCCGATCAACTCGAGCAAGAGCAGGCGAAGCAACTGCAAAAGCAACAGGCCGCGGAGGATGCGGCGGCGCAGCGCCAGATGGACCAGGAGCAGGCCCAGATGGAGCACGACGCGCAGTTGCAGTCGGTGGCCGATGAAGCGGCGGCCCGGCAGCAAGAACGCGCCGATGAAGCGGCGGCGCGTCAGGCACAGCAGCAAGCCGATCTCCAGTCCAGCCAGTACTCCGCGCAGTCGGATGCCGATATGCGGGCATGGCAAGCGCAGCAGCTGACGCAGGCGCAGATCGATCAGCAGGCGGCGGAAACCGCGGCCAAACTCGAGATGCAAGCGCAGATGATGCAAGCGCAGATGGCCGCGATGCAGCCACCCCAGGACGGCAGCGCCGACTACGTGCCGGAAGATGCTCCAGTCGATGGCGGTGGCGACGGCGAGGTGCCGGTGGCGGCGATGCCGAGCGAATTCGATCTCGCTCGCGCGCTCCTCGAGGAAGACGCCCCCGCATCCTCCGAAGACGACGTCATGGGTCTGCGCGGCAGCGATCGTATCCGCGCGCGGCGGGACGGTCGCCGGTAACCTCCGTCCCTTCTCTGATGCACCTCTCCCGAGACATTACCCGCCTTCGTGCTGCCATCAAGCTGGCGGCCGGTAACCTCACGCGTGCTGCCAAGACGCTCGGGGTCTCCAAGCCTTATTGCATGGAGCTCGTGCGTCGCGCGGGCCTCAACGACTGGGCGCGCGGCATTCGCCAGGAAAATCACCAGCCCGCCACTGGACACCCCCGCTCCCGGTAGTCACGCTATCCCCGCCGCGATGATTCTTGACATGACCGTTTCATCGCGGGAGAGTTAGAACCAGATTTTCAACCAAAGGATGCCGATGCCGCCGAATACTCAGGTCTCGATTCCCGATCCGCAGACGCTCTCGCCCGAGAGCTTTCCCACGGTGGACGTGCTGAGCGCCTACTGTCATCAGTATCCGCAGGAATACTTCCGCGCCGTCCTCTACTACTTGAAGGGCCGCGAGTTGCGGGAGAACAAGCGCTTCGAGAACATCAAGCAAGCGCTCAGCGCATTCGGTGCAGACTTCAAGGCACTCGAGACGGATGTCGCCGAGATCAAGGGGGCGCTCATGGCGGCCATGGGCATTGCGCCCGAAGGCGCCGCCGCCGGCCCCGACGAAGATGCGATCCCGGGCGTGCCGCAGTCGCCCGCCGCTCCGCGGCAACCGCCGCGCGCAGTGCCGCCGTCCGATGGTCCGGGCTACCCGCCCGTCGCCAACCTGCCGTTCCCGACCAGCGGCCCGCTCGGCTCTGCGCCGGCGCCCGTGGTGACGCCCAATCCCGGTGCTCCCGTCCAGGAAGTTCCGGCTGCCCCCGCCGCGGCATCCGCCCCCGCCTTTTCTCCACCCCCGCCCCCGCCCAACAACAGCCGCGCGGTGAGCGTGACGCCCATTCCGCGCACCGCCGACGGTTCTCCGCCGAAGCAGTAACATGGCGACGTTCTTTCTGATTCTGGTCGGCCTTTCGGTCGTGGTCGCGCTCGGCTACCAACTGGGCCGCGAGCCGACCCGCGTCATGGGCGTGCCACTCGATCTGGTGGTGGCCGCCGGGGCGCTGCTGGTTTGTCTGGGCGCCGCCTGGACCGAGCGGATGTGGTGGCCCGCGGCGCTGGTGGTTTCCGTCAGTGCCCTCGGCACCTATCTCCATGTCGTAACAGCAGAGCTTGGACGCCAGGCGCGGTTCAAAGAGCTCGCGCCGGCTCGCACGGCCTACGCGCAAAAATACAACCGCCTGATGAAATTCCTTGGCGGACTCACCCGGGAGCAGGGCGATCTTGTCTTCGGAACGATGGAGCACGGACATCTTATGGCTGCCGGCATCATCGAGAAGGAGAAGGCGGAATTGGTTCTGCGTGTTGCCCACGGAATTTCGCTGCCGACCGAGCTTGAAGAGATCGAGCACCTGGGCCTCGACAATGATCAACTGCTCCGCATCCGAGACATCTTGTCCGCGGAGCAATTCGCGGCGTTCACGGAGATTTTTGGCGGCTGGCCCGCCTCCGAGAAAGCGAAGACGCCATGAACGAACGGCCGCTCCTCAGCATGGTTTCAATCGTCAAGAACGAAGCGGCCTCCATCAAGGGCGTAATCGAGGCCGCGCTGCCGTTCATCGATCGCGGCCTCATTGTCGACACTGGCTCCACCGACGGCACGCAAGAAATCGTGCGCCAGATGATCGCGGAAGGGACGCGGATCCCAATCGAGATCGTCGAGCAACCGTTCATCGGCTGCAAGGATCTCGAAATGCCGCACGTGGTGGACTTCGCCGCCACGAGAAACATGGCGCTCGATCTCGACAAGAGCATGGTCATGGACGTCACCTTCGGAGGACGTCACGTGCCGCCGGCCGTGTTCCAGATCATGCTCTCGGGCGACGAGTATCTCCGCAACGGCGATCGGTTGCGCGCGGCCCTCGAGGAGCGCCGCGAAGCGCGGCGGTGCAAGATCACCGGCAACCTGTGCGGCACCGACACCTGGGTCGCCGACGACTGTTGCCCGTGCGACAGTTGCCAGAAGTGGCTCGCCGAGTCCACGGACAGGGTGGCCCGGACGGTCGATCTCTTCTGGCTGTCGGTCATCGTCAACGGGATGGCGTCGGCGCCGCAGCCGCGCGTCTTTCGCACCGACAGTGCCTGGCGTTATCGCGATGAGGTTCACGAATTTCCCACGCATCCCGACGAAAAAGCGCTCCAGGTGAACCTGCCCGACGTCATCATCGAGCACAACGCCTCCGACCATGAGGGGCGCCTCTCGAACATCTGGGACAACCACATCCCCGTCCTGAAGGCGATGCTGCAGCGCGACCCGAAATATCCGCGCGCGCTCATTTTCCTGGCGCAGTCCTACGTCTCGCTCCTGCCGTTCATGGAGGAGCACGAGCAACTGATGTACGCGCTCGAGATCATGGGCCTATACATCCGCCGCCTGGCGCTGCCCTTTCCGGCGGAGACGGAACGGCTTCACGTCGAGATCCAATATCTCGACACCGCCACTCGGGTCGGCGTCTACACCAAGGCGGAGATGTATCTCCGTGCCCGCGCGCTGGCAGAGGCCGCGCCGCGGGTGCCGGAGTTGGCGCTTTTGCGCGCGGAGGCGGCCATGGGTGCGCCGCCGTCGGTGCTCGGCGTGGCCCCCGAGGCGCACATCGACGAGTGCTACGAGCTCTTCTGTGTGGCCGCAGAAGTGGCCAAGGCGGCGCGCACGCAGACGGCTCAGAACGAAGCGCGCGTTTACGATCTCACCGTCGAGTGGCGGGCGCATCGCTTCGCCGTCATCGCCATGGTGCAGGTGGCCAAGAAGTTTCCGCCGCGCGCCGCCGAGGCCCTGGCGCGCGCCCGCGGCCACATCGCCGATGGCCTGGAGGCCGGCGGCAATCTAGCCGTGTTCGGCAGCGTCATCCGATCGATCGAGGCCGCAGAGGACGCGCTTTATGAAGCGACACATGCCCCGGCGGCGGATGTGTCGGTGTCGGCGTGAGATGTCCAGCGCGCCCTAATCAAAGGAGAATCCCGATGATTCGTCGTTACCAAGTGGGATTTACGTTTGCGGGGACGCCCGGTGCCACGGTGACTCAAAAGATGGAGATGTCCGAAGTTGGCCTTCAACCAGAGTTAATTATTGCTATGGCGGGGACACCTGACTCAGCCGAGGACGCGATGAAATGTATTCGCGAAATCCGTTTCATCAAAGTCGACGGAAGCATGGCGCTGCGGGTTGGCGACGGAATTTCCATCGCGAACGCTGAAGTATTGCGGCATCAGGGGCAGCACGAGGGACAGGCGCAGATTACCGTGCACGTATGCGCGGACAAGGGCGAGTTCATCGAAATTGATGCGCTGATTCCTCCGAGCGGGAAGCTTCGATTCTTACTCATCGGTAATGCCAGGAAATGAACTATTCAATCGTCATTGAATCGCCGTCGAGCGATCACGCCGGCACCTTCAAGGAGCTCGCCGAAACCGTCCACTACGGTCTGCGCGAGCTCGGCAAGACGCCGTCCGATCTGGTGCAGCCAGACGGCGAGCCGCCGCCGAAGCGCGACATCATTCTCGGCGCCCACAATCTGCCCGCCGACTACAGCAACCCCGACAACGTGCTCTACAACCTCGAGCAGCGCGGCTCGCCGGTCCTGGATCGACCGGAGATGCTCGATCTGTTGCGACGGCACGAGGTGTGGGACTACAGCGCCTCGAACGTCGCCTGGCTGGCGGAACGCGGAGTCGCCGCCAAGCATGTTCCCATCGGCTACATGCCGCAGATGACGCGCATCCCGGACGTCCCAAAGGACATCGACGTCCTGTTCTACGGCTCGCTCAACGAGCGCCGCAACAACGTGCTCACCGAGCTTTACCGCCGGCGTTTGAAGGTGCGTCACGTGTTCGGGGCGTACGGAAAAAAGCGCGACGCGCTCATCGCGCGCAGTCGCATCGTCCTCAACATGCACCACTACGAGGCGCAGATCTTTGAGATGGTGCGCTGCTCGTACCTCTTCGCCAACCGCGCCTGCGTGGTCTCCGAGGAGAGCGCGGACGTGCCGCCGGATCTCCAGGGCAACGTGCTCTTCGTGCCCTACGCGAAGCTCGCCGAGACCTGCGCCGATCTGGTCGCCGATGAACAGGTGTCGCGCTCGCTCGCCGAAACAGCGTTCGAGGCGTTCCGGGCATGCAAGGAAACCGACTATCTGGCGAAAGTTCTCCAGTGAAATTCGGCGCCGCCATTCCGGTTATGAATGAGTGGCGGTTCCTGCCTGCCGTTGCTGGCCAGTTGCTCAAAGTGGCCGACCGCTGCGTGGTGCTCCGCGGTGAGCGCTCTCTGTCTGGTGCAGAAGCGCCGACGCTGACGCCCGTCCCGGAACTCGATCCACGAATCGAGGTGGTGTCGGGAGCGTGGCAGAGCGAGCACGAGACGCGCAACGCCGGGATGGAAATCCTATCCGACTGCGACTACGTGTTCACGCTCGACTCCGACGAGATTTGCAGTGAGCGCTCACTGCGGCTGTTGGCGGATCGCTGCAGCGGCGGCGACCGGGCGGTGTTCGGGAAGTTCCAGACCTACTGGAAGACGCCGCACTATCGCATCGATCCGCCCGAGTCGATCATTGCGCCCCTGGTGGTGCGACGTGACGTGCGATTCGAGCGGTTGCGGATGTTCTCCGGCGAGCACGTGCTGGTGAATCTGCCGCTCGTGTATCACCTGTCGTACGTGCGCACCGACGAAGAGATGCAGGAGAAGTTGCGCCTGTTCGGCCACGCTTCCGAGGTCGTGCCGGACTGGTTTGCCAGCGTCTGGAAGCGCTGGGATGGCAACCAGGGCCTCGAAGATCTCCACCCCACTCACCCGCCTGCTTTCAAGCGCGCCGTCAAAGTGCGAGACACCGAGCTCCTTTATATCCTTTCGTCCTATGGCGTGAAGTAGTGCGCTACTCGGTGCGCGTTCACGATCGAGAGAGGCGCAGCGGGTCGGCTTGCTTCGACGATGCCGCCAAGGCGACCAGGGATGCCCTGGTTCTTCTGGGGCACGAAGTCATCCCGTCGTTCGGTCTGGCGCCGGGCACCGATCCCGGGCGCGCTATCATCTTCGGCGCCAACAACGACTGCAATTGGCTGCCGGGCGACGCCGTCATCTTCAACGCCGAGCAAGTTTCTGCCGAGGGACACTCCCTCATGAAGAATCTCTCGCGCTATCGCCAGCACGTGGTCTGGGACTATTCACAGACCAATGTAGACTGGTTGAAGGCCAATGGGGTGGACCGGGCCGTTTTGTGCCCGATCGGCTACGTGCCGTCGATGGAGCGAGTGAAGCCGGCGCCGCTCGACGTCGATATTCTCTGGTACGGATCCCTCAACGAGCGCCGCCAGGAGGTGCTTGCTGCCCTGGAAGATGCGCGTCTCGGCGTCAGGCGGCTGGCGAACGTCTACGGTAAGGCGCGCAGTGAGTGGATCGGCCGGTCCAAGGTGGTCCTCAACTGGCATTTCTATGACCGGCCGGTGTTCGAGATCTTTCGCTGCTCTTTTCTTCTTGCCAATCGCAAGGCGGTGGTGACCGAGGGCGGCGGCCTCGATCCGGGCCTCGAAGAATTGGCCAAGGACGCCTGCGCCGTGGTGACTCGCGAGAACGTGGTGGAGACTTGCCGGGAACTGTGTGCCGACGCCAATAAGCGCCAAGCATTGGAGATGCGCGGCTATGAAGCGTTCAAGAAAATCGACTTTACCGAGAGCGTTCGACGAGCGCTGGCTGCGTCGGATATCTGTGTATAATAGGCACCATGGAGCGCGTCCTCGATAGGCTCTGGATCGGCGGAGCCGACGACTTGAGAGAGGCGCTGGTGTCGCTGGGATTTTCCGGCGTCCTTGATCTGCGCGACGCGCAGGCCGGGCTCACGCTGTCCCCGCAGGAGCGGATGTATTCGCTGCGCCTGGCCCACCGCGACGGCGAGCCCTGGGAGCAGGCCAAGGTGCACGAGGCGCTCGACTTCGTGCGGGATCGCATCCAGGTCGGCAAGGTGCTGGTGGCATGTTCCGCGGGTATGAGCCGATCGGCCTGCATGGTGATCGGCTACCTGGTCTCGACCGGCTGGGGCGTGCCCGAGGCGTACGAGGTGGTGCGGGCGGCGCGTCCGAGGATTCGCCCGGTGCCGAGAATGCTGAGCTCGGTGCTGGCGGCGCTGGTACCGAAGGAGAGCGACAAGAGCGACAAGAAAACCCGGGGGCGCGCGTGAGATTCGAGGTTCGGCACGGCTTCGTAGTCTTCCACGACACCCGGCCTGCGAGCTACGTGGGCATGCAGGGGCCGCATGGCGGAATGTTCTTCCGTAACGACGCTTCCTCTTTCAGCGACCGCGAGCGGCGCTACGCGTGGGCCTTCGAGCGTCAGTTCGAGCTCGAGGAAGGCCAGCAATTCGTGTTCTCGTGCGTAGACCGCGAGGTGGTCGGCGAGATGCGCGGCGGCGAGATCGTGGTGGTTCCGGGCGCCGAGAAGCGCGCGCCGGCGGTATCCGAGTTGCCGGGTCCGCGCCTGATCTCGCTGCGCCGCGCGCCCGGTGAGACGCCGTCGGCGGCGCGCTGCCTGTTCGTCAATCCGTGCATCCCCTACAACCAGTGGGCGTGCTACCGGCCCGGCGTCATGAACGAGGCCAGCTTCTCCAGTCACGGGTCGGCGTATGTCTCAGCTGCGCTCAAGTCGCACGGACACTCGTGCTGGATGGTGGACCTTCGCACCTGCACGGACTGGGAGAACGTGCGCGACACCCTGGCCAAGCAGGAATACGACGTGGCCTTCGTGGGCTTCTTGTCGATCGACGTCTTCCATGCCGCGGCGGTGGTGCGGCTGCTCAAGGAGCTTCACCCGGACCGGCCGGTGGTGGTCGGTGGTCTCCATGTGTCGATCTCGAAGGAGCGGGTGTTTCCGCGCGAAGATCTGGTTGCCTACTACTGTTGGGGAAATCACGACCTTCTACCTGAGTCGTTCAAACAGTTCCTCACCTTCAAGCGCGAGGGAGAGTACCACCCGGAGCGATACCCCCAAGCCGACTACGTGATCCTCGACGACGGCGAGATCGCCGCACGCGAAATCGTCGCCGAGCTCGCCGCCGGCCGCCGGCCCGCGCAGCGGACCTGGGACGGTGGCGCAGTGCCGATGGAGGTGGCGCGGCACATGGACCGCGACCTCTTTAATCTCGACGTAGAGGCGCACTCGCCGATTTTGCCGTTCCAGCCGACGCCGATGGTAACGGTCACTTGGGCGCGCGGTTGCCCATTTCACTGCCGCTACTGCAACCTGGCGTCGCAACTGTCGAACACGAACGTGCGCGAAAAGCCGGTCGAGCTCGTCGAGGAAGAGCTTGACGATCTCCATCGTCGCTTCGGCGGGCGCATCGGCAGTCTCATGATCCACGACGATCTCACCTTCCATCCGACGCATATCGCTCAGTGGTGCGAGCTCATCTTGCGCAAGTACGGGCCGATTCCGATCTGGATGCAGACGCGTTCGGATTGGATCGTGACGCGCTACCGCCGCGACCGGCCATTCTGGGACCTTCTGTGCCGCGCCGGACTCACCTGGACCAGCGTGGGCTACGAGAGCGGGTCGCAGCGCGTGCTCGACTACATGCGCAAGGACTCGACGGTGGAAAAAAACATCGAGGCCGGGCGCATCCTCGACGAGTACGGCGTGAACTCTTTCGGCAACTTCCTGTGGGGTGTGCCGACCGAGACGCATGAAGAGGCTGAAGAGACCGTGCGGCTCGTCGAGAAGATCCGCCCCGGCTTTCTCTCTGGCTCGGTCTACTGCAACTACCCCGGCACGCAGATGGACGCCGAGTGCCGCGAGATGGGGCACCTGGTGCCGGGGCAGGTCTACTCCCGCAGCCACCTCCCGTGGCAGGTGACGGTGCGCGGCATTGACTACTCGCACGTCTTCGACTGCCTCACGCGCGCCGGGCGCGCCGCGAACTATCTGCGGATGCCGAAGCTCCTGTCGGACGACCGGCAGGCGAGCTTGGCGGCCACCGCGCGCGGGTTGCCCATTCATGCTGCAGGAGAAGGTGGATGATTCAGATCTATCTGGCGGTGGCGGTAACGGCGACCTTGGCGGGCGCCACGCTTGGCGTGGTCGCGAATCGCCGCCACTGGGCCGGCGAATGGTCCTGGTGGTCCGGACTGGGAATCGGCCTCGGGATAGGGACTCTCTGGCCGATGCTAGTGGTTAACGGCTGCGTCGCGGCCGTCTTTATTGGCGTGTTTCGGTTGTTCGGATACGATCTGCCGAACATGAGATGGGTGCCCAGGGCCACGCCGCCGATGACCAATCCGTATCGTGAGGCGACGTGTCCGCATTGCAAGAAATCTCTAAGCGGGGCGTGACCATGCGCACGATGCAGGAACTGTTGAAGGACATTTCGGACTCCATCAAGAGCGGCAAGGGAGACTGCGGGGTTTCAGCCGCTCTAGCGGAAGGGAAGTTCAACCTGGCGGCTGGCTCCGTCAGCGCCATCGGGGTCGGTGGCGGATACATCGTCAGCCTGGGACTGTCGCGGGAGCGGTTGCGAGAACTGCGCGATGAGATTTCGGCGTTATTGGGCGAGGGCAACTAACACGTGTCGTCCCTGGTTCGCAAAAGTAGCCGCCTGCTCATCATCTGCCCGCTCGCGGACATCTATAGCGGCGTTGGCAACTTCGGCGCGCCGCCGCTTGGTCCCTGGCGCCTGGCGTTCTTTCTCCAGGCCAATGGCCAGCACGTCGACGTATGGGACTGCAACGTTTCTCCGTCGCTGCTCCTGCCGCGGCCAGGGGAAGACGAAGTGCACGACCGCGCGTCGCTCTTGGCGATGGCCTTCGTGGCGTCCATCGAACGCGACTACGACGTCGCGTCCTATGACTTCATCGGCTTTTCGGTGCTTTCGGATACGCTACCGTCGACGCTCGGCGTGGTCGAGCTCCTGCGGAAGAAGTATCCCAACGCCAAGCTCGTCGGCGGCAACCACGAAGCGACCGTCAATCTCGGGGACTGCATCGGCAAAAGCCATCTCGACGGCGTGGTGCTGGCCGATGCCGAAGAGCCGATGCTGGCGCTCATGCGCGGCCAGGCGCCGCACGAGATCCCTGGCGTGCTTTGGCGCACCCATAATCCGAAGCCGGCGCGCGAGAAGTTCGAGGAATGGAATCGCCTCATCCGCTGGGGGGAGATCCCCTACGGCGCCTACTGGGACCGCACCAAGTCGCTCTACGACTGGGGGCGGATGACGGCAGAAGAGAAGCTCGACAAGCTCTACGAAATCCACACCGTGCGGATTCACACGCTGGTCGCCTGCGAACTCGCCTGCACCTATTGCTCGGTCGCCAATACGCGCCGCATCGCCTCGGGCTCGACGAAGCCGTCCATTGTCAACCTGTCGACGGGCGCGCTCGAGGAGAACCTGCTCAAGATCAAGGCCGAAGTGCCGGGCGTCATGACCATCTACGACTCGTCGGATGAGGCATGGCTGGGCCGGGGTCGCGCCGAAGAATACCTGGGAGCGTTGGAGCGCGTGCAGGCCAGGATGGATCACGGGCTGGCGCGAGGGATGCGCTACCTCATCCAGTGCCGCACCAACGATCTCACCGAGGAATTGATCGACCGCGCGTCCCGGGTCGGCGTCCGGCACCTCACCATCGGCGTGGAGAGCCCGATTGCCGACGTGCGCAAGCACATCAAGAAGCCGCAGAAAGAAGAGCACATCCGCGATGTCATCCGCTGGGGATCTGCGCGCGGCGTCGACGTCTACATGCTCTTCATCATGTTCCTGCCGTCGATCACGCTGGAGCAACTGCACCAGGCGGTGGAGCACTGGCGCATCTATCTCGAGCTTGGTGCCACCATCTCCGTCGAACCATTCTGCATGAGCTATCTCGGCACTGCGATGTACGACGATCCCAGCTTCATCACCGAGCACGTCGGCTACGAGATTCCGTTCTCCGGCGGCAAGCGGCTCAAATGGGCCACGCTCATCTGGCCGCACGACCGCCGGGTGTGCGCGGTGCTGCAGTGGTTCCGCCAGAACGTGGACGCCTATATCGAAGAGGCGCGCGCGAAGCTCGGTCATCGCCACACCTTCAAGGGAACGACGGGCAAGATCACCGTCGACTGCCTGGCGGATGCGCTCGATCTCTACGCCGCCGGCAAAATTTCCCCATGGGAGCCGGGCGAGGGTCAGCGGTCGATGGTCTACCAGGACTACGGCGACCAGGTGTCCGGCTCGGAGATCGCGGCCATGGCGCGCAAGAACACCACCGCGAGCCGCTTCAACTCCACGCACAGCCTTCTCGATACCCAAGGCATCACCGGACGTATCAAGGATCCGGCTCTGCCGCACGAGCTCGTGCCCAAGAAGGAGGAGACGTGAAGTTTGAAGAGCGCCATCCGTACGTGGTGTTCCACGACGATCGTCCAGGACAGCACGCCACGATGTTCGCCGGGGGCACCCGGCTGGAGTTTTGCGGCAACGCCTCGTACTTCAGCGACCGGGACCGCCAGTATTCCTGGGCATTTCTCGGCAGCGTCAGCGCCACGGCGACGCTGATTTTTGCCACTGAAGATCGAGAAGTGATCGGCAACCTGGCAGGCGAGGTGCAAGAAGCGATGCTGGGCGAATTCGTGCACCGTGAAGCCGGAAAGCCGTTCCGGCTCAAGGAGGTTTTCGCCCGCGCCGTCTCCTGGGACGATGCGCCGGGCGCGGTGGCGCCGGTGTTGTCTGCGCCAGGGCCACTGCGCGCGCGCAAGGAAGCGCTGGGGCTGCGTCCGCGCCCAATACCCATGCCGAGGCCGAAGTGACCCGTACGGCGGCTGCCTCGTTCGACGAGGTGATGGCGCGGCACGGGTGCGTCCAGAAGGTGCGCGAGCCAAAGCCCGAGGATGCCGCGCCGCACGAGACCATTGCGATCGTATTCGATGAAGGCCCGCTGTCTCGACTGACAGGCGCCCTGCCGGCGATCCGTGACGGCTACGAGCTCGTCGAGATCTACGTGCGCAACACCGACGGCGCCCTATTTGAGCCGGTCTTCATTGGCCCATTTGCGTTCGACGGCGAAATCATCGCTGTGGCGCGCCGGCGGCAGCCCGACGACCGCCCGCGAATCGTCGGGATGATGCTCGCCAAGGATGAGGCCGACGCGATTCCTGAGGTGCTGGCGCAACTGCACAACGCCCTCGACGCGCTCTACTACTTCGCAGGCGATCCGGCGACGGCTGACGCGATCGTTCGCCATTCGCCGCCGGGCTGGGCGCGGGCGATTCGCGACCCGGGCCTGCCGCATGCCGATGGGCTGCGGCAGTTTCTCTTGGAAGCGGCGCGCGCCGACGCCGTGACTGACGCAGATCTCCGGCCGATGTGGGTCATGAGCGTCCAGGGCGACGAAATCTATCACGACGATCTGCGGCGCCATATTCTCCATGCACACCGTGCACGCGCGACGATGTTAAATGCCCAGGTGGCGACGTTTCTCCTGCACGAAAGCCAGAAGGACGGTTGGGATTGGTCCCAACCGCTCGATCGCCGCCTGACGCACTATATCTGGGACTTTCAGGAGCACGCCGGCTTTGTCGACTTCCCCTGGCTTCACTATCTGCCGGCGGAGCACATGCGGGCTCACCCGCGGTGCGTCTTTCCCAGGGAGTGGGCGGATCCGCGCAGCTGGCCTATACGCCGCCACTGCCCATTCCGCTCGCCGGAGCAGGCCCGTGCGCGACTGGAGGACCGTTTGCGATCGACCAAGGCGCATCCGAATGGATGGCAACCGCATTACAAAAACTACGCGGACGTATTTGTAGGCGACTCGGCTGCAGGACGTCCGGTCAGGCGCTATAAAGGCGCATTTACCGAGGCCGACCGCCATCCGGGGCTGCGCTGATGGCACCAAAGGTCTCCATCGTCACCTGTTCGTACAATCGCCCCGAGCTCATGCGCGCGGCGATTGGGAGCCTACGCGCGCAGACCGACCCCGACTGGGAACATCTCATCTATGACGACGCCTCGACCGATCCGCGCGTCTTTGAAGTGCTCGAATGGGCGCTCACCGATCCGCGCGTGCGCGTATGGCGTGGCCAGAAGAATCTCGATCAGCCGTCGGTCCTGTGGAACTACATGCTCGACCGCGCCTACGGCCGCTACTTTACGGTGCTCGACGATGACAACGAAAAGCTGTCAACGTTCGTCGAGGCCATGTCGCGCGAGCTCGATAGCGATCCGGGGCTGGACGTAGTCACCTGCGGCTGGCGTGTCGACCGGCCCGGCATGCCGGACGTGCCCTACTTCTTGAATCTGTCGACGACGCCGGAACGTCTTTGCGATCTCTCGACCTGCGACGGCGGGGCGATGCTCTATCGCCGCGAGGTGTTCGAGCGGGCCGGCTACTTCTCGGAGGACCAGCGCACCAACGAAGACTGGGACTGGCTGCGGCGCGCCGCGCACGCCGGGCGGGTCAAGAACCTCCAGGAAGTCCACTCGACCTATCGCAGTCACAGCGACAGCCGCATGCGCCGCGCCGACGCGCTCGGCAACGAAGCCGATGTGCGGAGGGTCAAGGCGCGCCCGCTGTCCACCGAGATCGGCGTGGCGGCCGTCTATCCGCCGGCCGCTCGGCTCACGCAGAGCCAGAGGGACGTCTGCGCAGGCGTGGCCAACGCGCTTTCGGTGATCCCCTGGGCGAAGGCCGGCAAGGATCTTTGTCTGGTGGTGTCGCCTTTCCAGAAGAGCGACGCCGAGATCGCCGCCGAAGTGCAGTCCTTCTCGCGCGTCCTGTCGCTGCACATGGAGGATCCGTACGCGCTTCAGACCAACCTCGAGCGCGTGCGCACGATGGCCCGAATCGCAGAAACTTGGGTGTGCACCAACGACGCCGCCACGGTGCCGCACTACCAGGAGATCGTCGGCAACCGCGTGATCGCATGCCCTTCACTCGGCGCCGACGCGGCTGTGTCTGTGCCGGATTCACCCGCGCGCGATATCGACGTGCTCTTCTGCGGCTACGCCTACCCGTCTCGTCGAGTTTTCATGACGACGCTCCTGCCGCGGCTTCGTTGGCTGCGCGTCATGCTGGTGGGTGATGGCTGGGAAGGCCACGCGTGCGAAGGCGTCGAAGTCCTGCCGACGCAGACGCTCGCCGAGACCTATCGCCTTCACGCCAGGGCGCGTACGGTGGTGTGCCTGCACCGGACGTACGGAGATTGCTCCGACGGGCCGGTGGCGCCCGCCACGGTCAACCGAGGTGCCATGGAAGGCTTCTGTGGCCCGCGGGTGTTCGTCGACCGTCTACGTCCTTTTCATGCGTTCGACGAAGGCGACGTCGTCTGGTACGACGACCCCGGAGATCTTTCGATCAAGCTACAAACCTATCTGGCGCTCCCGGAAGACGCCTCTGCCTTCGCCGAGAAGTGCCGGACCGTCTACACCTATCGAGCTCGCCTGGCCCGCGTCATCAACTGCCTGCGCGCGCCGCGCTACCTGGCAGAGATTCCGTGAGCGACGACGGCCGCAGGATTGTCCGGCGCGCGGCTCCACGCGTGCTCTGGGAAGGCAAGCCTCCGGTCGGAGGCTGGATGATTTTCTGTCCAGCATGCCACTGCGGCCATTTCTTCGACGATGAACGATGGACTTTCAACGGCAACGAAGAGAGCCCAACATTCGGACCGTCGATGAAGGTAAGCGGCCACCTCGGTCGCGGCCCCAACGGAGAAGACCAGCATGGCATTTGCCATAGCGTCGTCACCGACGGCAAAATCGCATTCCAGAATGACTGTACGCACGCGCTGGCCGGACAGACGCTGCCGCTGGGGCCGTTCTGATGATGCGCACCTGCATTATCACGCTGAGCTACAACCGGCCCGACTACCTCGCCGAAGCCATCGCCTCCGTCGAGGCGCAGACCGATGATGACTGGGAGCATATCGTCCTCGACAATGGCTCCACCGATCCTCGCGTGCGCGAGGTCTTGAAAGATGCACTCGGACGAAGCGACGGCCGCTTTGCATTTGTCAACGGGCCGCCGCTCGGCGACTCGAATCAGATCGGTGCGTGCTGGAACCGACTGATCGGGATGACGAATAGCAAGTTCATCACCGTCCTTGACGATGACAACCACAAGCACCCGGAGTTTCTCGAGCGCATGCTGGCGCCGATGTACGCCGATCCGTCGGTGGACGCGGTCACCTGTGGTTGGAATCGCATGGACGCCGCCGGAAAAGTGTTCGGGTCCTGCCACCTCAACCGTCAGACGTCGTTGTCGATTCTGACCCGCACCAACACCATCGACTCGAATGCGCTGGTGTATCGCCGGAGCGTCCTCGACAAGATCGGTTCCTACGACGCGTCGCTGACGAGCTACGAAGACTGGCACTTTGCCATCCGCCTGGTGCGGCGGTGCAAGCTGGTACATCTCCCGGACGCGCTCATCGACTACCGCGAGCACGCGTCGGCGCGTTCCCGGATCGCGGTGGCTCAACTCGGCGCCCACGCCAACAGCGACCGCATTCAAAAAGAACTTTTCACCGAGCAAGAATTGCGAGAAGTTGGGCTCATCTGAATGTACGCCCACGCGCAAGCGCCTGTGCGCATCGGTCTTGCCGGCGGCGGCACGGATCTTCCGGTGTGGACACGGGAGCACGTCGGCCGCTGCCTCTCTTTGGCAGTGAGCTCGTACGCGCACGCGGTGGCCATCACCAGGCCCGATGGTCAAGTGGTGGCCTCCTATCGACAACTCGACTCGGCGAGCTCGGCGACCGAGATCGCCAACGGGCTCATCCGTGAAAGCGCGCTTCTGCATGACTGGGAAGTCGGCTTCGAGGTGCACACGCTCTCCGAGATCTCATCGCGCGGCTCGGGCCTTGGCGTCTCGTCTTCCATTGCAGTGGCCCTGGCAGCTTGCTTTCAGCGCATGGCCGATCTGCGCGCCGGCCATCCAGGCGGAGAAGTGCGCTGGCGCGATGGCGGTGAGGGGGCGTTTCGTGCGGGCGTGGCGCGCGATGCTTGGCGGGTCGAGATCGATCGACTGCGTCGGCCCGTCGGCAGGCAAGATCACATGGCCGCGGCATACGGCGGCCTGCGGCTCTACAGCTTCTCCGGCGACAGCGCCGAAATCGAGCGCACGTTCTCGGCGGATGATGCCGCCTGGGTGGCCAAGCACCTGTTGCTGGTCGCGCTTCCCGATGGGCATGATGCGCGAGCGATCCTGGCGCGCGTCACCAACTGCGAGATGCTGAGCGCGGCATTGGGCGCAGTGCCGGTGGCGCTGCAGGCGATTGAACAGCGCAACGCGGGTCTGCTCGGTCAGGCGCTGATCATGGGCCAGAAATCGAAGTACGCGATCCCCGGCGCGTCTCCGCCCTGGCTGGAGCGGATCCTCGAAACGATCTCCGAGTGCTATGGCGTGCTCGGCTGCAAGGTGGCCGGCGCCGGCGGTGGCGGCCACGTCGTGGTGGTCACCGACGGAAACAACGCAGCACAGGAGATCAGCGCCGCCACCAACCTTTCGGTCACGTCGGTCGCGCCGGACCTGGCCGGCGTCAGAAGTGATGCATGTCGGTAGTAGACTGGTCGGAGTGGGTGAAGGCCATCGAGAGCGGCGTGCGCGGCGTGCCCGACGACGTGCTTCGCCGCGCCGCTTCCGTTATAAGGGCCGCTCCATTCGTGCTCACTGCCGGCAACGGCGGCTCCTCTGCGCTGGCCAGCCACGCCGCGCAGGCGCTCCTCAAGCCGGACTACCAGGCCGGCGGCGGCAAGAGCGCCGTGTGCCTCACCGACGCCGTGCCGGCGCTGACGGCTCACGCCAACGATGGCGGCTGGGCGAGCGCGCTCAAAGAGATGGCGGCGCCATTTCTGCTATTCCGCCCGGTGCTGCTGCTCATCTCCTCGAGCGGCAACTCGGAGAATATTCTCCAGTTAGCCAGGAATGGACGAGGCCATCAGTGCTACGTCATTGCCATGACCGGCTTTGCCGGTGGCGCACTGCGCGGCCTGGCGACGATGAGTATTCATGTAGATTCCGATGACTACGAGGTCATCGAACCGGTGCACGATGCGCTGCTGCACCGGATACAGTACCATATTCGCCGGCCCAGCCGACAGTCCCTGGCGACCCTGCCCAGCCCAAAATAGACACCCCATGCGTCTCGGTGTAGGCTTTCAGGGTGAGTGACACCGATGGCTCTCTCCGTCGAGATATTTTGAAGGCGTATCTGGCCGCAGTAGCGGTCGACGGTGAATTCGAGGGCACCAACGGAAATCCCATCGCCGTCGTCAACCGAGCCGTCGCGGTGTTCTCCCGTGATATACCTCTCGTGGTTGGCGACTTCATCGGTGAATATGCGTCTGCGACGGTGCGGAAGTTCGGCGCCCAGGCGATCGGTGTACTCGGGGAAAAACTCGAAGGGGTGGCGCGCAAGATCGGCAGCCATGGTGCCGGCAAAGTGCTGGGCGACCTATGGAAGCGAGTGCTCGACGCTCACGACCGCGGCATGAAAGAGCCGCGATAAAGCCAGGGGAAAAAGCATGAGCATCCCTCTCGACCCAGCACTGGTGTTCGTCCTCAAGGACCCACACAAGTTTCCGTACGTGTTCCCGTCGGCGACGCCGACCGAGTGCGGCATGATGAGCGCGGCCGACAAGGCCAAGCTCGACAGCATCGTCCCGGGTGGCAGCGAAGACCTGCAGGACGCCTACAACAACGGCGCTGCGGGCCAGCAACTCGTTCAATACAGCACTGCCAACCAGGGGATCTACTTCAACATCAACGGCGCGGTCATCGTCACCGACACGGCGTCGCTTGGAATCGGCGACAGCACGAAGGTGGATGGCATTGGCGCACCCATCAACTATTTTTCTATCACTGACGGCGGTAATGGTCCCGGAATCAAGGGTTGGTTTGAGAATTCTGTTCGCCAGATCATCCCGATCTGGGGCGGCAACGCGACGACGGTCTGCGATATGTGCTTCGCCATCCCCAAGGCACTCGCAGCCAATGCCGCCGCCGGCAACATGGAGATGCGAGCCCAGGCGGCGGCAGATGGCGTCGCCAATGCCAGCGGCGGATCTATTACGCTCGTTGCTGGCAAGAAGGGCAGCGGCGCGAGCTCCACGGCGGGTAATATCTTCATGGGCGGTCCTGGCAACGAAGACAATCTCACCGTGCCGTACTTTATCCTCAATGGAAATACCTCCGCCACCGGAGGTGCCGCCTGGAAAGTCGATCCGGCCGATACGTCGGCGGTCTATCAGTTCGACACCGACAACGACATCCGCACCTACGGCAACCCGCTCATGCGCATCGGCTACCTGAACGGGACCCGCCCGCGCGTCGACATCTACGCCAACCAGACCAAGGCGATGGTGGTCACCGGCTCGAGCGACGGCGCGCAGAACGGTCCCCTTTGGGTGCAGACGGCGACGCAGTTTTCCGAGAAGTGGAGCGGTATCACCCTCGACAACTCCACCGTCGGCGGCCACGTCATCACCATGTACACCGGCAACTTCGCCAGCGTCGGCGGGTTGACCGGTCAGACGCTGTTCCGCGATCAGACGGCCGCCAAATACTTTCTGACTGTGTATCCGAGCGGCAACCTACAGATCGGCGACAATCTCAACACTCTCGTCGACCCCGGCTTCGCCGTCAGTACGCTCGATTTCTACAGCCCGAGGTACCAGGGCAAGGTGACGACGCAGAACATCGCCGGTGCCACCACCATCACCACTAGCACTACCAACGGCGAGACGTTCCTTCTGACCGGCACGAGCAACATCACGTCGCTGTCGATGCTCGGCGGCGTGGCCGGTCAGATGGTGACGCTCATCTTCGTACAGGACGGCGCGGGTACCACGACATGGGTGAACACCATCACCAACGTGAAACTGGCCGGCGGCACGTGGACCAAGACGACCACGGCCAATGCTGTCGACGTCCTGCACCTGCGCTGCACCGGCTCGAACGTCTGGTACCAAGTGGCGGCGCAGGCCACTAACGTTTCGTAAAAGGAGAACGGCGATGGCCGACAACGAAGACAAGGCGGTCCAGGTCATTCCCGACGGGGAAGAGATGCCCGGCGAGGATCATGAGCCGAAGCGCGTCGACTTCCAGTTTCATCTTCTGAAGGACGCGGCTCCGGTGCACGACAAGCCCAGTCACCCGGATGCATGGAACGAAGTCGAGAGGGCATCGAAGAGCCGGTTCGGCCAAAGGATGGCTCACCAGAAATCGTTGCGAGACCGGGCCGCGAAGCCCAGATGAAGTGGCGCCGCAAGCGCAGTGACTACTACGACAGGAGAAAAACGCGCATGTATCTACAGGTTCCCAGGCCGATCCTCTACGTCAACCACGAGACCGGAAAGCCGCTCACCGACGAGGATATTACCGACGACAAAGGGCGCACCTTCAAGTCGCTCGGGATTCCCTATCGCAACGAGCCGATGTCGATGCGGAGGTGGTTTCTGCGCTACATCGCCGACCTCTTTACCGGCTACAACGAGATGAAGGCGGCCCGGCGCATCGAAAAGGCGCTGGCAAAGGCCGAAAAAGAGCGCACCGAAGAAGGGCCGTTGCCGGTCGTCGAAGTCAAAAAGGACGACGTCGACATGCTGCGCATTAAAATCGAGACACTGTCCCTGCCGGCGACGATTATGATGCAGATGGAAGCATTCCTCGAGGCGGTCGACAAGGTCAGCGAAGAGAAGCCCAAGGCCGAGTTCCACGCCGTCGACGCCAGCTAGACACGGCGACCGACCAGGTTCGCCTCCCAGTCGCATTCTGTCATAAATTCCACCGCGAATCGCAGCCTGTCTCCAGGGCAGGCCACATCGAAGAGCACGCCATGGTCAGGCTTGCTTGGCGAAAACATCTCCGTCCAGCAGCCGCGCTCGCCGTCTTCGCTGACGGGAGGAAACTGCGGGCGTACGCCCGGCGGCGTCTTCTCGTTGGCGAGCCGCATCGGCGATGGCCAATGTCCGCACGCTCTTGGCCCAACGATGATTTCAAAGCCGCGGATGCGCGTGCTGTGCTTCTTGCCGGCGTTGTCGGCGGCGATAATGCGCTCGGCTCGGAAGTGAAAATGACAATCTCGCTCGACTAGGACCAGGTCGCCCTTCTTGCCGCGGCAGTTGAAAGGCTCAGTCCATCGCCGGGGGTGCCTTCTGGCGTGACGGGCCAGAATTTTGCGAGCTTCCGTTAGCGCGGCGTCTACCTCGCCAAATTTCAATGGTCCCGAGGCCGCGAGTTGCCGCTTGAGTAGTCGAGCCCGGCGCGTCTCTAGGTCCCTGAGGCGCTTCAGTAGCTTCTGGTTTAGATCCTCGTTGTCTTTCGTCGCCGGTACCTCAGCGATGGCCTGAAGCTTCTCGTATAGGCGATCGATCGATCGATCAAGGGTGTCGCCGTGGCCGCGCTCACTCATGAAGGGCATTATAGCGCATTCAGCGCCTACTATAACTTCGTCATCAACTCAGAGACGGTCACCAGCTTGATCTTTCCCGAGGCAAGTCCCTCGGTAATTTTTCGATCGAGCTGATTTGACCCACGAGAGAACCGCCGCGGCCTCCGTTGCTTTCCAGAGCAAGACGGGCACAGCACCCGATCCGGTCCAATCAGCCAGCCCGCATCGCGCGCCTCGCGACGACATGTTGCACCAAGCTCGGCGACGAATTGACGCGGTCCTGTTCGACCGGACGGGCATTCGGTATTGTCGCAGTACAAATCGAGCGTGTACGAGCCGACCATCATTTGCGCGATACTCCTTTCCGCTCAACCCTCACAGGACACTCGCCGGATCCTGGTCGATAGAGATAGAGGTGGCCTTTTTCGACGGCTGCCTGTGGCGGAGTGATCGGCGGCAGTATCACGCCAACGCGCCGGAGACGTTGAAGCATGCGGCGATGCCAAGGCAAAGGAACGTGACGGACCGCCTCGGTGACAACCTCTACAAGCGTCGCGATCTTATTCGAGAGAGCCGTAATTCTTTTGCCGGACGGTCCGGTCTTTTTTCGCCTGCTCATCGAAGCGCATTATAGCGCTTTCGTGGTAGAGTGGTAGAGTAGTCCCCATGAAGATCGTCGTCGAAATTGATTGTCCATCGGTTCTCTGTGTCCGCTGCGGGATCGAGTCCATCGTCGCCCCGGTGGTCCTGCGCCGCGAGGATCAGCGGCAGCACGTGTTCATCGGCAGCGCCGCCGTTCGTGCGCTCGAGGGATTTGCTGGGGTGGATATCGACTCGAACGCCAAGTGGCAGGCGCTGGATGCTCGGCCGCCCGAGGGCTGGAACGAGTGCCCGCTCGGAAAGGTCTGTCCGCGCTGTTACGCGGCCTGGCAAGAACTCGGGTCGGCGTTCATGAAGGGCAACCTGACCGACGACATGGAGCAACTGCCACTCAACCGCGAGCTTCCGCCGGCCCCCGTCGAGGAAGTCCCGGTGACGCCTGAGCACTCGCGCCACATCTACCCGGATCAGCGTGCGAGCATCGAGCACCGCGTGCCCCACGAGCCGGCGCGCGTCTCGGTGGCCCCCAATATCATCGCGCCGCAGCGGACGATGGTGACGCCCAACTCGGTGCCGATCGCGCGACACCAGAACCAGGTGGAGGGTCCGCGCATCATGGCCACCGCTCAGTCGGTGTCGCCCATTCCGACCCGCGCCAGTCACGAGCAACTGACGCAGGCGGCGCCGGTCGCACAGAAGTCGATGGTCTCGTCCATTCCGATGCGCGCGCCGGCCGAGCAACTGACCCCGCCGGCGCCGGTCGCGCAGCAGTCAACGGTGTCGACCATCCCGATCCCGGCGCCGACTCCCCAGAAAAACTAAAGGCGACCCGGAACCATTCCGGGCCGCCCCCTGGCTTGACGGTGCTGGTCACTCGCAAGCCGTGCACCGCCAGCCAATCGAATTTCTATATCGCCTTACTGCGTCGAGGCAAGGACGGCCGCTTCTTGGTCGAGCTCTTGCGCATCTGCAAGAGGTGGCCGCGGTCGGTGTCGAGTTGCCCGGGCGCGCATAGAAGGCCGCGGACGCGCCTTGGAAGCTCGACATCGAGGCGCCAAGCACAGGCGGCGCCGGCGCGGTCGGCCTGCGCCTGAAGCCCCTGCGCTTTCGGGAGGCCGATATAGCGCGCCAGCCGCAGGATATCGTCGGCGAGCTTGTTGGCTGCCTCGATCTCGTCATGCGACGCGGCCTCTGGTGCTGGGCCGCTCGGCGCGCCTCCGCCGGCCGCGGCGGCAACCGGCTTGGACGCTTTGAGGCGCTGCTCGGTCAGGACGAAGGTCGCGGTGATGGTGAACGACTGGGACCAGATGCGGTGCGCCAGTCCCAGAACGACGTCGATGCCCATCGAGAGAGGCCCCGCCCATTCGAGCCAGGCGCGGTTTTCGTCGGCGGCGATGCCCTTGACGAGCCGGTCGAACAAGTAGCGCACGTCTTCGACGTCTTCCCGAAGGCCGCAGAGCACCGCTTCCGGCAGGTCGATGTCGTCTCGGATCGGGGTCTGGACGTAGCAGCGGTGCGCGTTGGCGATGCCGATGAGCAGCTGCTCACGCCAAAACTCCTGGTCGAGCTTCATGGGCTCGCCAACCATCCCGCCGCCGTCTTCGGTCTCGTCGATGGTCACCTCGAGCCCGTGTTTGTCCATCAGGCGCTGGGCGTGCTCGGCGGCGCGCTTGGCCTCGTGTCCTTTGCCAAAGCGAGCCAGGCGCAAGAGCTTGCGGATCTTGATGGTGATCTGTTCGGTGGTCATCTAGTCCCCGCTCTCGTCCAGCACCGAAAAGAGATCTATCGGTACGTAGCCGTCTTTTGAATAGGTGTAAGCCTGTTGGCCGTTCGCCCAGCGCTTGCCAGGGACGGGAAGCCGGCGCCAGCCGTGCGCGGCCATCCATTTGGCGGCCTTGCCCGGGGCACAGGCGCGATGCTCCCAGCGCTGCACCCAGGTATTGCCTGACGCCTTCAGATCGCGCGAGCCGTTGAGTCCATTGGCGTAGCTACTGGCGCGACGGCCGTCTTCAGTCTCGAAGACGGGGCGCTCCGAGCGAACCGTTTGCAGCCAGCCTGAGCATTTGTATACATGGCCGGTGTGACCCTGCCCTTCGTCACTGTAAGTCACCAACACCGGCCATCGCGTGCGGTCGATGAGCACGCGCATCTGCCGGCGAAGCGGTCGAGAGATGTGCTTGAGGCTGCGCTCTTCGTGCGGCACCGCCACCATCCGTGACAACGACAGAACGCCGAAAGGTGCCTCTGGGCACACGGCCTTGGCCGCGCCGGGAGGCGGAGGTTGCCACGCGAATGCTGCTACCGGCAGTCCTTTCTCGTAGACGGCAAAGCAGTAGGTCAATTGGTTGCCCATAGAGCGATAGCCGTGATAGCGCTCGATCATTGGCAGAATTTCTGCGCGCGTGGCCGGTCGCAGGTCGTAGGCGGGAGCCTTCACGCGGCTAGTTCTTTCCGAAGGCGGCGTCGAAGTTATTGGCGTAGCTCCGGCTGTAGCCGACGCTCGAGCGGACCTTCTGCGCGTCGGGTGCCTCGTAGGCGGTATCGTGCCCAAGGACGCGCTGCACAGCCTCTTCCTGGGCCGCGGCGCACTCGTTGCGCTCGTGCGGCCTCGAATCAACGATGCGTAGGCCGTCCTTGGTCACCACGAAGACTTTCCCTCTATGGGCCATGCTTCTTCTCCCGGTACTCGGCGACGGCGGCCGTCACTTTCGTGCCCCGAACGCCTCGATCGTACCTCAAGGTGGTGCTGGGGTCGGCGTGGTGCATGGCGGCCTGTACGTCGTGGAGCGGCTGCCCGGAGTCGAGAGCCGTGGTGGCGAAGGCCGCTCGGAATTGATGCGGGTGGACGCCCTTGACGCCGGCCTGCCTTGCCCGGAGCTCGACGATGCGGTTGATGGCGTTCGGCGTGATCGGGCGCCGGCTGTCGCGGCCCGGGAACATGAACAGACCGGCCGGGTTGTGCTGCGCCCATGCACGCAGCGCCCGGGCCGCCTTCTCTGGCAATACCACTTCGTTTTCCTTGTCGCCCTTCACAATCACGCGGAGAACCGTCTCCTCGCCCTCCGGCGTGTCGCGAAATATCACCGCGTTGCGCCGAAGCGCCGCCACTGAGGCCCTTCGCAGGCCCGTGTCGTAGAGCAGGCGCAAGATAGAAGCGTCGCGGCGCCCTGCAGGAGCCGGATCGGCCTCGGCAGCGCCAAGGATGCTCTGGGCATCGACGTCGCTGACCGCCTCGGTCTTCGCGTAGAGCGCGGCCGGCGGCCTTGGGAGCCGCTTGAAGGGGTTCCAGGTGGCCAGGGGCTGCTCGAAGCCGAGCGCGGCTTCGTACATCGACGACAAGGCCGACAGGGCACGCCGGACGGTCTGGGCGGCGTGCTTCGAACGCAGGTGGTCGCGCCAGGCGGTGGCGGCCTCGAGGGTGGGCCGCGACGGGTCAACTTGGAGCTCCCGGCAGAATTCCAGCCATCGGTCGAGGTCGGCCGCATAAAGCGAGCGCGTGCCGGCGGCGCCGCGAGAATCGGCGTGCGCCCGCGCCACGTGCTCGAACGCCGCGGCCTCCGACGTCACCAGGTGAGGCCGTTCAGATCGATGTGAGCGCCCGTGTGGCCGCGGCGCAGCACGCAATTCGCAGGATGACCATGCAGGTTGCCGCAGAGCGGCGGCTGCCAATCGATCTGCATGCCCAGTTTACAGGGAGCGATCTTCTCGGAGATCTCTCGGAGCGTCTTCTTGCCGCTGTTGCGAGCATCGAGAACGTCCTTCTCGGTCTTGAGGACCAGGTCGCCAACGAAGAGCGGGAAGTTTGAACGCCCGAGGAGATCATAGACCACATTTTCGGCGCGCACACTGAAGTCGATTTCGTGGAGCGGCTTATTGATCAACGGAACACCGACGCTCTCGTAAATTGACGGCCTGCGCTTTATCGGAGGAACGGTCTCGAACGCGGGCATGGGAAGGTTCTTGAAGCCCGGGAGAAACTGGACGCCGACCGTTGGTACGAGCGCCGGCCGCCAGACCATGCCGCAAGACTGGCAGGCGTGAGTGTGATGCGGCTTGGTCGCAAACTCGCCGACGTCGATGTGGCGCGCGCGGCACTGCGGGCACCACAGCAGCATCGGGATCGGCGCTGGCGGATCGAAGATAGGCTCCATCAGATCGCCTTCCCACAGTGTGGACAGACGGCCGTGCGATATGGATCGGGCACCTCGGGAGGGCACATGAGCTCACAGTTGTAGCGACCTCCATAGATCGCCGAGGTGCGGCACGCCTCCGTGTGGCGACGCCTGACGGCCTGGGTGTCCGCGGCGACCGGCGCGGGAACGGCGGCGGGCGTCGGCGCGGGTTTCCTGGCACGCAGAGGTCCATGGCGCCGGCGCTCCAGCGTTCCCCACCACACCCAGATAGCAATCGCCGTAAGTACCCCGACGAGCGGCCATCCGAGCGGCCATCCGCTCGTTTCCATTAAATCGCCAGCCCGAACACAGCCCGCACTTCGGTGCCGACGTCGCCGGCGTTGAACACCTCGATGAAGCCAGTGTCGCCAGGCAGCACCACCAGCATCGGCTCATCATCCACGCCGATCTCGAGCGTGGCCAGACTGCTGCCGCTCAGGTTGGCGAGAGGGACCGATAGTCGGCTCGGATTCGAGCGCCAAACAGTGAAGTCGCGCGCGAAGGCGGGAACCTCGATGGTTCGCGAATCACCAGGTGCAAGGAAGCCGAGATAGCTCGTGCAGGTCAGGTTGTCGTCGTACGATTTCTCCTCGAACGACAGCATCCCTTCGACGGTCACAGGCTCGGTGTCCGGTGGGTAGAACGGGACCTGCTCAAAACCGACGCTGAGTCGAAGTTGATTCGCCTGCAGTGTTTTGCGCCAGCCGCGCGCAGCATCGACACGCGCCTTCATCATGACAGGCCGGGCCGCCTGAAGCTCCCAGCCCAAATCAGCGCCCCATTCCAGGATGGCGTACGGCTTGAACACCGTGCCGTCCGGTTCTGGCGACGGAAACATCGGCTGGGCAAGAGAGACGGTCGTCAAGGCCGGCTCATGTCCGATGTCCTGCTGCCAGGCCAGGATCAGCTTCTCTTCACCCGGGAGGAGCGTGATTCGACCGCCAAAGCTCTGCATGGGGTTCTCCTTCGCGCAGCCAACCATCAACGCCAGTGCCATCAAAAGCCGCATCGTTCCTCCGTCCATCCGTGCGCCACCTCGACATGACGCAGCCAGTCATCCAGGGCAGCCAGCCCGCGCAGTGGATCAGCCTCCAGTTGGCGCTCCCGCTGCGGTTGCCCGCACAGGGCCATCACCCGGCAGAAGTCCTCCAGGACGCGCCAGGAGCCCCAGGACCACACGGAAAGCGCCGCGCCTGCGTCGAAACCGCAGGCACCGTTCCAAACGTTCCAGGCGAGCTTGAGCGCGGTGTATTCACCGGCCGCCAGGGTCGCCCAGCTGCCATCGGACATCATCTGGATGGCCAGCGGCGAAGGTCCTACGCTCCGCCAGAGCCGATCGATCTGCTCGCGGTCCATGGCGGCGGTCATGAGCGCCCGGCAGGTTCTTGAGCGCTGGCGCGCGTCCCGGAAGGTCACAGGAGCACGCGGAGCACTAGCATCGACGCCGGCAAGTGGCTCTTGCTTCCGTCCTTGAGCCGGACGTAGTTGCCCGCGGTCACATCACCGGAATCTTCAGCGAGCTTGCGAAGGACATAGGAGCCCCGACGAAAGCCTCCATGGCCGGAGTCGTCTCCGTCATCGGGGTAAGCAATGAAGGTCTCGCCGATCGAGAGCTCTTCAAACTTAAGAGGGAGGCTGCACTGCGTCCCGGAACCGTTGCAGGTCTTGCAGATCATGTTTCCTCCAGCGAGCCGTGGCAAATAACGCGCTTGGGTAGGCGCGGGGGCGGATGATCGCCATACCACTCCGGGTAGTACGCTGGCCCCAGCCACCGCCCACAGATGGCGCAATCGCGGTTTCCATTGTCCCGCGGCGCAGGGCATTCGCAGATCCCGGAACAAGGCGACATCACAACGCCCTCAGTCGGTCGACCGCGACCATAAAGATGCGTAGCTTGCCATCAACAAAACTGTAGCCGCCGGCCATGCCGGCCTCTTCTCCGACGCCAACGCTTTCGATGAAGATGCGGATCTCTTCCTTCTCTTCGGGGCGCTCCGCCTGGTCCCCGTAGAGCACTCGGCGGGGTGCGTCGATGGCATAGGTGACACCGCGCTGAATCGTCACGCGTCACCTCCGCCGTCGAGATAATAGTCGCGGTCGAAGCTATCGAAGCGGGCGGGCACAATCGTTGGACGGGCATCGCCGAATGCACAGAAGTATCCACCGGAGTGCTCGAGCTCGGCACAGAGCTTGACGAGGCGGCAGATAAAGTCGGCGCGCAATGCCACCGGCAAAACGGACCCAGGCTCCTCGAAAAGCCTCAGACTGAAGTGAATGTGTCGCAGCACCTGACCGTTGTACCGAAACGGTCATCCCCTGTCAATTACTAAACTGGGATTTAATCCGCCGCATCGTACCACGAAATCATTGGTGTTTTTGAATTGTCCGGCTCAGTCGTACAATTAGCTACGACAGGGTTAGCGGACGGGAACCAGGTCCCAAACGGCTCAGTCGAACGCGATCGACTTGCGGTTGATGGTGTCCAGCCAGGCGCCGCCGGCGGTGCCCATGCAGATGGAGCACGCCGGAATGTGCAGGTTGAGCCACGCGAAGATCGCCCGCGCCAGCGTCTCGTTGCTCATCCGGCGATCACGAACGCCGAAACGGGCCGCAGCTCGAGTGAGACGCCGGCTTCGCCGTACGTGCGGCGAAGCTCACCCAAAAACGTCTGCAACGCCTCCGCTTTGGTCCAGCCGTATACTGGAGCCACTCCGATCGAAGGATGGGAGCTGATCCGCCATGGTCCGGGCCACTGCGCGAGCTCGCCGGCAGCCGGCGGCGGAACTGAACTCAAAACATACGGGACCGTCAACACCGCGATCATGTCGTTGCCTCCCTCAGTTCTCGCGCCACCGTCGCCAGCGGCACCTTGACGGCGACGGCGAAGTGCTTCGCTGTGCGCGAGGCGCATGACACGTTCCAATTGCTCCAGTAGCTCATCTCTGGTCATAGCCGAATAACCTTTCCGTCCTCATCGCAGAAGGACGTGGTCAGCCTGAGGAATTCTGATTTCAGTTTCTTGACGCGGGCCGCTGCCGCCTCCGCAGACGCCTTGTCGTCAAAGTCGTAATCCAATGCGCGGAGTCCGCCGCCGCACAGATAACTGCAGTCGTTACCCTTGCCCACCGCCTCGTCGAAATCGCCGTCGTCGAGATAGCTTCCCTTGAATTCCACATGCAGCATGATCATGGCTTCCTCCTGCTTTGCCTGAACACACGAATCCGCGAACGTCTCTGACGACACGAGGATGATTCAGGCGATTATACGGAGCGGGGATGGGTGAGGCTACGGCGTACTGGAGGCGTCGCGCGGGTCGCTGCCGGCGAAGAATTCGTCGCCGTCGAGATAGCCGTCCAGGTCGGCATCAACGCCGAAGCGACGGCCCGAACCGACCGGCACGCAGGTGTACGTCAATTCGAGCCCGCTCACGGCGGCCAGCGTGCGCAAGAGCGCGTCGCTGAGCGGAGGGACACCCGAGAGATCGGACACCCACTGGCCGCCGACGAACAGGAAACCGACCTCGCGCAGAATGCGCGACTTGGCCACGAGCTCGCAGTCGCCGGCGACGGCGCGAGCCAGAAGCAGATCGATGCGAGGCGACACGGCGGAGGCGTTGGCCTGGGTCAACGTCACCTGTTGCCCGACGATGGGCTTGAGGTTGGAGTCGAACGCGAGCAGGTAGTCGGCGATCTTGCGGCGCAGCTCGGCGCCCGGCGGTCCGAACGGAATGCCGTTGCGCGTGGCGAAGTCGGCGAAGCTGGCGTTGGAGACGAAGCGCGCGGCGCTGTCGAAGCTGCCGTCGTGGATGTAGCCCCAGCCACGCACCTGGTCACCAGAGGGCGCCACATCTCCGAAGGTACCAGGCAGAACGCCAATCGGCGTCGCCACCAGGAGCGTGCGCATACCGAACATGCCCACCTTGCTGTAGATGTTGCGAAGGTGCGGGTTCTTGATGGCCTGCGAGCGAACCGGATCGAAGGTGATGCGGAAGCTCACGCCCGAGGTGCCAAAGAAGCCAGGGAAGGGCACGCCGAATTGCGCGTTGCCACTCTCGTCCTCGGTGTGGCAGCCATTGCAGGAGAATTGAAGCTCGGTGTGCTGGTCGCATTCAGCCGGGGGCATGGTGATGGGGCAGCGATCGTCGGTGCGCTCGAGCTCGAAGTGCGCCTCGCCTTCCGCCTGGTCGGGCGTCAGCGTGTTGTCCAAATTGCGGACGGGGTTGGGGCCGTACATGATCTGAAGCGCGAAGTCGGCGAACGCCTGCATGTCGGTCGCCGGCAATGGATTCTGACGACCATTGAAACCGTCGAAGGCCGCATTGAAACCGAGGAAGGCCGCATTCTCGTCGAACGCGCCGCCGTTCGGCTGCACATTGGGGATGCCAGGACCCGCGCCGGTCTTGTCTCCACGCCAGTGCATGGCGCCGTGGTTGGCGAGGCCGCGAAGACTCTGAGTCGTCATCACGCCCTTCATGGGGTGCGTCGCCGGCGGCTCCTGAATTTCGGGCGGGTAGAACGGGTTGAACGTCGGGTTGACCGGGTTGTAATTGACCTCTTTGACGCCGTCGGGATTGCCGGCATCCCAGCCGATTTCATCCTTGTCACCGAAGACGTGGCAGTTGGCGCAGTTCGAGTCGCCGTGGCTGGAGGTGTTGGTCGCGTCGTAGAGGAACGGCCGCCCACGCACCACCGACAGCGGCTCTGGATTGTACAAGGCCACGTGCTGAATCTCCGTCTTCGTCGCGGTATTGACGACGGAGATGGAGTTGTTGAAGCGCGTCAGCACGTAGAGCCTGGAGCCGTCGGGGCTCAGCACGAGGCCCGCCGGACCGCCGCCGGAGACGGTGATCTGATTCGAGGCGGAGGGAACGAACGTGTCGCTCTCCAATTGTGCCGTGGAAAACACGCCCACCTTGGACGAACCGAAGGCTGCCACATAGAGCGTCCGTCCGTTGGGCGTCACCACCATCTGCACCGGCGTAGCCAACGCCTTGGACTTCTCGACGGGGTTGTCGGTGCAGCAAACGGAGTAGTTGATGTGCTTATTGAGGTGCCGCGGTGCCACCTGGGAGCCGCTGATGACCGTGATGCGGTTTTCAGCAAAATGGCCGCGATGGGTTCCGAATCCACGCAGACCAGCGCCGGAGAATCGAACATCATTGCGCGCCTCGGTATTGGACGCATACACCTTCCCGTTGGCCGGATTGACCACCAGGTTGTAGATGGTGGTACCGACGCCGGTCCAAAACGTGGTAGCCACGGGCGTGGCGGCGTTGGCATCGATCGAGAACACGTCTTTGTCGGGAAGGCTCAGATAGACATAGTCATCCCAGATGCGGCCGGCGGCGTCGCGCCAGTGGGCGCCGTCATTCTTGACGATGAGCCCCTGATTGGGAGCGGGGTTGCCGGCGGCGTCGGTGGACGGCTCGGGAATCTGCCCGATCCCCTCGGTCATCTGACGCTCCTGCACCAAGAGCTCGTTGACGGGGGTGGTCTTGTTGCCGCTGCCAAAGGCTGCGGCGTAGACCTTGGAGCCATCCGCGCTGACGGCGAGTCCTCGAGGAGTATCGGAGAAGAGCTTGACGATGGTGAGCGGCGTGCCGCCCATGGCGTTGCCGAGATTCGTCGAGTCGAACACCCAGACGTCGGCGCGCGGCACGCCGGGCGTTTGCAACTGCGGATCATATCCAATGTTCTGCCCGCGATGCGCCGTCGTGATGAACGCGCGATTGCGGCCAGGTCCGGCGAACACGATATCGCGCGGCTCGTCGCCCACGTGGAGCGTGCGCACCACTCGCGGCAGAAGTGGGTGCGAGATGTCGACGACGCTCACCGAGTCGGAGAGGTGATTGACCACCCACGCCTGGTCGCCATGGACCGCCACGGCGACCGGCTCCAGCCCGACGTGCACGAAGGCCACTTTCACGGGGCCTTGGCTGCCGATGCGCAGCACTTCCAGGCTACCCTCGGGGATGTTGCACGCATAGAGGTACTGGCCGTCGGCCGATCGATCAAGCGGGCGCACGGGGCCGGACTCGAAGGTCGCAAACCTGGGCACAGCCCCTGGCGAGCTCATGATGGCAGCGCGCTGACTGGCAGTCGGTGGCGTGTGTTCACAGGCCGCAAGCGCGACGAATAACAAGACGCTTCTCATTGGTTTCCTCCCTTATGGGCTGAACAAAGATTCTACCCGACTTCGCGTACTTCGTATCCTTGATTTCTTCAGCGATTTGAAAACACCGCATTAAGAGGTAGCTTCCCGATGAATAGCGCCATTGACTCGGCGTCGATGCCACGCTGTTGGCGACGTCGCTCTCGTGCAGCCTCTTCGACTTCGAGACTGAGTTGTCGCAGCGCGGCCAGTCCTCTTGCTCTCTTTTTTTGGCCTCATCGCAACCTTTACTCCCTCAGCCGCGCCACGCAGCAGGAAGCATTTACTTCCAGACGAACTCGACCGAGTCGTCTACCGACAAAGTGCCCGTGATGAGCGAGATGAAATGGAGGCGGTCCGTCTCCACCATCGTGCCCTTGGCTCCATCGAATTCGCCCGTGCCGCCGACGATCGATCCACTGCCGGCGATCGTGGTCACCAACTCGAACGGGGGATCGAACGTCTGCTCTAGAACACCGCGCGCAACCATGTCCTGCACGATGGCGAATAGCGGCGCGAGCGTCTCCTTCTGCGAGCCGAAGATCGTGCCACGGCCGGGAACCACCACCGTCCAATTGGACTCGGCGACGAGGGTATTGAAGTCGATGTCCTCCAACTCGGAGCCGACTCCGATCACGTTGTCACTGATGTCGCGCACCTTGAAATCCGCCATCAACACCGACGCCAAAGCGGACTCGGCCAGGATGGACGTGCCGGCCGGAAACGGCGCGATGAAGCTGCCTGGGCCGAGCGTCAGGCTTATAAGGTCGAAGCCGGGCGCGTTCGACTGGTGGGCGACGAACACGTCATGATGCCGGTGATGGTCGTGGTCATGCCTGGCCTGTCCCACTGTTGACGCCAGCAACAAAAACAGGAACGCGATCTTTCTCATGAGCACCCTCCTTGGGTCGAAAGAACTTCACTGGTCGATTACGAACCTCTTATTGACAAACCGGTTAAAACACTAACTTCGCGTTTTTAGTGTATCCTGGAAGGACTCACCGGAGGCTCGTCGATGCGCCGCAGAGATTTCTGGCGTTGGCTCATTACCCGCCATCACTTCTGGTTCAATTTTGTCGCCAACGCGCTGGCAGCGACGACCGCCGTTGGCCTTGTCCCGGACGGCAAGCCTGGCCAAGTCGTTGCTGCAGTGTATCTCTTGCTCGGCATATACGGCTACGGCGCCAGCGCGAAAGACTCGCCTCCTCGGCGGCACTGGACAGATGAGGAGAGAATGATTCACGGATTACCTCCCGAGGGCGCGCCGACGAAACTACTTGACGTGGGCCCGACAGACCCAGAGGCCTCAACGGACCCTGGAACGTCGAGCACTCTTGTGTAGCCGGTTTCTCATGATTTCTTTCTGATTCCCAGGGGAGCCGGCTCAGGTGCAATGTCCCACTTCACCAAATCGCCATTGCACAGCCGACGGAGAAACGGGCCGTAGGCGGGATCGTTTTCGCCGTGATACTCCCATTCATCAATCGGATACTCGTTCGCCAGCGGATGTTCGCTGTAGTGCTTGTCACATCCACGGCACACGCCGTCGACAAAGGCGACGCCGAAATGCTCATGTGGCACATCGACGACGTCCGCTGTCGTGTCTTTCTCTTTGAAGACCTTCGGCGCGCCGGTGCGGCAACCGAGACAGTCGACCATCAGATTGCGGTAACGCGTGCCCACCTCGACGTAGTTCTCGATATCCCACGAGCAATCGCTATGCATGCAGCGCACATTCGGGCGCGCCCGCAGGAACCCGAATATTTGCTCAGCGATGTCCGGCAAAAGAGCGAGAGCGAGTGGTCCCCATCCTTCGCTGTGAAAGTTGCTGGACAATTCTTCGCGCAGCCATTTCTCCAACTCGCTCACAGAGGATGGCCGTCTGATGACATGGCCATAGCACTCCGCCCGCGCACCGAGTGCCCGCTGAAAATCCTCGAACGCCTTGAACGCGTCCGTCGCAAAGAACTTTCCCAAGTCGAAGTATTCTCGACGCTGGTGATCCACTAGCATGTATTCTGGCGCTGCCGTGCCGAACATCTTCCCTCTCTTTCTACCGACCGTCTGGCGCGAGCTTTTCGTGAGCGGTCTGAATCAGTTTCCGCAGTAGGTTAGAGCGACGACCACGTACGTTTGGTCCTTCTTGCTTTTCAAGCTCGCGCAACTTCGTCAACGTCTCTTCGTCGACACGGAAGGTAATTTTGGCGAGCCCGGGGCGCTCTTCGCCGTTCCTGGGGCGCCCGATATTCATGACTCGAACACCTTGCGCCAATCGACGCTACCGCCAATGAGCGTCGCAAGAGAACCCCATGACACCGGATCACCGCCGCCAGGCGCCAGTAACTCGTAGTACCCCCCGATGTAGCCCGGACGGAGCAGGTCGATACGGATCCGCCCAACTGAAATCAGCCTGCCGGTCTTACGAGACACCGTTCGGCTCAATTCGATCGGCGGCCAGCACTTGCAGCGACGCACTGGACAGCAGGCGTATCCGTGGCTGCGGTGCACGCAATCACGACAACGCATCCTTCTCATCCGCTCGACTCCCGCGAGATACTGATCCACCAGCCGCGGCCGGAGGCCACCGCCAACTCCGTCCAGTCGTAGATGCTGTACTCGCCGGAAGGCCCTCCGACATCCCAGGACGCCATGGGACGCACGCTGCTGTTGAAGCTGAACGGTCCACGACTCGGCGGCTCCGTCCAGCCGAGCACTAGGCAGATCGCCGCCTTCGCCGTGAGCGCCGCGCGCAGGATCTCCGGGCCGATGCTGTAATCGGTATCGATCTCCACGACCTCCAGCACTTCGCTGTAGATATCCTCGGCGTCTCGCCCGCGCTGCTTGGCCAGATGCAAGAAGGCGCGCATGCGCTCGAGCCACTCCTGACCGCGGCGAATCACGTAGACGGCCGCCTTCTCCGGCGGCGTGAACGTGGCCTCGAAGGGCAGTGAGTTGGGTAGGAGCCAGAACAACCGCTCCAGCATCCCGTCGGCCACCTGCAGGACGCCGTCGACATGCGGCAACACCACCGCCCTTCGGTCGTGGGGACCGAGAATGGTGCGGCGCGTGTCCTCGAGGAAGGCTTTCGCGCGCCAGCGCGCGTACCAGGTGCGCTGGTTGAGCCTTTGGAGCGCGCTATCCAGTGAGGCATTGGCGATTCCGGCCACCGCCAACGCCGCGGTTGCCACGCTCGACGTCACAGGGATCAAGACTTCACCTCCGGCTTCTCCAGCAACACGAAGCCAGCCTCACGTAGCCCGGCTTCTCCGTATTGTTCAAAAATAAACTCCGCCAACTCCATTTCCGTTGGTCGCGGAGTATCGCGACCGGTGATGCGATTCACGGCCTCGTGAGCGTCGATGCGGCCGGCGGCGAAGTCCGGGTCATCCATCGCCAGGGACCACAACTCGCCGAAGGTGAACTTTCGGGCGGCGTCGCTCATACCCCGTCGCCCTTCGTTTTGTCACCCTTGAGATGCGCTTCGACCCACCGGCGCATCCGTTTCCATCGCTCGGCTGGAGCTTCCGAACGAAGCCACGGTCCGCCCTCGTCGTTCTCATAGGCGATTTCACACACAAGGGCGCGAGCAATACCGAAACGACGAGCCACCTCGTCAGGGTCGTTTTCGTGCAGATCGGAAACATCCATACCCCGAGACAGCGCAACCGCCCCGATGGCGCAGGCATCTCCGTCAGCGACGATTTCGTGCGCGATGAGCACCTTCTCCGGCATCGCGTCAAGCGCCGCCGCCATTTCGCGCAGGAATGCCTGTCCGCGTTTCCCGGCGATGGCCCTGTCGACGGCCCCGCGCCACAGACCGAAGTTTTCAGGGTCGTCGCTGTAGCCGGAACGGCTCATAGCAGTGTCGCTTTCAAATCAGAGACGATGACACACAGATCGCAGCATTCCTTTCTGTTCGGAAACTGCTGGCGCGCCCGGTGACGCGCCTCCTCTGAGAGCGAATGAATCGCGCGCAGTTCAATAAACGCGATTAATTTTTCGGCCTTCTGACGAACGAGCACGGAGGCGTCGAGTTGGGCGCGAAGGACGCGCACTCGCGGCTCTTCGCGATGCGATCCCATGTGCCCGGTGACCAGATCACAGACATGAATGACACCATCTTCTTCCCATTGCGTTCCGCAGGTCATCTGTCGATTCTCCCTTGTAACCAAGTCGACGATCCGATTCGCCGCGGCAGTGCACGCTTCCGTGGCGCGAAACAAGCGCCAGCGCTCGTACACCTCTTCATTGCTGAGATCGTCGCGCAGCTGCACGCGCAGTGCATCCACCATCACTCCGCGGTCGTATTCGATTTCCAGACGGTCGAAGACGGCCATCACCACCTCGAAGGTCTGGATCTCGTTCTCTTGGGCTGCCTCGGTGTCCCATTCGCTTTCCTGAAGCGCTTTCATGAAATGGGCGGAAATTCTCTTCGAGAGATTAGGACCAAGCGGCACGCCCAGGAGCGCAGCGTGACCGAGCTCATGAAAGACGTGTTCCACCACCGACGTCCGCTCGTCGGCGAGCGGCACGATGGTGTCGCCGATCTTGGAAGGATCAAGCGGCACCGGGAGATCGCATTGTTGACCGACCTCTGCGACGCGCTGGTAAAGATCGTCGTTCATTGTAGACGCTTACCGCGCAGCGCCGCCCACAGTGAGCGCAGCGCTATCCACAGCCGCTTCCAGTAGACGTGGCGAATGTGCCTCTGCTGAAACCAGTCGGGGACGCGATCCGGCAGCACGGCCATGTTCGAGAAGTAGTGGAAGAACTGGCAGACGTGGTAGAGCAGATCGAGATCGCTCACCTTGGGGTCGTGTTGCTCGACCAGCATCAGATACCAGGCGGCCTGCTCGCCAATGAGATGCCAGGCGCGTTCGATGTCACCGTCGACGAAGTTGGCGCGCCCGAGGCCAGCGATCTCGCGGCAGTCGGGGGCAACGATGGGCCTGGTGCACTCCCATCCGCCGTCGAGCAACACCTGACGGAGCTTGTCGCCGTGCCCGGCTGGCCACGGCGTTGGCTCGTCAGCGGGCTTCACTGAAACCCGCAGGTGCAGATACAGCGAGTCCGGCTTGCTGGCGCCGGGCGGGGGACCATGCAAGAGGAACGAGTACCAATCGATGATACCGAGCACTTCGAGGCGCCTCACGAGCGGCAGGATATCGTGGCGCACGTGGCCCATCACTGCCTGGGCCAGCGCTGACTCGGGCGGCTGCACCTCTTCGGCCGCCTTCACCAACAGGAACGTCTCCCACATCCGCTCCAGCGCCGGCTTCATGCTTTCGCCACCCATTTCTGGATGCGCTCGAAGAAGCTGTCGGTGAACGACAGCGAACTATCGCCGGGCGTACCCTCCCACTTGGCGAGTCCGCGCTTTACCAGTGTTACGAAATCGGGTTGACAGAACGGATTACGAACGAGTTTTGCCCATTCGGACCGCTCGTCCGCGAGATCGTCCTTGATGACCGACTCCACCTCATCCCAGACAATCGCGCGCCATTCGTCGCCGCGGGCGGACAGTACATGAACAAGAAGGCCGGCGGCGCATTCGACTTCGCACTTGTCGAAAGCTCCGACGAACGGAGGGATCGTCATGCGGATCTGACTCGGCTTATAATCCGGCATCAGCTCTTTTCCTTCGCGGGCGCCACACCACGCACCGATTCGTTTTCGTCCTTGAACGCCACCTGCAGCGCCGGCACTGCGCGCTTGTCGTGGAGCTTGCCGACCGGCAGCGGCGAGGTCAGCACTAAGGGTGGTCGAGTCTTTACCGTCTTCACTTACGACGCCTCGATAGGCAACAACCTTCCGCTGCAACTGCTCAATCCGCGCATCCTTCTCGGCCATCGCCGCCACCAGCAACGCTTTGTCGCGCGTGAGGCGGGAGACGAGTTCGCGCCAGTCAGGCTCGACGCATGAGTAGCCGTCCGGGCTCGGGTTGGCGTAGTTCCAATGAGGATTTGGCTCGGTTACGGGCTGGTTGCAGTTTCGGCAGAGTTCCGCAATCCGCGCATTCTTCGCCGTCACCTCGCGTGCGTGCGCAGCCAAGAGCGAGCCGGCGTGTGGGGCCGGCAGTGCGCAGATGTCACATGGATGATCCTCAGTGCAGATCGTCCGGTCCTCGCGCATCACGGTCGAAGCGCGACAAGGGAGCGCCTTGCAGCGTGCCTCCAACTCGGCGGCGAGGTCCCTCCACTTGTCGGCAGCAGCGGACTGACCCTCAAGGGCGGCGCCATTCGTCCTGGCGGCTTCCCTCCACTGATCACGGTCACGCTCCAGCTCGGCGCGGGCGGACTCGGCGGCGGCGAGCGCGACGCGAATCCCATCGCTGAGAAATCGCTCGCCCTCGCCGGGTGTCCCCTTGAGCATGGTCGCGGCTTCGGCGCAGCCGTCCATGACTGAATTGAGTTGCCCCTGCCACAGGTCGCGATCCCGCTCCATGGCGTCCCGCTCGCGCGTGGCGTCGGCCAGCGCTTGGCGAGCGGCACTCAGCAACCCGCTAACGCCGTCGGCGCGGCGCGCGGTTTCGCCAAGACGCAGCGCCAACTCGTCGGCCCGCTTCCGCTCGTCGGCCAGCGCTTGCTCCAGGTGGGCGACGGGAACCGTTGTCGGGTCGCCCTTCAACCACTCGCGCAGCATGGCGATGCGTTCCTCGTTGTCGCTCATCGTTGCTCCTCGATGGCGCGCTCGACGGCGCCGCAGGTGCAGTCACGAATCACCGTATTGGTTACGCGCTGGCAATCATCGGCATGCGTTACTCTCTCGCACACGTACCTCTCCAACTTCTCGGCCCGGCGCGCGGTGTGGAGCAGGGACGGGAGGGCCTTCTGCTTCGCTTCCAGCGTAACCAACTGCGCGCGCAGGTCGTCGACCTCGCAGACCGGGCACGTGTAACCGCCGCCTTCGTCTTCGTGTTGAGCATCGAACGAAAAGCCGCAGTCCAGACAGGTCCACATCACGGCAAGGCTTGTTCCCTGTGTCATGACGCTTCTCGGCGCTGATGAGGGATTTCGATGCCACGATCCATCAGAGACGCGGCAAGGTCGAAGGCGCGACCAAGAATCTCCGAGCCTTCCCAGATCGCCTGACGCACCGTCTCGGGGCCAGAATTCCAGGCTTCAACGGCGCGCGGCCAGCGACTCATCATCTCGTCGAAGCTCATCCCTTGCTCGCCGGAAGTGACGACGTACTGCTTGTCGCCGTCGTACTTCAACACCACAGCGAACAGGTCGGCCGCTCCAGCGCCAGGCAGCACGAAGATCTGTTCACTGGGAAATCCGAGGCGGCGAAAAGCTTCGTGCACCGCCAGCGCTTCCCGGATGACCCGCGGCTCCTCGAGGAGATTCACAGGAACACCGGGCCGCCTGTCCGCGGCTGGATGTTGGCGGGCGCCGGCTCCACCCGTGTCCGTTTGTCCGGTGGACGCACAACACGTCCGGCATCGTGACGGACATACACCGAACGAGGGAAGGAGCCGAAGCTCTTCGGCGTGAAGCCCTTTGGCGCCGGCAGCGCGCCGTCGCCGATTTCGCCCGGCGGCGTCGACTCCAGCATCGAGTCGACCGTCTCCTCCGCGGAGGCTTCAGGAATGATGTCGCGCCGCTCGGTCACCTCGGCGCGCGGGATCCTGACCTTGCGCATTACTCCGCCGATTTCTTGGGACGCGGCCCCTTGGGCAGCGGTTTCAGTGCCTCGTTGAAGATGGCCTCGACCTCCGGCCATTCGCTCAGCGCCTTGGGATCGCCGTCGATGCGCGCCAGGACCGCCCGCGCCACGCCGGCCACGGCGCGGTCATCGGCGCCCAGCTTCTGGGTGGCGCCATTGGCCAGGACGGCCCGTAGGCGCTCGCGCTGCCGCGGCGCCACCACGTGCTTTGAGGCTGCCTTCTTCTTGGGTTTCTCTTCGCGCATCTCCGCGAGGAGCGCCAACTGCGCCTTCTTGCCCAGCGCCTTGGTGCCGTCCGGTGCCGAGCCACCGAAGCGCACCGCGCTCTTGCGCGAGATATCTCCCGCGTCGATGGCCTCCTGTACCTCCGGGATGCAATAGGCCAGCGGCAGGAGCTTACGACCCCACTGTTCGGGATCCTCGGTCAAGACGTGCAACGTCGTGGCGCATTCTTCCCATGTGCAACCCTGGGCGCGGAGGATCCGCAGGTCGATGGCCATGTGACTCGGCTTCGGCACGCGGCGGTGGTAGTTCTTGATGCGCACGCGCATCACCGCCTCTTTCTCGGTACCGGGAAAGGGAACGATATGCGGCTTCACGAGCTCGCGTCCGCGGGCCTGCCGGCGGGCGTTGACCTCGCGCACGTCGAGGAGCGAACTGCGTCCATCGACCACCCACAGGGTGTCGGTGTCCGGCTCCGTCCACACTTCGAGCGCGGTGGTCATCTTGCCGGTCCGATCGATCTCCTGCACCTTGATCTCGTCGAAGGTCGTGGGCGACGTCGGATCGTAGAGCACGTGACCGGGCGGCGGAATCTTCAAGGACTCGGTGTCGCCCTTGTAGATGGTCGCCGCCTCGACGCCGTACTTCTCGGTGAACTTCAGCCCCTTGCTATTGGTCTTGGACATGACCCCTCTTATTTTTTCGACAGGTACTCGTGAATGGCCAGGCGCGCCACTTCTGAGCGCGTCACTGTCGAGCCTGGCCGCTCGGCTTGCATCTGCGCAGCGCGTCGGTCGAGCTCCAAGGCCAGGCTTCCCGGGATGAGGAAGTTGAGCCGACTCGGACTATTCTTCGATGGTTTACTCGGCGGTCGCGGCATCTGTGCAATCAATACAGTTGAACGAACGGGACCGCAAGATTTTTCACTTGCGAGCGCATTTGACCACCGCCTGTTCGCTCACCTCATCCATGGTCGGATAGGTCGCCAGTACCCGTTTCACCTGGGCACAGCCGTGGTCGCCGCCGAGATCTGAATAGAAGCGCAACGCGCGACGGAGGGCGGCCTGGCAGAGATCGGTGTAGCGATACGCCGTCTCGGCATCCACGCCGCGGTCGCGGTAGTGATCCGCCTTGCGGTGCACATCGGTGCACTCGTCGATCACCGACACGCGCATGTCGCCACGCGCCGTCGCGGAGGCATCCTCTATGGCCTGGGCGATTTCCTTGCCGGCCGCCGAGCGCGCCTTGTAGGAGAGGAGTATCGTCGCGAAGCACACCACGCCGACCAGAAAGCCGACCGTCGAAATCAAGTACAACCGCTCTTGCTTCACAGAGCCTCCACGCGCTTGCGTTCGTTGGTGTCGCGTTCGACCTCGCCGGCATCGCCGAGGCGCTCCTCCGCCTTGGCAGCCTCTTCTTCGGCATGTCCGTGCAGCTTGCCGCTCTTGGCTTCGTCGATCTCGCCGACCTGTTCCTTGACCGGCAGGGTGCGGCGCACCTCTTGGCGATAGACCTCGTAGAGCTCGACGGCGTGCTCGTGGATGGCCTTGCCACCCGTCGCCGGCGCACCCATCTGCTCCATCAGCCAGTTCTGGAGGCCGTGCCTGAGCGTCCCCTCTCGCTCGTTGTCGGAGGCATCTTTGATGCCCTCGAAGGTCTCTAGGATCCCGGCCACCTCCGCCATTTTCTCGTCCGACATGCGATCTACGGCCGCCTCCGCCGCGTGGCAAGCCCGGTCGGTGACCGCGCGCGCCTCGCCTACGATCTTGTCCACCGCTTCCGAGGCCCTGATCTTGGCGCCGGCATCGGCCACCGACTCTAGCCGCCCCTTGGCCGCGCCGAACACCGTCGAGATGGAGCCGCCTACCACGGTCTCGCCGAGCTCGAACGACTCCTTGACCACGTCCAGCGCCTTGTCCTGCAGCCAGTCGGTGACCTTCTCGCCTACGGCCTTGCCGAAGCCGATGGACACCTCGACCTCGTGACGGTCGTCAGCGCGCACCATCGACTGAAACACATCGAGGGCGGCGTACATCGTCTCGCGCAGCTGCGCGCCGACCTTATCCTTGAGCTCATGGCGCGCTTCGGCGATGGCCGCGGACGACTGGACATTGGACTGGCCCGCCGCCTTCCTGCGGTCATGGGCACGCTGCATCATCGCCATCTGGCGAAGATCGCGCCCGCCGGACTCCGCGGCGCCTCCCGTGTCGGGGCTGCGCTGCGCGTGGCGATGCTCTCGGCTCATGGATCAGTCCTTCTTGGCAATGGCCGGCGGCGACACCGGGCACCACGCGTTCGGGTTGTCGCGGAGACTTGAACACATCTTCTCGAAGGCGATGGCGCGCTCGATTTCGCGGTCAATTTCGTCGAGGAGTCGCCGGGCCTCGAACAGATCCATGAGATCGGTGGCGCCGGCAAAGTAGACCCCCAGTATCCGCTTGAAGCTCTCCAGCCCCGTCGAACGCATGTGCTTGTCGCGCTCGGGGATCCACGGCTGGCGCGCCCTACTGGCAAAGGATGCCTGGACGAGACGAAACTCAGCGAGCACGGTCCAGTAGACCAGCGCCAAATCCTGCGTCTCGTCGAACGCGCGATCGAGATCGGGAATTACGTTGAAGTGGCCGGCACGAATCGAAGCGATGGCGCTTTTGGCATACTCGCGCCCGCTACGGCCTCCGTGACCACGGAGATTGGCGATGCGCCGCATGCGCGCCTTGGCGGCGGCGTTGGCGGCATCCTGAGGCGGGGGCGGAGCGACGATGAAATAATTGAACATGTCCCAGCCGGCGGTGATGAGCTTGCCCTGGTGAATGTGCACCGCCGCCAGGTCGTAGATCGTGATGTGGTTTCGTTGATACCCGAACGAGGCGTTGAGCGCGGCTTCCGCCGCGGCCCAGTCGCGCTGCGAGAAAGCTTGCTCCGCCTTCTGGTACTCGGCGCGCGCCAGCGCGGTCACGCCGACCGGTGGATCGGGGAGAATTTCAATCTCTTCGCCGGCAGCGGCACGGACCATGAGCAAGGCAATCGCAGCACACCTCATCGCGATACCTCCGTGTTGGTCGCGTTACGGCGCCGCCTCCGGCGAGCCGCTCGCATACCAGCGGCTCAAGGTGACGCATGGTTCATCGGAATCGCTCGCGCAGGGCTTTCGGTCGGCGCTGGTCAGGGTTCCGCCGTGAGCGATTCCGTCGTTCTTGACGAGCTTCTGAATGACCGTGGCCTGTGGCTCCGCTGAAAAGCTGACGAAGTTGGCGTGCAGCGCCGCCGACGTCGTGGCGTTGGGGATGAGAAACGGCGTATAAAGTCCGTCCGAGGCGTTGTGGCAGCCGCTCTTGGCGCACCCGCCGGAGCCGCCGGCATTCAAGATGGCCTGCACCTGCGGATTGAAGTAGACCGGTGGCGGCGTCAGGTCGGGCGGCGGCTCGAGATCCGGCGGCGGGATCAGGTCCGGCTCCGCCAGATCCGGCAACTCCGCAAGATCGGCGACCGGCCCCATGTCCGGCGATTCGGCCAGGTCGGCCGCGGCGGCCATATCGGGTGCCGCGCCGCATTCGTGTTTGATAAGGTCGCAGGCGCCGAGATCGCACGGCGTGGACTGGTCGCAATACTTCGGGTTGACTCTCGTTGTGCAGGACAACATTGCCAGCGCAAGTAACGCTCTCATTGGACTCCCATCATCATTGCGCTTGAACAACATCCAAGTGCAATCAATACACGTTTATGCGCTTTGTGTCAACTGTGTTGTTGCTGACTGGTTTTCGTGGCAAGCAAACCGTATCCGCGGCGATACTCCGCCTGCGTCTCCAGACCGCAGAACAGCGCCAGGAAGAACGCGCGAGCGCGCTGATAGGCGGTCATTCGCCGATCCACTTCCGCCAAAGCGGATCCAGTCCAGCGGAATTCGTGCGCTCGAATTGATGAACCGCCGATTGCGCATCCCTATCGGACGGATTGAGCCATGCCCGTCTCAGGACACGAGCATACGCTTCAAGCAGCGTCGCGGGCGACTCTGGCGTTGGCGAAGGAATAAAAACGAGACGCCTCTCCATAGATCAAACGAGATCGCCGGAGGCGATCCGCTCCAGGTCGATGCCCAGGAAGCCCCGCGTAGCCTTCGAGCACTCCGGGCAGATGGGCAGGTAGTAGGTCATCCCCAACGTGAAAGCGTCGCCGTCGGTCCTGAATACGAGATGCGACCAGCCCGGCGGGAACTCCGCCAATTCCACTCTGAACGCCTTCGTGTCGTTGTCGAAGATGAGGTTGCGCGGCTTGGCCATCGCCTCCGTATTGCACTTGATACAGCGACGAAAGAAGTGTTCATCGACGTCCACCAAGACGGTGCGCCTCTTGTAGCGACGGCGCGACTCGTCACTGAAAAGCGGCGGCGGGTCGTTGAGCACCGCCTCGGCGGGAGAGACGTCAGCGATAACGGCGCCGACGTCGCGGGCCATGCCCATTGCCGCAACGAGGCGACGATGGGCCTCGACGCGCTCCGGCGTGTTTTGCGCCGTCACGATGAGATGAAACGGATGGATACAGGGCTGCACTTCGCCGCCTTCCTGGACGGCCGGATGGAGATGCGGCTCGGTCGAAGCACAGGCGGGGCACTTGTCGGGTCTCGTCATCTGGGGCTCCTATCCCTGTCCCGCTTCCGCAGCGGCGGTTTACCGAAGGCGATCGGCTGCTCGGGGTCGAAGGCGTAGTCGTTGGCGTCGAGCCACATGGCGTAGAGCGGATCGACCTCGCCCAGCCGATAGCGGTGGCCGCTACTGGTGACCACCAGACGGCCGTCCACCTCGGAGATCGGCGAAGTCTTCACCCGCTCGCCTTCGGGGCGCCCGGGATAGCCGTAGACGTTGCCGACCAACATCTTCGAGCGCATCTCGGGCGCCATGTACGGATCGTCCGGCTCCTCGCGCATCGACCACTTCTCGATTCTGATCTCCACGGCGACCTCCTAGAACGGCCGCGTCGGCGGCGGCGGCGTGAACGTGCTCCAGCTGAGCAGATGGTCGCTCGTGCAGTGCGCGCCGGGGTGGTGCTCGTTTAGGCCGCACGCCTTGCCGGTCGGGTGGCGCGCATTGCAGGGCTTGGGCGGCCCTGCCGGCGCGCGCTGCTCGAGCGGAACGGGAGCGCCACCGGGCGAGAGGATGGCCACGCCGCCGCCCGGCGCATCGTTGACCCAGTTGACCCGGTGGTCGTGACTGAGGTGGTTGCCCGGGTGCCCGAACGGCCGGCCGCAACTGACTCCCTCTTCCGAGGGATGCGGCGCGGCGCAGATCTGGGTGACGAACGCGATTTGTTTGGGCGGGTTCATCAGGCGATCTTCTCCTTCGCGGCGGCGGTGATCGGCGGCAGATTGCTGACGAGCAGTGCCTGCACCGCCGGCGGACACACGCTGTTGCCGCACATCCTCACCTGGGCCGTCTTGGTCAGCGTCTTCGGCGGGATGTTCTTCGTCTTCTTGGGGCGGCGCCACGGCGCCAGCGATTCGACCCGCTCGACCACCGGATCGATCACGTAGTCATCGGGGAAGCCCTGCGCCCGGAAAAGCTCGCGCGGCGTCAGCATCCGCATGCCGATGTCGACGATGGCGTATTCCTCGCCGCCGATCATCACCGTCACGAGGGCCATGCGATCTTTGGTGGTGAGCGTGTGCATCGGGTCTTCCAGTCGCGGATCCTGCTGCGTTCCGTAATACTTGTACAAGAACGCGCGGACCTCCGCCCAGTGGGTGCCCTGCGCGGTGATGGTGCCGATGGGCTGGTCGGCCTCCGACCCCGACACCTGGCGGTCGTCCATCGACCCCTTCAAGTTGACGATGTGCGCCGCTACCAGCGAGTGGTGGTCGACGCTGGTGATGGTGGCGACGGGTTCGTCCATCGCCGATCCAGGACGCTGGCCCTTGTCACCGAAGTGCTTGGCAAGAAACGCCGCCACCACAGAGTGCTTGATGCCGCCGCCCATGACAGTGCCAAGCGGTGCATGGAGATTGAGGACGCGCGGCGCCTGTTCTTTGCAGCCGTCTTTCTCCTGGCGCTCGCCCCAACTGGTCTGGATGAGCGCCGGCACGACCAAGGCGTGCTCACCACGCTTCGAGGTGGTCGTGGTGCGCATCGGCTCTTCTACCGAGCGCGGCTCGTTGCCGCCACCACCCCACGTCTTCACTGGCACCGTGAACGGCGTGACCAGAAGATGCTCAGCCTTGGTGGTCACCGTCGTCAGCGGATCCTCGGCATCGTTGACGTAGTTGCCGTTGCCGCCTTGCTGTCCGAGCCTGGAGATGAAAGGAGTCACCACCGCGTGCGTGCCGCGGCGGCTGCCGGTGATCGTTTTGACCGGCTCGTCGATAGCGTGCGTCCGCCCGAGGCCTTCGCCGTCGAAGCCGCCGACGCCGTGGGCCACCTGCACGATAAACGGCTTGGCGCTGTCGAGGACGTAGCGCTTGACGCCGGCAGCGATGCGCTTGAGCGTCTTCTCCGAGAGCGGCCTCTTGATGGTGACGCCTGTTTGCTGCGTCCAGGCGCGCGCCTCCTCCTTGGTCATGAAGATGGACGGGCAGGGGATCGACCAGTCGATGCAGTCGGCGGCGGTGCGATAGGGCTTGAGAAACATGTCGCCCTTGGCGGCGTGACTCGGCGCCGGACACACGATCTCGTTGCCGTCGTTGCGCGCCAGAAGGAAGAGCCGGCGGCGGGTCGTGGGCGCGCCGTAGTCGCAGGCCCGAAGGATCCAGATCTTCCACTTGTAGCCCAGGTTCTCCAGGCGGGCGACGAAGCGCCGGAAGTTGAAGCCGCGCTTGAGCTCGTCGATGCGCCCGTGCTTGTCGAGCGGCCCCCAGTACTGAAATTCCTCGACGTTCTCCATGGCGATGACACGCGGCGCCACCTGGGCCGCCCACTTCAGTACCACCCCGGCCAGGCCGCGGCGCTTCCTGGCCTTGTTGCGGTCTCGGAAGGGCTTGGCGCCGCGGGCCTTCGAGAAGTAGGTGCAGTCGGGCGAGAACCAGGCGAGCCCGACGCGCTTACCGCGACACGCCTCGAGCGGATTCACGTCGAAGACATCGGCCACGTAGTGGCGCGTCTCCGGGTGATTCGCCTTGTGCATGGCGATGGCCTCGGGGTCGTGGTTGATGGCGATATCGGGAGAGCGCCCGATGGCCCACTCGATGCCGACGCTCGCGCCGCCACCGCCCGCAAAGTTGTCGACCACGATCTCGTCTTCGTGAATTCGCAATACCGGTGGACGCGTCATACCTCTTGTCCCTTCGCGGCCAGTGCATCTTCGATGGTGGCTCGCAGCGTCACGCCGACGCCGATCTTCTTTTCTTCCCACATCCACGGATCTTCGCCCTTGCCGGCGGCGTTCACTGCTTCGGCATTCGTCACCTCCGTATTCACGCAGGGCGAGCCGTTGCCAGTGAAGAATGAACGCGTCGAGCGATAAATATATCCGCGGCACTGCGTCTCCTCGGGGATACCGGTCGCGAGGACGCGCTCCATCACCTCCTTGGGAAGATCGAAGCGACCATATCCGCTCAGCGTGACGCGGAAGCCGTTGGCCTGGCGCTCGGCGAGGAACTTGTTCCCGCGGCGCATGTAGTCATCAAGCGGGGAATTGGTGTTGCTCGAACCGGTCAGGTAGTGGGGCTTACCCTGGCCGTAGACCTCTCCATAGGGACGGACGCCCGCGCGATAGTCCTTGGCAGCGTGGACCAGAGCACCCCCGATGTGCAGGTGCTCGCCGTAGCCCTTGAACTCGCCACCAAGCTCTACTCGCACCACGCGCAGGCCGCCACCGCTCAGAAATGCGCGCACGTCGCAGCCGGCCCGAAGCGCTTCCTCGAGCCAGCGCAGATATTTGTCTTGTTTCATCGCTTCCCTTCTGCGTAATCGCGCAGCGCTTCGGCGGCGCTCTTGCGCTTCACCGGCACTGGCACGTCGTACAGGTGCGTGGCCACTTCGTACATCTGACTGAGCCGTGCTTCGCCAATCTGGAACAGCGACAGAAGTCCGGCGCGGCTGTATTTCTCGAACGGGAAGTCATCCTCCGCCATCCACGGATAGAAGCGCGCGGTACCGACGTCATCCGCATAAAGCAGCCGCCTCTCGTAGTTGGCCCAGACGCCGCCACGCAGCCGCGCCCGGCACACGACGTCAGCGATCAGAATCATGCACCGTTGACCCGACTCGGGAAGCTCGCGCGGCGGGTGCCATTTCAATTCGAGCATCGAACACCTCAACCGAGAATCCAAGCCGGGGCGCCGTAGGGGGGGGGTACGGTGCCGCGCCGGCTTGGACCCTCGGGTGAGGCCGCAACCGAAGTTGCGCTCACCGTTCCAGGTCCCTGGAACTAGTCTTCGTCGACCGGGAGGAACGCACGATCGTAGGTGCCGAGCACCTGCTCCGGCGTCGGCGTCTCGGTGTCGAACGCCGCCTTGGCCATCTCGCGCGCCTTGCCGAGATTCTCCATCACCTCGTCCTCGTCTTCGTCCTCGAAGTCATCGTAGAGGTCGAACACGACCGCCGCCGAGACGTCCTGGCCGAACATCTTCTTGCCGATCTCGAAGGCCCGCGTCAGCGCCTCGGTGACTTCGAGCTCGTGCTCCTCTTGCTGCTTGTTCTTGATGGTCATTTCCGTCTCTTCTCCTTTTTGGTGGTTCGCATTTGTTTGCGCTCGTCGGGCGCCGGCACCCAGTAGTAGATGCCGAACATCTCGACGATCTCGGGATGAGCCTTCACGCAGTCGGGACACACCGAAATCTGTCGGTGCGGGCAGTTGATGGTGCGGTCGTGGTGCTCGCTGAAGCCAGGCGGCATTTCCGTGCGAGCGCTTTCGGTAATCGGCGGCGCGTCGGTGGTTTTTTTCTTCCGAGGCGTCTTTCTCGCCGGCACGATGCCGGCTGGCGTCCGTACTTCGATATCGACAACGGCGTATTTTTCTCCGTTTATCGTTGCCGTTACCGGCGTTGGCACGTAGCGCTTCACTCCTTTGGCGATGCGTTCGAGGGTTTTCTCGGAGAGCGGCGGATCGCTGCTATCGCCGTTCGGGTCGAGCGCCAGTTTGTGGGGCGCCAGCGCGCGCAAGCGGTCCACCAGGAATTCGACCGGATTGAAGCGGATCTCGTAGTAGGTGTCGTAGCAGCCCAACTGCCACTCGGTGAGAGTGAGGCCGCAGAGCTCGAGCATCTTTTCGCCGAGGATCTCACCCTCGCTGCGCGTGTTGAGGAGGTCGCGCGCCGCGCTGGCGTGCGCGTCTACGTCATCCATGTACTCCGCGGAGACTTCCTCCTCGGTGAACGGCTTGAGGTAGCCGATGGCGTCCTTGGCGTCGTTCTCGATGACGCGCAGCGCCTCGATCCGCTCATCGAGGTCTTCCACCTTGCACTCGGCAAGCTCGGCGAGATGGGCCTGCGCCTGGCCGCCGAGATGCGCGGTGCACAGGAAAACCTCGACGTCGTCGCTCTCGGGAACGCGGCGAATCTCGCAGCCGCAGTCGAGTGCGTCGTCGCTGGCGCCGAGATCGAGCCGCAGGAACGGCTCGCGATCTTCGTCTTTTGCTTGTTTGTTCGTAGCCATGTTCCCTCCGCGGGATAATCAGCCAGCGGCCTTTTTGGCTTCTCTGGCTTCAAAGAATTCGTCGAGCCGCTCCATGAGGTGGCTCTCTTCGTCGGTGAAGTTCAGGCGCAACTCCAGCTTCTTCATGAGCTCGTAGGTCTCGCGCAACAAGCCGTCGCCGGTCTCGCGGTCCTCGATCCACAGGCGGAGCAGCCGCGTTTCCTCGACATAAAGCGCCAGGGCTCGACGCGCGCTGCCGAGCCACTCATCGTAGGCGGCCATCGACTCATGACGCAGCGGCAGCGTCGCGTCGGCGATCTGCGCCTCGACCTTCGGGATCTCGCTCAGGAGCTGCTTCCGCCGCGCCTTGGCCGCCGACAGGGACTCCGGGGGCGGCAACTTGCCGTGTCTCAGGTTCGTTTTCATGCCACCACCCGTACGTCGTCGGAAAAGATTTTCGAGTCCTCCGAGAGCATCGCCCAAAGCTGTTTGCCGATGGACAGACCGGTCAGGTATTCGTCCTCGACGATGCCCGAGGCGCGCAGCGCCGATTCAGGATCGAGACCATCGGTCGCCGTGGAGATCGCCACCTTGGCGGTCAAAAGCTCGTAGAGGTTCGCCTGCAGCGTGTTGGCGTAGTAGCCGAACAGGATCCGCGTCTCTTTCTTCTGGCCAATGCGGTCGACGCGGCCCACCGCCTGCCGGTAGACGATGGGGTTGCAGGCGGGATTTTCGTGCCACACCTCGGTCGAGAAATGCACCAGGTTGTTGAGGCCGGTGGAGATGGCCACCGGGTTGGCGATCATCACCCGGCGCTTTTTGCGGATGATCTCGCGATCGATCCACGCTTGGCGCTTACCGGTTGGCACCTTGTCGGCGTAGAGGATGGGCGCCGGCTCGCCGATGTGCTTCTCGATGAGCCGGGCCAACCGCGGCAAGAGTCCGAGATGCCAGCCGAACACCAACACATTGCGGCCTTCGGCGAGCTCGTCATCGACCCGGCTAAGGAGCCAGTCTTCCTTGGCGAGCACCGCGCGCGCCGACTGCATCTTGGCGGACGCAATGAGGCCGCCGCCACAGCTTTCCGGGTAGCGGATCTCGTAGGTGCCCTCTTCGTTGTTGCCCACGTCATCGGTGGCGCGATCGAGAAAGCTCGGCAACTCCGAGAGCGCGCCGAAGAGCTTGCCCGCCAACCCTTCCTTGAAACGGTCGGCGCGAATCTGTTTCGTGAGCGCCTTCAAGAGCTTGTTGTATTCGGCGTGCAGCGGACCGCTCGGGATGATTTCGTTCTTGCTGGGCTTACAGTCCGGCAAATCGATCCGCAGGTCGGCCTTGTGGATGGTGACCGCAGACGGAAGGAGGTGCCTGAACAAGAACAGCGGCAGTACGCCAGGGGCGACGCCGGCATCGCGCTCCGAGCGCTCGACGCGATCCGTGTTGGAGCCGAACGTCACCACCTCGCCATCCTTTCGGTCCTGCACGATGCGCTTCCGATAGCCGTAGCGGTCGTTAAAGGGGGTGAGGTCGTCGCGGTCGAATTCAGAACGGAAGTCCGGCGAGAGCGCCCACATGTTCGTGAACAGCGACGTCGCGTAGCCGTTCATCACCGAGCCGGTCATGAACACCGTCGGCAGGCCCAGGGTCGTCAAGCGGTGCGCGGCACGCTCTTGTGCCGAGCCCTCCGTGGCGTACTCGTGCCCTTCGTCCATGACTAGGAAGTCGAAAGTCTTTTTGTGCCGATTGACGATGTACTGCGCCAGGGGATGGCGCCGCGGCTCGGGAAGCGCCTGATACAGCGGCTCGCCGCATTCCTCCGTCCAGCCCCACGCCGCGATCTTTACCAGTTGCGCGAGGAGTCGTGTCGCCGCTCCTATATTCCCGAAGTCCTGTGCGTCGAGGCGAAGTTTTCCCTCCACCCGCGTCAACTGGCAGTTGGCAATAGTGATCGCCTCTCCGTCCTCCAGACGCTCGAGACGCGAGTCGTGACGTTCCTCGGGGCGCTCGGGGCGCTCGTTGTAGCCGCCGTAACCGGGACCACGCGGCAACGCGGCCACGGCGCCACGCGCCAGCACCGCATCGAAGCCGTGCGAAGGCGAGAGCAGCGCCAGGCACTCGGCAAAGTGCGCCCAGTCCCCAGCGTAATGCGCAAGCGGGATAAGCCGCACCAGCG
>Ga0068868_100000044_pt1 | contig 68611 bp, 64 predicted proteins | sample KBSMisM42_FD_64660 | JGI IMG/M metagenome (GOLD analysis project Ga0068868, IMG submission 64660) | Miscanthus rhizosphere microbial communities from Kellogg Biological Station, Michigan, USA - KBS Miscanthus M4-2 | ecosystem: Host-associated > Plants > Roots > Rhizosphere > Soil ...
GGCACCTTCTCCCCCGCAAGAAACCGCGGGGGAGAAGGACTCTCGATGGAACGAACGCGCGAGAACCATCAAAGAAAATCTTCGCGGCGCGCGCAGAATCGATGGGTTAGTAGTACAGAGAACACAGAGAGGATTTCTCTGTGACCTCTGTGTCTCTGTGGTTGAAACGGTTCTCCTGCGACCGCTGCTATCATCGACCTAGATGCCCGATCCGGAAAACGCGCCTATGGGACGCCTCGACGCCTTCGACATCGGTCCGAAAAAGCTCACCGTGCAGACTGAATTTTTCGCGCGGCCGAACTGGCGCATCGAGACCAAGGTCTACCTCGCCGGCGCGCTGAAGAAGGTCTACAACGAAGACCTCTCGTCCACGGCTGAAACCGATTTGCAACGGACCATCGACACGTTTCATCGCTCGAAGATCGACGAGATCGCGGCCGGACTGCGGAAGCTCCAGCAATGAACGGCATCCGCGTCGAGGCGCTCACCAAAGCGTATCGCCCGATGGGCAAAGTGCGGCCGGTGCTGAAAGGCGTCGACCTCACCATCGCGCCGGGCGAAGTGGTTGGCCTCATCGGTCCCAACGGCGCGGGGAAGACGACGCTGATGTCGTGCATCGTCGGCTTCCTCAACGCCGACACCGGCTCGATCACGATCGACGGCCGCTCGAACGATGATCTCGACGTTCGCCGCCGCACCGGATTCGTTCCCGAGCGGATGAACTTCGATCGCCGTGCCTCGGGGGGCGCATTCCTCCGCTACATGGCGCGCCTGGCCGGCGTTCCACGCGATCGCGTCGACGCGCGAGTCGAGGAGCTGTTGAAGCGCCTCGGCCTCACCGACGCGAGCGACAAACGCCTCTCGCAATATTCGCGCGGCATGCTGCAGCGCATCGGCATGGCCCAGGCGCTGATGCTCGATCCCGATTTTCTTTTTCTCGACGAGCCGACGTCCGGTCTCGATCCGAACGGCGTTTTCCTCGTGCGCGATCTGATCGCCGAGGAGAAGGCGCGCGGCGCGGCGGTGCTGCTGAATTCGCATCAACTGGCCGAGGTCGAGAAAGTCTGCGATCGCGTCCTGTTTCTCAAGGATGGCGTGATCTCGCGCGATGAAGCGCTGCGCGAGCGCGCCAAGGTCACGATCGCGGTCACGTTGCTGGCTGGCTCGTATGATCTTGCGACCGTCTCGGCGGCGGTTGGCGTTGTGCCGAAGGACGACGTCATCGTCGCGAATGTTGCGACCGAGGGCGACATCGCGGAAATGGTGGCGCGGGTCGTCGGAACGGGCGCAGGCGTCATCGACGTCCGGCGCCGCACGGCCGATCTCGAATCGATTTTCCGAGGTGAAGCGTGAGTCTCGTCGTCATCGCAGAAACGCTGCGCCGGCATTTCGCGCACCTCGGCTACATCTCCGCGCTGCTCGTCCTGATCGTCATCGTCGTGACCATGTCCGCCGTCGGCGCGCCATCGCAGGCGCCGTACGAAATGATCAGCCTCTTCACGCTCATCGCCGGCTGCCAGCTCATCGGGCCGGAGTTTTCCAAAGGGACGCTGCAACTCATCCTCAGCAAGCCGGTCGGGCGTTCCACCTATCTCGTTTCGCGCGTCGCCGGCGTCGTGCTTTCGATCTGGGTGGCTGTCCTCGTCATTTTCGCAAGCGACGTCGCCGGGCGCATCATCACCGGCACCTCGATCACGTGGCGAAACGCGCTGGCGACGATGCTTGTGGCCGCGCTCGAAGTGCTGCTGGTCTGTTCGCTGCTCGCGTTTTTCGGCAGCTTCTCGCGTTCGTACGTGAACGTCGGCATCTACATCGGCGCACAGATTTTTTCCTCGATGCTCTTCAGCCTGTTGAGCATGATGAAGGGCGCGGTGAGCGGGGAGATGGGAAAAATCGGCGCGCTTCTGCGTGCGCATCCGGGCTTCCTGGAGGGATTCGCCGCGGTCCGCCGCAATCTCTTTCCGGACAATCCGTCCGCTCCGTTCGACCGCAACTGGATCCTGATGATGCTCTGCAACGCCTCGGCCGCGCTGCTGCTGGCCTGCGTGATTTTCTCGCGCCGGGAGGTTCCGTACGGTGCCGACTAACCTGACCTTCGACCGCACCAAGCAACGCGCGCTGCCGCTCTGGCTGGTGATTCTGACGGCGCTGTTGATCATCGCGCGCGTGGTTTCGATCAAGTATCCGATGAAGAGCGACACGGATGTCGTGATCGGGACTTCCGGTAAGGAGCTCGTGCGCTGGACTCCGATCGAGCTCGCCTCGGCCGCCGCGTCGCGCTCGCACCGGCCGATTCTTTACGAGTTCTCCGCCGCATGGTGCGGCCCGTGCCATCTGCTCGAACGCGAAGTGTTCATGGACGCCGCGCTGGCCGAGAAGATCAACAACCGCTACATCGCCGTGAAGGTCATCGATCGCCAGCGTGAAGACGGCAGCAACGAACCGGCCGTGCAGCAACTCATGGATCGTTATCGCGTCAATGCGTTTCCGACCGTCGTCATCGCGGCGGCGGACGGCCAGCCGCGCGACCAGATTCGCGGCTATCCCGGCCGCGACGGATTCGTAGACTTCATCGACCGCGTGCGCTGATGCGGCTCGAACATCTCACCCCGGACGAGGAAGATTTCTGGCGCGGCGAGTTCGCGCAGGAAAACTGGATCTTCGGCGCCCTCGGCCTCAGCGTCACGCTCCCCGAGTTCGCCGGCGGCGTTCCCGCGCTGCGGACGATGCACTTCGGCTATTACCTCCAGCCGCTGCACCTCAATGCCGACGACCGCGAAGACCTCCCGCGCAAGCTGGTGTTCGTCCTCGCGCGCCGTAAACCGCCGCTCGATTTTCTGGAGCTGAGTGGCGCCGGCGTGCGCATCCCGCACTGTTTCCCGCAAGGCTTCACGCTCGGCAGCGTCCTTCGCATCACGTTGCAGGAGTTGAAGAAGCTGCCGTTGAAAGATCGCGAGTCGTAAAGACGCTTTCGATTTACACTTCGCGCCCGTGACGAAATCTGACGAAGGTGCCGGCCTGCGCGTGCTCGTGGCCGACGACGATCCCGCCATCCGCATGCTCGTTGCGCGCGTTCTCGTGCGTCAGGGTTACGACGTGTCGACCGCCTTCGATGGCGCCGACGCGATCGCGCAGCTCGAACAGAATCGCTACGACCTGCTCGTGCTCGATCTGATGATGCCGCGCGTCGACGGCATCGGCGTCATCGCGCATCTGCAATCGCGCGGCGAGGCCAAGCCGCCCATCCTGGTCATGACCGCCGCCGCGCCGGACATCCTTCGCCGCCTGCCGACAGAGCGCATCGCGAAGATCATCACCAAACCGTTCGACCTCGATGAGCTGATGCGCGACGCAAACGCCGCGATTCATGGCACGGGGGCTGAAGCGTAGCGCGATGTGATCAAGGTCGGCCTCTGCGGCTTCACCATCGGCGCGCGCGAGTACTTCGAAACGTTCCCCGTCCTGGAGGTGCAGCAGACCTTCTACGAGCCGCCCGCGCCGCGCACGCTGGTCCGCTGGCGCGAACAGGCCGGTGACGATTTCGAATTCACGATCAAGGCCTGGCAGTTGATCACGCATCGGTCGACGAGCCGCACCTACCGCCGGCTGCGCACACCGTTGACCGACGCCGAACGCGCGCAATGCGGCGCATTTCAGACCACGCCAGTGGTGATGAACGCGTGGCAGACCACGCTCTCGTGCGCGCGCCTGCTGCGCGCGACGGCGATCCTCTTTCAATGTCCGGCCAGCTTTCGCGCGGAGCCGGAGAACATCGCCAACATGCGGAAGTTCTTCGCCGCGGTGGAACGTCCGGAGGGCGTCCGCTTCCTTTGGGAGCCTCGCGGTCCGTGGCCGGATTCGGTCATCGCGGAGCTATGCGGCGATCTCGATCTCACCCACGTCGTCGATCCATTCGACCGCGACGCGATTCCGCAGCCGCTGACGTACTGGCGGCTGCATGGCATCGGCAGCGCGTACAGTGTCTACACCGACGATCAACTGCGCACGCTGATCGCGAAGCTGCCAGCCGAGGGCGACGCGTACGTGATGTTCAACAACGTCCCTCGGGTGCGCGACTCGGAGAGATTTATCGCTTTGCTGCGCGCCGGCGTTTCGTAGCGGCCCGTTTCTCCTCGGTCGTGCGATACGCCTGTTCCAGGATCGCGGCAAGCGCGCCCTTCGGCAGCGGCGTGTTCATGTTGATACCGATCCAGCCGCCGACGCCGACGTACGGCGGAACGAAGAAGTGCTCAGGATCGGCGGCCACGAGATCCTGCTGCGCACCCATCGGTGCATTCGCCCAGACTGCGATGCGGCCATCGCCGTGATGGTTGTTCGAGAACATCGCGAAGAGCTTTCCGTGTACGCGCCACGTCGATTCGCCCCACGCGGTCTTCTCTTCCGTGTCGGGCAAGCCGAGGCAGATTTTGCGAACGAGCTCGAGAATCTTGTCGGGATTGCCGGGCGGTTTCGCGGGCGCGGGACGGAGATCGATCTTTGCCGTCGCGCCGATGGCGAGTTTTGCTTTCTTCATCACCGCGTCGTCGATCTCGACCCAGAACTTCTTCATGCGCGGCACGATGGCGCTGTCGAATCCGACGCCGTTGACGGTGCCGATCACGCGATGTCCGTTGCGGCCGGCGCGGATGCGCGTTGGCTCGATCGACCAGCGTTCGGATGGATCGAACGGCACTTCGAACGCGGCGCCTTTGTGGCCGCCGAGCAGCGTGGCGGTGAATCGCGCGTTTGCCATTTCGTGATTTTACCGGCTGGCGCTTTCGCGCTACAGTCGCGCGGCCTCTATCCCACCTTTGCAGGAGCTATCGATGCGCATGCGTGCTTTGCTGTCGTTCGTCATCGTTCTGTCCGCGTTTCCGCTGCTCGCGGTCGACATTCACGACACACGACTCCTCTCCGAGCCCGCCGTCAGCGGCGACCGGATCGCGTTCGGATACGCGAACGATCTCTGGGTCGCGAACCTCGACGGCAGCGGCGTGCGGCGGCTCACGTCGCATCCCGGCATTGAGTCCGGACCGCACTTCTCGCCGGACGGGAAGTGGATCGCGTTCACCGGCCGATACGAAGGCAACACCGACGTGTACGTCGTGCCGTCCGAGGGCGGCGTGCCGAAGCGGCTGACGTGGCATCCGAGGGCCGATGTTGCGCTCGGCTTCACGCCCGATGGCGCCAATGTGCTCTTCACCTCGCCGCGCGAGGTTTACACGGGACGCTACGTCCAGCTCTTCACGGTGCCGGTCGGCGGCGGAATGGCCACCAAGCTTCCCATTCCGCATGCAGCCAAGGCGGTCTACTCGGCGGATGGAAAAAAGATCGTCTACGTCCCGCTCGGTGATGCGTTCAATGAATGGAAGCACTACCGCGGCGGGCAGTTCTCGAATCTGGTCATCTTCGATACGACGACCTACGCGACCGAGCACGTGCCGCAGCCGGCCGGACGATGCAACGACACCGATCCGATGTGGCTCGACGGCAAGGTCTACTTCCGCTCCGACCGCGACGGTGAGTTCAACATCTACAGCTACGATCCGGCCACGAAGAAAGTCGCAAAGATCACCAATCACGCCGACTTTCCGATCGTGAACGCGACTGCTGGTGCCGGCAAGGTCATTTACGAACAGGCCGGATATCTTCATCTGCTCGATCCGAAAACGGGCAACAGCAATCGCGTGAAAGTCGGCGTCGCTGCCGATCTCGTCGAGACGCTGCCGCGCTTCGTGAAGGGGAAGAAGTACATCCGCAACACCGCCATCTCGCCGTCGGGGGCGCGCGCGGCGTTTGAATTCCGCGGCGACATCTTCACCGTCCCGCGCGAGAAGGGCGACGATCGCAATCTCACCGCTACGACCGCGTCGAACGATCGCTCGCCGGCGTGGTCGCCGGATGGGAAGTCGATCGCCTGGTTCTCCGACCGCAGCGGCGAGTACCGCCTCTACATCGGCGATCAGGATGGCAAGGGAACGCCGCGCGAGATCAAGATCGACGGCAACGGCTTCTATGACGATCCGAAGTGGTCGCCCGATTCGAAGAAGATCAGCTTCGCCGACAACTCGCGCTCGATCTATGTGACCGACGTCGCGTCCGGCACGACCGACAAAGTTTCCAGCGACGTTCTCTACGGCCCGGTGCGCGTGCTCAATCACAACTGGTCGCCCGACTCGCAGTGGCTGGCCTACACGCGTAACACGCCGACGTACATGAACCGCATCTACCTCTATTCGATCGGCGAGAAGAAATCGTACCCGCTGACCGATCCGTACACCGACGCCAGCCAGCCGGTTTTCGACGCGAACGGCAAGTACCTCTACTTCCTGGCGTCGACTGATGCCGGCCCGGTCGAGGATTGGTTCGCGCAGTCGAACGCCGATCTTCGCGCCACGCAGTCGATCTACCTCGCTGTCCTTCCGAAAGGCGTCGTTTCGCCGATCGCGAAAGAGAGCGACGAGGAAGCGGCGAAGTCCGCCGACGAATCGGCGATGAAGCCGGAGACGAAGTCGAGCGACAAGCCGGCCGACGAAAAAGCGAGCGCGGACAAGAAGAGCGCGGCGTCGAAGAAGGTCACGGTCGTCGTCGATTTCGACGGACTCTCGCAGCGCATCGTGGCGCTGCCGCCGAAGCCAGGCGGCTACGACTCGCTGCAGGCCGGCAAGAGCGGCCAGATTTTCTATCTCAAATCCGCCGGCTTCAATCGCTTCGGACCCGATGAAACGAGCCTGCAGCGCTTCGATCTCGAGAAGCGCAAGGAAGAGACGCTGCTCGAAAAGGTCGACGGCTTCGACCTCTCCGCCGACGGCAAGCGGATGCTCATCGCGAAGGACGGCTTCTCGCTTGTCGACGTCGGCGACAAACTCGATCTCTCCAAGTTCAAGCTCGCCACCGACAAGCTGCAGGTCAAGATCGATCCGCGCGCCGAGTGGCGGCAGATTTTCGACGAAGCGTGGCGCATCAACCGCGACTATTTCTACGACCCGAACATGCACGGCGCCGACTGGAACGCCATGCGCGCCAAGTACTCCACGTTCCTGCCCGATCTCGCCGTTCGCCAGGATCTCAACCGCGTGATGATGTGGATGTCGTCCGAGCTCTCGGTCGGCCATCACCGCCTCGGCGGCGGCGATTCACTCGCGGACGTCGAAGCCGTTCCGGGCGGCCTCCTCGGCGCCGACTACAAAGTCGAAAACGGACGCTATCGCTTCGCGAAGGTCTTCGGCGGCCTGAATTGGAATCCGGAGCTGCGCTCGCCGCTCACCGAACCGGGCGTCGACGTCAAGGCAGGGGAGTATCTGCTCGCCGTCGACGGCCACGATCTCAAGTATCCCGAGGATCTCTACAGCCGCTTCGAACAGACCGCGGGGCGCATCGTCGAGTTGACGGTCGGACCGAATGCCGACGGCACCGGCTCGCGCGTGGTGAAAGTCGTTCCGATCGAAGACGAATCGAATCTGCGCAACCGCGATTGGGTCGAAGGCAACCTGCGCAAGGTCACCGAGGCCACGAACGGGCGCGTCGCGTACGTGTACGTGCCGAATACGGCGGGCGCCGGCTACACCTACTTCAAGCGCTACTTTTTCCCGCAGGCGGACCGCGAGGCCATCATCCTCGACGAGCGCCACAACGGCGGCGGCAGCGTGGCCGACTACTACATCGACATCCTCCGCCGTCCGATGATCAGCCATTGGGCGATGCGCTACGGCGCCGATCTGAAGACGCCGCTGGCGTCGATCCAGGGTCCGAAGGTGATGCTGATCGACGAGACTGCCGGCTCGGGCGGCGACCTGCTGCCGTGGATGTTCCACAAGCTGCAACTCGGCACCCTGGTTGGCAAACGGACCTGGGGCGGCCTGGTCGGCATCCTCGGATTTCCGACGCTCATGGACGGCGGCACAATCACCGCCCCGAACCTCGGCATCTGGACTCCGGAAGGCTTCGTCGTCGAAAACGAAGGCGTTCCGCCGGACATCGACGTCGAGCAGACGCCCGCCGACATCATCGCCGGCCGCGATCCGCAACTGGAGCGCGCCATCGACGTGGCCATGAAGCAACTGGCCGAACATCCGCCGCAAAAGGACGTCCGCCCGCCGTTCCCGCTCCGCGCACCGAGCGCGAAGAAATAGCCGCTCTGTATTTTTTCCGCCGCCGTGGACGACTCAACAGCAGGAAGTCATTGCAGTTGAGAGAGTTCACGGCGGCACTGGATTGGACAAACCAGCCGCCGTGAGTGCCGGGGAAGCATAGTGCTCCCTCGGCATTTTTCCGTTCCGCGGTCGTGAAGCGACCCGTTCGTGGTCGTGTGATTGACGGAAATGCGCGGCATGCCTACCATACCGCCCGATGACTCTGGTTGACGCCGACAACACACAAACGTCTCGCCGCCGCCTCCTCGAAGCCGGCAAGGCGCTCTTCGCCCGCTTCGGATTCGAGCAGACGTCGACCGCGATCATCGCCCGCGAAGCCGGCACCTCGGAGTCGCAACTCGTCCGCTACTACAAGGGGAAGGCGGGCCTGCTCGAGGCGATCTTCAACGATTGCTGGGCCGCGCTCAATCAGCACGTGCAGGGCGTCGTCGTTGCCGCGACCGACGCGCGCGAGGCGCTGGCCGGCGTCCTCGAAACGGTCACCGAAGCCTTCGGACACGACGCCGACCTCGCGTATCTCCTGCTGTTCGAAGGGCGCCGCATTCGCGGAGGCAGTTCAGAGATCCTGCTGTCCAAAGGTTTCATCGATTTCGAAAACCTGCTGCGTGTGCTCATCCACCGCGGCAAACGCGACGGCACGTTCCGCACCGACGTCAGCGACGAGGCCATCGCCTCCGCCCTCCTCGGCGCGACCGAGGCGATGATCCGCGACCGCCTGGTCGCGCAACGCGCGGGCAAGCCGAGTCCGTACACGGATCAGGAAATCCGCGCGATCTTCTTCGCGCTGCTGATCGGTCTGCGCCACGAGGCGCCGACGCCGATCAACGCGAGTTGATGGGGGCGCGCATTTACGCGTCGCTCAGGGGGCAAGCGAGGTCGCCAGTGCTCCGTGGTGTAACCGCGGCTTCGCGGTAAGTTACGTCTTCACATGCACTTGCGCCCCGCGGTGGCGCGGTGTGTACCGCTGGATTCGGCGCCGCGTACCTGCAGGTCACGCACGGTGTACCCCACGGTCACACACCGTGTACCCATCGGCCCGCACCGTGTACCCACCGGTCACGCACCGCGTACCCGCCGGTCCCACACTGTGTACCCACGGTTACACACCGTGTACCCACCGGCCCCACACCGTGTACCCACGGTCACACACCGTGTACCCACCGGTCCCACACTATGTACCCCCCGGTCACACACCGTGTACCCACCGGTCCCGCACTGTGTACCCACGGTCACACACCGTGTACCCACCGGCCCCACACTGCGTACCTCTCGGTTCCGCTCCGCGTATCTGCTCGTAACACGCCGTGCATCGCCAGTCAGGCCCCGCTCCAACGCAAATCACCGCTTCCGATCGACCTGCTGCGAGATCAGGTGCACGTCGTTGTAGCCGGCGTTGCGGCAGGCATCGAGCACTTTCACGACCTCGCCGTATGCGACGCGTTGATCGCCGCGAACGGCGACGGCGCGCTGCGGAGACTGGGAATGGATTCGCGCGATTTCGGACGCAACCTGCTCCGCTCGAACGACGATGCTGCCGAGGTAGACCGTGCCATCATCCTTGACGGTGATCGCGAGCTGGCGCTGCGCTTCGGGCACAGGCCCGCCTTTCACAGCCGGCAGATTCACCGGCACGCCATTGACCACCGTAGGCAGTACGACCATGAAGATGATCAGCAGGACGAGGCAGACGTCGACGAGGGGTGTGACGTTGATGTTCGATTCGAGTGCGGCGTGCGAACGGATGTGCATGACGAATCCTCCGGCTGGGTTCGACACGCGCGCTCCGTCCGACGCAACCGCCTCAGACCCGCTTCGCTTCGATCACGCTGAACATCCCGCCCGTTGGGATCACGCGCTCGACTTCGTACCCGCAGCGTTTCAGCAACGCGGCGTACTCGCCGGCCGTTCGCTCGCGGCCGCCGAGCATGACCAGCATGTTCATGTCCATCAGCGTGACCGGCGAGGGCTGCGGCGTGTCGGGCAGAAGTCCTTCCACGACCACCAGCCGGCTGCCCTCGGCCGCGCCGCGATGCACGCTCTTCACGATCTCCTCGCACTTGTCGTCCGGCCAGTCGTGCAGGATCGATTTGAGGAGATAGAGATCGCCGCCCGCCGGGATGTCGGTGAAGAAATCGCCGGCCACCACTTCGATGCGGTCGGCCATACCGCTGTTGGCGACGGCGCCGCGCGCACCTTCGATGACGTCGGCGCGGTCGAAGAGGACGCCGCGCGCGTTCGGAGCGCGATTCAGGATGCCGCGGAGCAGCACGCCTTCGCTGCCGCCGACGTCGACGATGCGTTTGGCGTCGCCCGGATCGTAGACGCGCGCGACGTCGGCCGAGGCGATCGCGGAGAGGTTGCTCATGCCGCGCGCGAAGCAGCGTCCTTCCTCGACATTCCTGGCGTAGTAATCCCACGGATCGACGCCTAGCGTTTCCTTAGCCATCGCACCGCCGCGTTTCACGGCGTCGACCAGCCGGCCCCACGGCAGCCAGTGGCCGGGCGCGGTCTCGGCGATGATGAAGTCGCGCAGTGAGCCGGGCGTGTTGGCGCGAAGCGTTTCGCCGAGCGGCGTGAGCGCGAATTCGCCGGCCGCGGTCTCGACGACCAGCCCGATGGTCGCCGCCGCGCGGAGAAGGCGATGCAAGGCGCTCGCATCGGCGCTGCATTCGTCGGCCAGATGTTCGACCGAGCGCGTTCCTGCCGCGATCAGATCGGGAACGCCGAGCTGCGCGACGGCGCTGAGAATCTGCGCGACCCACATCCCGGTCAACATCTGCAGAACTGCGGCTTGCGGCGGCGGTGCATCGATGTGCAGCGAATCAGTCATGAACTCTCTCCTGCTTGTATTTTGGGAACGCTACGCGGCGCGCACGGCGCCGGATTGCTACCTGACCAGCGCGTCCGTGAGAATCCTTGCAAAGGCCTCGGCCGGACTGTCGCCGACGCGATATTCCTCGCGCGGCATGACGTAGTTGAAGATCGGTCGTCCGTTCTTCTTGACCGTGGCATTTGCGGAGCGGCTCTTGCGCCCGAGGCCATGGCGGGCGACGGAACCGGTGAAGCGGATCTCGATCGGCGCGCCTTCGCCGACGCTGATGCCGCGTCCGCGCAACGCGTTCGACAGCTCATTGATCATCTCGGCGTCACCGCCGGTGATGGCGATGCGCGTGACGCCGCCGATCTGCTGGTGCAGCGTGGCGATCGCGGCGTCGTTCGCATTGCCATCGCCGCGTTCGCGGAACGTCGGAACGCTTGATGACGGAGGCTCCGGTTCGGGCTGTGGCTCGGGCTGCGGCGCCTCTTCAACCGGCGCAGCCGTTTCGACGACCGGCGGCTTCGGCTTGACCGGCGCATGCGTAGCCGTCGGCGGCGGAACGACTGGCGCGGATGATGTGGTCACCGGTGCGGTCGTCGTCGTTGCCGAGGACGTCGTGGCGGTATTGACGATCACGGAAACGGGCGGCGTGACATCGACCGAGGTCTGCGACGGTTTCGCCGTCGCCGATGTCGTCGTTGTTGTGGTCGCGGTACTTGCCGTGGTTGCGGTAGCCGTGCCGCCGAACGTGTTGCGGAACTTCATGAACACCATCACGCCGGCCACGCCCATCGCGCCGAGGACGAGCAGGATGATGATGCTGACGGCGATGATGGTGCCGGTGTTGCGGCTCGGCGCTGCCGCTGGCATCGGCATCGGATCGATGACGGTCGGAGGCGCATCGATCGGCGGCGGCGTTGGCGGTGGAGATGGTCGTGCCGGCACGGTTGCTTCGCGCGTCACCGACGGAACGATCGGCGGGGGAGTGGCTGTGATGACTGTCGGCGGCGCGGCGGCAGCAGACGGCGCGATGGTTCTCCCGCCGCTGGTGCGCTCCGTTTTCATCGTTGCATCGGGGTCGAAGGCGGCCGGCGCCGCTGCTGCCGGCGGTTCGTCAGGAAGCGTCGACTCGATCGCGGCCAGCGCGTCGGAAAACTCGCGCGCGGTGGCGAAGCGCTTGTTGCGATCGCGGTCGAGAGCGCGCGCGAGCACATTCTGCAGCGTGGGATTGCCGGTGATGCGATCGAGATCGGGCGAGCTCGCATACTCGTCGCGCGAGTGATGAATGATGTATTCGTGCGGCGAAGTGGCCTCGAACGGAGGCCGTCCGGTCAGCATCTCGAACAGGACGACGCCGAGCGAATAGAGATCGGCGCGGCCGTCGATACGCTCGCCGGCGGGCATGAAGCCGAGGTGATCGGGCGATGCATAGCGGAACTTGCCGACGAACATGCCGGTCTGCGTCATCGCCACGTCCGACTCCGCCGCTTTCGCGACGCCGAGGTCGATGATCTTGACGAACTCGGAACCGTCCGCGGCCTGCGTGATCATCAGGTTCTCGGGGCTGATGTCGCGATGGACGATCCCGGCGCGATGGATCGCTTCCAGTCCGGCCAGCGCCTGGATGGCGATCCTCACCGCATGGCGCGGCGCGAGCGTTCCGCGCTGCTTCAGAACCTGTGCAAGATTCTGCCCGTCGATGTACTCCCACACCATGTAATGCGAGCCGTCGGGCAGCGCGGAAAAGTCGAACAGCGTGGCCACGTTCGGATGCTGAACCTTCGTGGCCATCCGCGCTTCGCGCAGGAATCGCTCGTGCGCATCGCTGCTCGCCGAAATCTGCGCGCGGATGATCTTCACCACGCGCGTCGAGCCGAGGAAGGTGTGCTCGACCTTGAAAACCTCGCCCATGCCGCCGATGCCGAGCCGCTGCACGATGCGGTACTTGCCGTCGATCGGTTTGTCGGCGTACTCGCGAAGAAAGTCCGACAGCGGCTCGCCGCAATGGGGACAGGCTTTGAATTCGCGGTCGATCTGAGCGCCGCAGCGGATGCACGGGATGGTGGCCATAAGCGACGGAATGATAGCTCAGCGTTTCTGCTCGGCGAGGTACGCGCGGATGATTGCGCGCTGCTTCTCATCCTTGATGCGCGTGAAGAGTTTCTCGCCGAGGGCGACGATCGTGGCGGGCTTGTCGAACGGGCGCTTCTCGTACATCGTTCCGCCCGGAAAATGACACGGCTGGCACTTGCCGGTAAGGATCGGCGTGATGTCGTTCTCGAAGGAAACCGGCTTCGACATTGCCGCCGCGACGATCGCGACGCCGAGGGCAAAAATCAGTCCGATACGCCGCATCGCGATAGCTTACGCTACCGGGAGCGCGGGCGTCCCGCCCGCCGTACTTGGCACGATCCTGCCGGGCTGCGGGCGAGACGCCCGCGCTCCCAGGTGCGCTACGCTTTCTCCAATGACGACTTACATCTGCTTCCTCCGCGGCGTGAACGTCGGCGGCAACAAGATGGTGAAGATGGCGGAACTGAAAGCGCTGTTCGACGCTCTCAAACTCCGCGACGCGAAGACGTACCTGCAGAGCGGCAACGTCGTCTTCCGCAGCGACGAAACCGATCGTGCCGTCCTGACGCGCCGCATCGAGGATGGAATCCGCAAGAAGAGCGGGATGGAGGTGAAGGTTATCCTGCGAACGATGGACGAGCTCCGCAAGGTCATCGCCGCGAATCCCCTTCCTCCCGAGGATCGCAACCCGAGTGCGCTCGTCGTGGCATTCCTCGCCGGCCCAGTCGCGGAGAAGGGGAAGGCCACGCTGACCTCGCTGAAGATCGCCTCCGAAGAGCTGCAGTTTGGCGATCGCGAGATCTACCTCTACTTTCCCGAGAACATGGCCCGCTCAAAACTCGCCGCAGCCTTGACCGAGAAAAAAGTCGGAGTGAACGTGACGGCGCGAAACTGGAACACCGTCAATGCGCTGCTGAAGATGGGGGAGGAGTTATAGACTTTCGTCCTAATGAATATGCGCGTGTTCCGTCGCCGTAGGCGGCGTAAGAACCGTAGACCCCGGCTTCAGTCGGGGTTTTCGAATATGCCCAAGATTTCTGAGCGCGCTTAAGCGCGCGAAAGAAAGATTTGGCGAGTATCGCAGAAGGCGTTCTTTCGCGCGCTTAAGCGCGCTCACGAGGTTATCTGTGTCGAAAACCCCCATCTGAAGATGGGGGCTACGGCTCTTAGGCCGCCTACGGCGACGGACCAGATGGCAGCGAACACGATCGTGGCAGCGAAGCAGAAGTAATCGACCTACGCCGTCAGCTTTTCCCAATCACTGTCCGGCGCGTCTAACGCCAGCGCCAGGCCGCCGTCGGAGCCGACGAAGACCGGGTCCGCCATGTGCGTGACTTTGCCGCCGCCGACTTGTTTGAGGGCGTTTTCCAGCGTCTCGGAGAGGTTGCGGATCAGTCCTCCGCCGCCGGAGAGAATGATGTTGTTGCGGACGCGTTCCTGGAACTCCGGCTCCACGCGCGAGAGGAGGTCGAGCATCGTCTCTACCGTCGGCGGGACGAGCGTTTCGCAGGCGGCGCGCATTTCGTTGGTGATGTCGAGCTCCGTCGGGACGCCTTTGACCGGCGCGGTGACGAGCACGCGTTTCGGCGCCTCGCCGACGAAGCTGTGTTTCTCTTTCCACTCGCGGACCATGAACACCGTCACGTTCGCCTGCGGGTAGCGCTCTTCGATCAGCTTGAGGAGTTGCGCGTCGAGCGAATCGCCGGCGACGGTCAGCGTGCGCTGATCTTCCTCGCCCGGATAGCGGCCCTTCATCACGCAGAAGTCCGTCGTGCCGGCGCCGATGTCGATGATCATCGTGTGCAGCAGCGCGTTGAGGCCGTAGGCGACGGCGAACGGTTCGCTGACGATCATCAGGCTGTCGACGATGCCCTTCATCGAATTGCGCAGGTACTGCTTGTTCGTGCGCAGCGACGCGGCCGGAACGCCAACGACGGCGCGTACGTTCGACGCGTCCGTCCGGCCGTTCGAGCTGACGCCAACCAGGCGCAGCAGATGCTTGAGTAGCTCGCGGACGGCTTCGACGTCCTTGTCCGAACCTTCCTTCAACAATCCGCGTTCGAGCGGGCGATGGAGATCGAGCATCGTGCGATTCGCGACCGCTTCGTGGCCGATCAGGACGTCGCGCTTGAGCACTTTCTTCGCCACCATGTCGGCGGGCCAGCCGACGAAACTGTCGACGACGAAGCGCTCGCCGTTCGACGCGGAGATCGCGCTGCGAGAAGTGCCGAGGTCGATCCCAACATGGAGGATTTCAGGGAGGATCTCGGAGTCGTTAGCCATCAGGTTCCTTTCTTCTGCGGCGCGTCGTTGGCGCTTGCATATGCGTGGATTCCGTGAAAAAGCGCCTGCGCGATCTGCTGGCGGTAGGTGCCGCTGCGCAGCATCTCCGCCTCGCGTTCGTTGGAGAGACAGCCGACTTCCGCGAGGATGGCCGGCATCTCCGTGGCCACCAGCACGATGAACGGCGCGCGCTTTACGCCCCAGTTTTCGAGGCCGGGATCGACGCCGCGCAGGCCGCTGAACAGTTGAAGTTGAACGGCGGACGCGAGGCGTTGCGATTCATCGCGGCGGACGTCCGCGTAGACGCCGTCGAGCAGCTTGCGGAGATCGGCGAGCGCGTAGCCCGAGGTCAGATTTTCGGTCGCCGCCAGTTTCGTCAGCGTCGGATCATTGGTCGGCCCGAGGTAGTAGGTCTCGACGCCGTGGTTGTCGGGATGCGGGATCGAGTTGACGTGAATCGATACGAAGATGTCGGAGTGCGAGCCGTTGGCGAGGCGTGCGCGCTCGCGAAGCGGGATGAGGCGATCGTTGTCTCGCGTGGTGATGACTTCGAATCCGTTCTGCCGCAGCAGCGCGCCGAGGCGCTTCTCGATATCGAGCGTGATCTCTTTTTCGCTCACGTTCGAGATCGACGACGCGCCAGGATCGCTGCCGCCATGTCCCGCGTCGAGCACGACGCGGCGCACGGAGAGCGGGAAGGCCGAGGCGCTGACCGGCTCGAGCGTGTCGGTCATCAGCATCGGCGACATGGATGCTTCGACGTGACGTGCGGCCGGCGGGCGAGCGATCGCCGCCGGCTTCCTCGTGCTCGGAACGCCGGTACTGCTCAGAAAGGCGAAGCTGGCCAGCATCAGCGGGATGATCACCAGCGGCGCGCGGCGGAGGAAAAGGTGCGCGAAGCGCCGCGCCGGCCGCAGGGAGCGCGGCGGCAAGCCTCGAATGGTGTCGAGGTTGTCCGCCACCGCCTGACGCAGCAATTGGCGCTTCACCCGGTCCATCTGCCCACCCCTCATTGCACCAATAGTAAGGCACTCGGCGTGCGCCGAGTGCCTTCAAGCGGGACGTTGCTAAGGTTTCGGCGCTTCGAAGAGCTTCTCGTCGACCGGCTTTCCGAGCTCGATCGAGGTGTATTTGCGCGTGGCGTTCTGGCCGCCGTTGACGCTCGACACCTTCACCGTGAACGGCACCTTGACGCCGTTGACGTCGCGATAGTCATCGAAATCGGTCTGCGTCGGAATGCGGCCGACGGGGGAGTCGACGGTGATCAGGCGGCGAACCGCGAGGCCGGTGTTCTGGTCGAACCAGACGCGCTGCCGCGTGTGCTCGTCGAGCTGCGAGCCGACTACCCACGTCTCGTGACCGTCAACCGTTTCTTTCGCGAACACGCCCGACTTTTCGGGCAGCGTCGTCACCGGCTCGTACGCGCGGGCGAACAGGTAGCTGGTGGCGGCGTCGGCGCCGGTCATCGTGCGCACACCCTGGCGTCCCTGCATCCAGGCGCTATCAGCCGACACCATCTGCGACATCGCCGGTCCCTCGGCAGGCTTCGAGCGCACGAACGTTTTGCCGTCGGCGTTGAAGACTTCGATCGGCGTCGAACGGCCGGCGAGGTCGGTGCGTGTTCCCGTAGCGGTCATCGTCGACGTGGACAGCTTCTTCACCGCCGCCTCGCCGCCGATGGCGGTGACGTATTTCGCGACCACATCCTTCGCCGCCGGGAATGCCTTGTGTTCCGCTTCCTCGGCTTCATGGCTCTTCGTCGGCGCCGCGGGCGGCAGCGGGAACGAGACGACCGTCGACGGATGCTCCTTGCCGAGGTGGCAGGTGTAGCAGCCGACGATCGGACGGCCTTTGAAGTTTTTCTCGTTGAGGTCGAGGACGAGCTTGATCATCTCGCGCCCCGTCTTCTTCTCCTGCTTCGCGTCGCTGGCGAAGTCGAGGTTCTTCGTCTGCTCGTTGAAAACGTGGCAGAAGTCGCAGTGGACGCCGAGGGACGCGCTCATGTTGTTCATGGCCAGTCCGAGCTGGGCGTCGGAGAGATTCGTCAGTACCTGCACGTTCTTCTGTTCGGCGTAGAGCGACGTCGTGGCGAGAAGGGCGACGGCAAGAATCAGTTTGCGCATGGTTTCTCCTTCAGGATTGCCGGCGGAGGATAGCGCAACGTTCCGATCAGCGGCGAGGGTTGTGCAATACGTAACAGCGTGGCCGAGCCCGTCGACCTGCGTATCCCGTTCACGACGCTGCTGAAAGTCGCTCTGACGCTGCTGTTGTGCGTCTGCGTGATCCAGCTCTGGCCGGTGATCGTGATGATCATCGTGGCCATCCTGCTGGCGGTGATGTTCGATCCGCTGGTGGTATTCGGGGAGCGTCATCGCGTCCGCCGCGGCGTCGGCGTGATCGCCATCGCGCTCGTGCTTCTCGGCCTCATCGTCCTTTTCTTTGCCTTGCTCCTGCCGCACATGACCGAGCAGATCGGCGACATCACGAAGCAGTTGCCTGTGCTCGAGCAGACCGTGGCCAAACGCTTTCCCGCAGCCGCGCCGTACCTCAGGACGTTGCACGGAGGAGCGCCGCCGGAGTTGAAGACGTGGCTTTCGCGCGGATTGATTTTCGGCAAGTACGCGATCGAAGGCGTCACCGCAGCGATCTTCGTGCTCGTCCTCGCGCTCTACCTGCTGATCGAAGGGCGGACGGCGTTCGAATGGCTGATCAGCCTCGCGCCGAAGAACAAGCGTCCGCGATTCCGGCAGACGGCGGTGGAGGTGGGAGGCGTCATCCGCGCATACATGCGCGGGCAGGTCATCACCTGCTTCATCTGCGCGGGATGGGCGTACCTGGTGCTGATCCTTCTGCGCGTTCCGGCCGCGCTGCCGCTGGCGCTGATCGCCTTTATCGCCGACCTCGTGCCGGTGGTCGGTACGATCGCGATGACGGTGCCGGCGGTCCTGCTGGCGATGAGCGCCGGTCCGGTCAAGGCGCTGCTGGTGCTGGCCGGCTACCTGCTCTACCACCTTGTCGAGAGCTACTTCATCGTCCCGCGCGTCTACGGAAAACAGATGCGCCTTTCGACGCTGACCGTGCTGCTGGCGATCATGATCGGCGGCGCACTGCAAGGCGCGGTAGGCGCGATTCTGATCCTGCCGTTCGTGGCGGCGTATCCGATCGTCGAGCGCCTATGGCTGCGCGATCAGTTGCCGGAGGACACGGTGGAGCGGCACGAGGAGTTGGCAGAGGAGTAGGAACGAACGCTTTATCATTCGCGGCGAAACGGAGGAGGAACCATGCCGAAGTATGTGATCGAACGAGAGATCCCGGGAGCAGGAAACATGACGCCCGACGAGTTGCAGGGCGCATCGAAGCACTCCAACGAAGTTCTGGCCAGGCTCGGCCCCGACATCCAGTGGGAGCACAGCTACGTCGCCGGCGACAAGATTTACTGCATCTACTCCGCGCCGAGCGAGGAGCTGATCCGCACGCACGCGAAGGAGTCGGGCTTTCCGGCGAACAAAATTACCGAACTGTCGGCCGTGATCAGTCCGAAGACGGCCGATAAGAGCGCGTAACGAAGGTGACATTGGACACAGAGATCACTTCTCTGTGTCCTCTGTGTCCTCTGTGTCTCCGTGGTCCAATGCTTTTGATGGCTCGAACGCCTTCTGGATATCCTGCGACGTCATGTAGTGCAGGCGGCTGTTCTCCTGGTACTTCGCGCTGTCCGTCACCAGGCGATTGAGCACTTTCATGTAGCGCCGTTCGGTCATGAAGCGCTTGAGATCGGGATAGAGAAAACCGATCGCGGTCAGCGCGAAGGCGAACATCTCCTCGAAAATGGGGATGAACGGCGCCGCGATGATGATGCTGCCGATGATCAGCCCAACGAGCGCGAAAACGAGCCGCGCGCTGAGATCGCCGTCGCGCCAGATGTGAAAGTGGTTCGACTCCAGCTCGTTCATCTCGCGTGCCGCCGCCACGTATTGCGGCAGCACCACTTCGTCGACCTCTTTTTCCAGAGTTTCCCAATACGTCGCCGAGCCGCCGAACTCGTCGTACGCCGCCTTCACCTCGGCCAGTTTCGCGTTCGCACAAGTCCGCACTTCGGCGTCGAACGTCTCCTCTTCGAAGCTGCGGCGATGGTGCTCGCACTCCTGCAGAACGGCATAGACAACCTGCGCGTAGTCGTATTCGGGGCCGGCGATATTGAGCATTACTGGTTCGCGGCCGCCTTCTGCTGGTATTGGATGACGCCGAGCTGTTCGAGCAGCTTGTTGCCGTCGATGATCACGTTGCCGTTCGGCAGCTTCGGAATCTGACGGATTTCTTTTTTCTGCAACGCGTCGATGAGCTGCAGCGAAACGTAGGCGTCGCCGGCGCTGCCGTTGAGCGCGGCGCGCTCCTTCTTGATGCCCTGCGCCACGGCACTTTTTTCGGAGAGCGTCGCCTGCGCGTCCTGCTGCTTGCGGACGACGTACGCGTCCGCGGCGCGCTTGGCCTGCTCGAAATCGCCCTGCGAATGCGTGAGCTGCTCGGTCAGGTCGGCAATCTTGCTCTGCAGGTTCGCTTTGTTCGATTCGAGCGTCGCCAGAATCTGCGACTCCAGTTTTTCGGCCTGCTTTTCCGCCTCTTTGCGCTTGTTGATGAGGTTCTGATAATCGGGCTTGAACGAGAAGTCGCCGAGGATGACCTGCTCGACGATGACGCCATACGGCTTGAGCTGCGACGCCAGCACTTTCGTGGCATCGCTGGCGGCCGCGAAGCGCAAGTCGGGGTTGTAATACTCCTCGGAATCGAGGCGATTGAGAACGTCGCGGACGTACGCGCGCGACAGCGGCCGCACGAGACGCTCCTTCAGCGCGGGCGTGTTCGGCGCCACGCTGCGCCAGATGTCGGCCGCTTTCGTCGGATCGATGCGCCAGCGAACGGTGACGTCGGTCTCGATGTCGTTACCGTCGCGCGTCTTGAAGCGAAGGTCGTCTTTCTCCTTGCGATCGCCTTCGACCGCTTTCGCCGACATGACCAGATTCTGCGTCGACGTGTCGTACGTCGCCCAGTCATTGACGATCGGCATGAAGAAATAGGTGGCGCCCGGATCGGAGATCTCCGACGAGCGCGTGATCTTGTTGAAGCGAACGCCGACCTGCGTGGCCTGCGTCGTATGCGGCGTGCAGGCCGCGGCGAGCGGGAGAAGGGCGAGCAATGCGATCAGTCGTTTCATCATTCGCCTCAATGTTTCGACGTCAGCTTGCCGATGTCTGTCGGATCTTCGCTGATGTAGATCGGCCCCTGAATGCCGTTCAGAATGGCCAGCCCCTTACGCAACCGCAGCAGCTTGTCGGATCCCGCGCCTTCCATGGCCCGGTTGATCTCCTCGGTGCCCTGCGCCTCGGCGCTCTTGACCAGCAGATCAGCCTCGGCATGTTTCGAGCGCTCGTAGAAATCGCGCTGCGCATTGAGTCCGGTGATCTGCGCCTGAAACTCGGCGCTGCGTACGTTGATCGAGTTCTGCCCCTCGGCCGCGGTCTGCTTGAGCCGCGTATCGACCTCGGCCTGTTTCGCGAGCGCGCGATTCGTCAGCACCGACTGATCCTGAATCTTCTTCTGCTCCGTCAGCTGCTGGAACGTGTCGGGATAGTCGTACTGCCGGATCAGGACGTCCGCGAGCTCGAGCCCGTTCTGCCGGAACTTCTCCGCCAGTTCCTTCTTGAGATCGTGCACCTTGGCGATGCGTTGGTCGCGGTAGAACTCTTCCGCGCGTAACTCGCCGAGGTGCTGCTTGATGGCCGGGTCGGTAAAGCGCATTACGACGTTGTCTTCATAGCCCTTTCCGAATCCGAACTTCGAGGTCACCAGAAACGGATCGGCGATGCGATAGAGAACGGTGACGTCGACCGCGACCGGATAGCCGTCGACGGTCGGAACGTTGATCGCCGCGACCGTCCGATGGTCAGCGCCGCGCTCGGTCTCATCGTTCGTGAACTCGATCGCCTGGATGTTGCGCGGAAAGGTGCGGATGGTCTCGTAGCCGGAGATCGCGCGCCGGTATCCCGGCTGCACGAGCTGTTTCTGCAGACCTTTGTTCATGCCGAACGACACCTGCCGCAGCCCGATCTGGTCGAGCGGGACATAGGTGATCAGGCACGCGCGCATCAGAATCAGCGGGACGACGAGCACGCTGATGCGCAGAAGGAATCGGACGAATCCTCCACGAAGCGGCGGCAGTTTGATGGGGAACGAGGGCTTAAAGCGCGGCGTAGGCGCAGCGGATTCGAACATGGGTTCTGGTCTTCCTCAAGTTGGACGGCTTGGGAAGATTGTACGCGCACCCGCTGGGAACGCGGGCGTCTCGCCCGCCGTCCCCTTCGTCACATCGCGCTGGTTTCGAAAGCGGGCAAGACGCCCGCGTTCCCAGCTACTTCACTCCTAAATTTTCCTGGATGAACTTCCACATCGCAGCGCGCATGTGCGCGTTCAGCGCCGGATCGACGACGCCGTGCCGCGACTTCGGATACACCTGCAACTGGTACGGCTTGTTCGCTTTTTCCAGCTCGTAGATGAACTGAATCGTGTTCTGCATGTGCACGTTGTCGTCGATCGTGCCGTGCATCAGAAGGATGTTGCCGTGCAGATCCTTCGCGGCCCAGCGCGGCGCCGTGGCTTTGTAACCCTCGGGATTGTTCTGCGGCATCAACATCACGCGCTCGGTGTAGATCGAGTCGTAGTCGCGCCAGTCGGAGACGGTGCCGCCGGCAAGGCCCGCGCTCCACATCTTGCTGTGCGTCAGCGCGTACGACGTCATGAAGCCGCCGTAGCTCCAGCCGCTCAGCGCCACGCGCGAACCGTCGACGTACGGCTGCGACGTCAGCCACTTCAGGCCGTCCTCGAGATCGCGAAGCTCCCCTTCGCCCATCCGTTTGTACGACGTCCATGCCGACTCGGCGCCTTTGCCGCTGGCGCTGCGGTTGTCGCAGATCCAGACGATGACGCCGTGCTGCGCCAGGAACTGGTGGAACAGATACTGCGCGCCGCCCCACGAATTGCGGACGCTCTGCGCGTGCGGGCCGGAGTAGGTGAATTCGTAGACCGGGTACTTCTTCGACGGATCGAAGTCGGGCGGCTTGATCATCATCGCTTCCATGACGAAGCCGTCGCGCGTCTTGACCTGCATGAACTCCGGCTTGGAAATGCGCAGATCGCGCATCAGCGGCGCCTCGTTCGCGTCGACGACGCGAACGCGCGTGCCGTCGGCGCGATAAAGCGCCGTAGACGGCGGCGTGGACGCATCGGAGAAGGTGTCGAGATACGCAGTCATCGACGGATTGAAGTTCGTGCCGTGCTGCCCCGGCGCCTCGGTCAGCCGTTTCAATCCGCTGCCATCGAGGTGCAGGCGATAGAGATCGCTGCCGAGGACGGAGCGCTCGGTGCCGGAGAAGTAGATCCAGTCGCCGGCCGCGTCGATGCCGTGCAGGTTGCGCACTTCCCACGGACCGTTGGTGAGCTGCGCGATCAGTTTTCCGTCGGCGGCGTAGTGATAGAGATGTTTGAATCCGGTCCGCTCGCTGAGCCAGAGGAAGGAGCCGTCCTTCAGCCACACCGGGTTGCCGCTGATGTCGACCCAGGCCTTGGTCGTCTCACGGAAAAGCGTCTTCGGCATGCCGCCGCCGCGAACGTCCGCGGCATTCAGATCGAGCCAGGTCTGCTCGCGATTCTGGATCTGGTAGACGACCTTCGAGCTGTCCGGCGACCAGTCGACGAGGACGACGAGGAAGTCGGCGCCGCTGTAGCTTTCCGTGCTGATTTCCTTCGGAGCCGAACCATTGACGTTGACGCAGAAGAGCTTCGCGATCGGATTCGGCGCGCCCGCTTTCGGATACAACTCCGACTCGACGTTCTGCTGATACGGAATGTGATCGACGACCGCGAAATGTTTGACCGGCCGCTCGTCGAGTTGCAGGTAGGCGATGCGCGTCGAATCGGGACTCCACCAGTACGCGCGGAAGTTGCCGCGGCCGTAAACCTCTTCCTGATAAACCCAGTCGAGGATGCCGTTCTGGATGTTCTCGTTGCCGTCCGTGGTGAGCTGCCGTTCGCGCTGCGTGGCCACGTCCACGACGTAGACGTTGTTCTCGCGCACGAAGGAAACGAACTTGCCGTCGGGACTGAACGCCACTTCCTCTTTCTCGCCGGGCGAGGAGGTGAGGCGCGTCATTGCGTCACTATCAAATGCATACAGGTAAACGTCATTGCCGATGTTCAGCAGCACGCTCTTCTTGTTCGGACTGAAGTTCCATCCGCGGCTCCTCGCGAATCCGGCCGCTTCTTCGCCCGAGACGCCGGCGATCTTCTTCGCGGCCGCCTCGAGTTTCGCGGCGTTGAACAGGACACGCTTGTTGCCCGTCTCCGTCTCGATCACTGCCTGCTCGACCACCTTCCCATCCTCGGTGCGCGGCCAGGCGAAGGTTTTGTCATCGAGCCAGTGAAAGCCGAACTGCGGCGTGCCGCCAAACTGGACGCGCTGCTTCGGATCGAAGACGTTTTCGAGCGTCAACTCGCGGATGGTCGGCTTCGGCTGCGGCGTGGTCTTGACGTCCTGCGCAAGCGCGGCGACGGCAACGAACAGAAGGAGGGCGGCGGAAACGTTCTTCAGCATGGCGGCGATTTATACCCCGAGAAAGTCGCAGCGGGGAAGGAACTGGTTCGTTACGATGTCGTCCGGACATGTTGCTTCGCGCCCTCTCGATCCTCGCGCTCGTTCTTCCCCTCGCTGCCGCCACTCCTCGCCGCGTCATCATCAACGCCAGCGCGAACGGGCCATCGCGCTACATCGTCGCGCTCGAGGACGATGTCGATGTTTCCATTGCGGTCTCGCATCACGGTCGTCCGCTGCGCGCCGTCCACGGCTTTGTCGCGGAGATGTCGGCGTCCGAGGCGGCGGCGCTTCTCAACGAGCCGGGCGTGAAGTACGTCGAGCAGGACTCGATGGGCGGCGGCGGATCGGTGGGGGAGCCGAAAGCGCTCGACTTACAGCGGTCGCCGCCGGGATGGGGATTGGATCGCATCGACCAGCGCGACCTGCCGCTGAATCAAAGCTACGTTTACAACCAGACCGGCCAGGGCGTGACGGTCTACGTGCTCGACAGCGGCATCAACGCCGCGCACAGCGATTTCGGCGGCCGCGTGCGCAACGGGTTCAACTTCAGTTCGACGTTGCCGGCCGGCGATTGCAACGGTCACGGCACGCATGTCGCGGGCATCGTCGGCGGATCGGCGCACGGAGTCGCGAAAGAAGTTTCGCTGGTCTCGCTGCGCGTGCTCGATTGTCAGAATCAAGGATTGGTCAGCGACATGGTGGAAGGGATCGATTGGGCCATCGACGATCACCAAACCGGTCAACCTGCGGTGATGAATATTTCGATCTACACCGATTCGCCGTCGCCGAGTTTCGACGCCGCGATTCGCGCCGCCATCGCCGACGGCATCACGGTCTGCGTTCTCGCCGGAAACGGGACGAGGAGCGACAACATCCCGACCGACGCCTGCACGATCTCTCCGGCCCGAGTGACCGATGCGATCACGGTCAGCGCGACGGATAAGTTCGACTCCAAAGCGTCCTTCGCGAATTACGGCGCGTGCGTCGACCTCTTTGCACCAGGCGACCAGATCGAATCCGATTGGTACGTCAGCAACACAGCCGTCGCCATCGACAGCGGAACGTCGATGGCCACCCCGCACGTCTCCGGCGCCGCAGCGCTCTATTTGCAGACCCATCCCACCGCACCGCCGGCAACCGTGGCCTCCGCATTGATCGAGGCCGCATCCTTGAATAAAGTCCAGAACGCCGGCGCCGGCTCCGAGAATCGACTTCTGTTTACGAACCCGGCAAATCCGCCCGAACCTTTGCCACGCCGCCGGGCGGTTAAGTCCCCTTGAGAGTCTGTACAGGTTTTGCTCATCTGAAAGGCAACCTTCAATCGGCCAATTCTCCCAATGGACTTAACTCGAACGCGCAATGGAGCGCTGGCGTCTGGCCGGCTGGCCCGGCTGCGTCCTCGCTGCCGAACCGCCAAACCCTCGAATCTCGCTGGTAACCGACACCCGCGCAAGCCTCACATTCGGCAGCGGGGACGCAGCCGAGCCAGCCGGCGAGACGCCAGCGTTCCTCGCGCGACGCCGCGAAAAATGCTTCAGCCTAAGGACGGTCTCTATTCGGACAGCGATTTGATGTAGCGCACCAACTGCCACCGCCGCTCCTCGGGGAGGCGCGACCAGGACGGCATTCCTTTTGGCAGATCGCCGTCGGTGAGGAACTGGACCAGCGTGGCGTCGGGCATCGACTGTACCGACGGTGTGTGCAGGCTTGGCGCGCGGGAGCCGGTCGCATTGACGCCGTGGCACGACGCGCAATGTTGCGCGAAGAGTTTGCCTCCGGCCCGGATCTCCGACGATGCTTCTCGAGGTGCGGGTTGCGACAGCGGCGCGACGGCACAACCGGCCGCGCAGATTACCAACGTCAGCGTAATCAACAGGCGCTTATGGAAATTCATCGTCGCTTTATCGGAATAGCAATGGGATTTCATAGGAAACTCCGAACCGCACGAGCGCGCGGTTGCTGTTGGAATTGACGCCGAAAGAGGGGCTGAGTTTGAACGTAACGCCATTAGGCAGGTTCCACGCGATCACCGGCGCGATGTAGTGCGACGTACCGGCCAGCCTGACTTCTCGCCATTCGCCGAGGCCGCCGTACATCTCCACGCCGAGCGAGAAATTCTCGGGACAGAGTGAGCACGGATCGGGGGAGGCAGCCAGGGCAAGGGGACGGCTCAACGCCGCCGCATATCCGAATTCGATCGGCTCGCCGCTGAGATTCTTTTCCGCGATCAGATTTCCGGCGACATTCCAGCCCCTGCGATTCGTGGAGAGGATCAGTTTCGCCTCCACTTCGCGCTTCTTTTCGTGGCGCGCCTCGTCCGCCGGTTCCAGCAGATCCTCAAAGGTGTCGAAACCGACTACCTCCTTGAAAATGCGATCGGCGCCGGTGATGTCCTCATATTCGACGTACAGCACGGGATTGACGGCGTGCTCCTTCATCAGCAGGCGGAAGCGATTCTCGAATCGCCAGCCGGTATAGAGCGCGATGTCGCGTCCCGTCTTTTGTCCGTCGAGATAGAGCTCGGACGTCCACCAGCCATTGACGCCGTACTCCAGCTCCAGCGACGACGCCGTGAAGTGCCTGGCGCCCCCTTTCGGAACGCCGAAAACGGGATTGAGCGCAACCTCCAGGCTTCCCGGCTCCTCCATGTGATGCGTGTAGGTGATGAAGTACGGCATCTCCTGGGCGGAGGCGAGACCGGCCGCGCCGAGGAGGACCAGCAGAATCGAACAGCGAACGAACATCGGATGACCTCTTTGTCGGATCAATGATGAGACTGAGTCTCAGTTGCGGAAGAAGTCTACATGCCTGCGCCCGCTTCGTCAACATCACAGGCCATGCGTTACAATGTGCTCCCACGTTTCGCCTCCCGAACCTCGGCCGGGGCTTTCGTAACCTTCTTAAGGAGCACTCAATCGCATGACCGCTACACTCGAAGTTACTCATTCATTTGACGCTGCACGCGCGGCGGGGCGGGAGCCGTTCAAGGTTCGCGACCTCAGTCTGGCCACTCTCGGACGCTCCGAGATCCGCCTGGCCGAGCACGAAATGCCGGGACTCATGGCCGTTCGCGAGAAGTACGGCAAATCGAAGCCGCTGACCGGCGCGCGCGTCATGGGATCGCTGCACATGACCGTGCAGACCGCGGTTCTCATCGAGACGCTGGCGCACCTCGGCGCCGACGTTCGCTGGGTGAGCTGCAATATCTTTTCGACGCAGGACCATGCTGCCGCGGCCGTCGTCGTCGGACGTCCGGAGACCGGCGGCACGGCTGACGATCCGAAGGGCATCCCGGTGTTTGCCTGGAAGGGCGAGACGCTCGAGGAGTATTGGTGGTGCACGTCCGAGGCGCTGCAATGGCCGGATGGCGGCGGACCGAACCTGATCGTCGACGATGGCGGCGACGCCACGCTGCTCGTGCATAAGGGCGTCGAATTCGAAGGGAAGGGACACGTTCCCGAGTTCAATCCCGCCGACGAGCCGGAAGAGTGGGGCGTGATCCTCGATCTGCTGCGCGCTGAATTGAAACGCGAGCCGAAGCGCTGGACGCGCGTGGCCGCGGACCTCAAGGGAGTTTCCGAGGAGACGACGACCGGTGTGCATCGCCTGTATCAGATGAAGGAGGCGGGGGAGTTGCTCTTCCCGGCCATCAACGTCAACGACTCCGTCACGAAATCGAAATTCGACAACATCTATGGCTGCCGCCACTCGGTGGTCGACGGTCTCAATCGCGCTACCGACGTCATGATCGCCGGCAAGCTCGCGCTGGTCTGCGGGTTCGGCGAAGTCGGTAAGGGTTGCGCGCAGGCTCTGCGCGGACAGGGAGCGCGTGTCGTCATCACCGAAATCGATCCGATCTGCGCGCTGCAGGCGGCGATGGAAGGCTTCGAAGTGCGGACGCTGGATTCTGTCGTCGAGCGCGCCGATATCTTCGTTACCGCTACCGGCAACAAGAACGTCATCACTGCCGACGACATGGCGCGCATGAAGAACAAGGCCATCGTCAGCAACATCGGCCACTTCGACAATGAGATCGATATGGCCGGCCTCAAGAAGTTCCCCGGCGTGAAGCGGGTCAACATTAAACCCCAGTACGATGAATGGGTTTTCCCTGATGGCCACAGCGTTCTGATCCTCGCCGAAGGGCGTCTCATGAACCTCGGCTGCGCGACCGGACATCCGTCGTTCGTAATGTCGGCGTCGTTTACCAACCAGGTGCTGGCGCAACTCGCGCTCTGGCAGAACAAGGGCGAATATCAGAAAGAGGTTTATGTCCTTCCCAAGAAGCTCGACGAGGAAGTGGCCCGCCTGCACCTCGCGCATCTCGGCGTGGAGTTGACGAAATTGACGGCCGATCAGTCGAAGTACCTCGGCACGCCGGTCGAAGGACCGTACAAAGCCGATCACTATCGCTATTAAAAAACGGGCAACACCCGCTGTGTTTGAATCGGGCATCGTTGATGCCCGATTCCTTTATGCGTCGGTTTTCCTGTTGCACCGGCCCCTTAGATTTCTGTTACCATGCACAAATTAATGTGCGCAATGCACAAGAAGGAGCGACATGCCTAGACCCAGACTGAATGTCCCGGCGCCTCAGTTGTCCCACGGACAGGCTGCTTATGTTTTAGACCGCCTGATTGCCGACCGTAGAATTTCCCCCGGTGAAGTAAGTCGCTACGTGAGCGACATGCATCGCGAGATCAGCGATCTCGAGACGCGCCTGCAGACGCTGCGTTCCCATGTCAGTGGATCGACAGGGAGCGGAAGCGGCGGTGGTACCGGAAGCGGCGGCGGAACCGGAAGCGGTGCCACGTTCGGCGCCCGCCGCGGCCGTCCGCCTGGACGTCCCCCCGGCCGTCCGCCCGGAAGTGGTGTTACGGCAAGCGGCAAGCGCCGTGGCCGTCCGCCGGGAAGCAAGAACGTTGCGTCGTCTGCGTCTGCGTCGTCGAGTGGTGACGCTGCTGCGTCCGCGCCGTCTGGCGGCAAGCGCCGCCGCCGCGCGCGCATTACGCCGGAGCAGTTGGCGTCGCGTCAGCTTCAGGGCCGCTACCTCGGCCTGATCCGCCAGATTCCGGCGAGCAAGCGCGCTCAGTATCAGAAGATCGCCAAGGAATCGGGACGCGAAGCGGCCATCAATGCGATGAAGTCCGCCGTCAACCGGTGATCGAATCCAACAATCTTCGTGACAAAGGGCGCTCCTCGTGGCGCCCTTTGTTTTTGGCGCTGCTTTTCGTCTGTGCGATCGCCAACGCACGGACGAGGCACGTCACGCTGCTGCATTTCTCCGACTATCACTCGCACGCGCTGCCGTTTTACTCGGAAGGGCGGGAAGGGCAGGGCGGGATTGCCAGGGCCATCGGCTATTTGCGCGCGCAGAAGCAGCAGGGCGCACTGGTCTTTTCCGGCGGCGACATGATCAATAAAGGTTCGCCGGCGTGGTCGGATAAATATCGATGCGTCGAGTGGCCGTGGTTCAACGGCGTCATCGATGCGATGGCGTTCGGCAATCACGATCCCGATTACGGCATCGGCGAGTTGGAGGGTTGTCTTCAGACCATCCGCTATCCGCTCTTGAGCGCGAATACGAACGGTTTCAAAGGGACGCGCGTCTTCGTCGTGCACGGAATCCGCGTCGGCGTGTTTGCGGTCGCGGGGAGTGACTTCAAGACGCTGGTCAAGGAGCCGCTGTTCCATTTCAGCGATCCGGTTGTTGCCGCCCGCGAAGCGGTGCGCGAACTGCGCGAGAAGCAGCAGGCCGACGTCGTGGTGATGATCGGCCACGAACATCTCGACGACGATTTCGCACTGGCGCACGCGGTTCCCGGAATCGATCTGATTTTCGGGTCGCACAGCCATTTGAAGCGCGCGTTGACGCGCATCGATGGAACGTCGACATGGTTCATTTCGCCGTTTCAATATCTGACGTACGTCAGTCGCGTCGTTCTGACGTTCGAGGGCCACAAGCTGACGAACGTGACCGGCAATCTGATTCCGGTCGACGCGCGCATGCCGGCCGATAAGACGATCGCGCGACGCGTAGCCGCAATGCAGCGAGAGCTCGAAGCGGATCCGGCCTACAAGCCGTTGTTCGCGACGATCGGAATGTTATCCAAGGCGCTCCCGGTCGACGCCCTTGCGCAACGAACCGTGGAGATTATGCGCGACGCCGGGCACGCCGATGTCGCGCTGTCGACGATCAGCAGCTTCCGGCAGGATCTCCCGCGCGGCCCGGTCACGATGGAGTCGCTGCGCGCGGCGATGCCGTACGACAACGAAATTCTCGTGTACACGTTGCGCGGCGACGTCGTCGAGAGACTCCTCGCGTACGGAAAATCGCGAGCGGGGAGCGATTCGTTCGCCGTGGTCGCAACGCGGAAGGCGATCGATCCAGCAGCGATGTATCGCGTCGCCACGACCGACTACCTCGCACGGGTTGCGCCCGGATATCGCGATTTCTTCGCCGGACTGACGGCGGAGACACCGGGATTGCGCGTGCGCGACGAATTCAGAAAGCAAATTGATAAGTAGAAGCGTCAGCGTCGGAGCGCTGGCGTCCCCGGTACGTACAGTCCCCGCCGGCTGGCCCGGCTGCGTCCTCGCTGCCGAACCGGCAAGACTCCAAACATCTGCTGGTAACACCTTCACCCGCGCAAGCCTCCCACTCGGCGGCGAGGACGCCGCCGATCCAGCCGGCGTGACGCCAGCGTTCCGGCGCGCCCCGTTCGTGGAATCAGTGGTTGACCGTTTTTGTCCCATCGATATGATGCAAGGCATGACCGCTGCTGCGCCCGCGACCCGGCATGTTCGCGCCTCATGGATCGTCGAGTTCTACCGCTCCGCCATCGGCAAAAAGGCCGTCATGGCCATCACCGGCGTCTTCCTCTTCGGCTGGATTTTTCTGCACATGGCCGGCAACCTCAAGGTCTACACCGGCGCGGAGCACTACAACGCGTATGCGCAGTTCCTGATCACGATGGGCGCGCCACTGCTGCCGAACAAAGGAGCGCTGATCGCCGTCCGCACGCTGCTGCTGATCGCCGTCTGGTTTCACATCCAGGCGGCCACGCAGCTCACCATCATGAACAAAAAGGCGCGACCGATCGGGTATGGCGAGCGCGATTACGTGGCCGGTTCCTACGCCGCACGGACGATGCGCTGGGGCGGCGTCATCATCCTCCTTTTCGTCATCTACCACATCGGGCATCTGACGTTCGGTAAGTTCCATCCCGACTTCATCGAGGGCGACGTCTACCACAACTTCGTGACCGGATTTCAGGTGTGGTGGGCCAGTGCGATTTACATCATCGCCAACCTCGCGCTGGGCATGCACCTCTACCACGGGCTTTGGAGCATGTTCAATTCGCTCGGCCTTAATCACGCGCAGTTCAACGCGTGGAAGCGCGCCTTCGCCACCGTCTTCGCGCTGATCGTCACGCTCGCCAACATCTCCTTTCCGATCGCCGTCCTGACGGGCTTCCTCCATTGACCTCGCTCGCGGCAGGACCACACAAGCAGGTGAAGACTCGATGACTCTGGACAGCAAAATCCCGCCCGGACCGATCGACAAAAAGTGGGAGTACGCCAAAGCCCACTACAAGCTCGTCAATCCGGCCAACAAACGGAAGTACGACGTCATCGTGGTCGGTGCCGGTCTGGCCGGCGCGGCCGCGGCGGCATCGATGGCGGAGCTCGGCTACAACGTGCAGTGCTTCGTCTACCACGACTCGCCGAGGCGCGCGCACTCCATCGCCGCGCAGGGCGGGATCAACGCCGCGAAGAATTACCAGAACGACGGCGACAGCATCTACCGTCTCTTCTACGACACCGTCAAAGGCGGCGACTACCGTTCGCGCGAAAGCAACGTCTACCGACTCGCGGAGCTGAGCGTCAACATCATCGACCAGGCCGTCGCGCAGGGCGTGCCGTTCGCGCGCGAGTACGGCGGCCTGCTCGAGAATCGCTCCTTCGGCGGCGTACAGGTCTCGCGCACCTTCTACGCCCGCGGCCAGACCGGACAACAACTCCTCCTCGGCGCGTTCCAGGCGCTGGAACGTCAGATCGGACTCGGACGCGTGAAGATGTTTCCGCGTCACGAGATGCTCGACGTCGTGCTCGTCGACGGCCAGGCCAAAGGCATCGTCACGCGCAACCTCGTCACCGGCACGATCACGTCGTATGCCGCGGACGCCGTCGTCCTCGCCACCGGCGGCTACGCCAACGTCTTCTATCTCTCGACGAACGCGAAGGCTTCCAACGCCACCGCCATCTGGCGCGCGTATCGCCGCGGTGCGTACTTTGCCAATCCCTGTTACACGCAGATCCATCCGACCTGCATCCCGCAGAGCGGCGACTTCCAATCGAAGCTGACGCTGATGTCGGAGTCGCTGCGCAACGACGGCCGCATCTGGGTTCCGAAGACGAAAGGCGATACGCGGCGTCCCGATCAAATCCCGGAAGCCGAGCGCGATTACTACCTCGAGCGCAAGTACCCGAGTTTCGGCAACCTCGCGCCGCGCGACATCGCATCCCGAGGGGCGAAGGAAGTGTGCGATGAGGGGCGAGGCGTCGGTCCGGGCGGCCGCGGCGTTTATCTCGATTTCGCCGACGCCATCAAGCGTCTCGGCCGCAACGTCATCGAAGAGCGCTACGGCAACCTTTTCGAGATGTACGCCGACATCACCGCCGAGAATCCGTACGAAGTTCCGATGCGCATCTATCCCGCGCCGCATTACACGATGGGCGGGTTGTGGGTCGACTACAACCTGATGTCGAACATCCCTGGCCTCTACGTCGGCGGCGAGGCGAATTTCTCCGATCACGGCGCCAACCGCCTCGGCGCCAGCGCGCTGATGCAGGGCCTCGCGGACGGGTATTTCGTACTGCCCGTCACGATCGGCGACTACCTCTCCGGCCAGCTCGGCAAGAAAGTGTCTGCGGATCGTCCGGAGTTTCAGCAGACACAAGCCGAAGTGGAGCAGAGGATCGCGAAGCTCGTGAATGCGAAAGGGAGCCGCACCGTCGACTCCTTCCACAGAGAGCTCGGCAACATCATGTGGGAGCGCTGCGGCATGGCCCGTAACGCGGAAGGCTTGAAGTCCGCGATCGCCGACATCCGCACTCTTCGCGAGCAGTACTGGCGCGATGTAAGGGTCTTAGGAACTAATGATGAGCCGAACCAGGCCCTCGAGAAAGCGGGACGCGTAGCCGATTTCTTCGACCTCGGCGAGTTGATGTGCATCGACGCCCTGCAGCGCGAAGAATCGGCCGGAGGCCACTTCCGCGTCGAATACCAGACCGCCGACGGCGAAGCCAAACGCAACGACGACGACTTCCTCTACGTCAGCGCCTGGCAGTACAAAGGCGACAATGCCGCGCCCGAACTGCACAAAGAGCCGCTGGTGTACGAAGAAGTGAAGCTGGCAACCAGGAGCTACAAGTGAACCGGAAACGTTCTGGATCGTCGGTTTCCCGCGATCTTTTCGCCGTCGTAGGCGGCGAAAGAACCATAGCTCCCGGCTTCAGCCGGGGGTCATCGATCAGCCAATCTCCGGAGCCCGCTTTAGCGGGCGAGAGAACGGCTTCCTTTCGCGCGCTGAAGCGCGCTCACAAGCCCTCGTTCTTCCCATTTCCCCCGACTGAAGCCGGGGGCTACGGTTCTTATGCCGGCTACGCCGACACGTTCGCCAGCGATTGCAGCCGCGGCGCTGAAGGAAATCTGACATGGATCTGACTCTACAAGTCTGGCGGCAGGCCTCGCGCACCGCCGAGGGCAAGTTCGTCACGTACGAAGCGAAAGGAATCAGTCCCGACGCGTCGTTCCTGGAGATGCTCGACGTCGTCAACGAAGAGTTGACCGAGCGCGGCGAGCAGCCGATCCATTTCGAGCACGATTGCCGCGAAGGCATCTGCGGATCGTGCGGGATGATGATCAACGGCGTCGCGCACGGTCCGATCGGCGGCACCGCCACCTGCCAACTGCACATGCGCCACTTCAAAGACGGCGACAACATCCGCGTCGAGCCGTGGCGCGCGCGCGCCTTCCCAATCATCAAAGACCTCATCGTCGACCGCAGTCCGCTCGACCAGATCATCCAGGCCGGCGGCTACATCTCCGTCAACACCGGCAGCGCCATCGAAGCGAACACGCTGCTGATCCCGAAGTCCGTCCAGGAGCGCTCGATGGATGCCGCCGAATGCATCCAGTGCGGCGCCTGCGTCGCGCAATGCCCCAACGGCGCCGCACAACTCTTTACCTCGGCCAAAGTCTCCCACCTCGGCCTCCTCCCGCAAGGCCAGCCCGAGCGCTACGACCGCGTCATCCGCATGGTGGAAGTGATGGAAGAGCACTTCGGCAGTTGCACGATGTACGGCGAATGCGAAGCCGTCTGCCCGAAGGAAATCTCCATCGATTTCATCGCCCGCATGAACCGCGACTACATCGCCGCGAAGTTCAAGAACCGCAAGAGCGAAGCGAACGGGTAGGCCGGCGTCGCGCCGTTGATTTGCCCGGCGATCGCTCTCATCCGTCGTCGAAAATCAGTGTTTTTCTGTGAATCTCTCCGGATCACGGCGCGAGTCGATCGCACGCTGTTTTGGCTGGACCAGACGATGATTCGACCGGATGACAGCGTGAGTCATGCGGATCACCGCGTTACACAGTCAGATCATGCATGCTGCGTTTTGAACCGTCGATGGTGCTCTTTCGCACCATGCATGGTGCGTTTTGCAGCATGGATGGTGCTCTTTCGCACCATGCATGGTGCGTTTTGCAGCATGGATGGTGTTCTTTCGCACCATGCATGGTGCGTTTTGCAGCATGGATGGTGCTCTTTCGCACCATGCATGGTGCGTTTTGCAGCATGGATGGTGCTCTTTCGCACCATGCATGTGCGTTTTGCACCATCGACGGTGCTCTTTCGCACCATGAATGGTGCGTTTTGCAGCATGGATGGTGCTCTTTCGCACCATGCATGCGCGTTTTGCAGCATGGATGGTGCTCTTTCGCACCATGCATGGTGCGTTTTGCAGCATCGATGGTGCTCTTTCGCACCATGCGTGCTGCTTCGTCGCACCATGAATCGTACACATAGAGCATCAATGGTTCGTTTTTAAACACGATGTTCAGAAAGCGGACGGTCGATCGGACCAGTGGAAGCGATTCTTTCACGCCTTCTGAGGCTGCCGGACTCGGGAGCCGCGAAGCGGCGACGGCGGGAATCGCGAATCTTGAGTTCCTTCGCCGTCCTGCGCCGCTTCGCGCTCCACGGCTCCGGCGGCTCAGAGGATGTGAAGAAATGTGCGCCGATCATTCTTGAGCGGGTCGCGGCACATTTCGCGAAGCTTTGGAGTGCGGTGGCGACCGAGCCACCGCTTTGGAGGGAGGGGGACGCTGACCATCGCGAGGACCCTGCAAGCATCACACGCTGCGTGCCGTCACGATCCTCCGCCCTCCCAAAGCGGTGGCCCCTGCCACCGCACTCCAAAGTGCTTCGCACGAAACGGCTCGCGCTGCACATGAATGCGAAAGCGACCAGCAGACGTTTCATTTACGCTTCACCGCTTTCCACTTCCTTTTGCGCCTCGATCGCAGTGGTCGTCCATGACAGTGGAGGGCGCACCGCGCCGACTACTTTCCCGAACGATCCGACGCGATCCTCGGCGGTGTCGATGACTTCGAAGACGAGGATGTCATCGAGGCGATAGAGGAGGTGACGTTCGTTGCGGCGGAAATTCACCTCGACGCGGTGCACGCCGTCATTGAGCAGATGGCCGGGGATTTCGAAGGAGCTGCGATACAGGCCGGCCGGAAAGGGCCTGCCCGTCCAACGCGGGTCGCTGCGGGATAACGTGCTGAAAATGGGGTAGCCCTCTTCCGTGCGAATCACGACGGCGAGATCGAGGGCCGCTCCGTCAACCAGGTTCCAGTATTCGAATTCGACGCGCAATGGCGTTCGTACTGTGAGGTGGTCTTCGAATTCGGCGGCAGCGGGGACGACGGCGGCGCGGCGCAGGCGCACGCTGTCATTGCCGGGCGCCGCGTTGGGATCGGGCCACGTCTGCTGGCTCATCGTCGTCAATGTCGTTTTCAGATAATTGCCGATGACGCGGCCGGGCTCTCCATCCTCCACGACCTTTCCGCCGGCCAGCCAGATGACGCGGCTGCAGAGGTTCTGCACCGCGGACATGTTGTGCGAGACAAAAATCACGGTGCGCCCGTTCCGCGAAACTTCGTTCATTTTGCCGAGGCATTTCTTCTGAAAGGCGGCGTCGCCGACGGCGAGGACTTCGTCGACGATGAGAATTTCCGGCTGCAGGTGTGCGGCTACGGCGAAGGCGAGCCGCATGTACATCCCCGAGGAGTAGCGTTTGACCGGCAAATTGAGGAAGCGGCCCAGCTCCGCGAAGGCGACGATTTCGTCGAAGTTGCGCGCGATCTCCGCGTGCTTCATGCCGAGGATCGCTCCGTTGAGATAGATGTTTTCGCGTCCGGTCAGCTCGCCGTGAAAGCCGGTTCCGACCTCGAGCAAACTGCCCACGCGTCCATAAAGTCGCGCCCGTCCCTCGGTCGGCTCCGTGATGCGTGAGAGGATTTTCAGCAGCGTTGATTTGCCGGCGCCATTGACGCCGACGATCCCGAGGCGCTCGCCCGGGGCGATGTCGAGATTGATGCCGCGAAGAGCCCAGAAGGCGCGGTCGGCATTTGTCTCGCCGCGTCCCCGCAATCGATCGATCGATCTCGTAAACGAACCGACCAGCGACTCGCGCAACGTCGCATAGGCGACGCGCTCCGAGGCGATCTGGTAGCGCTTCCCGACGTTTTCGATGTGGATGATGGGACGCATCAGATGAAGTCGGCGAAGCTTCGCTCGGTTTGTTTGAAGAAATGCGCGGCCACGGCGAAGCCGGCCATCGTCAGCGCGGTTGCAATCCCGATCGCCCGCCAATGAAACGGCGTGGAGAAGAGCGCGGCCCGGCATCCTTCGATGAAGGGCGACATTGGGTTCAGGTAGAGCAGCCAGCGCAGGCGCTCGGGCACGACCGTCGACGGCACGACCACGGACGACGCGAACAGCCACAGTTGCACGAGGAACGGCAGCGCGAATCGGACGTCGCGGTATTTGACGTTGAGCGCCGACATCCACATGCCCGTGGTCAGCGCGCAGAGTGTGATCAGCGCGAAGAGGACCGGCAACATGAAAATGTGCGGCGTGATGCGGATGCCGTAATAGATGATCATCGCACCGAGGAGCAGCGAGGAGAAGGCGAGATCGACGAGACCCGCGAGCACTGAGGCGGCGGGCATCAGCAGGCGTGGGAAGTAAACCTTCGTTACCAGTTGGACGTTATTGACCAGGCTATTGCCGCTGTTGCTGACCGCGTTCGCGAAGAAGGTCCACGGCACGAGGCCGGCCATGGCGAAGAGGGGATAAGGAATGTCCTCGGCGCCGCGCGCCAGCCGTCCGAAGACGAGCGTGAAGATGAGCATCATGAAGGCCGGCTGGAGCAGCGCCCATGCGGCGCCGAGCACCGTCTGTTTGTAGCGGACTTTGATGTCGCGCCATGTGAGGAAGAAGAGCAGCTCGCGATTGCGCCACAGCTCGGCGAAATCGATGCTCAGCCACGCGTCGCGCTGTTCGATGACCACGAGCGGGTGCTCGGGCAGCGTGGCGTCAGGCGAAATGGGCGGCAGGCCGCGCACGCTTTCATCGGGCATCAGAGTCATGAAGTTCGGGGACGCAATTGGGGGTGAGATTATGCATGACAGTGGCTCGTAGTTTGATTACAGTCTCGTCATGCGCGACCTGAGAAACAAAGACGCGATGCGTGAGGCCGTCAGCAATCTCGTCGACCAGCCGGAGAGCGATCGTCCGTACGATGAAATCTCCGATCTGATCGGCTGTGTGACCGGTCTGCCTGCTGACCTTTCGGAGCGGACGGGCGAGCGCTTCGCGAAAATCATGCAGCACTCGTTTTAAGCGCCGTCACACCCACCGGAATCGCTTCACGGCGACCAGGAAACAGACCAGGCCCCAGGCGCCGATGATGGCCAGGCCGGTGGTGTGGCCGGCTAGCGTGGCGCCGTCGTTGTAGACGGCGCGCAGTGCGCGGAGGAACGGCGCCAGCGGCAGGATGAAGATCGCTTTCTGCAGCCATTGTGGGGCGTTGTCGATGCGGAAGTAGACGCCGGACAGCAGCATCATCGGAAAGAATGCGAGATTCGAAATCGCGCCGTACGTCTCGACCGTCGAGGCGAAACTCGAAAGCGCGAATCCCATCGTCAGGAACATCGCCGTCCCGAAAATCACCAGCGCGCTGAACGTCAGATACGAGCCCTGGTTCGCGATGTGGAATCCGAATCGCGCCGCCAGCAGCAGCAGGATCGTCTGAACTCCGACGACAGTGACCCGCTGCAGGATCTGGCCGAGGAGGAAGACCCATTTCGGAAGCGGCGTCACGGCAAGGCGGCGGAACTTTCCTTTCTCGCGATAGGAAACGGTGACCATGCCGACCGTGAAGAGGCCCATGCTGAGCAGGTTCAATCCGACCAGGCCGGGCACGAGGAACGCGGCGTAGTTGTCGGAGCGCGCGTGGCCGGGACTCTCGATCACGTAGGGGATGCGCTTCGGTTCCGGCATTCCGTTGAGACGGGCCTGCGCAACCATGAACGCCTGGCTCGACGCCTGCGCGATGACCAATCCCTGCGCGAGCAGGTAGCTGTTCAGGCGCAGGCGATACCCGTCGCCGTTCGTTTCGAGCTGCACGGTCGTCTCGCCCTTCGTCCATCGCTGCTCGGCCGCAGCGGGAGCGAGCGTCAGCACTTTCAGTTTCGAATCCTGCAGCGCCTTGACGAATGCGGCGTCGCGCTGCGTTTCCTGCGCCGGCGCGACGCGCACCAGCGTCAGTTGCTGCGGGCTGCCGCTGCCGAAGATGAAGCCGAATCCGAACAGCATCAGCAGGGGGAACGCGAACGTCCAGAACATCGCCCCGCGGTCGCGCACGTACAGCCGCCATTCGCTGCGGAACTGGAGCCATAGGAGTTTGAACGGATTGGGCAGGTTCATGGTCGGTCTCCGTTCAGTCGCGCAGGCTGCGGCCGGTGAGCTGGAGGAAAACATCCTCGAGCGTGGCGCGGCGCACGTGCACCTGGTTGTATTCGAGATGCGCACTTTCGATCGCGGTCAGGAGCCGCGGCAGAAGCGCTTTCGGATCGGGCGTCGGAATCTCCCAGACGTCGCCGCGCGCTTCGACGGCGTTGCCGAGCCGGGCCGCGAAGTCGGCCGGATCGGGCGCCGGGCCGTCGAACGTCAGCTCGACGACGCTGGGGATGCCGAGGCCTGCGATGAGCTCCGCGGGAGTTCCGGAGCGGAGGATCTGGCCGTGATCGAGAATTGCCAGCCGGTCGCAGAGCGCTTCCGCTTCGTCCATGTAGTGCGTGGTCAGTACGACCGTGCGTCCTTCGCCTTTCATCGCCCGCACGACTTCCCACAACGACCGGCGTCCCTGCGGATCGAGTCCCGCGGTCGGCTCGTCGAGGAAGACCACTTCCGGATCGTTCACGAGCGCGAGGGCGAGCGCGAGCCGCTGCGCCTGACCGCCGGAAAGCGTGACGTGATACGCATCCGCTTTGTCCCTGAGCTGCACGAGCTCGAGCAACTCCTCGGTGCCGCGGCGCTTCGGGTAGTAGCCGCCGAACAGCGTGAGCGCCTCGCGCGGCGTGATCTTGTTGTAGAGACTCGTGGCCTGCAGTTGCACGCCGATGCGCGCGCGGATTTCCGTCGCGTTGCGCTCCCACGTCAAACCGGAGATCGTGATCTGGCCGGCGTCGGGACGGGTCAGCCCTTCGATCATTTCGAGCGTCGTGGTCTTGCCCGCGCCGTTCGGCCCGAGGAGGCCGAAGACCTCGCCGGCGTTGACGGTGAGGTCGATCCCGTCCACGGCGAGGACATTGGGAAACTGCTTGCGCAGCCCTCGAACTGCGATCTGTTCCGGCATGCCGGGAGAGTACCGCGATTCGCGCGCGGGACGGAACCCGCTACTATCCTCGGCACAAAGTAGATCAGTGATCAGTGGATCAGTAGATCAGGCTTGGGCCATTCTTCGTCCTGATCCACTGATCTACTAATCCACTAATCCACTGCTTTTCGCGAGGATTTATGAAACGAACGACAGCCGCCCTGGTGATGTTTCTGTGCGCCGTGTTCGCGCTGCAGTCGGTGCCCGCAACTGCCAGCGAGAGTTTCACGCTCAACATCCCGCTGCGATTCAATCCGCAGCAGGAGACGGGCGAGGTGCGCATCACGCTGACGCTGAACGCGGCGCCGGCCGGCTCGCAGCTCGTCGTCAGCGGCAACACCACGCTCAACCTCGGCGATACGCAGACGATCGCCGGCGACTCCGTTTCCTACGCCACCGCGGGCGGCAACGACGTGCGCATCACGTACAAGCCGCTCTCGAATTTCGGCGCCGACTTCTGCTCGGCCGGCGCGGCGACGGAGAAGAACGTGCCGATGCGATTCGTCGGCGCGCAGGACGTCACGCTCTATCGCATCTCGTCGTACATCGTGGCCTCGCCGCTCGTCGAATGCTCGGCGGTGTCGAAGCACACGGGCGACACGCCGGCGACGCTGATTCCGGTCGACGACGGCGTCGCGCCTGCTCTCGATGCGATCAACAGCGGCCGCAATCCGTTCGACCTCATGCTGGTCCTCGACAAATCGGGGAGCATGTCCGACCTTCCGCCCGGCGCGGTCTCGGGCGCGACGAAGGCCGAGATTCTGAAGTCGGCCATCACGACGTTCGTCTCCGAGTGGCGGCAGATGGATCAGGAGACTCCCGACGGCGCGGAGTGGTCGCACGACCGCATCGGCGACGTCTTTTTCGATGGCACGCCGGTGGCGCAGACGCTGCCCGGCGCCGACCCTCCCGCGAACATCTTCGTGCAGCGCGGCGCGGCGGTTCCCGGACCGTGGGCCGCGGTGACGAACAACGTCAATTCGCTCACGCCCGGCGGCTCGACCTCGATCGGCGGCGGAATCAACGAGGCCATGAAGCAATGGAAGCTCGATCCGGCGCACGACCTCTCCATCCTGCTCGTCACGGACGGCATGCAGAACACGGCCCCGCTGGTCAGCGTCACCGGCAGCGGATTCCTCGGCCTGACACCCATCAGCGGCCTGCCGCAGGAACTGCGCAAGCGCTTCATCCCCATCCAGACCATCGGCTTCGGGACGCCGGCCGCCGTGGATGAGGATCTGCTCCGCAACATTTCGTTTGAGACGTCCGGCGTCTCGTACATCAGCGTCAACGCCGCCACGCTTTTCACCGACCTCGGATGGCAACTCATCGCGCTGCTCAAGGGCAACACCGCGTCGATGGCGCTGATGCAGACCGACACGATGACGGGGAAAGGTCCGAGCGCGCCGCAACCGGTGCTCGTCGACCGCTCTGCGCAACGGCTTGTTTTCACTGTGCAGTGGGCGCCACCGACCCGCGAAGCGCTGAACGTCGAAGTGTTCCGCCCCGATGGCACCGCTGCCGTTCCCGACTCGGCGGAGAAGACGCCGCAGTCGCCGACGAAGATGTTCAACGTCAAACCGTCCGACGTCGGCAAGTGGACGGTGCGCGTGATGCGCGGCCTCAATCAGACGTCCGATCCCGTTCCGTACGTGCTGAGCGGGATGATTCGCGAACATCACCTCGACTATCTGCTCTCCACTACGCCTGGCCGTCCCGGCACCGGCGACAAGATCACGGTCCGCGCCGTCGTCGATTGGGATGGCAAGCCGTTGAAGGGACTTCCCGCCGGCGCGATCCGCGTCCGCGTGCAGCGCCCCGGCGCGAGCATCGGCACGATCCTTCATGACGCAAAGTCCACGGACAAATCGAACGGTACGACCACGACTCCAACCGGCGACAAGCTGACGCCGTACGACCGCAAGCTCGCCGCCGCCATCACCCGCAGTGAACTGAAACGCATCCTGCCCACTGACGTCGCCACGATCGAGTTGAAGGAAGAAGGCCGCGGCATTTACAGCGGCACGTTCGATCAAACGACCGTCGCCGGCAGCTACGGTTTTGAAGCCGTCCTCGATTGGGAGACCGAACGCACCGGCCACACCCGCCGCGTCGAACGCATCGAGACGCTTGTGCACGTAAAGCCCGACCCCGATCGCACCGACGTCAAGGTCACCCGCGTCGACGCGCGCGGTGTCACCATCGCCATCACCCCGCGCGACAAATCCGGCAACTACCTCGGACCCGGCTACGCCTCACTCATCCAGGCAAAACTCCGCGGCGAAGGGCGCATTGCCGGCCCCGTCGACCGCAACCAAACGGGAACGTACGTCTTCACCATCGCCGGACTGCGGGCGAACAAAATGCCGGATGTGATGCTCACGGTGGATGGCGTGCCGATCGGAGTGCGCAAGTAATCAGAAACCTGCTCCGCGCCTCCGCGCGAAAAAGATCGCCAGGACAAACGCCGTGGCGATGCTGACGATCGCGCCGGTCGTGACCGACTTCGGGCGGTACGACAACACGATGTCGTGATCGCCGACGGGGAGGAACATGCCGAGGAAGGCGCGGTCGGCGAAGTGGAGCTTGATCGGATCGCGGCCGGACGTCGCGCGCCATCCTTTCCATGCAGTTTCGGAGACGACGATCCATCCCGGCGATTGCATCGACGCGTGGAGCAGTAGCCTCGATCCGTCTGCCCGCACGTGCACGGAGCCCGCCCCATTCGCGACATCCATCGCCGCTCCCGGCGTTTCGATCCAGGCCTCGGCGCCGAAATCGTTGCAGGCGCGCATGTCGCGGACCACCTCGTTCGCCCCGGTGTGCACCACGCGCGGAACGAACGCGCGCGGCAGAACGCGGCTGTTCTCGATCAACTGGTAGCCGGGGTAGCGGCCGATGAGCCGCCACGACGGAGGGATCGGCGAATCGGGCAGCGCCAGCGCGAAGCGAACGTTCATCATCGACAGCATCGGTGCGGTGAGGTCGTCGACGCGATTCGACCAGACCGGCTGCGGAATCGACCAGAGCGGAAAGGTCTCCGCGAGCCGCGCGAACGTCATGGCCTGATAGCCGCGAACATCCTCCAGTCCGTAATGCGCGGCGATGTTCGGCGCGAAGAGCGGCCCTTGTCCGACGATGCGATACGGCTCAGCGTTGCTCTGATCGGGGTGCGGGAGTCGTTCGAATCCGGCGATCGGCGGAAAGAACGCGCGGCGATCGACGGCGGGAATGAAGCCTCCGATCTCGATGACGCGCTGCAACAACAGCAGGCCGAGGAGTGTCGCCGCTACGGCGCGATTCGTTCGAAAGGCGAGCAGCGACGCGAACGCGAGCAGCAGCGGCGCGACTTCGCGGATGGCGTTTGCGCGAATGAAGTCGGGAGTGAGCGTGCTGTGAATTGCCATCAACGTCGTCAACGCCGCGATCGATAGCCCGACGATGAGAAAGTAGAACGCCAGCCGGAGGCGCTCAGTGAGCGACGCCTGCAATCCGATCGCTGCCAGAACGCAGATCGCGAATGCTGCGAACGAAATCATCCGCGCGTTGATGGCCAGGCTGAAGATCGGAAGCCGCTCCAGGATCGAGCTGAGGATCGGCGCTTCGGCGCCCGCGAGGAATCCGAACACGACGACGACACCGAAGAACCACTTTTCGCGCGTCCGCGCATGCAGCAGCGCGAAGAGCGCCGGCGCGAAGAGCATGGCTCCCGCGTACGCCGTTCCCATCGAATGATGCTGTAGTCCCGGCTCGTGTTGCGGCTCTTCCTCGCCAGGCAAGCCCTCCGCGAAGGGGAGGATGTTGCTGCGCAGCACGTGCGCGACCACGCCCCACGACGCGCTTCCTCCCTCGGCGCCCGACGTCCGATGCAGGTATTCGCGCGTCTGCGGAATCGCGTCGATCATCGGCACGACGAAGAACGCGGTAAGCAGCAGTGCGGCGATTCCCGCCGCTAGTCCGCTGATCGCAACGCGCGAGAGCCGCGCTCGCGCGCAGAAGATCACGTACGCACTCGCCAGCGCGACGACATGCAGCGACGTCTCCGGATGTCCGCATAGCGTGATGAGAATCAGCGCCGAAGTCAGAAGTGCCGTCGCGCGGATTCCCGGACGCAACGCCACGCAGCGCGCGCCGAGCATCACCAGCGGCAGGAGCGCGATCGCGTTTCCATGTGCCGTCAGCGTGAATGCCACCACGTACGTCGACAACGCCCATCCTGCCGCGCCGAACAGCGACGGCAACTGCCTCAGCTCGAGATTTCGCAGGAACAGGAACATCCCCAGCGCCGCGAGGAAGTACGTCATCGCGGCCATGAATCCGAGCGCGTCCGGCGCAGGAATCAGCAGGCCGAGGAGCGTGACTGGATGGAATGGCGCCGATTGCGCGGCCGCCGCGAGGACGTTGCCCGACAGTTCGAACGGATTCCACAGCGGCCATTGCCGGTGCGCGATCGACCATCGCAACGCCGCGTTCCACGGCAGGAACTGCACCGTGACGTCCGACGGCAGCGGATTGGCGATGTGCTCGACGCCGGCGCGCGTGGCCATCGACGCCAGCGGCTCGAAGTGATACGCGACGTCGATCGGCGCGTAGACCTTGCCCGTCACGAGCGCGCGGCCCGTGAGACACAGCGGCAGCAGGATCAGAACCGCCGCGGCCTGACGCGAAAGCGCCGTGAACCGGCGGACCAGAACGAGCGTGGCTGCGGCGGAAAGGAGATAGAGGAGTGCGCCCACTGGGTCAGAGCGGCGGACCTGCCACTCGGCGTTGTCGATTGTACCCGCGCACGCGGCATACTGCGCAGATGCGACGCATCGCATTCACGCTTCTGCTCCTCGGTGCGCACCCTCTTTTCGCCGCGTACGCCGATCGCGACCTGGTCATCCCCGTCGTTGGCCGCGCCGCGGGAGGTTCGGGACGCCTGTTCCTGACCGCGCTCTGGATCACGAACACAGACGACCATCCGGCCGTGATGACGTTGTCGTATCTCGAAAGCGGCCACGCCAATCGCTCGCCGAGGAAAACGAACGTGACGCTGCCGCCGCGGCAGACCTACGTCGTCGATCCTCTTCGCCCGCCGATTCTGCCCAACGTCGACAGCATCGGCGCTCTTCGCATCGAGTCGAATGCCGACGTCGTCGCCTCGGCGCGGATCTATGGCTACGTTCCCGCCGCCGGCCCGAGCACGGCACTCTCGATGGCGCTCGCCGGCATCCCCACGCGACTCGGCATCGGCAATGGTCAATCCGCCGTGCTCCACGGCAACGGATCGAGCGATGCGCAATACAAGTTGTATGTGATCGAAACGTCGGGCGCGGCGCTCTCCGTCGTCGTCGCCGTCGAGGATCTCCATGGGCAGGTCCTCGGCGAGAAACGGCTCTTCCTCGATGGCTACGAACACGTGGCCACCGACACGCGTCAGATGTTTCCGGCAGTCCATCTCGACCACGCGGTGATCCGCGTTCGCGGCGTCAACGGCAACGGCCGCGTGATCGCCGCGGGCACGCAGATCGCCGCGGCGTCGCAGGACAGTTGCGCGTACGAGATGAGCTTCGCGCCAGAGCCGCGCACGCGCATTCGCGCGCCCGAGGCCGCGGTGTACATCGCCATTGCAGCATTGGTGGCGGTGGCGCTGCTGCGGCGGAGACAATAGCGGCCGATGCCGTCCGGTCTCTCCGAATTCGCCGAGGTCGCGGTGCCCGTCGCCGTGCACGGCACGTTCACGTACGCGATCCCGCCCGAACTGCGCGACGCGGTGCGCCTCGGATCGCGCGTCGAAGTTCCGTTCGGCGCGAAACGAAACACGGGATTCGTGGTCGGGCTCTCGGATGCGGCACCCGAGGGAAGCAAAATCCGGCCGATCCACTCGGTGCTCGACGACGACGAGCCGGCGCTGCTGCCGGAAATCATCGAGCTCTGTAAATGGGCCGCTGAGTACTACATCGCGCCGGTCGGGGAGATGCTGCGCGTGGCGCTGCCGGCAAATATGTCCGCGCGCGGCCGCCGCGAGCTGACGCTGGTCGGCGATGAGTCGATGATCGCGGCGGCCATCACCTCGGAGCAGATTCTCGACATCGATCTCGCGCTCGTCGAGGAACTGCGCCGTCGACCGCTGCCATTTGCGGCGGCGTTGGAAGCGAGCTCGCGATCGTCGATCGAACGCCTTCGCGATGCGGGTCTGGTCACGATCGGCGACCGCGTGACGGACGCGAAAGGTGTCCGCTACGACCGATTCGTGATCCTCGAAACGATTCCGGCTGGATTGACAGCGAAGCAGCAGCAGGCAGTCGATCTGCTGTCGTCGCGCGGCGTGGAGATGTCGGTGCGCGCGCTGGAAAACGCCGGCGTCAGCGCGGCGGTGCTGTCTGCGCTGGCGAAGAAGAACATCGTCCGCATCGAACGGCGCGCGCGACGGCATACGCTCGACGCGTTTCTGGCGGGACTCGATCCGGCCAGTGTCGGCGAGATTCGGCATTCGCTCGAACAGACCGCGGCCATCGAAACGATCCGCAAATCGCTGGGCACCTTCGCGCCGTTTCTGCTCGAAGGCGTCACCGGAAGCGGCAAGACCGAGGTATACATCGAATTGATGCGTGACGCGGTGAGAAGAGGGGAGCAGGCTTTGCTGCTGGTCCCGGAAATCTCGCTGACGCCGGTCTTCGCCTCCCGGCTGAAAGAGCGATTCGGCGAACGGATCGCCATCCTGCACAGCAGCCTTTCCGCGAGCGAACGCTTCGATCAATGGTGGCGTGCGCGCCGCGGCGAAGTGGATGTCGCCATCGGTCCGCGCTCTGCGCTCTTCACGCCGTTCCAGCGCCTCGGGCTCCTCGTCGTCGACGAAGAAGGCGACGCCGCGTACAAACAGGACGAGACGCCGCGCTACAACGCCCGCGACCTGGCCGTCGTCCGTGCGCAGTTCCGCAACATCCCGGTCGTCCTCGGCTCGGCCACTCCCTCACTCGAATCGCGCGAGAACGCCGCGCGCGGCAAGTACACGCTTCTGAAAATGACGTCGCGCGTCGAAGCGCGGCCATTGCCCGAGGCGGACGTCATCGATATCCGCAAAGAACGCGCGGAAAAAGAGGACAAAGGCTTCGTCATTTTCAGCAATCCATTGAAGGCGCAGCTCAAGGAAACGTTCGCGGCGGGGGAGCAAGCCATCATCCTGATCAATCGCCGCGGCTACGCTCCGTATCTCTTATGCCGCGAATGCGGCCACGAGTTCCGCTGCCGCGACTGCAGCGTGACTCTGACCGTGCACCGCCGTGCAGGAATGCTCATCTGCCACTACTGCGGACTGCGCAAGCCGATTCCGGCGCTCTGTCCATTGTGCAATGGCGAAGTCCTCCAGCCGATCGGCTTCGGCACGGAGAAAGTGGAGGAACGTTTCCGTCGCGATTTTCCCGACATTACAGTGGATGTCCTCGATCGAGATTCCACCCGCAAGAAAGGGGAGCTGGTGCGCATCCTCGACCGCTTCCACCGGCGCGAAACGCAGGCGCTGATCGGCACACAGATGCTGAGCAAAGGACATCATTTTCCCAGCGTCACGCTCACTGCTGTCCTCAACGCCGACTCAATCCTCGGCTATCCCGATTTCCGCTCCGCCGAAAAAACGTTCTATCTATTGACGCAGGTTGCCGGCCGCTCCGGCCGCGGCGAACTGCGCGGCAAAGTGCTGATCCAGACCGCGTTCCCAACCCATTACGCAATCCAGCACGCCCTCCGCCACGACTATGAGGCTTTCTACAAAGCGGAAATCGAATTCCGGAAAATGTTTCACTACCCGCCGATCACGTCGATGATCGCCATCCTCTTCCGCGGCGAAAAACTCTCGGATGTCGACCAGGCCGCCTTGGACGCCGGCCGCCGCCTCGAAGAAGCCATCCGCCCCCTGACCGGCACGCGTATCCAAGGTCCCGCTCCCGCCCCGATGTCGCGGATCAAAGGCGTCTACCGCTACCAGATCCTCCTCCGTTCCCCTCACCGCACCGCCCTCCGCAAAGCGGTGGAAGCGGTGATGGTCGGGAAGAAGTGGAAGGGCGTGGAAGTGGCGGTGGATGTGGATCCGATCAATATTTTGTGAGGACGTGTACTATCCTTACCTGAAAACTTAAGTAAGGAGGACGACCGATGGACGTTCCAGCGACGGTGACATCGAAGGGCCAGATCACACTTCCAAAGTCCGTGCGCGATGCGTTGGATCTGAACGAAGGGGATCGCGTGCTGTTCCGTGTTCTCCAGGGACGCGCTGTTTTGGCAAAGGTCGAGGATTTTCTCGATCTGGCCGGCAGCGTAGAAGTGCCCGCCGCGAAGAAAGGGAAGTCGTGGCCAGAAATTAAGGCCAACACCTGGCGTCATCGTGCGACGGTTCGAAAGTGAGAGTGTTTCTCGATACGAACGTGCTCGTGCGGCATCTCACAGGTGATCCGCCAGCGCAGGCGAAGCGGGCAACGGCGTTTCTTGGTGACTCGCACGAACTGATCCTCACCGATCTGGTGCTCGCGGAGATGGTCTACGTCCTCGAGTCGTTTTATGAAGTGCCAAGGACAGACATCGCACGGATGTCGCGCTCATTACTGGCCTTTCCGTCGATTGAGACCGGAGATCACGAAATGCTGCTGCGCGCGATCGAGATTTATGAAGCCCTTCGCCTCGACTTTGCCGAGGCCTATCTTTCGGCGCTGGCAGAGATGTCGGACGTCAAGCGCGTGGCGTCATTCGATCGCCAGATCGATCGCGTGAAGAGCATCGAACTCGTCGAGCCGTAGACGTGATCGCACGCGCGCAAAGCGGAGGCTTTCACCACCGAGGCACAGAGATCACAGAGAACTTCTTCGTGTCCTCTGTACTACTAACCACGCGTTTCTGCGCGCGACGCGAAGATTTCGTGCAGCGTTGAGATTCACGGGGAACCGGTTTCACGCGGAGATCGCGGAGATGGATGTCTCACTCCGCGTACTCCGCGTCTCCGCGTGATGATGGTTCCCTGTAACGTACACGCCGGCCACGATCGAGACGCCTACACTCGTCTTTGCGGGCAAGACCCGCGCTGTGTCTCTGTGGTTAAGCGCCTTTCGCGGAAAAGAGTTCTACTGAGCTGTGACCGCTGCCGGCACGGTTTCCGGGATCTTGATGTCCTTCCCATCCCGCCGCCAGATCATGGCGCTGATCCACCAGTTGCCGTCGCGTTCGTAAAGCTGGATGCTGTTGACGCCGCGGTTGATGACGTCGCCGGCGCGGGTCCAGCGGGTTTCGTAGGCGCTGAGGATGTGGGCGATGTTGTCGAACTGGTGGGTCTCGCGCCAGATCTCCCCTTCCCAGAAGCTGGGGAGGACGCCGGAGTCGATCATCGACTCGAAATTCTTGCGGAAGGACTCGACCGTGAATTCGAAGACGCCTTCGTCGTTCACGCGGACGAAACGCGCGTTCGGCGCGAAGATCTCGGCTTCGCGTTTCCAGTCGGGGCGCGTGCCCGGTTCGAAGGAAACGTTCTCGTACATGGCGGCGATGACGCTGTCGATGCTGTTCATGGCCGCGCATTCTCGCAGTAGTCGCGCGTGACGCGATGGCGAAACGCGAACACCTTGCGCAGGCGCGGCTTGATCGCGATCGGATCGGCGATGCGGCCGAGGAGGCCGAAGGGCGGCGTGTAGTCGATGTCGTCGATGAGGATCGCGCCGTCGGGATGTGGTCCGACGATGTGGCGATGCCGCCAGCTCCGGAACGGCCCGCGCACCTGCTGGTCTTCGAATGAATGCGGCGGATCGTACGCGGTGTGCAGCGACTCGAAGGTCACCCACACGAATGCGATGCGGATTTTGACGATGGTCCGACTTCCGACCTCGAGGCTCGACGCGGTTTGAATGACGCGGATCTTCTCGCCGGGTGGGAGGAGACGCAGGAAGGCATCGGGCAGCTCGTGGAAGGCGAAAAGCTGTTCTGGAGTCGTGCGAATCACGCTGCGGGCGGTGAATTGGAGCGACACGTCGCGCATCGTAGCGCCGACGGCCAGCGGCCGGCGCTACGATCACGCGTTCACCAGACCGGCGCCGGTTTCCCCGCCCAAATCCAGGCGATGAAATCGACGAGCGGCGGGGTGGCGCCGAGCTCGCGGAGGCGGACGTTGACCTGGCCGCGGTGATAGGTCGAATGCGAGGGGAGCTGCAGAAGCGTCTCGCCGAGGGTGGAAGGATGGGCGGCGAAGCCGGCGCGTTTGGCGAAATAGCTGGACCACGGCAGGACCATCTCGCGATCGACGGCGTCAGGAGACAGCGACGCCACGTGATCGTTCGCGATGGAGTAGAAATCGCGGCCGAGTTTTCGTACGGCATCGAGGCCGGGAAAATCGTCCGGTCCTGTGAATACGACCTGCTCGCCGCGCCATGCCTGCAGGAACGCGTGCTGCGTGGCGTGGATGTGGTACAGCCGGTCGTGCAGGACTTTGTCGTCCGAGGCCGCGGTGCAATCGGTGATGGCGCGCCAGACCATCGCGTCGGCCCATTCCATGTGCGCGAAGAGCGGGCGGACGGCGTCCAGCATCGTCATGCGATCGGCTGCGGGCGGAGCGGCGTCTCCAGCTTCACCAGGCCGTCGAGCAACTGCTCGTCGACGTTGCGGTCGATCGTTCGCACCAGCGTCAGCACGCGGTCGACATGCTGGATGACGACGAGCAGCGCGCCGTAGATCGGCTCGCCCTTCGAACGCTCGCCGGTATGGAACGGGAAGCGGCGGCCGATGAGGTGCGGATCGAGCGAGTTGAGGCTGGATACGGCCTGATTCAGTCCCCAGAAGATGCGGTCGCCGAGGTCGTGCGGCGCGTGATTGCCGCGCGTGTGGCGGGCCGCGTCCGCCAGCCGATCGACGGCGCGGCAGAGTGCGCGGAACTCGTTCTCGATCGGGACTTTGCGCGGATCGTCGAAGGGAAGATGAGAGAAAGACGTGAAGAGAATGTCGATCCGGCGGCGCAGGTCCTGGTCGAGTTTCCAGGCCATCCACTCCGCCGATGGGACGTGCCGCATCGGCTCATTGCGAGCCCATGTTTCGAGCGACGGCCGCGGCGCGGCGGTCTGCTCTGCGTCAGTTGCGAGCATGCTGGTCATCTGTTAGGGTCACGCACCTATGAATCCTGACCCGACGCAATTCGAGGAGCCCATTCTGCAGCTCCGGCGTCGAATCGAGGAAACCACCGCGGCTGAAGGAGATCCCGCTCAGCTCGCGGCGCTTGAGGCAGAGCTTACCAAACTCGCCGACGAGATTTACGCCAATCTCACGCCCTGGCAGAAGACGCTGGTGGCGCGGCATCCGCTGCGGCCGTACACGCTCGATTTCATCGGCTACCTGTTCGACGAGTGGACGGAGATTCACGGCGACCGCAAGTTCTCCGACGATCCCGCCATCGTGGCCGGCTTTGCGCGTTTCCGCGGCACTCCCTGCGCGGTCATCGGCCATCAGAAGGGCCGCAATACGAAGGAAAAGATCCATCGCAACTTCGGGCAGCCGCGTCCCGAGGGATTCCGCAAGGCGCTGCGGGTGATGAAGCTGGCCGAGAAGTTCAACCTCCCGATCTTCACCTTCATCGACACCCAGGGCGCCTACCCCGGCCTCGGCGCGGAAGAGCGCGGCCAGGCCGAGGCGATCGCCGTCAATCTGCGCGAGATGGCCATGCTCAGCGTGCCGGTGATCGTGATCGTGATCGGCGAAGGCGGCAGCGGCGGCGCGCTCGCACTGGGAGTTGGCGATCGTGTCTTCATGCTCGAGCACGCGGTCTACTCCGTCATTTCCCCCGAGGGATGCGCGGCCATTCTCTGGAAAAACCCGTCGGCGGCAGCGGAGGCGGCAGCGGCGATGCGCATCACCGCATCCGACCTGAAGCGCTTGGCCATCATCGACGACATCGTCCCCGAACCGAACGGCGGCGCGCACGCCGATCCCGCCAAAGCCGCCGAGCTTCTCGCGCCGTATCTGGAAAAGTCGCTGAAAGAGCTGATGAAGCTGAAGCCCTCGGCGCTTCCGGAAGAGCGGTACAAGAAGTTCCGGAAGATGGGGATGTTCGAGAAATGATTTTCACCACAGAGGCACAGAGAACACAGAGAACCCGCTCTGTGCCCTCTGTGTCTCTGTGGTGAAATGCCGTTTTTAACTGCACGCGCGGCGTTTCTCCGCCTCCTCCAGCCATCCGCGTCGCAGCGATTCCGCGGGGATGCTCGACATGTAGGGCTTGATGTCGAGGATCGGCGTTCCGTCGAGCATGTCGACGCCGTGGACGTGCAGCGACGCGCCGTCGCGGCGCAGAAGCTCGACGGCGGTGAGCGCGATCGGATTCGGGCGGAAGGGAGAGCGCGTGGCGAAGACGCCGTGCGGCGTTTCTTCGCCGGGTGGCCCGCCGAGGAGCTCGAAGCCTTCCGAACGATCGAAGACCCAGAGAACGAAGAGGTGGGAGAAGCCTTCGATGTGTGTCAGACCAAGCTCGAATTCGGGCAGGATTTCGAGGATTCCATTCGCCTCGTGCTTCGTGCCGAGGCCCTTGGGGATCTGCATCGTCTCTTTGAACGGAGTGCGCGCGAAACCGATCGCGCGCGGGGTGAAGAGTGGCTCGTCGATTGACATGCGCGCACTCTAACTTGCGGATACGATCTCCGCATGCGTCGAATCGTTTTCGTCCTCCTTCTCGTCTCGGCGGCGACTCTCCACGCGCAGATCAATGATTCCGAGGTTTGGGTCGGATCGTTGGACATGTCCGGCGGGCGATTCGCGGTCTCGAATCTGGTGAACATCTCGAAGCACCCCGGCTACGACAATCAGCCGGCGTTCTTTCCGGATGGGAAGCTCGTCTACACATCGCAGATCGCGTTGCTCGACGAGACCGGGCACGCGGTGCAGGCAGTGATTCACGATTTCGCGAATGGAACCTCGACGCCTGTGCCGGGCGCGCTCGGATTCAGTCCGACGCCTGCTGCCGATGGCTCGCTGATGCTGTTGCGCGATGGGCACGTCGTCCTGCACGACGCCTCGGGGAAAGAGAGCCAGCTTACGGAGACGAACGACGCCGGCTACTTTGCGCGCTTCGACGAGCAGACCTGGGCGCTGTACATGAACGACAAGCAGCGGCGCATCGTCATTTACGATCCGAAGACGAAGGCGCTCGACACGATGGCGATCGGTTCGATCAGCGCGCCTTTCCGCATTCCGGGCAAGCGCGCCGTGAGTTTCGTCGCGGTCGAGCCGTTCCCCATGCCGGAAGGGGAGGCGGCAAAGACAGCGCCGCCGCGCAAGTTTGTCCTTCGGCAACTCAACCTCGACGATCGTCAGGTCACTACGCTTGCCACCGTTCCGTTCCGCACCTCGGGGAGCCACGTCTGGACGTCGCGCGGCACGCTGCTGATCGCGTCCGGCCACACGATTTACGAGTGGAATCCGGCGAAACCCGACGATTGGCTGATCGCGGCGACGTTCGACGATCCCGAACTGCAAGGTTTGACGCGCATCGCCATCAGCCCGCGCGGCGATCGCGTCGCGCTGGTGTCGACGCCGCGCGACGAAACGATCATCCGCGATTCGCGCGCCGCGTCGAATGCGGCGCTGGCGGCGCACAACGCGGCCGCGTTCGCGCAGGTGTTGAAGGACGACGCAACCGTCGTTACCGCAAGCGGAAAGGTGATTCACGGCCGCACGGAGATCCAGCAGGAAATCGACGCGCGCTTCAAAGCGCAGCCGGATCTCGCTTACGTTCGCACGCCCACATCGATCGAAATCAGCCGCAGCGATTCCGCCGCCTCGGAACGCGGCACCTGGACTGGTCACACCACGACCCCGGCCGGCTCCGCCGACTTGCGCGGCGATTACCTCGCGGTCTGGCGCAAGACGATTTCGAGCGCCGGCCTGCCATCGTGGACCATCGCTTCGGAGGTCTTCGTCGCGCTCGATTGCACGGGCGCAGGTTGCGCGGCGCGATGACGTTCGTCCTCATCCCGGCACAATCGTTCCTGATGGGATCGGACGATGGCCGGCCGGATGAGAGCCCGATCCATCGCGTGTGGATCGACGCGTTTGAAATCGACGCGTATCAGGTGACGAACTCCGACTATGCGGCGTTCGCGAATGCTACTGGCCATGCGCCGCCGCCGGCTCCGTTCAACGATCCGCAGCGGCCGGTCGTCGGCCTGTCGTGGTTCGAGGCTGTCGCGTACTGCGAATGGCGCCATGTTCGTCTGCCCACCGAGGCCGAGTGGGAGTGTGCGGCGCGGGGAGGATTGGAAGGAATGCACTACCCGTGGGGCGACGACTGGCCGTTGCAGGATGCTGCGGCCGGTCCGCGCGCGGTCGGACTTCGCGCACCGAATGGGTATGGTCTTTACGACATGTGCGAGAACGTTCACGAGTGGTGCAGCGACTGGTATGCGCCGGATTACTACGGCGTTTCGCCGGAGCGAAATCCCCGCAGTCCGGAATCGGGATCGCGCCGAGCGTCGCGAGGCGGCTCATGGCGGCATCAAATCCCGTTCAGCCGCTGCGCCGCGCGGTCGAGCCTTCCGCCGGAGTTTCGTTACGCCGACTACGGATTCCGCGTCGCCCGCGACGTCCTCTGAGATCTACCATTCGTAGAGCCTTCGTCCGCTCACGTACACTTTCTTCCAATGCTCCACGATTCATGGCACCTCGCGGACGCGCCGCGGGAACTTCCGATCCTTCCCATTGCCAACGACAAATTGCGGGCGATCATCGCGCGGCGAGGGATCACGAACGACGAGGAGTTCCGGAGATACATGGCGCCGTGCATCGGCGATCTGCACGATCCAGCCACGATTCATGGCATCGGCGAGGCGTGCCAGCGGATCGAGCGGGCGGTGCGCGATGGCGAGACGATTCTCATCTATGGCGATTACGACGTCGATGGCGTCACGTCGATCGTGCTGCTGCAGACGGTGTTGCGCGCGATCGGTGCCGATGCCGCGCACGTCGTCCCGCACCGCCTTGTCGACGGCTATGGATTGAAGACCTCGGTCATCGATCGCGTGCTCGTCGACCGAGACGTAAAGCTCATCATCACAGTAGATTGCGGCATTACGAGCGTCGATCCAGTGCGGCAGGCCATCGAGCGCGGGATCGACGTCATCGTCACCGATCATCACCTCCCACCGGAGCTGCTCCCCGAGGCGGCGGCGGTGCTGAATCCGAAACAGCCGGGTTGCGAATATCCCTTCAAGGACCTGGCCGGCGTCGGCGTGGCGTTCAAGTTGTGTTGCGAGTTGTTGCGGCGGAGCGGAAAGAAGATGGCCATCGCCTCGCTGCTGAAGATCGCCGCGATCGGCACCGTCGCAGACGTCGCGCCGCTCGTCGGTGAGAACCGGACCATCGCCTGGCTCGGACTCGCCGGTCTGGCGGATCCGCGAAATCCAGGATTGCGAGCGCTGATTCGACGTCTGGGGATGCTGGGCCGGCCTCTACGAGCTGTAGATGTCGGTTTCAAAATCGGACCGCGCATCAACGCCGCCGGCCGCCTCTCCTCGGCCGAAACGGCCATCGATCTTTTCGCCGCGACGTCGGAGGAATCAGCGTGGACGCTTTGCGCGGAGCTCGATCGCCTCAACGCCGAACGGCAGGAGGTGGAGCGGGGAGTGCGGGAGGAGGCGGAGGCGATGGTCGGTGAAGCATCAACCGATCGTATCTACGTCCTCGCCGGCAGCAACTGGCACAAAGGAGTCCTCGGCCTCACCGCTGGACGCATCGCGCAGCGCTACTACCGGCCCACGCTTGCAATCGGGATCGACGGCGACCTGGCAGTCGGATCGGGACGGAGCATTCCGACGATCAATCTTCACGAACAGCTCGAAGCGGTTGCAGATCTCTTCACGCATTTCGGCGGACACGAATTCGCGTGCGGCTTCGCGCTGCCGGCGACGAACGTCGGCGAGTTGCGGCGGCGGCTGGAGGAGCGATTCGCGGCGCTCGATGAGGACGTCTTCCGCCGCGAGGCGCAGGTCGATGCCGAAGTGACGCTGGCCGAGGTTGATCAGGAGTTCGTGAAGGCACACGAGATGATGCAGCCGTTCGGCGCGGGCAATCTTCAGCCGCTGTTCCTCACGCGCAACGTGAACATCATCTCCACGCGCGAGTTCGCACCCGATTGCTGCGAACTGACCCTCGACGACGGAAGCGGGCGGGCGGCGGCCGTGCTGTGGCCATCGGCGCGAGCGCTTGCGGGCGACGTCAAAAACGGCGCAACGGTCGATCTGCTGTTTCACATCGAACCGGACGGATACGCGGCGAGCGGAGGGAAGCTCACCATCGTCGATGTGCGACCAACTCAGGAAAATCTGCGTCTATCTGCGTAATCTGCGGATCGGAATACCCTTGAATCACAACAAGTTACCCGCCCCGTGCAGCGCACGATCCGCATCCTACGCGTAGCGCTCCCGCTTGTCTTCATCGCCTTCATCGCCGTGATCGCCGTCAACTGGCGGCGCGGAAAACCGCACAAGGACAAAGCCGGCACGCAGCCGGTGACGTCGACGATCCGGCCGACCGACAAGCCTGCCATCCTGTCCGTGACGTTCGAGGACACGCAGACCGTCAACGGCCGCGTAGCCTCGCGCATCCGCGCGGAGCGCGTCGTCGCGTTTCAGTCGGGCTGGAACACGCTCGAGAACGTGCAGATGACGATCTATCGCCCGACCGGCCTGACCTACGAGCTGGTCTGTCCGCAGGCGCAGTTCAACAGCAACACGAAAGAGGCGGACGCCAAGGGCGGCGTGCGCGTGACGTCGAGCGACGGCGTCGAGATCACCACGGCGCAGATTCATTTCGACGGCAATCACCTCACCAACCACGTCGCCGTCAATTTCAAGGTCGATCGCTGGACCGGCAGCGGCGGCGCGCTGGATATGGACGTCCCCGGCGAGGTCGTGCGGCTTTACGAGAAGGTCGACGCCACGATGGCGCCGGAGACTCCGGCCGAGTCGCCGCTGAACATCAAGTCGCAGGAGGGACTCTTTCTCCGGAAGCAGAACTACGCTGAATTCATCAAAGACGTCGTAGCCACGCGCGACGCCGACCGCTTCAACGTGGATCACATCCTCGGGCGCTTCGGTTCCGACCGCAAATCGCTGCAGTCGCTGGAAGGACAGGGACATGTGACGGTGGTCATGAACAGCGACGTCGGCGGCGGCAAGCAAGCCGAGACTTCAGGACGCAAGACCATCACCGCCGACCGTTTCTGGAGCGAGATCGGCGCGAACAATCAGATCAGCGCGCTCAACTTCATCGGCGAAACCGGTCCGGCGCACGCCGTCATCGAAGGTCCGCCCAATCGCGACCTCGTGGCACGCATCTTCCGCGTTGGCATCGCCAACAAGCAGGTCACCGAGCTGAAGGCCGACGACAACGTGGTGATGAAAGAGACCGCCCCGGTGAGCCGCGAGATGAATTCGGGACATCTCACCGTCTACTTCGATCCGGCCACGCACAAGGCCACGAATGCCGCGCTGGACGGCAACGTCCACTACAAAGACGCGAAGAACGACGCCCGTTCGGTGCGCGCGAATTACGACATCAACAACGATCAGGTCGTGCTCAGCGGCGAGCCCGGCTTCTACCCGGCGGTGGTCACGGATGGGCAGACGCTGAAGGCGAAACTGATCGAGTTCTCGCCGCGCGCGGGCACGGCGCGCGCGACCGGCGAAGTCATCGCGCAGCTCGTTTCGAAACAGACCGGCGGCGCGGCCACGGCCGTCAGCGCCGACTCCACGAACGTCTTTCCGATGAGCAAGCCGGTCTTTGTCAACTCCGACACGGTGACGATGCGTCAGGCCACCAAGCTGGCGGTCTTCACCGGCAACGTGCGGGCCTGGCAGGAGACGAACACCGTCTTCTCGCAGGAGCTGCAGGTGCAGGGCGCGGGCGATCAGGTCACCGCGCGCGGCAACGTGCGCACGCTGCTCTACAACACCAGCGCGAACGCGACGGCCGAACAGCGCAAGGTTCCGATGCAGTCGACGAGCGACGTGCTCATCGCGCACAAAAACGACCGGCGCATCGATCTGAATGGCAACGTCCAGATCGACGACGGCGAGCAGCGGCATTTCACGTCCGAGCACGCCTCCTTTTTCTTCGACGCCAACAAGAAGATGGATCACATCGAGGCGTCGGAGAAAGTCGTGCTTGTCGAGAAACCGACCGGCCGCAAAGGAACCGGCGACCGCGTCACCTACAACGTGGGACGGCGCATGATCTACCTCACCGGTGCGCCGGCCACCGTCACCAGTCCGCAGGGAAGCAACAGCGGCGCGATGATGGCCATCGACCTGGCGCGCAACAAAGTGGAGATCGTCGATCCGAAGTCGCCGATGCAGGGGACGTACAAGCAGCCGCCGCAATGATCAAGCCGAGTGTCCCCGATCATTGATGACGTTTGATGCTTGCGCGACCCACCGCACATTTCGCGAAGCTTTGGAGTGCGGTGGCGATCGAGCCACCGCTTTGGGAGGGAGGGGGACGGCGATGGCTCGCAACGACTTAGCAAGCATCAGACGCTGCGGATCGTCACGATTCCACCGCCCTCCCAAAGCGGTGGCCCCTGCCACCGCACTCCAAAGTGCTTCGCACGAAATGGTGCCGCATGATCTCGCAAGCTCTGACTAGCCCGCCCATCAGTTAACATCCGCAGCCTGAATGTCTGATCGACGCACTGTCGTCCCCTTCACGGCTTCCGAGCGCGAACGTCCGGCCGACGCGCCGCTGCGCCTGGCGGCCGATCATCTGGTCAAGGTTTACAAGCGCCGCAAGGTCGTTCGCGACGTCTCCGTCGAGATCAAGCAGGGGGAGATCGTCGGACTGCTCGGGCCGAACGGCGCCGGCAAGACCACCACCTTCTACATGATCGTCGGCCTGGTGCGGCCGGACGATGGTCACGTCACCCTCGGCGATGACGACATCACCAACCTGCCGATGTACCTGCGCGCCCAGCGCGGGATCAGCTACCTCCCGCAGGAAGCGTCGGTGTTCCGCAAGCTCACGGTCGAAGAGAATCTGTTGGCGGTATTCGAGACGATGGATTTGCCGCTGGCGGAGCGGAAGCGGCGCACGCGGATGCTGCTCGAGGAGTTCGGCATCACGCACATCACACGCAACCGGGCCTTTTCACTTTCGGGGGGAGAACGGCGGCGTGTGGAGATCGCAAGGAGCCTGGCCATCAACCCGGCATTCATCTTGCTAGACGAACCCTTTGCAGGAATCGATCCAATTGCCGTATTCGAAATTCAACGTATCGTTTCGCAACTCCGCTCGCGCGGCATCGGAATCCTCATCACCGACCATAACGTCCGCGAAACGTTGAAGATCACGGATCGGGCCTACATCATCAAAGAGGGTGAGATTTTTCGGCAGGGGGCTCCCGAGACTCTTTCGGCAGATGCAGAGGTTCGAAGAATTTACCTGGGCGAATCCTTCAACCTTTACTGACCGGAGAGCGATGCGAGACGTAGTAATCTGCTGACCCAGACCAATGGCACTAGAACAAAAACTTCACCTCAAACTCTCCCAGAAACTGATCATGACGCCTTCGCTGCAGCAGGCGATCAAGCTGCTGCAGTTGTCGAAACTCGAGCTCCAGGAAGTGCTGAACCAGGAGCTGCTCGAAAATCCGCTCCTCGAGGAATCGGCCGAGGAAGCGAAGCAGGAAGAAGCGGAAGTCGAGGCGCAGGAAAAGACGCAGACCGAGGAGGAGGCGAAAGCCGCCGAGCCGGCGCCGGAGAAGGAGAAGGATTCCTTCGACGAGATCGACTACGACGCCTACTTCCAGGACTACATCGAGTACGGTTACAACCCGCGGATGGGGGAGGATCACGAAGAGTTCCCCATCGAGAACACGCTCACCCGTCCGCCGAACCTCACCGATCATCTGGCCTGGCAACTCGGCATGAGCGACTGCTCGCCGAAGGTGAAAGAGATCGCCGCCTTCATCATCGGCAACATCGACGAAGACGGCTATCTGCGCGCAACGACCGATGAGATCGTCGCGGCCGGCCCGTACGATCCGGCCGACGTCGAGAAGGCCATTTCGGCCATCCAGTCGCTCGATCCGATCGGCGTCGGCGCGCGCGATCTTCGCGAGTGTCTGCTGCTGCAACTCGAATTTCTCGAAGTCGACAACCCGCTGGTCGAAGCCATCGTCCGCGATCACTGGGACATGTTCATGCAGCGCCACTTCGTGCAGATCGCCAAGGCGCTGGCCATCGACATGAAGACGCTCGAAGGGGTAGTCGAGATCATCAAGCATCTCGATCCCAAGCCTGGGCGCAAGTACTCAAACGAGCGCGCCATCTACGTCGAGCCCGACGTCTACATCCAGAAAGTCGGCGACGAATACATCATCGTCCTCAACGAAGACGGCATGCCCAAGCTGCGCATCAACGGCAGCTACCGCAACATGCTCAACTCGATGGACTCGAAGTCCGACGGCGAGACGGTCAACTACATCAAGGACAAGATCCGCTCGGCGGTCTGGCTTATCAAGTCGCTCGATCAGCGCCAGCGCACGATCTACAAAGTGGCCGAGTCGATCGTCAAGCATCAGCGCGAGTTCCTCGAGAAGGGCATCGACTTCCTCCGCCCGCTCGTGTTGCGCGACGTGGCCGACGACATCCAGATGCACGAGTCCACCGTCTCGCGCGTCGTGTCGAACAAGTACATGCACACGCCGCGCGGCCTCTTCCTGATGAAGTACTTCTTCCACAGCGGCATCGACTCGGACACCGGCGAAGACATCTCCAGCCTGACCGTGAAGAAGAAGATTCAGGGCTTCATCGACGGCGAGGATCCGCGGAAACCGCTGTCCGATTCGAAGATCATGAAGATCCTCAACGACGAGGGCATCAATATTGCCCGTCGTACTGTGGCGAAGTACCGCGATGAGCTGAACATCCCCTCCTCGACGGACCGCAAACAGATTTTCTAGCAGCATCCGGAGGTGCCTTGATGGCCGCAGTCACGCCCGAGATCGTGGGGCGCAATTTCGAAGTCACACCTGACATCCGCCAACTGGTCGAGTCGAAGCTCGGCCGCGTCGAAGACCGCCTTTTCGACGACGTCATCAGCGTCCGCGTCATGCTCGAGGTGGAGAAGTACCGCAACATCTGCGAGATCCTGATCGTCGGCAAAGAGCACGACGTGAAGGCGGTGCAGGAGTCGCAGACCTCGATGCCCGACGCGATCAACGCCGCCATCGATCACGTCAAGCGGCAGGCGCAGAAGAATCGCGAGAAGATCCGCGATCACCATCGCCACGGCGACGTTCCGGCCGAAGACGAAGAGCGGCTGGCGTAAAACCTGATTTCACCACAGAGGCACAGAGGACACAGAGAAATCCCTCTCTGATCTCTGTGTCTCTGTGGTTCAAAGCTTCTGGCGTTACGATACGCGCCATGGCTACATCAATCACCGGGCGCAACTACACAGTCACCGGCGAAATCCGCGCACTCATCACCACGAAGCTCGACAAGATCGTCGAGAAGCTCTTCGATGACGTCATCGAGGTCCGCGTCGTCCTGCAGGTGCAGAAGTACCGGAACATCTGCGAGGTCCTGATCACCGGCAAAGAGCACGACGTCAAGTCGGTGCAGGAATCCGATGAGTCGATGCAGGACGCGATCAACAAAGCCCTCGATCACGTCAAGCGTCAGGCCCAGAAAAACCGCAGCACGATTCGCGATCACCACCGCAAGGACGGCAACCGCAACAAGGCCGCGGCCGGCGCGGTGACGCAGTGGTCCGTGCAGGTGCTCGAGCCGGGCAAGCTGCGCAAGCCCGGTCCGAAAGGGCTGCCGCGCATCATCAAGACGAACGATCTTCCCATCCTGCCGATGACCATCGAGGATGCCGCCGAGTCGCTGGACGGATCGAAAAACGAGTTCATCGTGTTTCGCGACCTCGACAACGATCGCATCTCCGTGATGTACAAACGCCGCGACAACAACCTCGGGCTGATCGCCCCCGAGGTCTGACCAGGAGGTCCGCCATGAAACGTATCGCCGCCGTCGTCGTGAGTTTGCTCGTCGCAGGCGCCGCGTTCGCCGGTGTCTCGCGCAGTTACAAGGACTGGCCGAAAACGCCGGTCGGCTACTACATGACGAACGACGAGAAGAGGCAGTGGTCCGCCCTTCAAACCGATGCGGAAGCGGAGCAGTTCATCAAGGACTTCATCGCCAGACGCGGCGGCGAAACGTTCACGCGCGAAGTGGCGCAGAACGCCGAGAAGGCCGACAAATACCTCACCGTCGGCAAGACGCCCGGCTCCGAAACGGCGCGCGGAAAGATGATGATCCTCCTAGGCCCGACCGCTCCGACCGCAGCTACGAAAAAGAAGAAGGCCGGCGAGGTTCACCTGGCGCCCGCAACGTCCATTGGCCAGAACGCCGGCCCGACGATGGAGGACATGCAAGCCGCGTCGAACGATCCCGGCAATTCGACGCAGTTCATCACCGAGTACACGTACACATATCCCGCGACGTCGCTCCCTGCCGCTTACGGCAAGCCGCTGACCGTCAAATTCGAAGTCGAGCCGGAAAAGGATCGCGATCGCGTGGTCGGCATCGGAGCGGAGAAAGAGCTCGACAAGGTCTACGAAATGGTTGCGCAGGCCAAGCTCGCCGCGACCAAGCCGGCCACGCCGTAACGCGGTTAGAGGAATCGCACGAAGCTGATCAACCAGATCGCCGCAGCGATCGCCGGCGGCCAGCGCGGCAGAATCCGCGCACGGGTGGTGAGCCAGAAGAGCGCGAAGAGCAGTGCAACGCTGAATAGCTGCGCGAACGCGAATACGCCGAGTTGGCCGGTCGGCACTGTCGCGCGATGCAGATCGCGCCAGACGATCGGCTGGTCGTCGGCGAGCATCGGCATCGTCGATTTGTCATTCAATCGCTGATCCTGATGCGCGATCGCTTCCTGCGGCGCTTCGCGGACGCCCTGACCGGAGTGCACGTACGCGAGCAGAGGCGAGCGCGTGATCGTGTCCGCCATCGCCAGAAATGCGCAGCCGATCAGCAGCGCGACGAATGCGATGCGCCATCCGCGGCGTGGCCACATCGCATTCACGACGTAGCAATACGACACGCCGAACGCCAGCGCTACCGGAATGGCGCGCCGCGGATTGAGCTCCCAATCCCACGCCGCCACCGCCATCTGTTCGAGGACGAACGCCACCGGCAGCAACGCGATGATCCACATCCGTTTTTCGGTCAGTCGCGGACGGAAACGGATCAGCAGCGCGACGCAGACGACTAGCAGCGGCCAGTGAATCAGCGCCACGACTTCCCGAAACGCCGCATGAATGCCGATGTGCGACGCGACGAACGGAACCAACACGTTGCGGATCGGATGGCGCGCAACGTCGCTCCACGCGGCGATCACCGGCGCGAAATAGCGCCGCTGCAGGTTGTGCGACATCATCGCGTGGCTGATCCATCGCAGGTATCCGACCCATACGATCGCCGGAGCGAGCGCCGTCGCCGGAAAAATCGCGTATTCGCGCCGTCGCGGGAATCTGCCGATGAACAGAAAGTACGCGATGACCGCGGCGATGAAAACGATCGGGTCGTAATTCAGCAGCAGAATCGCCGTTGCGCTGCCGGCGATCCACGGATTACGCGCGTCATCCTCCGGCAGTGCCACGATCGACAGCACGACCAGAAAACTGACCGCGACTCCGACTACGTAATGCATCGGCTGCCCGAGGTACTCGACGTAAATCGGCAGCGTAAATGCGGTCAGGAGCGCGACCAGCGTTGCCCATCGGCGGATCGCGAATCGCTCCGCAACGTTCACCGCCGCCCACGCCGTGAGCGCGGCGAAAAGAAAATTCACGGCATAGCTGGCGAAGAGATACGACCGCGTGATGCCCGCCACGATCGACGTCGCAAACGCATGCAGCGGCAGGCGCAGATTCTGCGCATCCTCCCAACTCTTCACTGGCGTCGCGTCGTAGAAAAACATCGCCACGCTCACCAGCGGAAGCGCGTCGGGATTCACCACCGCGCCCGAGATCCGGCTGGCCGGCACGCTGCTGCCCATGACCGCCCAGCCGTACGAATACGGCGAGCGCGCGCCGAGGTGCGTGAGCGTCAAAAGCGCGAGCCAGGCGCAGAGGATCACGATGATCGCGGACTTGGACAGTGATTCGTTCGACACGGGTGTGGGCATGATGCGCGTACCATTGCGCCGTGACAAATGATCCGAATGATTTCATCGAGACCACCGTCCGTTCGCTCATCAGCGGCGAGCTCGATGAGCTGGCGCTGAAAATCGTCACCGGCGACGACGGTCTCGATCGCACCATCCTCCGTCCGCGGGTGCAGAAACCCGGCCTCGCCTTCGCTGGCTACTACGAATACATCAAGCCGTGGCGCGTGCAGATCATCGGCGAATCGGAGACGAAGTATCTGCAAAGCCTTCCCGCGCGCCTGCGCGAGAAGCGCGTGCGCGACGTGGCCGCGCTCGACGTCTCCTGCTTCATCGTGACCAAAGGCATCACGCCGCTGGAAGAGTTCAAGCACGAGTGCGAGAAACGCTCGGTGCCGCTCTTCTCTACGCCGGCCATGTCGTCGACGTCGATCACGCGCACGACCTATTTCCTCGAAGAGAACATGGCGCCGAAGGTCACGATGCACTCCGGCCTGCTCGACGTCTACGGCATCGGCGTGCTCCTCCTCGGCGACAGCGGCATCGGCAAGAGCGAATGCGCGCTCGATCTCATCTACCGCGGCCACCGCCTCATCGCCGACGACATGGTGATCATCAAGCGCCATCCGAACGACGTCCTCCTCGGCTATTCGAACGATCTGCTGCGCCATCACATGGAGCTGCGCGGCATCGGCATCATCGACATCAAGGATCTCTTCGGCGTCGCCTCCACGCGCGACGTGAAACCGATCGACCTCGTGGTGCGCCTCGAAAAGTGGGTGGAAGGAACCGAGTACGACCGCCTCGGCATCACCGGCGAGACCTTCGAGCTCCTCGGCGTTTCCAAGCCGTACGTCCGTCTGCCCGTCGCCTCGGGACGCAATCTCGCGCTGCTCGTCGAGATCGCCGCGCGCAATCACCTGATGAAACTGCAAGGCTACGATTCCGCGCGCGCCTTCCTGCAACGCATCGACGCGCAGATCGCCAAGCAAGGCAACGCCGGCGATTCTCTCCCGCACTCGAATCCAAGCGAGATGGCCAGCTCCGAGCTGCGCAGCATGAACACGAAGCTGCGCTTTCAGCCGGATGTACTCGATCGGACGCGAAGGCAGCGGTGATTGCCTGACAGCGCGCCCTCGCTACAATCCGCGTCATGAATCGTCGCGCCGCGGTCGCCTTCGTTTTCCTCCTCGCCATTCCTGGCTTCGCGCAGACCGATGCGGTGTCCGCGCGGATCGACCGCATCCTCGCCGAGGTGCCGCTGATCGATGGGCATAACGATCTGCCGTACCAGTACGAAGAGCGGGTCAAGGATCACCTTTCGCAGATCGATCTTCGGAAGGATCAGAGCAAGCTCACGCCGCCGCTGCACACGGACATCGCGCGGTTGCGGCAGGGGAGGGTTGGCGGGCAATTCTGGTCGGTCTACGTTCCGACGACGCTCAAGGGCGCGGATGCGGTTCGCGCCGTCATCGAGCAGATTGACGTCGTTCATCGGATCGATGCGATGTATCCGGAGACGTTCGAGCTGGCCCGAACCGCGGATGACGTCGTGCGAATCCATCGCAGCGGAAAGATCGCCTCGCTCATTGGCGTCGAAGGTGGACATTCGATCGCCAACTCGCTGGCGGTATTGCGGCAGTTGTACGCGCTCGGCGCGCGCTACATGACCATTACGCACAGCGACAACAACGACTGGGCGGATTCGGCGACCGCCGATCCGGTTCACGGCGGCCTCACGCCGTTCGGCAAGCTGGTCATCGCGGAGATGAATCGCCTGGGCATGCTCGTCGATCTGTCGCATGTCGCGCCGAAGACGATGAACGACGTCCTCGACGTCGCCGCCGCGCCGGTGATCTTTTCGCATTCGTCCGCGCGCGCCGTGACCGATCACGCGCGCAACGTTCCCGACGACGTGCTGCGCCGCCTCAAAGACAACGACGGCGTAGTCATGGCCACGTTCGTCCCTGGATTCACCTCCGAAAAGGTTCGCGCGCGCGATGCGGCCAAGGATGGCGAAGAAGCGCGGCTCAAGGCGATCTACCGCGGCCAGCCGGAGAAAGTGAAGGCGTCGCTCGCGCAATGGGAAGCCGCGAATCCGGCGCCGCATGCGACCGTGCAGGACGTCGCCGATCACATCGATCATCTCGTCCAAGTCGCCGGCGCCGCTCACGTCGGCCTCGGCGGCGATCTTGACGGCATCACCAGCACGCCCGAAGGCCTCGACAGCGTGGCCGCCTACCCGCGCCTCTTCGCGGAGCTCATCCGCCGCGGCTACACCGACGACCAGCTCAAAGGCATCGCCGGACTAAACGTTCTTCGCGTCCTGCGAAAAGCGGAAGCGGTCGCCGCTAGGCTGCAGAAGGAAGGTCCGCCCTCGGACGCACGCATCGAAGAAGTGGACAAGCCGGCCACGACGCACTGATCACCGGCAGTCGTCGGACGGAGATGTGCCGACCAGATACACGGTGACGTGCGACCGCGAGCTGTAGCCTTTTCGAATGAACGGCCGCGCGCCTTTCGCACCGATGCCGATGAAGAGGTCGACATGCGCTCCGCGAAAATGCCCTCGGTCGTTCGCTACGAAGATGCCGTCATGGATCGTGCCGTCGGGAAGACGCGTTCCCTTCAATTGCGGGATGCTGATCGTCGTGCCGAGTTTCACGAAGTGCGGATCGACGGCCACCGTGCGATACGGAACGAGCGCGCAGCCAAGCCGTCCGACGCCGTACTCCGCCTGAACGACGCGGAATCGATTCGTTCCGTTCAGCTTTCGATCGTAGGCCACCGTTCGTCCGTCGCGAAGATGCCCGCTCCCTTCGCGGATCAGCTCGCGCCGGAAGCGAACGCTGGTCGTGGCGATGAGCTCACCACGCGCGTCGCGAAGCTCCGCTTTTGCTTTCCCTCGATATCGAGGCGCCGTCTCGTCGATCAGCCAGTAATACGTGACCATCGCCCGTCCGATCTTCTTCGGCGGCGCGGCGAACGCCGTCGTCGCCACGAGGAAGGTGAGGAGAATCGTTCTGACGATCATGACCAGGCTCGACGATTGGGCGCATGATGCCACGATGCACGCTCGCATGAAGATCGCCGCTTTCGTGATCTCACTCGGAATGGTCGCGCTGCCGCTCGCTGCGCAGGAGACCGTGAAGGTCCATCTGGTCGAAGTGCCGGTGACCGTGGTCGACCGAGGCGGCAATCCGATACGAGGTCTCAAGCCGGAGAACTTCGAGCTCTTCGACGACGGAAAACGGCAGAAGATCACGGCCTTCGATGCCATCGACTTTGCGTCGAAGGAATCGGTCAGCGCGATCTCGCCGCAGAACCCGAACGCCAGACGCTCCTTCTTCCTGCTCTTCGATATCCCATACTCGCAGCCCAAATCGATCCCGCGCGCTCGGCTCGCCGCGCGGAAGTTCATCGCTGCGAACGTCCTGCCGCAGGATCTCATCGCCGTCGGTTTCATCGACCCGAAGCAAGGATTGCAGGTCGTCACCGCGTTCACGACGGACCGGAACCTGGTGTCGGCCGCGATCGCGGCGCCGAACCGGTACGAAGGCGTCGATCCGCTCAAACTCTCTGCTCTGGACTCCTTCGGCAACTCGGTCAGCGACGCCAGAGCCTTCCTCCAGAACGCGGAAAGCGGACGCGGAGCGGAAGCAACAGCGGAGAGGAATGACATCGAGGAGAGGGCCGCGAAGCAGGAACGGCAATTTGCGGCAATGCGGCTCGAAAGTCAGATCCACTCGTTGGACCAACTGGCCACGAGTCTCCGCGCCGTGCCTGGCCGGAAACAGGTGGTCCTGCTCTCTGGCGGATTCGACGCCTCGATGGTGATCGGCCGAGGAGCTCGCGGGACGATGGGCGCCGAGATGGCCGACATGGCCAAGGCGACCTCGGGACAGGCCTACGCAATTAACAATGATGAGCGCTTCGGCTCTCCCCGGAGATTGCGCGTCTTCCAGGAGACGGTTGAACGTTTCAAACTCTCGGACGTCGTGGTCAACGCCATCGATATCGATGGGATCGGCATCGATGACGGAAGTTCTACTGCGAAGCCGGCGACGGTGTACAACGAGGCGCTGCACCTTTTCGCTAATCCAACCGGCGGCACGGTGTTCGAGAATACGAACGACCTTCACAGCGACTTCGAACGGCTGATGCACCAGCAGGAAGTGGTGTACGTCCTCTCATTTCAGGCGCAGTCGAGCAAACCCGGCAAGCTCCACGCGCTCGGTGTCAGGCCGATCGATGTGCCCGGCGCTCGCGTGCACAATCGTGTCTCGTACGTCGAGCCGGGAGGGGAGTCGCCGGCCGAGCGCGCGCTCACCGATGCCGAGATCATCATCAACGACATCCCGCGGCGAGAAATACGCGTTGCGGCAATTGCCACCGCGGTTCCCGGCGAGAAGCGTTCCGCCGCGGCCTTCTTTCTCGAGATCAACGGAAAGGACC
>Ga0068868_100000045_pt1 | contig 68611 bp, 77 predicted proteins | sample KBSMisM42_FD_64660 | JGI IMG/M metagenome (GOLD analysis project Ga0068868, IMG submission 64660) | Miscanthus rhizosphere microbial communities from Kellogg Biological Station, Michigan, USA - KBS Miscanthus M4-2 | ecosystem: Host-associated > Plants > Roots > Rhizosphere > Soil ...
CAGCTCGATGCGGCAGGTGCGCGCGACGCTCTGCAGGACGGCGTCGCCGGCGGCGTGGCCGTACGTGTCGTTGATCCGCTTGAAGCGATCGATGTCGAGGACGATCACGGCCGCGGGACGCCCCTCGCGTTTTGCCGCGTCGAACGCCAGCTCCGCCGCGACGAGGATGTGCCGCCGGTTGGGGAGGCGCGTCAGCTCGTCGGTCATCGCCATCGCGCGCATGCGCCGCGTGTTCACGACCTGCCGCCAGAAGAGCAGCGCCATGGCGAGGGCCAGCAGCGCGGTCAACGCGCTCACCACGATCTGCAGTTTGCGGCTGCGTTGCGCCTCGTGCAGCGCGGTTGCGCGCAGCGCGTTCTCGCGCGCGAGGGCGCGGTTTTCCTGATCTTTTTTCTCCGTGTCGAACGCGACGCGCATCCGCGACGAGAGCTCGTCGCGCCGCATGACGTCGAGCTTCTCGCCCAGCGCGGCACGCCGCATGGCCGCGTCGTAGGCGTTGCGCCAGTCGCCGAGCTGCGCGTAGGTGAGCGACTCTGCGTCCGCGTTTCTCTCGAGAAAGCGGACGTTGTTCTCGCGCTCGTAAAAGCGCCGCGCCGCCTCGAGCTCGACCAGCGCTTCGTTGAGCCGTCCGAGCGTGCGATACGCCATGCCGCGGTACTGGCGGGTCATCGCGGTGTTGGCCTCGTCGTGTCCGCGCTCGTAAAAATCGGCCGCTTCATCGAGCAGCCGCAGCGTCTCGGCGGCCCGTCCCTGTTTCATCAGCGCGAGGCCGAGCGCACGTTTCGTGTACGCGACGTCCTTCGGCTGTCCGAGCTTCTGAAACGCGGCGAGCGCGCGGCGGAAATGCAGCTCCGCCGCGGCGAAGTCGCCTTTCACTTCGAAGGTGCTGCCGAGGTTGAAGAGCATGTCGCCGACGTCGCTCGGCTGCCCGAGCTTTTCGAAATCGCTGAGCAGCTGGCGGTAGTACTCGATGGCCCGGTCGTATTGCGCGACGTGCGGATCGGCGTAGACGTTGGCGATCGTCGACAGCGCATCGAGCCGCCCCTTTTCGTCGCCGACCTGCGCGCTGAGCCGATACCCGGCCTGCAGGTTCGTCAGCGCGTCCGCCATCGCCCCGCGGACGTACTGCAGGTACCCGATGTTCGCGAAGGCCTCCGCCTCCAGCGACGGATCGTGCACGCGCCGCGCGAGCGCCACGACCGCGCCGTACTCCTGCTCCGCCGCGACACTCTTCCCGTCCTGCATCAACGTCGACGCCCGGCACGCGAGCAACTTCGCCCGCAAGCCGTCGTCCCTGGCCCGCTCCGCCGCCGCAAGCCCGACCTCCACCGCCCGATACCCCGCCGCCGGCGCCTCCGCCAGCCTGCACTCGAGCAGTTGCACCCGCGCAATCACCCGCGGATCGCTCCGCGCCGCCGGGTCACGCTCGACGCTCTGGAGCAGCTCCCGCGACTTAGCCTTGTCGCCAGCCCGAACCCGTTCCGCCTCGTCGAGGAGTCCGAGGAGCCGCGCGTTGTCCGCCGCGCCCGCGCGCACAGCTGCAACGAGGCACAGGAGTGTGCACGCCAGCAGCCGGGGAGGGGTCATGAGGGGGTAGTGTCTCATGGGGGCGCAGGTGAAACGTTTGTCCCGCGTCCGTCACTACAGTTCAAAGGGGCACGTTGTGACCGTCGAACTGTTTCCGTCCAAATCCGCTGCGCGATGTGTGGTCTGCGCGGACGCGCTCGATGCCGGGGCGCGCAAATGCGTTCGTTGCGGCTCCTTTCAGGATGGCGTGAACTGCATCAGCTGCGGCCTCGCCATCCCCGCCGGCGCGACGACCTGCACCTCCTGCAAGACGCTGCAATCCGGCGACCATTGCCGCGCGTGCGGCGCGACGATCGCCGCGAAAAGCCGGCGCTGTCCGGAGTGCAGTTCGTGGCAGAACTGGCGGCGTCTCTTCGCCGGGCTGGAGGTGAGCCTGGCCCTGATCCTCGCCTTCTTCTCCGTCATCGGCGCCGCCGTCCCGGTCGTCCTCGGCTATCTCACCAACTCCTCCGAGACCTACGTCCGCGTCCTCGGCACGCGCCAATACGGCGAAGAGGGGCAGGGGAAGGAGATGACGATCGCCGTGCTGGCGGTCAACAACGGCAAGCGGATGTCGTTCATCAACTCCGCCTCCATCGCGTTCCCCGGCATGGACGTCTGGCCCGCGCGGCTGCGCATCCGGAATCTCGGCGATCAAGCCGTGCCGCCGGGCAGGAACGTCATTCTCTACTTCACCGGCAGCCCGAAGACGCGGAACGGAAAATCGACGGAGGACGTGACGGCTCAGGCGAAGAGCGGGAAAGTCCGCATCGTCGTGAACATCGATGAGAGCGGCCGCGACGGCAAAGTCGTCCCCGCTGTGCAGCAGCAGCTCGTCCCGGCAACCCTTCTTTACGACTGGATATCGAACCATGTGGCCAAACCAGCTCACTGACCGAATCTCCTTCGCCGTACTTCTCTGCGTGGCCATCGCCGTGCCGGCGCACGCTCAATGCAGAGCCGACGACAACACCAACATCGTCTACGTCGACGTCACCGGCTGCTCGGCGCTGCCGGAGAAGTTCGACGTCATCATCGGAGACCAGACCGTGCCGGTCACGCGATCCGCCGAGAAGAACCTCTGGAGTGGGACGGGCGCGCCGTTCGTCATCGGCGATGGGACACTAGCGCGGGCCGATGTTCCCGGCTTCCGCACCAGCTGCGCCGTCGTGGCCCGGCCGGAAAACGACGGTCCGTGCGTGGCGCGCTACCGCCTGCAGTGCGAGCCGGTGTATCGCGTCTTCGTGCAGAGCGGGAAGCAGGCGAAGATCGACTACAAGCGGCAGTCGGCGCCGACATACGGCACGTGCGAGAAGCCGGCCGGTTCGCTGCGCACTCCTGCCACTCTCGCCGTCGGCAGCAGCGACACCCTCCGAGTCTCGACGGCCACTCTGTCCGGCGTTCCGGTCGAGGGGAAGCTGACGTTCGAGATGTTCCAGCTCAAACCGAAATGGACGATGTTCGAGATCATCGATCCCGACGCCTGGAAGCGCACCGCGGTGCACACCAATCCCGCCGCCGCGAAACTGCGCGAGCTCACCACCCGCAACCTGGAGTTCATCAAACAATGAGAGCCACCGTGGCGTTGCTCCTCTTCCTCTTCGCCGGCGCCGCGGCTCAGGCCCAGGAGCTCGACATCTTCGATCCCAACGATTTCATCGATCCGCGGGAGCGCGGCGCGGTGTTTCGTCCCGGCGGCCTCGGCGTGACCGATCCCGGCGCGCCGTTCTCGCTCGTTCGGCTCTACGGCGGCCGGGTGACCGACTATCAGTATCGAAACGCCTCGACCGATGCCGACCTCTCATTTGTCCATGCCACCGCCAGCCGCTACTGGGGCGACCATCAGCTGAACCTGAAGCTGACTTCTTTTCACGCCGACGACGACGCGCAGCTCCCCACTCTGCGCGGCACGGTGCAGTTCGGCCGTTATTTCGGCCAATATTTTCGTCTTCGCCGGGAGGGGATCGATGCGGCGAAGGAAGAGCAGCGCATCGCTGCACGCGTGCTCTTCACCTGGTCGACGGAGCGGAGTCCGTTCGAAGGGCGCGACGAGTACAACCACGAGTTTGGGATGGAGACGGACATTCGCCTGCCGCTGCCGCGCGGCCGCAAGATCGACGGCTCGATCATCTGGATGCGGCGCCGCATCAACCGCGATGAATACGTAGACCGCCTCAGTGGTCTCTACCGCGTGCGCGAGCGCCTGCGCAGCAACGGGCGGTTGCATTTCAACGCCGACGTCGGCTTCGGAGCGGAGCGTTCGGCCGGCTGGCACTGCTGCCTGGCGCGTGCAGTGATGACGGCTCGTTTCGTCATTCCGCGGATCGACACCGGATTGAACGTCGCGTATGCACCGACGTTCTCTCCCGCCGGCAACGGACGACGGACACACCACGAGATCTCGGTTTATCTCGACCAGACGCTGTTCGCGCATCTTGGGCAGATCGCGAATTAGAAGGTCGCGCTGAACAACAAGTCGATGCCGCGACCGGAGATCGACGTCGTCGCGTGGAAGCCGTCGACAAACCAGCTCCTCATCATCGAGTGCAAGAGCTACCTCGATTCGACCGGCGTCCGCATTGAGCACCTGCACGGTCAGGAGAACGTGGAGAACGACAAGTTCAAGCTCTTCAACCGCGAGGCGTTGCGCGCGCTCGTTGTAACGGCACTTGTCCGGCAGCTACGGACCGAAGGTCTCATGATCGGAACCGATCCTGCCGCGCAATTCGTGCTCATCGCCGGAAAGATCTACTCCGATCACGAAGCGAAGATACGCGGGCTACGAGAACGACGTCATCACCATCGTCACGAAACTCCTCGAGCGGAACCCGGCGCGGTAGCTGGTGACGGCCGGTTCGTCCTTCAACGTTCGATCGACGGATAGCGGCGGATGGCGCGCGCGCTCAGGATTTTGCCGACGGCTGCGCCGCCGGCGGTGAAGGCGAACCAGGAGAGGGCGCTCTGCAGTTCGCCGGTGATGAACCAGCCGAGGAGGCCGGCGGGGACTCCGAAGAAACAGCAGATCGCCGCCTCGCCCACGATGCTCTTACGGGTCCAGTGCGAGGCGGCGAGCTCGCATCGGTCGAGCAGGGGAGCGCGGCCTGAAGGCTCTGCGTCATCGACGACGCTCCCGGTCTCCCGCAGGATCGCGGCCTGGCGGCGGCATTGTGCCGCGAGGTCGTCGTCGGCGACCTTCGCCAGGTGCTCAAGACAGTTGCGCAACGTGGCACCGTCGCCGGCGCCGAGGAGAAAGCCGGCGGCCTTCAGAAGGTAATCACGGCCCGCGTCTCGTTTGCCCGTTCGTGTGAATTCCACTCCGCTGGCGTACATGTAGAGGCCCATCAGGTAGGGATCGAACGAATTGCCGGCGTACAGCGCGCTTCTGTGCAACGGCGCGAGGATCGGATCGTCGGAAGCGAGTGAAATGTGCGCGGCTGCGGCGGCGGTGAGCTCGATATACTCGCGCGGACGCCCGGCGATGACACACGCGGACAGCGCGTCGTCGACGGCCTTGCGCTGCATGGCCTCCTCGCCATGGCCAAGCACGGCGAGCGCCCCATTGATCCGCGAGTGCACGTCCCGGAGCCGATTCTGCGTATCCCCACCCGCAGCCAGCTCGATGATCGCTCGTCTGTCGTCATCCGTCGGGTCGAGCGTCAGCAGCAGGCAGCCGAAGAACGTGGTCCACTCGGCCGCGTCGATCGCGCTCGCCCATTGCAGAAGAGCGGCCTGGTGGACCTCCTCGCGGCGATTCCATCCGTGACGGACCTTCGTCAATGCGCGCAGCACGCTGTTCTGCCGGCATCGCACGATCGAGCACCGCGGCGACCGGCGCGCAAACGCGGGGACGTTTTTATCGATCTCCTCCCATACCGCCCAATAGACGCGTTTCGCCGTCGACGCTTCACGGACGAGCAGGGGGAAGAAATCGTCGTCGTTCGCGCTGTAGCCGGCGATGAGGACCGGATGGTTGCGCAAGGCCGTTTGCATCACGCTGACCAGCGCCGGCGACGGCGGCCGGCCGACCTGGCGCATGGTCATGGCCATCGAGCCGGCGTCGGTGATGGAGCCGTGCGGCTTGAGTACCGCGAACTTGCGCATCGCGCGGCGCGGCGGGCTTCCGACGTGCAGGTCGAACGGCACGCCGCGTTTGTCGAGCGCCTGTTCGATGTAGTCGTCGAAATTCGTCGTAATGACCGCCTGCAGCTTGCGCTGTTCCGCGAGCACGGCGATCGATTGGTGATCGTCATTGGGCGAGCCGCGCACGAGGATGTTGAATGCGTCGATGACGCGCGTGCCGAGGTGCGCGTGGAGCAGCTGGCAGACCTCCTCGATCTTGCGGCCATACGGATTCCATTTCGCGAACACGCGCGCCGTGAGCGGCTCGATCGCCGGATATGCCGCGGCGCCCGCGCGGATGATCTGATCGCCGAGCTCGTTCCACGTCGGACACGATGCGGGCGGGCTCTTTGAAACGCCGGCGCCCGCGATGAGGATCAACCGGTCCGTTTCCAGCGATCGCCGGATCGCATCGACGCCGCTCTCCAGATCCAGCTCGTTCGACATCAATAGAAGCCTTTGTCGAGCACCGTCTCCGTCTGCGTCACATGGCGGCGCACGATGCCCAGGACGGTCCTTTCGGCTTGCGGCGAGAGGATCGACGTCACGTAAACGTTCTGATGGCCGTCACGCCGGTCGAGGATCACGATCCGATCGGTGCGGAAGAGCCAATTGCGGCGCTCGCGAATCGTGGCCTTCTTCACGTCCGGCCATAGAGCGCCGTACGCGCGTCCGGCCCTCCACATCAGAAACCCTTCCGGCGAGACGATCAATTTGCCGCGATGAACGTAGATGGTCTGGGCGAGCCGCCAGAGAAAAATCGCGGCGACGACGATCAAAGCGATGCGATTCATCGACGGCGCAAACAGCCTCGCCGGCAGAAACAGCAGAACGATGGCCACGACGCCCGTCGCGGCCGCCGCCTGTGCGGTCGTAATCAGGAACGAGCGCATGGTGGGAGAGAAGACGTAATCGGCGCGCGGCAATGGAAGGGAATGTCCGCGGATGTACGTGTACAGCCTGCCCATGAGCGTGCCGTACGGCAGCGCGGCGAGCAGCACGATCCCTTTCGCCCCGGCGCTCAGCTCATCGCCGGAACCATTGGCGATCGCCCACGTCCAGACATAGAAGATCGACAAACCGACGGTCCAGATCGGACTCGCTCGATACAGCGACGCGCCCTGGATCTCCATCATGAGCTGCAGCTTCTGGAACATGTGCGTCTCCGGACGATCCATCAGACGGCCGAATTGCCGCGACCTCTTCAGCTCCAATAGCCGCATCTGGTGGAGGTGGTACTGCTGCGGAGTCAATTCGATCGTATTGAACGGATCGGCGGGATCGACTGTGACGCGGGTCGTCTTCCCGGAGGCGAAGCCGAGAGCGAAGGGGATGATCGCCAGCAGCAGGAGCGGCGAATGAAACGGCACGAGGACGAACGCGGCGGCAACGGCGAGCGGAATGGTCGCCCCTTTTCGATGGCCGCCCAACAGCGTCAGGACGAGCGACAGCACAGGCGCGCCGCCGGCGATGATCAACGTAATTGCGGCGAGCGTTTGCTGCGCACTTCCTTCGATGCGGAACATCATCAACTCCGTTGCGCGGTCACGATCGACTCGACGAGGATCACGGCCGCGATTCCGGCGCCATAAGCGAGGCTCGGGACGAGGAACAGCATGACGATGTTGAATCGCGGGATGCCGATGGCCTGCACCCATTGATGCGCGCCGCGACGCGTCATCGCCCAGCTGAACGCGATGAGCACGGCCGGCGCATTGGCGAACAGCACCGACATCCAGCCGGCGGAGAAGAAGATCTTCGGCGTCATGACGTCGGGCCCGAAACCTCCGTACGACATCACCCGAACGCTCGCCGTCGTCATGGCCAGCAGCGCGGACGCCACGACCGCAATCGACATCGCCACAATGAGCCTCCTTCTGTACGGGAGGATGGAATCGAAGCCGGGCTGCAGCGCATCGGCGGCGATGTGCGCGGCGCACCAGGTCGCGAGGAGATACATCGCGACATATGCGATGAGGAACGTGACGGCGGTCCGGTTGCCGGCCACCGGCTTGACGTTCACGGCGCAACCTCCTGTACGGCGTGCGCGGCGAGCACCTGGTCGACGAGCTCGGCGCTCGCCGTGGCGTCGGCGAGGATGGTTCGATTGCCCGTGTCGTCGCTCGCGGCGAGGAGCTCTCTGGCCGCGGCCACCGCGCGCTCGGCCAGCTCGCGCGCGGAGGCGTGCTCGCCAAGCATCAGGTGAAGCAGCGACAGCTGGCATTGGATGGCGATGAGATTGCGGGTGTGCGGATGTTTCTCCGCGACCGATTCCGCTTCGTCGCGCAGCCGCGTCTGAATGCTCGCCGCCTCGGCATACAGAAGCTGCGCCTGCAGGAGCCGCGGGTTCTCCACGGCGTCCCTCAGCTCCTCGGCGGAGCGCGGCTTGCGCCAGTCGCCGGCGAACGCGGTTTCGTGGAGAAACTTCGCGCGCTCATACAGCCGCTGCGACCGCGGTACGGTGTAACGCCCGAGGAGGAACGCGAGGACCGCGACCAGCGGAGCCCAGAGGCCGCGCCAGGTCTCGAAGGCGGGAGCGAGCTTCGCCGCGGAGCCCCACAGCAACATGGCCATGAAGCACAGAAAGGCGAAGACGACAGGCTTGCCCGGTCCTTCGAGACCGATGCGCATGAGACCTTTCCGTCCCGCAGCCCAGCCGAGCAGTGCGTTTCCCAGGAATCCGACGAAAACCCAGGAGAAGAGGTCGAATAAATGTTGCTGAGTCGTCTCTCCGCCTTTGATCGTGGAGTGTTGCGGAGCCGAGCAATCCCTACCTCCGAAATTGGAACGCCCTAAAACGAAGCGCCGGCGGCGGGAACGGGCGCTGAACGCCGCCCGCCACCGGATACCCTGGACTCTGGAATGTTCGTATTTTCAGTTGTTTACGATGTCCCAAGATGTTCAGAGATGGCTGTAGGGCGACTCTACGAACACTTGACGTGGTGTTCGGGACCACCGGCTCGCACTGTTACCTGCCCCGCCTCGGCGAACCGCAATCGACACGCCGAGAATTTCGACGCGATCGAGGCTCTCTGCGCGTTGCTGAACGTTTCCTTCGTCCCTTCTTCGCTGTCAAATTCGCAAATTTCGCTGCGGTACCTGCAAAATAAGACTCGGCGTATAGAAAAAAGCCGTGATGCGTCACTCCTATTAACGGCGTATCCCGCACATCGGATGGTCACCAAAAAGATCGACACGGTTCTCATTTGCTCGTCGAACTCCGACGATCGAGGGGGCGCGCTGCGTCTCGATCAGGAGATAAAAAACATCGGCGAGGCCCTGCGCGGTTCGCAAAAGCGGTTCAGGATCGAGCAGCAGCTGGCGGTCACCCCATCAGAGTTGGGGCTCGCCGTGCTGCACCATAGGCCGAAGTTTCTTCACTTCTGCGGCCACGGCACGGGGCCTGAGGGCCTCGTGATGGAGGGACAACTCGTTCGCGGCGAAGCACTTGCGGCGCTCTGTCGGATTTTCAGCCAGACGCTCAAGTGTGTGGTTCTAAACGCCTGTTTTTCGGAGTTCCAGGCGGAAGTGATTTCGAGGCACATCGACTATGTGATCGGAATGAAGGAGGCGATCGACGACAAGGTAGCGATCCAATTCTCGACCGCTTTCTACTCAGCCGTCGGAAACGGCGAGTCCATCGAGGTCGCCTTTGACTACGCCCGCGCTTCCATGCAGCTCGAGAATCTTGTTCCGGACCACCTCATCCCACGGCTCTTCGACCGTTCGGCTCAACAGTGCGCCAGCGACGAAGAGCTGCTGGCGAGCTCGATAACTAAGGATTATTCGTATCACACCCGCAGCTGGCCTGAAGACTGGTTTACCCAGGCGCTTTCCATACCGCGGCCTCGCTCGATTCAAGGGCTACAGAAGCTCGACCCGAAAGAGTTCGAGCTCTACGCGCTGCTCGTCGTGGCCAGCATGTATAAGCAGGCGGGACTAACTTTTCCGCAGACTCCCTTGTCCAAGGGGAAGGGACGTGAGGGCGAGGTTGAGGTTGTACTCGGCGTCGGCCTGGATCAACAGTTTCGTACATTTAAAGTGTGGCTCGAGGTCAAAAAACGCGAGTCCGAAGATGTCGGTAAGAGCGATATCGGCGTCCATCTCGTCGACGCATCGTTCGATAAGGCGCACACGATCATTTTTGTGACGGACTCGAAGTTCACGGAACCACTGAGGGCATGGCTGTCCGACTATGTGAAGCAGACGGGCATTCAGTGCAAGTTGATCAACGGCGAAGATCTGCTTCGCCTGTCGCGTCGCTACGTCGACGAAAAACCGCTCACGCGCGCGGGAACGGCAGAGGTGGTTCGTGGCGGCCGTGCTCCGTCCGCAGATGCGACTTGCTGGTTCAGTATTTCACCCGCAGACCAGCGGACGCGTATGTCGTCACACGACGTCATCGCGCGAACGGGACGTCTGCTGTATCTGAATATCGAGATCTCCGTTTGCGAAACTTCCCCGCCATTTGCCGGCCGGGTGGTGCTGAAAACGCCTCTTTCCGCCGCCGACTGCCGACCGTATCCAAAGAGTCAGAACGGCGAACGCTTTTATGCGCCGGGCGATTCCGTGACCCTGACGTACAGCCTTTGGCCCGGATCACTTCGCAATTTCTCTCCATCAGATTGCGCGCTGTTGATCGAGTCAAATGTCGACGTGCAGCTTAAGACGACCTTCACAAACAGTTTCGATCGCGAATTTCTCTCGTTGCCGGACGTGTCGCTCGGGAGTCAGACCAGCGCCTATGCAGGTCTCAGCGAGCATGTTTCCGCCAAAATCCAGGCGCGGGAGAGCTCACTCGCTCTGCTCATCGGTCCCGCCGGCGCGGGCAAGTCTCACATTGTGTCGCGGCTGCGCCGTCATTTCGCTGGTTACGACGTACGCGAGCTGTATATCGATTGCGATAACGTTCAGAATGATCGAGCGCTCTTCGAGAGTGTCGTGCGCGAGCTGATTCCGCTGCCGCCGCTCGGGCTTGACGCCGACGCTCGTGATGCGGTCGTCGCATGGTGCGCAGCTCTTCATCTTTCCGGTAGTGCCGCACAATGGATTGCCGACGACGTGTGTGGCCTGGGCGACGCACCGGCAATGCTGACGCCTCGCGACCGCGCGGAGCTGCTGGCCATGATTCTCGCCGAGAACGCGAATAACCGGCGGGTCGCGCTCATTGTTGAAGACCTTCACAAGGCCGCGCCCTCTCTTATTTCGCTTCTTCTCGATGTCTTCACTAAGATCGAGGGGAGCGGCGGCGGAAACGTAAATTTCGTGTTGTCAAGCCGCCCTTACAGCGCCGATATCAGCGAGGTACGGAATACGTGGCTGGCCCGTCTCGGGGCTCTATCGCATGCTCGCGCTGTAACGGTGTTCACGATCGCACAACCATCAAACCGCGATGCGGAGGAATTGCTGTCGGCGGCGGTTCGCGGTATTGAAAAACACCACATCGAAATACTCATTGACGCGGTCGGTACTTCGCCGTACGACCTTCGCGAGGGCCTGCTCTATCTGCTTCGGCGAAACGCTTTGAGGCTCGCATCGAACGAGAACGCCTCGCCGCTGCAGGTCGTAAATCCGCTCCGGTTGCGGCTCGTTCTTCACTCACCCAATCTTCGTCAGGCCACGGAAGAGCGGCTGAAGGCGCTCCTCGACAACCAACCGGAGTGGTTGCGAACCTTTCTGCTCGCCGGTGCGACCTACGGTCGTTCGTTCCCACTGAATGCCGCCGCGGGAGCGGCGGCTGTCGATACGGCATCGGTGGCATTCGGTACTTCTCTTGTGGGGTGCGGCCTCTGGAGCGTCGCCGCATTGTCGAGCGAGAAGCCGGATTGGATCGAGTTCGATCACGACCTGATCCGTGATGCATTGTTGCGCGTGGGACCTGCTCTCACAACGCGGCGAGCCGCCGGCGCGCTTTACGCGTGCCTGCCCGTCGACTCGGGCGACGCGCTCCGTGCGCGGATTGCCTATCAGGCCGGTATGGCCGCAGCCGCATTAGAACATGCAAAGACGGCGGCCCAGGACGCCAAAACCGCGGAACGCCTCGAGGATGTTGTCGAGCTCAATCAGCTGCGCGTGCAGATTCTCGATCCCAATCTGAGCCGCATCATCATCGATGATCCCGCATTGGACGAAGTCTTCCGGCTCGACGCCGGGATCCGATATGCATTGCCGAGCCGTTTGCCCGATCTCTCGCTGAAGGAAATCCATCGGTCGGTGCTGGATCTGCTCGTGGACAATCTGTCGTGTCTCGCATCCACGGGGAGTGGCAGCAGCATACTCTCGGAAAAAACATTGTCCGAAGCTTCCGCCCTCGCGGGACGCCTCGCTGATTCCAGAATGAAGGCCCGCCTGTTGTCGATGGAAGGGCGTCTCCAGTGCGAGCGTGACTATGTCGCCGAGGCGCTGACCCTCCATGAGAGCGCCGAGGAGCTCTTCCGGACTCTGGAGATCGGCCGCGACCACGCGAGAGCTGAGAATTTCATTCGGCTTGCGATTTGCGAGCGGTTACTCGGACACATCGAAGAATCGCTGCGGTATCTCGGCTGTGCAATGCGCACGTGCGAGCGCGGCGACTGGTCTATAATGAACAAAATCCGCAACAATCTTGGAGCGATCTATCTAAAGAGCGATTGGAAGGCTGTGCGGTACCACTGGAACAAGCAAATCGCACACGCCGAACGGCACGCTCTCACTTCGCGGGTCGCGCATGGATTGTTGAGTCTCGGTTTTATCGATCTCTTTGAAGGTAATCTGGATGCCGGTTTTGCGCGGACCGAACGGGGCCGCGACATCGCAGAACGGCTACACATCGACAACCAACGCGTCCGCGCCGCGCTGAATCTGTCCGTTTATTACGTCCGGAGGAAATCATACGCAGAGGCACTCGATTGGTTGAGAGAAGGCGAGAAGGTCGCGCTTCGGCATCACATTGGAAGGCGGCTCTGGCGTGTTGTTGCCAATATGGCCGTCGTCCACGAGCTCCTCGGACAACTTGATCTGTGCTCAATCCGGGAGACTCAGGTCGTAGAGCTGTTGCAAAGCTCGAAAAGCGCACCCATCGGAGGCCGACAGTCGCTCCCGCTCATCAATATAGCCTTGCGAGCGCGCAACGATTTACCCATCCCCCAAAAAGCGCACGACTACGCCGAGCTTATACTTTCTGGACATAAACATCAGCTGCCAAACATGATGGGCCACTACTGCGTTGATCTGCCGCCGGGCCCGCGCTTCCTCCTAACGGAATAAATCCAGGCGCGTCACCGTGTCACCAAAGGCCCATAGGGCATCCATACTCCTTGCGATGATGTCCCACTCGCCGCGCGTGATGAATACGAGGTCCTTGTTCAGGCGGAAGGCGAGCAGCCAGCAGGCGGCAAGGTACAGATCATCGGGATCTTTGATGTATTGCTTGAGTAAATCGGCGAGCCGATACGACTTGCCGGCGAGCGGATCGTGCTCCCAGTGACTCCAAAGCCAATGGGCGATATCCATCGGGCCGATGTAGTAGCCCGCATGATCGAAGTCACATACATAGATGCGATCCCGCGCAGAGAGCAGGTGCTCAGTTTTGAATGAACCGTGCGCGAAGTGCGGCCGCTTGATGACCAGGCGTCGCCGGAGCAGCCGCTTCACTTCTGCCATCGCACGCACGACATAGCCCGGCGGCAGCAGAGCGTGGTGCCGCTCGAAAAACTCTGTGATTCGCAGCAGTTCGATCTGAGGATGCATCCGGCGGGAAGCCACCACGCCATCGTGAAAGCCCCGCTGCAGTTGAGCAGCGTGGCCATCGAAGGCACGCCTCACATCCGCGCACAGAGCGGTGGATGCGAGTGGTCTGATCCCATCGAGGAATGTCTGAATGTTGTTTTCGTCTACGAGCGAGGTAGATGCGATCTCCTCGATAAGATCGCTCGCCACTCGCATCGAGTACGGAAAATCGGCATCATTGGCGGTATCGATCCATTGTTGGACGATGACGCCGCTTGGTTCATCGACATGAAGCACTTCAGGGATAAACGGTTTGTCGCGCAAACGCTGCATCAGCGCGAGGCGGTGTGTGGCAGGATCGTTCACATGGGGCAACGCGTTTGGTCCATGAATCGTGTCGAGAAACCGCGGACGCCTGGAGTACTGCTTCACGAATACGCGAACTCCGCTTTCGAGGTCAAGCCGAAAGCTGACCGACTGACTCGACGTTAGATCGCGATGACCGGTGGAGCGCTGGCCGAGAAGCCGCTCTACGGTTTTCGTGAGTTCGCCGATGAGTTGTTCAACGTACGCTGGCTCAGGCTTTTCTCCATGATCAATATGCGACGCCGGCTCCGTTCCAGCAAGTACAGCTTCAAACGCCGGAAGTATGCCGTTTAGAGCGAAACGCCGGGCCCAGAACGCGCCGTTCTGTCCCTGCCAACGAGCAAGCTCTGGGGAATTTACATAGGAAATAAGAGACGCCGCGAGCGCTGCCGCATTGCCGCGATCAAATAACATCCCCGTGCGCCCGTTGACGACGATGTCCTGCAATCCTCCGACTCTTGCCGCAAGGACGGCGCACCCGCACATCATCGCCTCGACCGCAACCATCCCGAATTGCTCGCGAAACGACGGAATCACCAGGACCGTTGATCGTGAATAGAACTCCGGCAGCGAGACGTGATCAATGCGACCCCAGAATGTCATTCTGCCGTTCCGAAGTTGCTGAGCAACGTGCGGTCGTGCCGCAGCGGAGAACGCAGCGCGCTGCGTTTCCGCCGCGTTTCCGCCGATGACCCAGACATTGATGTCGCGCGCCGGTCTGACGCTCCAGAGCAACTCCAGTGCGTCGAGAAAAAGGTCCAAGCCCTTTCGAGGATCAGAGAGCCGGCCTGTATATGTAATCGTCGGCATCGCATGGTCTGCGGTAGAAGATGTCGCTATCTGTTCCATATGGGATGATTCGGCATTTCGAATTGTCGACCTCCGGATAAAGCTGTTGAAGTGAGACAAACTCATCACGACAAACACAAACCAGCCGGGTTGCATGGGAGAACACTTCGACTTCTCCTGCGTCGCGGCTGTCATCAGACGGGTGCGGCTCTTCATTTAGCGCCCGTCGAGCGCGGCCAAGAGATAGGATGTGATGCACGTGCGGCTGAATGCCGACTGATTTGGCCGCAAGTCCGGAAAGCCAGTTGAAACTCAACACAGCATCGAATGAGGATTGTTGAGATATCAACGCGACCGTCGCCGTCTCAATATCCGTTCTGTACTGCCATAAGTCATGGTGAGAGAGCTCGCCCTGAGGGCCGATATCGACGCGGTGAATGTGCCAGTAACGACCAATTGATTGATACGGCGGCTTGCCGGGACGGCTGCGACGCGTCAGGAAGTGCACCTCGTGGCCCGATCGCGCGAGATGGCGGCCCACATCGAACATGAACAGCTGTGCGCCGCCATACCGGTCCTCGCCCGGCGGATCCAGGGGATCGTCGGCAAGTGTCGCGACGAGGATTTTCATGAATAATCCTTAGTTATCTACGGTGGGCGGACGATTGCTTCCCGGGGATGTCGTTCCACGACGCGAGCCTTCAGTGCTGCATGTGCGACGTGCGTGTAGATTTCAGTCCAGGCTGGCCGGGGGACTACACGTCGCTGCATGTACCGAGTGTCCTCACCTTCTTCGAGTGGATACGTCGCGACGAGGTGTCGAAACATGTGAAGGGTACTTGGGCGGGTGAGCGCCGCCCGTTCGGCAAGTATCTGAATCAGGAGGCCGATGAGTTGAGGCGACGCGGGTCCACCACTAGAGTTCGTGCGAAACCACTCGGACACGTGACCTCGCTCGGCGCGCTGCGTGCGGGTATCCCACGCGTAGCTCTCGAATGTCCGAATCCGGACTGCACACGCGATGTTCGCCACTCCCCTCGCCAATGATTGTGATCACACACATTAAGTCGATGTCGTCATCGCGGTGTCCCGCCAGCTCAGCGACACTGATGATCGTTGCGATGAGCAGTTCGGCAGCAAAGACGGCCGTAAGACTGCTGTAGCCGGAGGAGGCTGCAGGATTCGTCGCGAGTTCTGCGCGAGAGCACATAAGTGGCAAATCGTCGACGTGACCCGTTCGCGCGCGGTAACAAATCGCGCGACCTCGAGTCCCGACCCCACGCGAACCGGTGAACACTCCACGCACCAAAATGAAACGCCGCCCGGGCGGGCGGCGTGAGTGGGTTGCATTGGTAGGCGCTAGCGGACTCGAACCGCTGACCCCCACCGTGTGAATGACGATCCCCGTCCGTGGATATCCTAGGATGTACGTGGTTTCAGTGGTTTACGAGCGTCCGTGGACGTCCCGGGATGTCCTAGGATGGCCGTAGGGCGACCCTGCGAACACTTGGTGAACACTACACGATTTCGGAAACATGGATATCGAGCGCTGTTACTTGCAGCGATGGGCCGCACGGTATTGGGCTGCCGAGGATCGTTGCTATCAGGACGATTTCGCTTCCGCCAAACTGCGTACCTCGTACAGGTAAGCTACCTCGTCTCGTTCAATTTCGAGTCTCTCGATCCGTTTTCGTCCGACCCATGCTAGCGCCGCGCTTCCCACAACTAATCCGCCAGCGACCGCAGCGAGAGGACTGTCGATCGCGAGTTGCGCAGCAACCGGACCAGCCGCGAAAGAAATCACCGACGTCATACCACCGATTGTTGTTTCGATGCCGTGCTTTCTCAGAGCCCACTCGTAGTCGTCGAGTCTCTTCGCGATCTGACTTCGCACAACCTCCGGCTCCTTCTTTCGAAGATCGAGGTCGAACCATCTCCTCAGCCGGCGTAGTTTCGTTTGCGCGTCTTTGTCGTGTCGTAGTTCTAGAACCTGGGCCCAGGACAGCTTGGAATCGACGACGACAGGCACGAAGTCGAGGCACACCTCAACACCCTCGTCACCGATCTTCAGTCCTTTGTCATACTCGACGGGACTGAGGTAGATCGCCGTCATGGGCTGACCCATTTTGCAGTAGGTCGCGGCGACGTCGCGGATCACGCGATTGCGATACCGCGTCGACGTCTCGCCACCGAATGTGTCCTCATAGCCGCGGCTTTGCACGGCTCGGTCGTCGCGCGCGTGAAAGTGCTTTATGGAACTCTTGCGAAACATGTAGTCGAAGCGGCCATCCGATCGCCGAACATACCCGTGCCATTTAGGATTGACTGGCAGTGTTGCCGCGTTCCAATCTTCGTCCTCAGGGAACTTTGCATCCCAATAGAAGAACCCCATGTTGTAGCCGTAGGCTAGGTAGTACTGATCCACCCCGACGGGTTCAGGGATGCAGACCTCCCGAGGAACGGCGTACTTCTCCATACTCCCGAAAAGTGCCCCTTCTATCAGGACCGGATGGATCCATAGCTTGTCAAAGAACAACGCCGTCGATCGTGGCCGCACCATGCCCGTCGCGTAAGCAGACATCGTTGGATTCATAGCGGTGTCCCGAGAGTATGTTCGGTGACTTCAGTTCGAAATGGCTCTAATTAGCCTTTCAAACCCATCCCTCTGGAAAAGATCAATGTAGTGAAACCTACTGAAAGGCTCAGACACTTCGCACTCCTCGATCCGAACTGGAATGAAGAAAGTCGTATCGTCGAGCAGGCCGCGCTGTTTCTCCAAGGCCTGGTTGACCTCTTTTCTTACAACGCCCTCTTTGCGGCCGGACTTCGTTGACAGAAAAAAAACAAAATAGTCCGCGTCATCGATGGCCTTTCGGATCGCAGGTTCCCACTGTTTACCGCCGGTAATGCTGTGGCAGTCCATCCACGGTGCAAATCCCCGCGCACGCAGCTTCCTGAACACACGCGTGACCGCAACTCGATCCAGCCGTTCATATGAGAGGAATACACGAATCGCTCGCCCATTCGGTAGAGCGCGAGCATCATCGTTCGACACGCCGCTGCTGTTGGTAACATCCGCGCCAGAATTGGCGTCAGCTTTGTCCAGCGGCGACAGTTGTGTTATCGAAACGCACGCCTGCCTGAGCGCGAATCTGATCGCTTGGCCCGAACCTACATCGGCCTTGGGTAGATACGCGAATACATGACGGGTATCCGCATCGTCAGCGACAAGTAGTTCTTCGTGTCCGGTCAGAACGATAACACGAAAGTCGCCAGCACGAGGCTTCACATAGTCGAGAAACGCCGCGCCGGTGTCATCTGGAAATGATAAATCGAGGACCACTATCCGGATGTCGTTATCGTTTTCAATCCGAGCTATGCCTTCTCGTGGGGTGGTGGCTTCTATGAATTCGTACGACACGTCTCGCAATAGTGCGATCAGTGACGCGCGGTAGTTGGGGTCGTCCTCAATCAACAGTATCTTTGTCATGCTGATGAGTCCCGGCGTTGCAGTTCAATAGAACGGCGACCAAGGCTTCCTCGTCGAGCGGTTTGCGGAGTATCGTTGTTCCCAGGGCGGCGGCTCTGCTTAGCTTCTCCTGATCGACGTTCGCAGACATAAACGCTATGGTCGCGTCCACGCCATCTGCGCGCATATTCAAATAGGTGTGAATCCCATCCATGGCGGGCATAGCAATATCCAGAAGAATGAGATCAAAGTCTTCCGAGCGCACTAATTCCAAAGCGCGATAGCCGCTGCTGGCTTCTGTGACGGCGGCATCATAGCGACCGTGGAGATATCGGCTTAGCGATTGCCTATATGCCGCGACGTCATCCACGACAAGCACATGCAGGTGGCAACGCCTAATCCTGCGAATTGCCGCTTCGTCGCCTTTCGTCGCGTCTATTTTAGAATTAGTCATGCATGCCCAGTGACGTTGTCGGTTCTACGCGTGGCAGGGAGATACGAAACGTGGCGCCAATGGCCGACGTTGATAGTGCCTGGATCAGTCCTCCGTGACTCTCGACCAGCTTTCTGGAAATGAATAGCCCGAGACCGCTGCCGTTACTCTTGGTTGTAAAGAACGGCGAAAAAAGTTTTCGACGGGCCTCTTCTGGGATGCCGCATCCATCGTCGGACCATGACAGAACGACTTCACTTTCTGATGCAGTCACCGCTAGCTCGATGTGACCGACGAGGGCGTCCTTGTTAGATTCCCATCTTGCAATCTGAATCGCTTCCAGGGAGTTATTCAGAAGGTTAGAGAGGAGTTGTCTCATCTGGTCAGTATCAACGAGCACAAATATATCACTCGCCGGTTGCGTGACCGTAAAGGTAGTATTTCGTGGCTCTACTCGAAGTCGTACGACGGGTTCGAGTGTGCTCAGGAGTGATCGCATGCTGGTTATGCTGAGGCGAGAGTGCAGAGTCCGTCCTGCCATGAGAAGGTTTTGCAGCTTGGCGAGGGCATCCGACGCTGCGGCGCGCATTCCCGCGCATGCTTCACGAAAGTCACGGTGATTGTTAGGTATTGTCTCTAGTACGCCGAGCCAATTGAAGAGCGCGCCGAGATCATGTTTCATGTCGTGCGCAACAGATTGGCTCAGATTGCTGATGGCGACCAGTTTCTCCGACGTTAGACGAGAGCTTTGTGCTTGAATAGTCGCACGCTCGTCTTTGAAGATTCCGATGCTGCCGGTGGCAGAGCCGGCGGAATCCAAGAGAATTCTCGCCGAAAGGCGAATTGGGACAACCTGCCCGGAGGAGGTCTTGATGGATGTGGAGTAATCGTGGACTGTATGATTCGGGCTCACCCACATTGTGCGGCCGACATCGCGCGCGGTCTCGCGCGATTCATAGAACGTGTCTATGGACCGTCCAAGTACGTCGGCTTCGCTCAGCCCCCAGGTCCGTTCGCATTCTTGATTGAAGTGTACGATCCGCCCGTGACGATCAAGAACGCAAATGGGGTCCGGCGAGTTGTATACAAGATGCTCGAAATACTGGTTGCGGTCTGCGCGCTCGCGTTCATACTGTTCGTCCGTTGTGATGGCTGAACCCACAAGTCGGCCAATGATTGAGGCAGTGAGCGCGTCGGCTGCGCGAAAGCCCCGCCACTTCAGGCGGGCGCGTCCTTGGCGCGGCTCGTAGTTCGGATGCTTCTTGTTAAGAAGGAGGATGACGCCGCGAGTGGAATTCCCATAGGTAATCGGGGCGGCGATGCAGTGGCGCAGCAATCCAGACGGGAGATGCGGTGATGAGAGAGACGGTCTTATCGATAGTCGATTCGCTGTATGTGTTTCCCGCGTATTGAGCGCGCTCTGAATGAGTAATGGAGGCAGGCTATGCACGATTTCGCTGACGCCTTGGCTTGCCTCGGAGTGCGAAGAGACACCACTTGCCGCGCCGCGATACGGGCTGCCGCTGGTATCGACAAGATAGATCAGCGCGCATTCTGCTTGCAGATGTGCGGACGCGGCATTAACTACGCTCTTGAGATAGTCGCGAAGGTTCAGGTTGGGGTTGGAGCAGGCGATTGCATCGAGAAGTTCGAATAGCTCTCTGCTCTCCACGCGACGCTTCACGATCTGTCAATTCTACCTGGATCGTTTCGGCCGGCAGGTGCTCGGGGTGAGCATCTCGGCCACACGTGATCGATTGGCCCACCACCGCAAAGACTATCGAGTGCGAAGCAAGGTATGCGAGAATGTGAGAAGTTGTGGCCGTAGATCGCGGGACGCTTCGAGATCCCTCCCACCGCTGCAGCGCAGTTCACCAGGAAAGCGGCGAACTCACCATCAGACGGTGAGGTTCAGTGGTTGCGCCGCTCCTCCAGCGCGTAAGATATTCATGCGGCGAGACTTATCGTCTCGCGAACTCTTCCGTGTGAATGACGATCCCCGTCCGCGGATATCCTAGGATGTCCGTGGTTGCAGTAGGTTACGAGCGTCCTAGGACGTCTTAGGACAGCCTGGGATGGCCGTAGGCCGACCGTGCGAACACTCCGCGAACACTTGAGGTAATGTTCGGGGGCCACAGTCAGGTGTTCGTTCGCGTACGCTCACTCGGCAGACTCAGTCTGCGTGCATGCCAAAGTGTCGTCTGAAACGAGGCGGAACGCCAAGGATACCGTCCAACTGTGCGCCGGCAAACAACGCGCGCTCTTCGCTTACCAGATCGCCCTCTAACGGGTGGACGATTGCACGATAGGAATACTCGCCGGCAGATAATTTCCATAGAAGCACGCTCCCGTCCCAACTCGCGCTGAGCATACTCCCTTCGGTTACCCCAGACCCGACGTCGACGCTCCGCACAATATCGCGGTGCGCCGCGAACCTTTGCAGATTAGCGGCCCCGTCGTTAACGATCTCAATGAACCAGACGTCACCGCCTTCAGTTCCGGCAGCAAGAATATCACGCGATATCCAAGCAAGACAAAACACTCGCGATTCGAGATGCATACTCTGTAGTAGCGTCGGCGCTTCCGGATTTGCCACCTCCCACACGTTCACAATCTCGTCCTCACCAGCGCTAGCCAAGAGTAACCCATCCTGGCTGAACGTCACTGCACGGGCGATACCATCGTGTGACACCTCGCTGCTGAGGACAATTGAAATGCCGTCTTGAAACTGAGTTAGCATCACGACGCCGTCATAACCGCAGCTTGCGACGATTGGCTTGGACGGATGCCACGCAGCGCACATCACTGGTCCGGCATGTTGAGTCACATCGCACACGGCAAGTTGAGGCTCCAAAGACCAAACGCGTACACGGTGATCTCTGCTGGCTGTTAAAAGATGACTACCGTCTGGCGAGAACTCAGCCCATCTGACGTTATCACTGCCACCCAGAAACACCTGAACAGGTGCGACTCTGCCGCCTGCTAAGTCCTGCCAGTGAAAAATTCGTACGGTCGCGCTGCGATCCGTAACCACAACGCGCTTTCCGTCCGTGCTAAAAGCAAAATGAAGGATTCCCGTATCTGTCAGGCGGAGCCGGCTGTACTCCGGCCACTCCTCCGGAGCATCGCTATACAACACCAGTTCGCCCGACCCGCTACCAACGGCAAAAGCCGAAGCGCGCGGCGTAAACGCCGCCCGCCAGATGGTAGGCGGTCCGCCCACCATCCGGATATTCCAAAGGTCGGTGCCCCGAAGGTCAGCGCATTGGAACTTGGTGCGATGCAGAAAGGCGTTGCGAAAAACTGCACCTCTGGCGTCGGTCTTCGATAAGTCAGCATTCGCGAGATTGCATCCGTCGAATCGCGTTCCTCGTAAATCCGAACCTCGAAGATCGATATTACGCAAGTCGGCTTGCGCCAGATTCATCCCCGCCAAGTTGCGTCCAGCGAATGACAGCCCGAGTCGACACAGCAACGTCGCAAGATTGGCGCGAAAGTGTTTGCCGTGCAACTCGTCGGCGACGGCATCGAAGGTGGACAGTAAAAATCGCCTTACACGGGGGAGCCTTTCTGATCCTTGAATGAGTTGAACGAGAAACTTAAGGACACCCTCGACGATTGGTTGACGTCCAAACGTTGACGGAAGGCGCCGCCGCTCTAGTTCCCGCCAAATCGCGGTGGCGACGAAGAATTCAAGAAAGGATCGATGTGAAAACCCAAAGTACTCGTCGATCGTGCGCACTAAGAACGAGGCGTTCACGAAGTCGTAGTCGAGATCTGAAATCGCAAGCTTGGGAAGGCATTTCTCCAAGAGCGTGACGAGTTGATCGCGGTGTAGCGCGGTGACGTTCTCCGAGATCAAGTAGACAGCGATCGTTTGGAGAGCATGCAATCGAGCAGAGACTGTGAGGCGTGAACGCGACGACTCTCGCTGAAGCCACTCACGAGTGTACCTTGTATATAATTCGGCCGCGGTCATGCAATGCGGTTCGGTGTTCGAATGCTGGGCATGCGTCAAAGATTGGGCAATCATTGACAAGAGAAGAGGTCGGCGCGCTAGATCCCCTAGGTCGTAGCCCTCCGTCAAGCTGTTTAGAAACGACTCGCTAGATTCTCCAGAAGTCCTTTGAATGTAGTCGCGAATCTGATCGGTATCAAAGTCCAGTAGGAACCAAGTGGAGAATGGGCTTCTAGCCAGAAAGTCATCCAGAAAACGCGACTCACGAGCGTCGATAGGAAAGGCATAGTGTAATTCGCTTTTGTCGCGGAATAGGGTTGTCCTGCAGGTGAGAAGCACTTTACTGGCCGATACAAGCAGTGGTGCCAAGTCAGCCAATCGTTGACGCACAAGATCGGAGTCGAACGACCCCGTCAGCTCATCAAAGCCGTCAAGGATCAACAGGAGTTTGAACCGACTCGCGAACTCAGTGTAAGCACTGATATCCTGCGCTGGGATGCGATAACGCTCGGCGAAAAGAGCAAGCACACTCTTGTAACCGGTCCCGCCACCGAGATCGTTTAGCGACACGAAGAGCGGTACGAGCCGGTCCTGCGCGGGATTTTCCAGGGACCGCAACAGGTCATAGGAGAACTTGAGGCAAGCCGACGTCTTCCCTGCCCCGTATTCCGCGAAGAGTACCAAGTACTTTGATGAGATATCGCGCCTCCAAGCCTGCAGCCCGTCATCTATGGACGGGTGCCGTGAGCCGTGCTCGTCGACAAACATCGGGGCGACATAACAGCGCACCAGGTCGGCGCTGAAAATAGGTCCGACTATAGGTGCCTGTGAGGTACGCAGAGTGCGATTGCCGTATTGTGCAAGAAATTGCCTCGCGTAATAGCCGAATGGAAGTAAAGGCAGCGACGGAGTCGTACGCTCTGTCTGAAGCCAAGGGAAACTGCTAAGCAAAGCCGAGACGGGGAGTCCCCAAGCGCCTAGGTCGGAACGACGATCTCGCGTCTCTTGGATTACAGCACACACGGCCAACGTGCGCAGATTTATCACCGGGCTGCCGCTCATGCCGGGTCGAATCTGGCCACGATCAAATTTCACCAGCGACTGGTTGCCAAAGGATCGGCCGGCAATCCGGAGCGTCGCAGGATCATTCGCATTGAGATCCGAGAATCCAAACGTGTAACAGTAGTCGTAGGGCCGGCTATCGTCGAAAAGAGGCAAAGGTAGCGGGGGCGAACTGTTCGCCAATGAGGAAACTTTGAGAACTGCAATGTCAGGGTAGCTCTCGTCAGTAGTGGCGATGACCTCGGCGACGTCCTGAAAAAGAGAAGATTCTATCCGGACGTGCGTGCCGGGCGGACCAACGACGTGTGCGCACGTGACTATATGGGATGACGTGACGAAAAAACCCGAGCCCGACCGGTGTGTGCCAATCACTTTGACGCACGCGCTCTGGATCGCCGTTTCTTGTTCAGCCTCCAATGCTGCAATCATGATTGCGGAAGGCCTCGGATCTGGTCAGGCTTAGGTGCTAAGCGATCGATTGCGCCTGGCGAGCGTCTGGACCCTTGTTCCACTCTAACGTAATCTTCAGGTTGGCCTTGCTCGAACCCTTAACGAGTACGGCGACGACACTTCCGGACTCTAGAGCTGCTTCGATACCGAACTCGATCACGGTGCGTGACGGATTGAATTTGTCAAATACTGAGCATAACTCAGTAGCTATTGCAGTTAAAGTCTCCCTGAACTGCTCGAAAGTGAATGATTGAAATGCGACTTTCTCGCGCCCTGTGACGGTCACCTCGAGCCGAATAGGACCCGCAGGGGTAGTGACCGTTATCATTTCCGTTGAGTCCGAGTAGGTGTCCAAGAATCGATCCCTCCGATAATCAATCCGCGATGAGTTTACGGGACCACGATACGCGAGCGCTCGGCGGCGGCTCGAATGAGCGCCGCGAAGTGTCGCTCAGCGTGCTTAAGCGAGTACAGTTCAGCGAGCGCTCGGTCATTTTCGTGAAAGGCCTGAGCTTCGTTAATGATCGTATGTATAGCAGGCATAGTTGCCGTCCATGGATACCTCATCGCCAAGCTAAGGAAGCGGATGTTGTCCTCATCCGTTAACTTGGGAGCTACCTTACAGAGAGTTCTTGAGATCGGTTGCGTGGCGTCAACGGTGCTGGGAGTGGACTCGCCCGGCAAAAGACGCCAGAAATCGGCGTTTAGCGGGCGTTCTGCAGGTTGGGCCGCTAGATCGAGGGAGACTTCGTCCGACAACCGAAATTGCTGTCGAATCGCCGCAGTCGAATGACCTTCCGCGCCGATGATGGTGGCGCTTTGTGCAGGCGGTAACCCGAAGACTCGCGCGATGACGTAATCGCCTATTATATACATTTCATCGCCTTACAAGTGCGCTACCCTATGCTCGTCCGAGAATCATTGTCAGCAGCGCCATTCGAACTGGTACGCCGAAGGCCGCCTGTCGAAAGTATGCTGCTTGCGGAAGGCTATCAACATCGGTCGAGATTTCGTCGATCCGCGGAAGAGGGTCGAGAATCAACCTGCACGTCTCGGTCACCATATCACGCGTCAAGGTGTACAGCTTTCGATATCGTTCAAAAAGAGCGCGGTCTGGGAAGCGCTCTTCCTGCAGCCGATTCATGTAAAAGACTTCGGCGTCATCGCAGTCGCTAAGATCCTCTACCACACGACAAACAGCACCTCGATTTTCGAGCTTCGCGATGAAATCCTCTGATGGTCGAAGAGCGGTGGGTGACACGAACGTGAAACGCATCCCGGGATACGCGCTGAGCAAGATGGCGAGTGAGTGAATGCTGCGCGACTGCCGGGGATCGAATCCGAATGCAACATGCAGGTTGGCGAGCCTGCCGAGTTCTCGAAAAATTGTATATGCGTCTATCAGTGCCTGCGTTGGATGTTCGTTGGCGCCGTCGCCGGCATTAATAAAGGGTACGCTGCTTGCGGCGGCTCCAATAGCGGCGCTGCCTGGCGCGCTATGACGCATGACAACGAGATCAGCATAGGAGGATACAACGCGAATGGTATCGTCAATGCTCTCGCCTTTATGAATTGAGGTCGTCTGAGCACCTTGGGCAAAAATGACACCAGCCTTCAGCTTTTGTGCTGCGGACTGAAAACTGAGCATCGTCCTTGAACTCGGCTCAAAGAAGAGGAGAGCGATCGTCTTGTCTGCTAGCAAATCCGCCCTGCCCGCTCGGGCGGAGATTATTGCCATGGAGTCTGTTACGCGAAAAATCTCCGTCAGGAGTGACGGGCTAAGCTGTTCGGCTGAGGTTAGTGATCGGAAGGGCAGCATCGTGGACCTTGTCAGGGGCATACCACCTTCAGTCATTCTATTCCTTTGTTTCGTATGATAAATATGTGCCGGAGCACAGTCGCTGGCTCCGGGGTAGCCCTGCATCGGTGCCGAACCATGGTGCCTGTCCCGCCTTCCGCTGTCAATCGTGCGACTTCATGAAGCCCGAGGGCGCCGACGTTGCCACGATCGGTGTCAGAGGCAGGTATGCTTGTCGCTCCGGCTAACGCCGTCTGTTCCTTAGCGTTGACAGCCACGCGGTGTTGCTGTATTGTTACCCGTTTGTGGAGCCCCGAGTGATAAGCGGTTTGAGCGATGCGACCAAGGGAATCGACGAACTCTGGACCCCAAATGAACAAACCGGCTTTCTGCCCTCCCGAGTGCCGGCTACACCCGCGGAGTTAGCTGGCTCAGAACATACCAGCTTTCGCAGGCTTGGTTCGGTGGCGCAGAATCTTGGCCGAATGCCGGATACAGAGATCGAAGACCTCGTGGCAAGTTTGGCCTCTGAACCGAGCGTAAGCCCCGATGGTATCTCACCGACAGACTGTGAAGCGGTCGTGCGCGCGTATGTGTGCCTCGCAGCGCATCTCATCCATCGTCCTCGTTTCGCAGGCCATCGAGCACTACCCGCAGCTGTGGCTCGACCGCTGTGGTCCTTTTCTAAGCACGTAAATCGGCCACCGTCGCTGACCTATGCCTCGTACGTACTGGCGAATCTCACTGCAGCAGTTCGTGGTCGTTTGCCAGCTGCGAACCTCCAGATCGCACAGACGCCGTCAGGTACTCCCGACGAGGAATGGTTCGTTGCCGTTCATCTCTCGGTAGAATCCGCCGGCGGAGAGGTTGTAACTGCGATTCGGCTAATCGATAAGGCACTTGAGGAGAGGGACGGTTCCGCGCTTCGTCGGGCCATTGAATCCGTCGAATCATGTATACAGTTCGCAACGGAGACGATGCCGACTGTTCAAGAAAGGCTAGATGCCGACATCTTTCGAAACGATATCCGGCCACTCCTGTATGGACACGATCAAATCGCATTTCGCGGAGTCGAAGGGAACCCGTCCATCACATATATCGGCGAGACTGGAGCACAGTCTGGAATTATCCGTGCAGTAGATGCTGTCCTCGGCGCGCGTCACTCGGACGCAATGATTACCTCGATGAATCGGTTTTTAGCGTGTGCACCACCAACTCACCAGCGCTATTTTGGTGTCGCGTCGATCGTGGGTCAACGACTCGCGAAAACTACCAATGATCCAGTCGTACGCGAAGCTCGGCGGGCGGCACTACTTGCACTTGCGCGATTTCGTCGGACGCATCTTCGCGTCGTTACAGAATTTCTCGCGCCGCAAGGAAGGAGCCTCGCCGACCGAGGCACAGGTGGCACCAACTTCCAGGTCTGGTTGCAGACATTAATCAATGAAACCGAAACCGCGGCAGCCGAGGCGTAAGGTACGCTCTTTCGATCCGCGCACCTCACCCTCCACACTATCGAATGAAGCAAGGTATGCGAAAATGGGTGAAGTTGCGGCCGGAGGTTAGCGTGTCCATAGTCCGATGTCACCGCGATCTCCACAGCTGGCTGCAGACCCACGAAGAAGCGGAGATCCTACCGTCAAATGGTGAGGTTCAGCGATCGCGCGGCCCAACCAACGTGTAAGGTGTTCATGCGCTGAGACTTATCGTCTCGCGAACTCTTCTGTGTGAATGACGATCCCCATCTTTGGATATCCTAGGCTATCCGTAGTTTCAGTAGTTTACGACCGACCGCGGACGTCCCGGGATGTCCCAGGATAGCCGTAGACGGACCCGTTGAACACTTGGTGAACACTACGCGGTTTTGGAATGCCGCAGACTTCGCAGGAGCGATCTCAGCTTGGCGGCTAGGTATATATACCTAGCCGCCTCTTGCTTCGCCTCCCGTGTCATATGACGCAAAGACTTGCTCGGGGACGTATCAGCAATTCTGTCGTCCTTGGTATATATACCAAGGACGACGGGGTATACTCGGGAGGTGGCAACTCGTCTCCAGATTGCGAAACGGGACATCATTGCTGCGTTCGACAAGCGCGCGTCGCGAGTCTTTTCGGCTCGGGAGATCACGGCAATGATGACCGAACATCGGGGGTTCTGGCGGCTTGCGCAGAGTACAACGACGGCTGACTTCATCCGATTTTTAAGCTCCAACGGATTGCAGGAGGCGCGCCTCGAGTCGCAAGCATATGCATCGGTCGTGCGCTACATCTGGCGGGAGGCGAGCCCTTTCGAAGTCGCACTCTCGATCAAGCCTGGATCATACCTCTCGCATGGAACCGCGATCTTTCTCCATAACCTCACAAACGAGATTCCGCGCACGATCTATGTCAATCAGGAGCAGTCATCCAAGCCAGCGCCACGAGGCGTGCTAACACAAGAGAGCATCGATCGCGCGTTTCGCAACCAGCAACGAATCTCGAATCTCGCATACATCTACAGCGATTTTCAGATTGTCGTCATCGCAGGCAAGAACACCGGCCAGCTCGAAGTGGGCCAGCTTGATGGGCCAGATGGCGAGAAGCTCGCCGTCACGAAACTGGAGCGAACCCTGATCGACAGCACGGTTAGGCCGGCCTACGCCGGGGGCGTGTTTCATGTTTTGGAGGCCTACGCCGCCGCAAAATCAGTGCTTTCGGTCAACATCCTGCTCGCAACGCTGAAACGCCTGGAGTATGCGTACCCGTACCACCAGGCGATTGGTTTCTACATGCAGCGAGCTGGATACGAAGAGAGTCGGTGGCGTCGACTAAAAGACCTCGGGCTTAACTACGACTTCTACTTGGCGCATGGCCTCCACGATCCCGAGTACGACCCGGAGTGGCGCCTATTCTACCCAAAGGGGTTGTAGCTTCGTTGTTTCCGCGACGACGAAATCGAAGTAGTCGTCAAACGTGAGAAGCCGCTGCGCAACCGCCTGCTCCACCTTCGGCCAGTCGGCGCGATGAAACTCACGATACATCTCGATTCGCCCGATGAGCGACAGCGGCACTTCTTTCGCGGCGAAAATGTCACGTGCGAGTTGCTGAATCTCTGGCGTCGCAAGCGACACCTTGCACTCTTGGATCACGACAGCGATATCGTAGAAATCTCGCGCACGCGGGTGGTGATGGGTGATGAGCGGATATTCCGGCATTTGCTGGCAGATCGCCCGCACCTTCTCCACCGCGATCATCTCCGGCGTGTAGACGTAGATGATGAAATCGTCTAGCTCGACCTCTCGCTTCGGCTCGCAGTACTCATACCGACTGAGGTCGATGGTGAAGGTGCGAGTCTGGGCCAGCCCGGTGACGAGTGACTGACGACGAAGAGCCTCAATGTCGCGATGAAGTTCATCGAAAAGCCGTCGCTCAATCAGCTTGAATTCGACACGGTAGCCGCCCCATCGTGGCGATTGATCCGGCCTTGCGACCGCTGGGCGGGGACCAAAGATCTCATCGAAGACCACGTATCCCGCGGAATCGAAGCGCGTTTTCAATGCTCGGAAAATTCGGTCTCGTGCTTCGTCGGGATCGGGGAAGTCAGCTTCGATCGAGAAATCGAGGTCGAGAGATGTACGGGTACCGATACCGTACACCAGGCTCAGCGCGTTTCCGCCCTTGAGGACGACGCGGTCGAGCAAATAGTCATCTGCAAACATGGCAGTGATCGCGATACGTCGAACCTCGGCTAGATCCATGAACCAAGAATGGTAACCCGCGAAAACTTGCGAACACTGCCCCGATGCTCACCGGAAGGAAGTCAGACAGCGGGCGCGTAAGCGCGCGAGGGGACCGTATCGTGGTGGCCAGAAAGCGCGTTCTAGCCAGCAGTGCAGGCTAAAGGATTTCGCCTCACACCAAACATTTCAATGCTTTCGCATGGACGGGCTTCGACGTGAGGTAGGGGGCCATGCGATTCAACGTGGAACCGTCACACATAGTGAAGAAGGTGACTCTCATCAGGCCACCACAGCAGCGTAAGCACCAAGCCCGGTCTGACCTGTTTTGAGTGCTCTTGCACGGTGTGGCGCGACGCGTGGTAGTCCAGGAACCATGACGATGCAGCCACCTCGGTCGGTCCAACATCGTTGCCGTGCCCGAGCACATCGTACGCGACGCTATCGCGCGAGAGCGTGTCTCGCAGCTTGACCGGAAATGGGACGAGCTTGTTGCGACGGATTTGCTTCACTCCGGACGTACTGACATAGGCGGCAATCGCAGGCCGGTCGCAGAACTCGACGAGTCGAATCGTTGTGGAGGTGAGACTCGTGACGAAAGTGTTCGCAAGGTCGGAAGCAGTTTCGAGTGTCACCGGACGATTGATGGCGCGCGGAGCGAACATTGACTTTGGCATCAGCAGGTTCGCCGCATAGTTGTTCGCACGCACTTCGGGCGACTCGCCGCCCCAGGTTTCGAACTCCTTCGCTCCGCACCGAAACGTCGCCTGTCCCCGGTCGAAGCACCAGTGTCCGAGCTCGTGCCCGAGCGAAAAACGCCGCCGACGTGCATACCCGCCGCGCTTGAGCGTGACGAACGCCTGCTGGCCATTCCCGACAAGCCGCGCTTCGCATCCTTTCAGGTCGTCTGCCACAACGGTGACGCCGCAGTAGAACGCGATCGCCTCCAAGTCAATCTCTTCCGGTTCCGTAATTCCCAACTCGTCCAGGATCTTCTCGGGGGACCGGTAGTGGCTGGTCACGATTCCTCGCTTGGGAGAAGTCCGAGCGCATCGAGCTGCTTGAGGACCTCCGCGAGTTCTTCATTCGGCATCGCCTCAAGGTCGCGGTGCTGCATCGTAAATTGCTGCGGATGTTGTTGGGCGATCTGCGCGAGCATGGCTCGCTGCGCAACCGGATCAGCGGGGATTTGCGTCTTTCTCCTCTGGTATGCTTGTATTGCGGCCCGCTGTCCGGCCTGCGCTTCGCGCAGCTTTGCCTGGCGATGCTCCTTCCTAATAGCCGAGAACATCTTACGAACATCCGTAACTACATCAGCAGGATCGGCACCTAACGCGCGCACCTCCTCCTGCAGCTCCTCGTAGGTCATGTCACCCAGCGACGCTTCAACTTCGTCGTATACCCGTTCCAGTCGCTCCCGGTTCTTCGGGTCGCTCACTGTTGTGGTCCTTTCTGTGTTGCCGTTGGTCGCCGGTAGCCGGCGGCGATCAGCTTTCGCTGAATCCAACGTACCTTCGTCCTGTACCTCTTCTCCTCCCACCCGAGTATTTGTCTGACTTCCGGCCCCTTAAGACCATCTTCCCAGCCGCCGATGATGACGGAGGCCTCGGCGTCATCGTTGAAGAGTGCACGCGCCGCCGGCAGCCGTTCGTCGGCGTCGACGAATGGATCGTAGTCCACAGCGCCGTCGGTGCCCTTCGTTACGTCAGTCCGCGAGTCCGGATAGGTACGAATCCTCTCGCGTCCCTTCAGCTCCAACACGAACTTCTCTACCCAGTGGCCGGAGATGCTTTGCATCGTGTTCTTCAGATGCTGCACGAACGAGTGCTTCTTGTTCCACGTGCGCATCCCTTCAAGCGTTCGGTTTAGCGCCTCGCCCAGCAACGCCATCTCATTACGGTCATCCGCTGCCTTTCCAATCCGCGCGATCCGGAATCGCCCGTACAGGTAGAGCTGGAGCATCTCCTCCTCGGTTAGTGCTTCGGATGCCGCGGCCGCCTCATCGACCGAGGCGGCCAGTTCTGTGGGGACGGTACGCTTCGTGGCCACGTCCGCTGTCGGCGCCTCCTGCCTTCTATTTTCCGGGTTTTCAAACGAATTGGACATAGAAGACTTTTTTGCGACGTGTCCAATTTGCCGGGCGTATCCGGAAGACATTCAGTAGGCCGCCGGAGTGCGATCAGCGGGACTAAGAACATTTTCGAGGGAGGGAGAGATGAAGCTCACACTCACAAGCAGCAAGCCGAATCCCGCAGGCAAGGACCGCCCGCGCCACGGCAGTCCGTCCCCAACGCAGCTCGCCGCTGAGTGGGTCGACTTCCGCAACGACACCGGACAGGCCATGAACCTGGACGGCGTTGCTCTCTACCACCGCGCCTACACAGGCCCGCAGTGGCGCTGGGCGCAGATCATGACCTTCACGGGCAACCTCGGCGCGGGCGAGATTGTGCGGGTCCACAGTGGACAACGCCGCGACGGCGTCATCGCGCCTGAGGATCTCGTCGGTGCCACGTATCACCTCTTCACCGGCAGGGACGAGTACGTCTGGAACAACAGGGAGGGAGACGCGCCGCTGCTCAACTACGAGCCGCGCAACGAGACGATCGACACAGCCTCCTACGACCCGAACCCGCCCGAAGGCGCGGTCCTCGTCCGACAAGGCGGCAAGCTCGTCGCCCGAGCCCGTGCAGCCGGGTGGTAAAGCCCACAGGTCAAAGACCCAGGCTTTGTGAAATAACCCACTCTATTTTTTCACAGGCGAGATCATTTTTTCACAGACTTCAAAGTTCGCAATGATGCCGCGCTCCGCTGCTTCCTGAATCAGGACGCACAGGTTGTGGCAGAGCACCCGGACTTTGATTTCGTTCTGGTTCGCGACAAAGGTTTTTGTCATGAGGTAGTCGCCGAAGCGCATTTTAAGCATGTGGAAGGTTGTCTCGACGTTCGAGCGCTGATGATAACGTCGCTCAAACTCCTCAGGTGACTCGCGGGCGAAGTGGAACATCTCCTGCCAGATACGCGATCCTTTCGGTGTGCTGCTTGATCCTCGCTTGAACGGGATAAACGGGTTGAGACCGAGCTCGTGCAGGAAGTCGAGTGCTGCGCGGCTGCTATACGCCTTATCCGCGACGAAGTCCTCCATCGCGAAGTGTCGCGGATGGTCCGCAACCACGCTTGGAAGCATGGTGACATCAGCGACGGTTTTGAGCGTGACGTCAGCGCTCAGGAAGATATTGGTGGTTGTGCCGACGACCGCGTGGAGTTTGCGGAAGCAGCGGGTGCGTTCGGTCTTCGTACCCCACTTCGCCTGCTGCCACGAATCGTACTTGTGCACACTCATCCCGGTGCTATCCATCGCACCAGTCTTCTCGACAAGCGCTAGCGGGAGTGCGGTGATGAGGATGAGCCGGTCCAGAAGTTTGTTCAGCCGATGATCGTTGAAGAAGTTGTCAATGCTCCGATACGAGGGCACCTTGCCGATCACCCGAAGGTGTGTTGCTTCCTTGAGAATGCTCTCCGTCTTGCGTAAGTCTGCCTTGTGATACGCCTTGATGCACATGCTAAAGAGTTTCGTGCGGGTATCGAAGCCGTGGCGGCCGGTGCCACTCGGCGTATCATTCTCGATCGCTAGGAGCAGGAGATCGGCGAGCAGTTGCTTGAACAGGACACTTTCATTCGTCTTTGCTGCATCGTAGGCCGGCCAGTCTTGCGGGTACGTCTTTCGGGGCGCTAAGTTGGGTTTGTCGATAGGGTCATCACTCGTCGTCGTGCCCGGGAGTTCAATAACGTCAACTGCCATAGAATTACGTAATACTGTAATACTATTAATAGTTTGCGCTTCTGTACGAGCCAAAGTCTTAAATACTTCTGTACTACCGTGCGTCCCATGACGCGCAAGACCACCAGCATCAAGATCGATGATGAACTGTGGCATGAGTTCAAACTATACGCACTCCAGAAACGTCTGGATATGTCCGAACTCCTGGAGCGTCTGATTCGCAAGGAACTCAAAAAGTAACGGCGCGAGTCGGGCAGTTGTTTGAAGGTTTTTATACTCATCTTGCCAGAAGGAAAAGCAGTGGTGCAGGATGAACGCGCAAAGCGACTTCTTTTGAAGTCACCTACCGCTGTTGAATCAACATCCTGCACCACTTGATTCTCAGTGCTTGCGCGCGAAGAAGAACGCATGACATTCATCCACCGCGCCCTCCCCGTACGTCTGAATCAAGTTGCTGTAGGCCGTCGCCAACTGCAAGCGTTGCTCGCGGACCGGCGCCGCAACAACCTCGGGTGACGGCGGGACGCGCGTGGGAAGCGAGCGCGGAAGCGAGCGCTGGGAGAACACCTCCAGGTAGCGACGTCGCGCACAGCTGACGTCCTTCGTCCTGGCTTCAGGCCCGACATGCCGGCAGAAGTACGCCATGATCGCATCGGGATCGCGCACGTCAGGCATGTCCCGCATGGCCTGCGCAAAGAGCGGCACGCTCAACGCCGCCTGACGCAAGGTCGCTGGCGACGGCAACCCTGTGGGCAGGGCCTCCCGCAGCCACTGCCGACCTAACGGCGTGATGCTCATGCCCTCGCCGTTGGTCATCAGGCCGAGGAGCTTCGCGTCCCGAAAGACACGGTACGCTTCTCCCTGGCTGAGGTTCGCGCGTCGCGCGAGTTCTACCTTTTGCAGCCGTTGTTGGTTCCCGAATTCATTGAGTACGCCGACGAACTTCCGATACTCCGTCGTGATGCCGGCATCACGAAAGAGCAGCACCTGATCTGCCATCCTGTTCCACCTACTGACTGTTGAATCAAGGACAGCACCGGTACTCAGAACTTATCAATGTTTCTACTGCACAGGCCACAGCCGTGCAAGCGCTTTAAACCTACAAATATACGGCCGACGCTATGACTGACACCAGAAAATGTAGAACCTGCAAGGAAGAAGGAGAGTTCCGGATCGCTGCGGCTGACGGGAACGGGATGAGATACATGGTCCCTTGCGGCCACGTCGACACGAAATGGCAACGAGGACCGTGATAGAAACGTGCCTAACATTCAGAACTACCGACCGCCGGCTTTCGTTAGCACGCTGAGGAAGTCCGCATCGATCGTGAGAATTGCGATCTCATTCCCGAGCACGGCGTGTATGTTTGTGCAAGCTAGCGAATGCTTTGCGGGTCGATCACGTTCGCGACACGTAGCCATAGAGGAATTGGCCAAGCACTGATCCTGCTGCATACGCACAGCCTCGTGCCATCGCTTTGTCGCGATCAGCAGACATTAAAGTCAGCAGGGACGGCGGCACGCTAACAAGGCTTGCTTCCCAAACGGTGTTGGTCAAAGAGCCATCGCCAGCAACGGGCATGAACAGATCGAGTCCCGCTCCCATGACCATGCCAACGACGAAATCGCGCACATATTCTCTGTTACTCATGAACATCACCTCGATGATGATGCACAGAGATAGCGAGCGAACTATTTAAACGTTTTCGTTTTGTCACTATTAAATAATAGTAAAATAGAGTAGGCAGCAGTGGTCAGCGATAATCGACGCACTCCGATGGTTCTTCTAGGAGAGTTTCTTCACAGACGGCGCGGTTGTTTCACAAACACACCTTTTTTCACAAGGCCAAAGACCCACAAGACATAAAAACAACGAAAGGAACAAGGACCCACCATGCCAGCACATGACCAGAAAACCGTCACGATCTACGTCGAAAGCACTCCCCACGAGTGGCCGAAGAACGAGGACATCACCTACGCGCAGGTCGTGACTCTCGAATTCCCCGACTACCCGCAGCACCCCGAGATCACCTACAGCGTCAAGTACCGCAACGGACAAGGCAACAAACCCGAAGGTATCCTCACGAACGGCAGCAGCGTGAAGGTGAAGGACGGAATGATCTTCAATGTTTCACGAACTGGCCAGTCATAACGACGACCTCCGGCGACTGCTCGAGCGGGGATACGCCGTCGCGATCGACTCGAACTACCTCGTCGTGCGCGACATCCCGTACCTCAACCCCGACGCCACGCTCCAATGGGGTGCGATCGTCACGAAACTCGAATTCGTCGACCAGCACCGCGTCACGCAAGACGACCATCAAATCTGGTTCGCCGGCACCATGCCTCACGACCTCTGCGGGAAACCGATCCCCAACCTCGGGGGAGGACCAACCACGCTCACCCTCAGCGATGCATGCAAGGACGTCGTCGTCCAAAGACGTTTCTCGAACAAACCATTGCCAGCCGCAAGATTCACCGACTTCTTCGAGAAGATTGAAAGCTACGTCACGATCATCAGCGGCCCGGCAATCGAGCGCCACAACGCGAATCCCTTCACGTTCCGCCTCGCGGCAGAAGACACAACCACGAGTGTCTTCAAGTTGCGCGACACACTCACGAGCCGCGCCGAGATCAGCGACCTCTCACGAAAGTTCAACGACGATATCGTCGCGGTCATTGGCCTCGGCGGCACAGGCTCATATGTTCTCGACTACCTCACCAGGACTCCAGTGCACGAAATCCGCGGCTTCGATCGTGATCCTTACCATGTCCACAACGCGTTCCGCTCGCCAGGACGACTGGTGCCCGACGAACTCGGGCAGACAAAAGCCGACGTCTACCAGGCCCGGTACGAGAACTTCCGCACCGGCCTCACGCTCCAAGCGAAACACATCGACGCCACTTCTACCGCGGACCTCGCCGGCGTCACATTCGCGTTCGTCTGTGTCGACAAAGGGTCGTCCCGCGCCGGCATTTTCGACCTACTTCTCACGCTCGGCATCCCTTTTATCGACGTCGGCATGGGACTCCACCGTAAGCACGGAACGCTCGACGGCATGCTCCGCGCCACGTACTACTCGAGTACTCATGGCAAACAAACGCGCGACCGTTGCTTCGCCGAACTTACCGACGCTCCCGACGACGAGTACCGCACGACTATCCAAACCGCAGAGCTCAACGCGCTCAATGCAAGCATCGCGATGATCCGCTACAAGCAAATCCGCGGCTTCTACTACGACACCGTCAACTGCACAAATCTCCTCTTCGGTATCAACGACCTCACCATCGCGCGGGAGGACGGATGAGGTTTTCCGTCAAACGCGTGCGCTACATGCCACGCGAACTCGAACCCGAGGTGCTGTACGTCAGCAAAGAATTCAGCACAGCGGCACACCTGTGCGCTTGCGGATGCGGCGCGAAAATTAGAACACCACTCGGACCCACAGATTGGCAGCTGACGACATCACGCCGTGGACCGACACTCCATCCGTCGATCGGGAACTGGCAAGAACCTTGTCAGTCGCACTACATCATTTCCGCAGGCGAAGTGATCTGGATGGATCGCTGGAGCCCCGAACAGATTGCGGCGGGAAGGCGCGGTGAGGAACGCCGCAGCCGCGAGTATTTCGAAAGCCGTCCGCGCAAGGGCATCCTTAGACGTGCGTGGTCGTGGCTTGGATCACGACTGCGCCGCTAGACTGTATCGCAGGACATCGAGGGTCCCAGCGTCTGGTGCCCGCTTCAATGCACGCCCCTGGAGGCGCCGTGGGATGTTTTGCGTTTTCGAGACAAAGCTGGGTGCTGTGTCGAACATGTCGTTAGCGTCATCGCCGGCGAGCGGTACGATCGTTCCTCGCAGGCCGATAAAGTTGCTTGCGCCGGCCTGACACGGTGCGAGCGCGGTGCGAATAGTCCTGCCGCTCTTGCATCCCTCATTGGCCGAGAAGCGTACCGACGTCGCGCTGCTTCGTGGATGCTGTTGTTCCTAACGCGGTGGGAGTGCGCGGACGGCGACGATGAGCTCGACGGTGGTGATGCGGACCCGGTGCTGTTCGTCGTACTTGTACCGCACGCGCACGAGCCGGGTGCCGTAGCGCGCGACGAGTCGCTTTGTGCCGGGTCTGCCGGGTCGCAGGGTGAGGCGTGTGCGGAAGGTTGTTCGGTGCGCGGCGAGCTGCGCGCATTGCTGCCGAAGGCGGCGACGCTCCGCTACTGGCTTCTTGCTGGTGCTCTTCTTGGTGCCGTCGTGCTCCTCGCCTCGCGTGTTCGTGCTGGCGGTTGTTTTACCTAACGGATCGCTCGTCAGGGCGTGCGTCTCCTCGTGCTTCACGACGTGCGACATTGCATTCAGAGGGATCGTGCGTCCCCTTTGCGCGACGGCACGCCGTCGCGCGTGGATGCGCTGTGCAAGTGCGTACAGGCCGATCGTTACGTGCATGTCCGCTTCCTGTGTTGGATGTCAGCGACGACGCCGATCGTGCGCCATTCGGGGATGCCGCCGTTGCACCCGGTCAGAAAGACGCGCCGTTCCCCGAGATCGACGTAGAACTCGCCGGGCGCAGGCGTGTCGAGGTGTTCGCGTTGCATGGTGCCGATGATCGTCTCGCCGTTGTTGCAGCGCGAGATGACCAGTTGGCTGACGTGGCTGTCGGGGCACGGGTCGATCGTGAGCGTGTCGCGCCGCGTGATGCCGCTTTGTGGGTGGTCGGTGCGCGGTTTGGCGCGGAAGAGTCCCCACGGGAGGCGTCCGCCAATGAGTTCGGAGCGCGGGATGCTCAGGACTGCTTTGAGTTCATCGCGACGCCAGTCACGAATGAACCCCAAATCGGCATGCGGTGCAATGTTGCAGGCGCGGAAGAGCGCGATGTCGTGCGCGATGCGTCGCAGGTTCTCTCGCTCCTCGCGATACGTGCGTGGATGCACGCGTTCAACGACGCCGACGACCTGCGCCGGCTCGACTGGTTGTGTGCCGCGGTACCGGGGATTGTCCTTTGTCAGGAACGGCTTATGGTGCGCTTCGTGGTACCGCCAGATTGTCGCGAATACCTTGCCGAAGATGTCGTGGGGTGCGTGCGCCCGAATCGCCACGACATCCCCTTCCCGCGGTGCGCGCTGCACGAGGGTGACGGTGTCGTTGTGGAGAATGCCGGGCTGCATGCTGTCTCCGACGATCTGAAACGCTGCCTTTGCGCGCCCTGCGCGGTCGATCCTGAGCGGCTGCAACTGATGGAGCACGTTATTGCTCCTCGCGCTGGAGTCGCCGTACACCGCGTCCGAATGCGGCAATGATTTCTTCCCGGTCGTGCTCGTCCAGTGCGCGCGTATCGCAGCACGTGATGGCAGTCGTGATGACGTTGCGTTCAAAGAGGTCGAGCGCCGTGACGCCTGTTCGCGTGAGCCGTCGCGCCGCAACAATCAGCGCAGCAATGCACGGGAGGGACGGCAGCATGCGCCCCATGCGTACGCGCAGGAGGTGTTGGCGCGAGTAGCCTGCTTCGCGCGCGAGGTGTGCTGGCTTGATGCCCTGCGAGCGCAGGAATGATTCCAAGCGCGTGGCACGCGAGACCGACTCCTCCTGCGGCTCATCGCTTGGCGCGTCGTCCGCAGGGCGAGCGCTTCTTGCGTGTGGGAGCATGGCTGCTGCGCTGCCGATCCCGAGGAATTGGAGGAGGGTGCGTCGCGTGAATGACCTCATCGTGACTCCTCCAGCTCGGGCAATCCGTATTCGCCGAGGTGTTCGTTGGGTTCGTGCCGTTGCTCGCACGCTCGGCAGACCGCGCGTGTTGGTTCGGTGATGCTGATGTCGCAGTACCGGCACCGGTGGAAGGTCGCGCTTGCGCGCGCGTCGTAGTACGGGTACCGGAGGGCCATGAAGAATCCGGGAATGTCCAAGTCGATGGTCGGTGCTTCGCCGGAGTCTGCGTCGTTGTGGAGGAGCGCCTCGATGATGTCGCTGGCGTTGCGCGGCAGGCGGTTCGTTGATTCTTGCCGTGCGCGGAAATCGAGATACCGGATGAGGTACACGGGGAGCGAGACGCGGATGAGGCAGTGCTGGTTGAGCGCGGGGAGTAGGGCGCTTGCGCGGCGGCCGAGTCCTGCTTGGACCATACGTGGCGTCCACTCTTCCAGGGCGAGGTGCGCGACATCCTCCCAGCGGATGACGGTCGCGCCCTGATCGTTCTGCTCTGGACCGAACACGAGCCCGGTCATCGCCTGCTGGACGTCTGCCTCGCTCATGCCGAGGAGGCGCATCACCTCGGCGTTCGTATAGGCGGGCTTTGGCCGGGTGTAGAGTTCGATGATCCGGTCACGAGGGGAGCGGGGTTCGTGTCGCATGACACTTGTTCGTACCTTAGGCCGGGCGGCTTCTCGTAATGGTTTTTACGGCTTTCCGCCTGGGTATTTATCGCGGGGGTAAAGAACCGCCAAGCTTTCGTATTCGGGTCCGGCAGCCCGTAAAAGCCGTAAAAAGCCTTTACCAGCGCATGCTCGCGAGATCCGCCGTGGTGATCAGGGTCGCGGCGGGTAGCACCGTGCGCAGCTGCGCCTCGTATGCCGTGCGCATGCGTGCGTCGGTGAAGACGAACACCACCCGGCCGGGCGCAGACGTGCATTTCTGCGCGTTCGCCATGATGTCCGACCGTCCGGTCTCCACTTCGACGAAGACCTGGTCGTGCGCGCGCGTGCCGTGGAGGTCGACGGTCTTGCCGCCGCCGAGCGGGAACTCCTCGGTCACCGTGAATCCTTGTGCGCGCAACGATTCACTGATGACGTGCTTCCAGTACTCGTGCGCTGGCCCGCCGTGGCGCGCCCGAGCGACGCTAACACCAGCGCGCTCGAGGAGGTCGCGCGCACGATCCGTGAGGCTGAGAATCTTCACTTGGCCCGTGGGCGTCACGACTGGATCGAATGTCGCCAGTCCCTTGGCGATCACCGCGTCTTTGATCGCGTTGCCCGTCTTGTAGTTCCACGCGAGCCGTTCGTACCGGTTGGTGATTGTGCTAATCGGATGCTCTGCGACATCGCGCAGCAAATCGAGCTCGCGATCGGTCGCGACGACCGCAGGCGATCCGCTGGGGAGTGCGGGCGTGAGGTGCCGCGCCCACTGCTCCTTGACGACCGCATCGGGCACGGTGGTGTTCTTGATCGGCTGAACGCCAAACGTGAAGAGGAACGGACTGTAGAACCGCACGGGCAATCGCGCAATCCCGGTCCCCAGGGGCAGTTTTGGAAGCCACTCGGGTTTCACCTGCAGGAGCTGACTTGCGAACGTGACGTCACGCGGGTAGTCGCAGCGGAGAATGAATTTGAAGCCGCTGTTCGCGATGAGGCTCTCGCTTACGTCTGCTTGTTGCGTTGCGGCGATGATGGCTTCACCGTACTCGCGGACTTCGCGCGCGAGTCGTGCCGGCACGCTCACTTCGCCGGGCCGCTCACGGGGGAACACGTTGTGGCCTTCATCGAAGACGAGGACGTGCTGGAGCTGCTCGCGCGGAGAACTTGCGTTCTTGCGCAACAGCAGTACGGCTTGCAAAAAGAAGAGGCAGAAGAAGCGCTTTTGGTCGTCCCCGAATCCCTGCAGCTCGAAAACGACGGGGCGAGTGAGGAGTTCTTCGATGCGCACACCGCCGGTGTTCAGCGCACGACCAAACGATCCCTTGCTCAGTTCCTCTAAGCTGCGCGTCGATGATTCGAGCCAGCCGTACCGCCGGCTCCCGGTCCTGGTTGCGTCTAACTCGCTCGCGAGCAGCGCATGCGCATGGCTGAGGGTTGCACGCTCGGCGTGCTGCGCATGCGCCTGCAGGAGTGCCTCCTTGAGCACATTGCGTGCGCCTTGGAGCAGGAGGTAGCTCGTGCTGATGATGTCCGTGAGCGCTTCGGCCCACTCCTCGAAGGACACGCCGGGAGGCGGCGTGAGCGCGTTGAGTTGCAGGGACGCGGTCTCGCGTCCGACCGTGAACACCACGACTTCTTCGTGGTGTGACGCGGCGAGGAGGCTGCGGTAGTTCCGCTTGAAATCGAACACCATGAAGGGAACGCCGGCCGCAAGGAGTTGCACGAGAAGGTTCAGCAGTAGCGTGCTCTTTCCCGTGCCGGTTGGCCCGAGAATGAAGACGTGCCGCAGGAGGTCGTTGCATTGCACGCGGAAGGGGTAGGGTGCGAGTCCGGGATAGCTCACGTTGCCGATCGTGAACTCCCCCTCACCGATGAGTGCTGGGGGTGGTGCGTCAAGCACGAGCTTCTCTTCACCGACCGCCATCCCGAGGCGCTTCGCCGCAAGGATCGTGAGGAGTGCTTCGATCTCGCGCTTGCGCTCAACGTCCGCTGTTTGGTGTTCGAGCCACAGGAGGTCGATCTTCTTGCCGTAGAGCGGCTTGAGCTTGCGAAACAGGTCAAGCATCGAACTCACGCAGGCGTTTGTTCTTGAGTTCCGTGCCCAGGAGTTCTCCTTCCTTCTCGCGCTCCTCGCGCTTGAGTTCCGCGTTCGCATCGCGCGTCTTGAGTTCGAGCGCGCGTTCTTCTTTCGTTTCGCTCAACATCTGGTCCTGCAGCTTCAACCGATCCTTGCGCTTCGCGGGGTCGTCTGGTTGCATTTCACCAGGTTCGAGGACGAGCAGTTGCTTGCGGATCTCATCGATCTCGCCGTGGAGTGAATGACGCTGTGCGAGTTCGAGGAAGATGTTCTCCAGGATTTCGCGGCTGATCTGTCCAAGTTGGTGCTTGAGCACCGTCTGCTTGTCGCCATGCAGCGCGGCGCTGATGATGTCGATATCGTCCTTTGGTGTTTCGGTCATCGGGAGAGGCGACGCTTGATCTCGTCGCGCGGAAAGAGCCACTCAGTCGTGGCAGGATCAAAGACCAGTTCATACGCGAAGCGGACACTGACCGGTGAGCGTTCAGCGGCGACACGATCCACGAACCACCACGCAGTCACATCGAACGTCGCGAAGCTTGTGAAGAGGTGCGTCAGGCATGAGGGGGTGCCATGAATCCGAACGAGGCACTCGTGCTCCGCGGGGAAGATTTCGATGACAGGTGCGTCTGCCGAGCACAGGCGCGCGAGTTCCTCTGGGCCGGCATGCACGCGCAGGACAACTTCGGTCGAGATCGTGTCATACGCCGCATAGCGGATTACGTGCTGGCGAAAGAGCAAGGCGTCGTTGAGGAGCGCAAGCGCGTGCGCGATGTACTGCTTGCCGTTATGCGGAAGACGGCGGACGCCGCGTGGCAAGTAGTCCCAGACGCGATCACCAGCCCGAGCGCTGATGGCGGCCCAGAGTTCGGGGATGCTGCGTCGTACCTCGATGCTCTCGCAGATGACCGGGATGAGCAGCGGGTAGTGCTCGACCGTGTCCCATGCCGCTCCGGCAGACGACCAGATAATTTCGCGGTGCTGATCGTGATCGAGGAGTTGCCAACCATCTGAGGTGGTGATGTTGGTGATGCGATCACCATGGGGTGACCGACACTCCTCAAGCACCTGCGCGAGCTGCTCCACCTGCGTTTTCGGCACGAGGCAGTGCAGGTAGAGCACGCGCGTCCCAGCGGGACTCGCTACGAGCCAGGAGGCGCGCACCGCATACGGCAGCTCCTCCCATCTGGTGCGGGGATCTTCGATGATGAGGTGCACGTGCGTGAGGCCCAATGCCCCGTACGCAACGCTGGGGTAATAGATGAGCGCCTCGCCAAGCTCGCGGTGCCAGCGGCAGACACTGCGCGCACTCGCAAGAGAGGGTCGCTCGCGCAGGAACGCATCGATGCCGTCGGTGCGTTCGGAGCGGTGCAGCGCGTGCACGAAGCGCAGCACGTTGGGTTGAAACGCCACCACCATAACAAGCCGCTGGGAGCCGCGGGTGGTATTTATCCGTCGCCGGACATGCGTTCATATGCTGGTGTCACGCGCCAAATAAATACCCGTGCCCACGTTCGGAAGGGCATGAGTTGGTTTCACTACACCAAGGGCGAGCGCTTCAAGCGCAACCGCGAACTCCGGCGTGAGCACGCAGAGACAGCCAAGAAGCACACGGGCGACAACATCTACCTCATCCCGCATGAAATTGAGCCAGCACTCAAGGGCGCACTGGATGAGGAGCGCACGTTCGAGGAGTACTTCGGTGAGCAATTGCCCGCGCATATGAAAGAGGCGTTGAGCATCGAGATCGCGCTCTGGCAGCGGCTCGCGAAGGCGATTGACGCAACCCAGGGAAGCAACATCAGCGAACCCGAATACCAAAAACTCGCTGCCGCGATCAGGGAGTTCCTCATCCCGCTCATCGACCTCCTGCATGCCCAGGAGGAAATGATTACGAGCTGCCTCCAGGTGCACTACGTGCGCATCATCCGGGAGCTGCAGTTGCGCGCCGCAGCGGTGAAACTATGACGCATTGGGCCATCGCGCTCTACGAGCGGTACGTCCAGCTCTACGGCGACCCGATCGAGCAACCCATCACGACGACACGCGACAGTGCACCGAACCCTCCCAGTGAACCCATAGCGCCGGATTGCTTCCCGCCCGGCGAACCGCGGGCGCAGCCATCTGCGCCCCGGTCTTCCTGATGCTAGAACTCGACAAAGTACACAACATCGATTGCTTCACCGCCACAACCCAGATCGACAACGTCGACGTCGTCCTCACCGACCCGCCATACCCGAACCGGATGCACCTCTTCGACGACACGCTCGTCGATGGACTCGCGATGCTCTACCTCGCGTGCAAGAAGGCAAAGAACTACGTCGTCTTCTTCTGGAACCCCTTCGACGTGCCACCAGCACCCAGCGGGTGGCACGAAGTCGCACGCCACGTCTGGCACAAACCCGACTGCAAGAGCATCACGCACTACGAAGTCATCGTTGCCTGGAGTCGCGAACCAAAGCAGAAAGTCAGCAGAGTCTGGAGCATCCCGATCCTCGACTACCGAAGCCTGCGCGACTGGAAGCCACACCCCACACAAAACCCCGTGAAGCTCCTGCGGTACCTCCTGGAGCAGTACACCGAAGAGGGAGACGTCGTCTTCGACCCCTTCGTGGGCAGCGGCACCACAGCCGTCGCGTGCCAACAGATGAAGCGCCACTTCATCGCCACCGAAGCAAACCCGGAGTACGCACAGATCGCGATGAGCCGCTTGAAGGAACCAGCGAAACCCGAGGAAACACCCGCACAGACCACGGAAGAGGAAACCGTGTCGCCGGACGAAATGCCCGCAGAAACGACAGGCGCGACGCCGCAATCGGCGACGCGGGACGCGCCAGCACCGCCACGGCCGCGCAAGCCGGCCAAAGCCGATGCACCACGACCGCGCAAGAACCGCTACGAGCTTCCGCCGCAAGACGATGCAGCGCCGCCCGCGCCAGGCGCATGACAGCGCATTACGTCAACGTGTCATGCGTCTGATTTCTTCTTTCGCCCAGCCGCGCGATGCGCGAGCGATTCCGTTACATAAGCGAAACATCTAAATAGTTCGCGGGCGTCCGTCGGTGTCAGGCAGCATCACCCTGCGACGTCTGAGAGCAACGCAAATGTCGGACAGCCCCCCGGGGGCTTTTCAGTATTTGCGTTGTTCTCACCCTAGATGTCAGGTGGGGTTCAAAAGCTGCCAAAGACGTGATTCCGATGCGTATGGCACTTGACATCCACCACTTTGACCAACAGTACCAGCGCCTGCTCGCGAGCATCGAGCACGCTCCGATCTCCGAGCGCAACCGCCAGCTCATCCGGCGGTACTGCGACGTGTGTCAGTTGCGGCAAGTCTGCGGCCGGGTACGACTCCTGCGCGTCATCAATGCGCTCACGATCCTAGCGAAGCTGCTCGGGAAGGATTTCGATCAGGCAACGCGCGCCGATCTGGAAACGCTCATCAGCGGACTCCTCAACCGTCAGCCCGCCTACAGCGTCGCCACCATCAGCACGTACAAAAAAATCCTCCGCCGCTTCCTCGCGTTCGTCCTTCGGCCGGACGAGTTCCCACGGGTCAAGACGCTCCCGGAAGAGATCGCGTGGATCAATGGGCACATCCCGCGGCGCGACCGGTCCACCATCCGCCGCAGTGACTTATTGACACCCGCCGAGGTCGAACAGTTGCTCCGTGCGACAACGAACGAGCGCGATCGAGCCTTCATCGCAATCCTGTGGGAGGCCGGTCCCCGCATCAGCGAGATTGGCAACATGCAACGCAAGCACGTCACGAGCGTGGCCAACGGATACACCATCGACATCACCGGCAAGACCGGCACGCGCACGCCGTTGATCGTGAGCAGCGCACCACACCTGGCCGCGTGGCTCGCCGTCCACCCCTTTCAAGACCCCGAAGCGCCGCTGTGGGTCCGGCACCGTGACCGCACGCACGTGAAGTACACCACGATCACGAGCATGCTCCAGCGCCTGTTCACGCGCGCGGGCATCAACAAGCCGTTCCACCCGCACATCTTCCGGCACAGCCGCGTCACGTACGTTCTCGCCAATGGCATCATGAACGAGCAGCAGGCGAAGGTGTACTTCGGCTGGACCCCTGACAGCGACATGCCCGGTGCGACGTACGCGCACCTCATTGACGCCGACGTGAACAACGCGATCCTGCGCGAGAATAACCTCTCCCCCCACCAGGAGGCGCACCGCGAGCTGCAGCCCGTGCGCTGCAGCATCTGCGGCCAACTCAGCCCGCCGAAAAGCGAGTACTGCCAGCGCTGCCACGCCGTGCTTGACCTCAGGCGTGCCTACGAGCACCAACAGCTACACGACCTCAAAGAGCAGCTCTTCACGAGCATGTTCAAACTCATGGTTGAGCGCGGACTCGTCGACGAAGCGGCAGGGCAGATCCACGACGCTGGCCTCGGGTCAGTGCTCAAGCGGCTCGCGCAGCAGGTGCGTGAAACAAAAGCGTCGCAAGCAGTGAAGGAGAACACGCGCGTTGTGAAAGCGAACGAAGTGCTCGCTTCTCAACTGCTTACGGCGAACAACACGCTGCCAAGAAGTTGAGGCGGGATAGTCCGCGCGCAGGTGCTTTCAGCTGGCAACCGCTGCTACATCAGCAAATTGAGCTCAACAGTCGAGGCGATGCGCCACTTCTCCTTCACAGCGCGTTCTTCCCTCTTAACCAACCAACGCAGCCGTTAGGCAAACCATCCCCGCCCAGCAGGGCGGGAAGCAGTCCAACCCCGCGACAGCGGGGACACTCTCGAAAATGTCCCTTGGGACAAGAATCCAGAACCCCGACACACAACAACACCAGACCATCAATCCTCCAAGCACCAGATCGACAGAGAAACTCTCGAACGCTCTCCAGACAATCAGCCATTCAAGCAATGCGCTGACGCACGCTCAAAAAATCAATGCATGCACCCACCGATGCACGACCCCACCACACACGCCGAGGCTCCATCAAGGGTCAACCCGCACCGACGGCAAAAGAACAAGCCAACCCGCCGCGTCACCGGTCGGTACAACACCACATCATGCCGACCACCATCAGGCCAAAACTCCACCGCGTACCCACGACGGCCCTCAAAGCCCACCGGCAACCGGTACCGCAACACCCGCCGCTCCAACCCACGCACCGGGCTCGTGAACGCAACCATCGACGTCATCCTCCAAAAGGGTGATTCCTTTCAAGGGACGCGTTGGCTTGCCGGCACAGGACACTTCAGCCAGGAGCGAGAGCGACAGCGGAGTAAACAAAGCAATCAAGTTCGCGATGGCGAACGTGTCCCTGATCGCCGGCAAGCACCCGCGTTCCCGAAAAAGGAACACCCGGCAAGGACCAACGTTGCCGCTTTGGCGACACGCGGATCATTTCGTGCAACATTCCCCGTGCCGTTGATGCCCGCGCAGATTGCTGAACACGGCAGCACGCAACCGGCACGAGACCACGATCGATCCTCACGGGCGAAGCTCACTTGCGTGAGAGTCAGCGAGCGCTGCTGCGCGCGAGCGGACCACTCGCCAGGTAGTATCACGCCTCGATGAGCGCTCCGATCACCCAACTGCCCATCCTCGTCCAACGCCTCTACGACCTCGTGCACGAACTCGAAGCCGCATTCCCCGGCCGCCCGTTTACGCCCGACGGCCACCTCGTCGGAAGTCTCGGCGAAGTGCTCGCAAGCCACTACTATGACCTCACGCTTTTGCCGTGCAGCACCGCATGCCACGACGCGCAAACGCCCGACGGGAAACTCGTGCAAGTGAAGGCAACCCAAGGCAACAGTGTTGCGCTGCGAGCGCAGCCAGAGCACCTCCTCGTGCTGCGACTACAGCAGGACGGCACGATCGAGGAGATCTATAACGGCCCAGGAGCACTCGCCTGGCAGCACGTCGGCAAGCGGCAGCAGAACGGGCAGTGCCCCATCAGTGTGAGCACACTCCGCCGACTCATGCCCGATGTCCCACCCAAGCATCGCCTGCCGTGTATCGTGCACGCTCATGAGCTTCGTTGACTGGATCGCGACGACCACTGCCGAACGGCGAGAGGAACTGCGCGCCGCGTTCGCAGTACACACAAATTTTCGCGCAACATGAAACAGCAACCCCTGACTCCCACGCACGCAGCGTTCAACCAGCGCGTCGCCGACGCCGAAGACCGCACCGCGAAGTACGTCATCCCGCTCTACGCAACCGATGAGGACGGCCAACGCTACTGCCTCGGCAGCGCCGTCCTGCTCCAGATCAACAAAACCCGCTTCCTCCTCAGCGCCGCTCACGTCTTCGACGAGAACAAGAACCCCAACCACGCCACGAACATCGAGATCATCGGCAACACCCACCTCGTCCCGATCAGCGGCAGCGTCATCAAAAGCCCGCTCCCACCCTCAGGGAAACGCACCGACGACCACTTCGACATCGTTGTCATCCCGCTGACCAACGACCTCGCTGCGGAACTGGAGCGCTTCACGTTCCTCGACAGCACCCAAGTCGATCCCTCCGACAAACCCTACAAGCAGTCCCTCTACACGTTCACGGGGTACCCGAGCACCAAGCAAAAGCTCGTGAAGGCCGGCACGCTCACGATCGAAGCGGTCCGGTACACGGGTATGCCACTCCACCCCGAGCAGTACCCCACCGGGTTCGCGCTCGGACCGCACACCGGCATCGACTACAGCAAAAAGCAGATGATCGCGCGCACCGGCAAGGTGCAATCGCCGCCCGACCCCCACGGCGTGAGCGGCGGCGCCATCTTCCGCCTCGGCACCTTCGAGGAGATCGCGAACGGCACAAGCACCGAGACCCTCGTCGGCATCGCCATCGAAGACCACAAGACCAGCCTCATCGGCACGAACATCACCTACGCACTGGAAATGATCAGGGCGCACTACCCCGAACTGGAGGACCACCTCCCCCGCAGCGAGTACTTCAAGATCGACGCGACAAAGGGCGAACCAGCCTAAGGTCAGGCAGGTCAATCAGCGAGCGCCCGTTGCGCGAGCGGCTTTACGTGACCACGTGATCCAGCGGCAGCTCGGCGAGGGGGCTGTCCGCGACGCCAAACGGAGCAAGCGGAAGACACCGCGAAACAGTCGATCCGACCAACGCTCTCTCGCCTCGCGAACGGCTGAATCTCCAATCATCAATTTGCCTGGAGGGAAAACACGCTCGTCTGTCCCTCCTATCAGTAGAACAGGAAACGGAAGGTACCCGCGCACGGAGGTGATCAACGGCGTCATGGCCGTGTGTTGGTTGCCGGACGCGGGCAGTTCTTTGCCCCTCGGCCGTAGCTGCGAAAACTTAAAGAAGTGGCCCGGTATAGGTAGCGCATGTGATGCAACGCTTCCATTCGATCGACGACCTCAACGACTTCGTCCGACAGCAGCCGGGGCTCTCCATCTACGCGGTCGCCTTGCGCAGCATCTCCGCGGCCCACGTGGAGCGGTACGTAGAAGTGCATCGCAATCACGCTGGCTACTACTTTCTGGCACGTATCGACGACCACCGACGAGCACGAGTCGGCGCCGTCGTCACGACCGAGTACCTCGAAACTATCGACGACGTCATCAAGCGGCAGACCGAGCCGGGCGCAGGTAGCGAGTGGGAATCGTGGAAGGAACCATACCGCGCCTATGCCCGACGGTACCTCCAAGCGCTCGGCCGTGGCCCTCACCGGTTACTCCAATTCGCACGCGCATACCCGCGAGCAGGCCTCGCGGAAGTGACCGTGCACTTCAACACCAAGAGATAAATGCCGAAGAAGAAAGCGCGTCCGATCCAACTCGTGCTCCAAGCCGCCGGGAAGCACCCGCGGGAACTCGCACCCGCGCTCTTTGGTGCGCACGGTGCGATCATCGCCCAATCAGGGTCCGGCAAGTCATTCCTGCTCGGCCGCCTCGTTGAAGAACTTCTCCTGACCACGAAAGCACGCGCTCTCATCATCGACCCCAACTCCGACTTCCTCTACCTCAACAACGTCGCCGAGGACATCTGGAACGACCACAAGTGCAAGGACTGGTTCTATCCCGGAGAAGACAAGGACACGTTTGCCAAGCAGTGGGCGAACGTCGCGATTCGCATCACCTCCAACCGCAACGTCGGCTCACTTCTCCCAATCAGAATCGACTGGGGCAAGCTCTCCCCGGAAGAAATGGGGGCGGTGCTCAACGTGGACGCGCGCCTCGACCCCGAACTCTTCGCATGCATCGGCATTACTGCAGACTACGCAGCAGACCAATGGATGCCTACGACAGAGCCCAACTACGATTTTCCCTTCTACCGCGCCCGAGCCGACGAACTCGCAGACTACCTCCTCGGAGGAACAGGAACCGCCTTCCTGACCGGACACCCGATCGCACGATCACTCCTGGGAGGCAACCACAGAATGGCGCACCGGCTACGCGCCTACATGGACGTCCTCGCCGGCTACGAAATATGGCGCCACGTCGGCGAAGCAACCCAGGATATCGCCGAGATCATCAGTACGAAATGGCGCGCGCTTACCATTGACTTGCAATCACTGAACACCGACGAGGAACGCCTCGCCATCGTCACGCGCGCACTGGAAACACTCTGGGCAAAAGCGAAGGCCGACCTTTGGGAGGCAACACGCGACCCAACAGCCGCTGATCACCGCGTCCCCACGTTCATCGTCATCGATGAAGCACACAACCTCATCCCGGCAGAGCGCAACGCTCCAGCGGCTGTCCGCGCGGCGAACATGCTCGTGCGAATCGCCGCCGAGGGACGCAAGTACGGCCTCTTCCTTCTCGTCGCAACACAGCGCCCACGAAAGATCGACAGCAATGTCCTTTCCGAGTGTGAAAACCTGATCCTCATGAAAATGAAGAACGAAACCGACATTACATACGCCAAAGACGTCCTGGGGTACCTCGAAGCGGACATCGGAACGAAAGCGCGCGCGCTGGGAAAGGGCGACGCACTCCTGCGCGGCAACATCAACACGACCGGCGACATCCTCCATTGCGCACCACGACGCAGCGTACAGGGAGGGAGAAGCCTTGATGACGACTACTGGTCGGAGCCATAACCATGCCTCTCTGGGCTGATCCTTACTACGCCTTCCCGACGATCAACAAGGTGAAGAACCAACCCGTCGTCGTCGACGTCACCAGTTCTGCCGGCAATTTCCCCAACGAGATCGCTGGGCTCGCCGACGTCATCACCGACTTCCGAGAAGCAAATGTGACCCGCGTTTGCGAATTGGGAGCCGGCAAGCTGCGCAACACGCTCTACCTGCTTCGCGAGAAATTCACCGTCACAGCGGTAGAACACGCACAGGTATTTGACCGCACGCAAGGCAAAGAACGCCTTGCCACCGCAAAACGATTCAAGCACTTCACACACCACACGCCGCAGACGTTCGCGGCATCGGCCGACATGTACGACGCCATGCTCCTGATCAACGTGGTAAACATTGTCCCAGACCTCAACGACCGAGCACGAATGATCGCGGCATGCGCGACGCACCTGCGCAAAGGCGGGTTGCTCGTCTGGATGACGCAATATGGGGAGCCACACTACCGACGAGGCGCATCAACGCGCATGCGCATCTGCGACGGGTACTGCTATGGCCTCAACAACGAACGCCAAACCTTCGTGAAAGAGTTTGAGATACCGGAGATCCGCGCAATGCTGCCGCGGAATAAGTTTCGAGAGTGTCGACAGCTTAACGTTCGCTTTAATCACGCATTTCTCTACGAGCGCAGATAACGACAACGGAGCCGACCGACCCACGTCGCGCGAGAGCGAAGCAGCGGTATGTACGGTTAAAGCGTGCCGCCGTGCAGCAAGGCAGCAATGGAGCGCCGCAACGCCTCGTGCGCTGCGAGATCCTCCTCCCAGGCGAGCAGTTCTCCGCTCGTCCCAAAGGGCGACTCGTAGCAGGCAAGGAGTGTATGCAAGCGCACCAAGTCCTCGCGGCGGAAGGCGGCAATGATGATTTCCTCGTACTCCGGCACCATATGGCACGAGTTGGCAAGACTCCTATTTAAAACGCGCGTGTCATTTGGCACGAGATGGCAAGCACCTGGCACCTGGTCGGTCAGGTCCGATCGAGCACGTACCGCGAGCGCGTCCTGCTAGCACTCGAGCGGACGATGACGCCGGCGCAACTGCAGGGCACGATCAAGACGATCAGCCGGCCACACATCACGCGCTCCTTGCGCGAACTCCAGAAGCTGCAGCTCGTTCGACTGCTCAACCCGGACACGCCGCGCTACCACCTCTACGAGCGCACCACGCACGGCAACGAGATTGCGCAAGCCATCAAAAAGCTGCAGCGCTAGGCATGACGGCGCAGCGTCATGTCGGCCAATGTTGGCAGCGCGGCAGGTTCACCAGACCGTGCCCCACTCGCCGCAACCGCACGCGCACACCCAGACCGGCCAGTCGATGCCGTCCTCGCGGTCGGTCGTGAGGATGCACGGGAGGCCGTGGTTGCGCCGCGTGCTGTCGCCCCACGCTGCGCCGCAAACCGTGCAGTAGGCGACGTCTTGGCCGTCCTCCCATCGCTGGCCGATGCGGTGCTCATGGAGGTGATCCTGCAGGCGGATGATGAGGACGAGGTGCTCGTCGGCAACAGGTGCGCCGTTGCTCTTCGCGTCGATGAGGCGCGCCAGGACGTCGTCGAGCAGCGCAAACTCGGTCGGGGTGAGCTTCATATGCTCACCCCGCAGGTGACGCAGAGGCTCTGCGCTTCGCCGTTGACACGCGTGATCGTGCCGACAAGGTGCTCGTGGTCATCGTCATCGGGCAGCTCGCGCCAGGGTGGTCGGTACGAGGGCGGCAAGCGGTCCCGCGGTGGCGTGACGAGGTACGGGGAGGAGCCGGTTGGCTCCCCCTCCTCGCCGACGACCTGTTTGAGGTAGTCAATCCACTCGCTGATCTGCTGGCGCGAGAGCGTCGCGGTGGGCAGGTGCGGCACGCCGCGCTCGTGCGCGCGAGACAGCAGGTAGCCGAGGTACTTGCGCTGCTGCGCCGTCGGAATGTTGGGTTGTTCGTTCATGGGGTGTTCCTCCGAACCCCCGGAGCGGCTGATGCTCCTTTTTGGGGTTCAAGGGGAGGAGTGCGTGCGCATCCCACACACGCAGCTGCCCCGGCCAGCACACCCGTGCAGCGTCAATTCGCCGAGCAATAATGTTTCGCGGTGGCGGCAGCTCGATGATCGTGAGGTGCGCACCTCTTCCACCCGTCCCCTAAAAAGAGCACCGCCCGTGAGGAGGGCAACCCTGCGACCCAACAAAGAAGCGGCCCTGCACGCTTGCGAAGAGCGCACGCGCAATTGCGAGAACGCCGTCAGCCCCACGAAGCGCCGATGGCATACGGAGGGGCTTACGCGAGCAGGTTGCAGTTACGCCGGGAGCGACTTCGTATCACTTCCCACCTTGACCAATTTCGCGCACGCACGAAATTGGTCGTCGACCGCTCTTGCCATCACGCATTTCGCAGCTCCGGCGTTTGGGTGCTGCTACAGTGTGCCACCGCGCAGCAGGGAGAAATTCTCACGACTGTCCCTCTACTATTACGAAAAGGCGTTCGCTCGGTGACTGCGAAGGACAGCTCTAAAAAGTGCGGCCTTGCCAAGCGGAACGAGGAGAGGCGAAAAGTCATGCGATCGATCATCAGCATTGCAGCGATTAGTGTGCTCGTTGCGCTCGTGACCACGGCAGAAGCGGCACCGCAACACGTGAATCTGAAGATCACGCAGGAGGCGGTCATCGATGAGACACACCTCGGTGCACAGGTTCGCTTTACCATCGAGACCCCTCCAGCGAATGCGCAAACGATGGTGGTCCTCGACGCGAATGATGAACCGATCGCCGCTTCCGGGAGCAGGAAGATGGAGGCGACTGCGTTGCTCTACGGCAGCGGTACCCACCGAGTGAAAGCGGAACTCTACGACGAGAAAGGCAATCTGGTCGGCACCACCGGCACCACCGTCCCGGTTATCGTCATCGCAAGGATGACGACGGCCGACAATGGCATCAGCGTCGGAATCGCCAAGCAATTTGACGATCGCGCACTCGCCGCCATGCTTCGCGACGTCGAAGTCGCACTGCAAGCGCAGCAGGGCGGTGTCTTCAAGAGCGTTGCTGACGCTGTGGGACGGTTTCAGGGCCAGACCACTGACCGATCATTCTTTGGCATCACCGCTACTACGTTGCCGATACCAGGTACCTCGACTGATGCCACCACCAAAACCACGGACACCGGCGCCACGGGCTCCAGCGAAGTAAAGACGGAAGGTGCCAATACCACGACGACCACAAAGACGGCGAACCCATCGCAGAACGTCGAAACCTCGATCACGGACAAGATCACCCAAGCAGCCGCTACGCCGAACACCGTGCAGCAGCCAACCTTCGGCCCCGTCACGTTCACGCAGACGACGCTCGGCAGTGGCGCAGAAGACCTCCTCAACGAGCAGGCGAATCTCAGCGCCCAGTACACGAGCCTACGACTCCTCTTGCAACGATCGCTCTCCGACCGCGTCGTGATGCGCGCCAACGGCACCAGCGAACCGCGCACGCAACCGGTCTACGGGTTCCAAATCAGCATCGATCCCACGCGACAGTACCGCGATGCCGTCGCCGAAGCGATCGTCACCGTCAGCATCCCGTCAGACGACGAGTCAGGACGCGACGCGCCGAGACTCGTGACGCTCCTGCCCAAAGAAAAAACGTACAACGTCGCCGAAGTCACGAACCGCTCCCGCGCCTTCTCTCTGGGCGGAATCGTGCAGGTCGTGAACGTCGGTGCGGCGCTCAATCAGTCCCGAGAGACGCTCTACGTCGTCAAAGACACTGACACGGTCGCCCTTGAGAAAACGCCTTCGGGTGCAGCAGCACGGACCGCGACGACGTTCTCTTGGCAGTTCCGACCGGTCCTCGGCAAGCGTGTCGTGAGCCCTGGAACCAGACAAGTCTTCGCCGTGCTCGCCCTCCCGACATCAGTGAACGAGATGTGGGATGGTGTCGTCAGCGTCACGACACAGTGGCGCCGTTTTGACCGCAAGACGAAGACCGCCGGCGTGGTTATCCCCGGATCTGTCAGTCATCAGGAGCCGTACCATGTCGTCGTGTCGCGGCTGCGTGAGCAGGAGACTGCCGTCGCCTCGGCCATCGAACGTATTGACTTGCGTGCGGCTGGCACCGCTGCCCTCGTGACGATCGATGGGCATTTCCCCAGCGGCACGCTTGTGAGTGTCGCGGACACGATTATCGACACGCCTGCCAACGGAATGCTCCTGAAAACGCCGCGTCGTATGACGTTCGTCGTCGCCGCAGAACGGCTCTTCTTTGCCCCAACGCTTATCGATGCGTTCGGTGTGCCTACAGAATTGCTCCTGCCCGGTGGTGATAAGCCCCCAGCCTTTCAAGTGGTCGCGGCAGGGCAAGAGGAGCGCTTCGCGGTGTACTTGCGCGCGAGTGCTTCCGCCAACCCGTACGCCCTCTTCTCGGACAGTGACGCCTTTGCAAAGCAGCTCCTCTCCGACGAGACAGACGCGAAGAGCATCCTCGCCCAGTTCCGCGTCCTCCGGTCGGCCCCGGTTACACTTCGACGGCCGCTCGTCCTCATCGGCCATACCGTTTTCGGGCTCAGCGATGCGCCCATCCTCCAGGAGGCCGGGTCAGTGGCCTGCAAGGGGAAGAACGCGTCCTTGTGCAACCAACTGCAGCAGGCGATGACAAGGGATGGTCTGAAGCCCACCGACATCACGAAGCTCACCTTTGATGTCCCGCCTGCCGTCGCGCAGGACGCACGCGTGGTGCGCGTGCTCGATCCGTTCTATGGGCAGGGATTGTTCGTCGAACACCCGATCACGTTCGCCAATCCCGCAAAGGTGGTTACGATCGGCGAACTCCAGTTCGTCAATATCGGCAATGCCGAAGCGCAGCTCGCGCTTTCAGGACAATTGCTCACGAGCGCCGAGGACCTTAAACTGCGCATCGGCGGCAAGGAATGCAAACGCGCGGATGTCGTCTCAGAATCTGTGGTGCTGTTTTCTTGTGATACGGCCTCTCTCGCCACGGCGACGCGCGCAATCGTCACGTACAAGGACGCCGAGCCGAAGCTGCTACCTATTCCGCCACTTCCCTCACTGCGCGTCCAAGTCATCCGCCAAGAACCCGTGCGTGAGGGAGAGGTGCGCCCGGTCCGCTTCGAAGGCAACGACCTCTCCACCGTCGCGAGCGCACGATACAACGGCACTACGTTGCGCGTTTCTCATGATTCCGGCAGCAACGACACGATCTACCTCGACGTGTCTGCGGCCGTGACTGCAAGCCCTGGCCAGAAACTTCTCCAACTCCTCCTGGAAGATGGCCGTATCGTGCAGACCGTGCTTTCAGTTGACCCGAAACCAAAGGGATAAACCACACTCACGTAGCCGTCGCTGTGCTCGTGACAAAAGTGGAGAAGCGCAGCCGGGCCTATGACTGAATGAGGTCTCCGGCCGCCACACCAAACGCGCGGCACAAGCGCAGCACGACGAACAGTCCGGGCTCCTGCTCGCCAGTCTCAAGCCGCGAGACGTAGTTCTCGTGTAGGTCTGCGGCTTCTGCGAGTTCTTCCTGCGTCCAGCCACGCTCCTTGCGGAGCGTGCGCACGCGCTTTCCAAACGTTTTGAGTGCTTGTCGCTCCGTCACTTGACTTGACGAGAGCGTCCACCCTATCGTGTGGTGAATCCATGACTGATCGTGTGGAACTTATGCGTAACTACTGGTGGAGGTGTGACTTGCGCGATTTCCTTCAACGTGCCGTTTGCCTCACGGTCGCGATGCTCGTCCCGCTCCTCGCTATCGCTGCAGCGCCGCCGTTGACGAACGCGGACGTGCTCAAGCTCGTGCAGGCCAAGCTCGCACCGCACGTCGTCATCCAAGCCATCACGACCGCCCCGACGGTCGCATTCTCCCTTGGCCCGAACGACCTCGTCGCGCTCAAGACGAAAGGCGTTCCCGACGAGGTGCTTAGTGCCATGCTCGATCGCGCTACCCTGAGCACGCCATCGGCCGTACCGCCGGCAGCGATCGCTGGCTCGTCGGTCATCGTGCACGTCGTGCGTGGGGGACGGCAGGACTGGCCGCTCTGGTCACGTTCTGCCGGTGAGGGCGCTGCGGTGGGTGTGCTGCTGCTTCCTGATGCGGCGGTGCAGAGTGATCGTGATGCGCTCGCCGCCATCGATGCGTACAACACCAAGGAAGAAGGCGTGCTCGTTGTGGGTGGGGGACGGGATACGTTCTCGTTTTACTCGATGGACTGCTACCGGTACCGAGCCGACTCCTGCAACAAGTGGGATCGCGTGCAGTTCGTCGGCGCGAAATGGGAACCACCCAGTCAAGTCACGGTTCCCGTCAGCACGACGGCGACGACCATCACGGCGATCGCGGTCATCCGCTACGACACTGGCAAGCTTGCCGTGCTGGGGGAAGATGAGTGGATTCAGAACACGCGACGCATGAACCACGCGTCGTGCACTACCCGCTTGTGGGCAACGGGACGCGTTACGCCCGGTGGCATGACGCTCACCGCGAGCATGGAGATCGACTACGAACGACCACTGGGGACTGTTACGGCAGCGCGCCTATGCCCGCAACTCACGTTCAACTAGAAGCTGGGTTGCAGCCCGGTTCACGTCTTGCGTACGCTTGGCTTGGCAAAATCGTGAAGGTGTTTCCGCGCACGCCGCACTTGTGGTGGTCCGGGTATCGATCAAGCGACGATCTCGCGCTCTCGGAAAACGAGTCGCTCCAGTTTCTCCAGCGCGCGTCCGTGGTCCAGGAGAAGCTCGATGGCGCGAACGTGAGCATTCGCGTTGCGCAGGGCCGCGTGGTGCCGGAGAACCGCGGCAAACCCGTCAGCAACCATCCGCAATTCGACCCGTTTAAAGCATGGGTCGCCAACCACACCACATTCTCCGACCTGGGTACCCTCATCTTGTACGGGGAATGGTTGTACGCCCAGCACGGCACACCCTACGACTTGCTCCCGGACTACTTCATTGCGTACGACCTCTACGACACCAACACCGAAACCTTCCTGACGACGACCGCCGTAACAGCGCTGTGCGAAGCGCTCGGCATCTCCTGCTGCACGAACCTCACGGTGCCACGATCACCCGACGCGCTCCTCAAGCTCGCCGGCGAGCGATCGACCTACAGCACGACCGCACCACGAGAGGGACTGTACCTACGCATCGAAGAGAACGGGAAGTGCGTGAGTCGCGCAAAGCTCGTGCGGCCAGCATACCGGCCGCGCACCAACGAGCAATGGCAGCGCGAGGACGTCGTGCCCAACAAGAAGCGCTAGATCCTGAAAGCGGTTGAGCAGTACGGCGAAGGCATGTCGGCCATCCGCGATCCCCAGTCGCCGTACCCGCCCGCAAAGGCGAAAGGGACGTGAGCGCTGTGCCTACGGCGCGCGACTGCTGCCAGAGCATGCCCAATGAACACTGTTCTCAGTCTTTATGACGCCGTGAGATCGATCGGCGCCGCGAACCTACTGGCGTTCATGCTCTCGAGTTGCGCCGTGCTTGCTGGGGTGTGACCGATCAGCGCGTGAACGTGAGGTGTATTTTCCCACTTCAGGAGCACGTCGATATCATCGAACTGCTTGGCTGCGCGATGCGGCTGATCGATGCATGTGATTATGACGAACTTTTGCTGTGCAGCAGCCTGAAGCTCCGTGATCCAGCTCTCCGCGATGCGCCGAACGATGGGGTCAATGCCGTGGTCGACAACGACCACGATGCGATCGTCGTAAGATCGTACGGCAGCAAAAACGGCCTCAGCGACGGCCGCGGGCGTCAACGCAATCAGTCGTCGATTCGAGCTTCCATCCCACGACACAGATACCGACTTTCCTGATGCACCCAGAACGGTGCGGAGATGTTCCTCGTCGCCAGGACGAATGATGTGTGCTGATGCCTTCTGGCCGTAATGCTTGCTCCACACCCACGGCACCAGACCACACCAACGAAGCGCAGCTTCCACGTCAAGGATACGTACCGGGACAAGAATGTCAGTACCTGCAAGCGCCGTCGTGAGGTCGCTGTTCGCCACGTCGTAACGTGCGGTCGTAATCGCTAGAACCAAGTCCGGCGCAACGCCGGCCGACGTTGCGGCTTTCAGATCAGCGGCCCACTTCTTCGTGTCGACGTTAGGCAAGTAAGCGACGAGCCACTCGCCCTCTTCCGTCCCAAGCCGTGCGGTCATCCGATCAAACTCACTGCTGACCGGCGTCGCGTTGTACCGTTCCCTGATCATTTCGCGCATCATCGAGGTAAATGCTGCGGCGTGCTCCGGCTGTCCGAATTTCTGCGTGACGCCATACCGCTGTTCGGCGAGGTTCGTCCATACACGATTCTGCTCGGCGGTTGCCCGCTCGATCCGCCGCTGAATGCGCGCCACTCTTTTCCCGGCATCACGTTCCCGAATGAGCACTTCATCGTGTGTCACGCCGATCCAGATGAGCGGATTGCTTGCACCTAACACCACTGCACCACGGCACCGACGAACCGATGCTTCCTCGACATGAAGAATCTTCAGCAGCTTCGGCGTGCGGTTGCGGAACACCGGCTCTACTCGTCGCTGGTGCCACGCGCGGTAGCCATTGGAGTCTTCAAAGTATGCCATTAGGTCTTTGTAGATTTCGCGATCCGTGTCGAAGAGATTGCGCAGGCGCGTTTCGGTGATGGGCGTCTCGCCGAGCGTCGACGGCTTTGGGGGCGTAGGCCAGTCGCGTCGAAACCAGAGTGCGTTCGCGACCGGGTCAAACCCGTAGTCGATACCCGAGCCGATGCGTGAGGGCTTGCGTTGTTGCCGCGGCGTGAACGTATCGGCGCTAGGTGTGGCTGTCTGCCACTCATGATCTAGGAGTTTGTACAGCGCGTTCCCGATCGCGCCGAACCCCAAGTCCATGGCCTGATCGAGGTACAGCCAAACGTACGCTTGCACTTCTGCGGCAGCACCCACAGGTCGAAATCCTAACCTTTAAATACTATGACTACTTTCCAGTCGTAACACTATCGGTTCCTGCCTCATGGCAATCGCTACGCACCCTCCCACGCAGATCCTAAGCGCGAAAAGCAGCTGCCCGGATGACGATGCCACGCTCGTACTCTCCCGCGCAAACGTCGTCAGACGCGAGCCTGAATGGAATAACTGGCCGTCGGTAATCAGCATCAGCGTCGAGCCTAGCGACTACCGCATTCGTTTCAAACGTACGCTGCCACCTGGCCAACCACACTACCAGCTGTGGCGGTTCGACGAGCAACTTGAGGAAATCAGCGCAATCCTGTTGGAAGAGGGCCTCGGCTTGCCCTATCGATCGACGTACAAGTACAAACGACCAAGCGGAGCGAGATACCGCGCTGAAGGTCCGTTTCTCTACACGACAGGAAACCGAAAGCAGCCTAAGGGCATCTGGACGCCAGTTGCGGTCGGGCAAATCGCCGAGGCAGTCATTGCAAGAGCCGCCACGGGTGCGACTCTGGAAGGGGCGGTAGAACACTACATTGCCCGATCATCGGTGGAGTCAGTCACGTTCGAGTACACGCGCAGACGATGACCTCTATAGGCATCGGAACGTCCTCTTTTTGTCTCCCAACTCCTCTGCTTCTTCGCCAGTGATACACCCTCGCGACGCCTTCGCACCCATATCCCTCGGTAAGCTGTTGATTCTCTTGCGCTGACCAGATGGCATCGTTAGCGATGGCATCCAGACACCCACTTCCTGCGCATCGTCTGCAACTGCTCCCACCGACCCCGCGGATTCACGGGACCAGGAGCGAAACAGATGAACGAGCAGCGATCCACCCTTCACCTTCCGTCAGGCGATCTCGCCTATGTTGTTATTAGCGCGACCGATAGTCATGCAGCGACGTGCGCGGCAGCTGTCCCGGAACCGCGCTGCATCTCCTGCGGCGGCACCATCGACAATGACGCACTGCAGGACGGTCTAACCCGCGTCGTGAGCGGATCGAAACTCTGCGTGCGACTGGCTGTGACCTGCCCCGAGTGTCCGCCGCCTGTCTTGGCGTTCTGCGTCGGTGTGCCAGTGGAGAACGCGGCATGAGACAGACCGTTCGCATTACGTCGAGCGCTTCGCGTCGCGAAATCAACGCAGCGATTGCTTATCTGAACGCTGTCTTCATCGGCGTCTTGGCGTCGGGGCAGCACGTCGGCATGGTGTGTGTCCAGGGCGAGCTCCCGCTCGACGTGACGTTCTACCTGACCAACGAAGTCACTGCTCGCAGGCTTGCCGCGCTGGTGACTGACGACCTGCGTCACATGATTAGCGCCGAGGTCACGATGACAGTCGGAGGTGCGCCGTGACACGACACCCGGCGAATAACTGGACGCTGAGTGCTCGCCTGCTCGACGGCAACCTCGCAGTCGAGATTCGGGATTTTCTTAACGACCATAGCGTGAGATTTGCGGATCGCCGGGCGTGCGGCATGGTCGAACTGATCGTGCGCTGCACGCGAGACGACGCGTTGCGCCTCGCCGACGCGCTGCAGTTCGTCGGCACGAGAGCGCTTTTCGAGGACGACGGCTCGTGCCTCCTCATCGTCCGACCCAATGGAGACAACTGAAAATGAAACGACTCCTCCTCCTGACCCTTCTCTTGTTCGGTTGTGATCGCGTCCCGGACGGCATCAAGAGCCAGTTCGGTTCGGAGCACCTCACGCCGCAGACCGTTGATGTCATTTGTGACTTCGGTGGTGGTAGCTCGGGCTGTATGAATGACTCGCTCTCGGCGCTGTTGCGCGAGATCGCCCCCGTGCTGCCGGCCGGCAGCATTGTTCGGTTGCATGGGATGGCGGATGCGGTTGCTGATGGCAAGCAACTCAGCGAGTTTCGGATCACCGCGCCCAAGAAGCGGACGCTTAAGGCCGTTGCTGGCCATCGTCGTCGACAGACCGAGTCGCTCGTGCATCAGTTGCAGGCCGCCGCGCAGCCGCTCTTTGGTCGTGACGATCGTCGTCGCTCGCCGATCGCGGAGACGATCGCGCGCGCACTGCTCGCAGGCAGTCCCGATCGCGCGGAGCGTCACCTCTACTTGCTTACCGATGCAAGAGAGGTCAGCGACAACGCCTCGCTCGGCAAGCTCGATTTTGAGTGCGGTCCGATCCTCGAGGCGCGTGATTTCGCGCAACGGCTCTGCAAGCTGTTCCCGCCCGACGCGTTGCGCGGGGTGACCGTGCATTTCGTGCACGTGCAGCTCGAGCCGGTCGCGAACCATCGGTGCGCGGCGACTGTCGAGCGGTACACGCAACTCAAGAACACGTGGACCGGCGCGCTCCAAGCCAATGGCGCGACGGTCACCTGGAGCATGAACTAAAGGACACCTCAAGATGTTCAAACGTAATTGGTACTCAGCGAAAAAGAGTGATTGGATCGCGGAGCGCGCCGGCGCAAAACACGGCCGCGACGGCGTTGAGCCGATGCCGGATCTCGTCATCGCCGCGCGACTCGGGCAAGAGCTGACGTTCAACCCTGCAACCAACGCGCACCATGCTGCACTCGAAGCGCAAAGCAAGGAGCATCCGCAACTCGCGGAGTGGACGAGCGGCGTGCAGCAGGCCGAGAAAGCGCTCACGAAACTTCCCAAGCGCTGGCTGCTCTGGATCGCGTTTCCCGGACTGCTCGGTGTCGAGTACGCCGGCATCAACGAGCTGCTCGCAGGGCAAGGCATGGAGAACCCGCATAAGACGATCGTCGCGATCGCGGGCAGCGCGATCTTCTTCTACCTCACGTATCTCGCCAGCAAAGGACCACGGTCATGAAGCGACTCCTGTATCCCCTTCTCCTCGTCATAATCATGCTGTTCGTCGTCAGCATGGCGCTCCTCTGGCGCGAGAACACCCAATCAGAGGACACGAGCACTCTCGCCAATTGGGCGAGCGCGATCTTCCTCTCCATGGCCGTCGCAGGACCAGGACTCCTAGCCAAGGCCGTGTTCGCTCTCCTCGTTCCTGCCGAAGCCCACGCGAAGAACCGTCGCCGACTGTTGCGCGAGATCAAGCGCGCAGAGACCGCACGCCAGCTGGCAGCGCAGCAGATCGATCGTCTGCAGGACTGGCACTCTTGGTACGTCCAGGAAGCGCAACGGATGCGCGCGAAGTACACGCTCGCATACCGCGAAGCGAACGCCAAGAACACGACACCGCCGGCCGAGCGGAAGCGGGTGGAGAACCCCTATCACTCATGAACACTCTTCGGACGCTCGCGTACGCGGCGATCATCCTCGCCGGACTCCTCCTCCTGCACACTCTCGTGACGGCGCAAGGATTCACGGCTGTCCTGCGCATCATCGGGTACGGCGCCTACCTCCCGTTCGCGCTCACGACCGCCGCAGCGATCACGCGCCAGCGCGGGATCATCATCGCGATCACCCTCATCGTCGTGCTCTCCATCGTGCCGTGCACCCTCCACGTCTTCGCGACGGCCGTCGCGCCGATCGGCGCCGGCATCCTGACCGGGATCGCGCTGCAGCACGCGATTCGCGACACCGCCGAGGAGCCGCCCCAGTGAGTAACCCGTACCTCGCACCCGACGCACCAGCCGTCGTGCAACACCGCCAAGCAACGATGACCGAGGTCATCGACGCCGAAAACGGCCAACGCGTCACGATCGGTGCCAGCACGATCACGATCAGCGTCGATCCCCTCACCGGAGCACGCGACGTCGAAGAACGCACCCTGCGCGTGCGCACCGATGGGCGCATCCTCAACCCGGCAGAACCCGTGTACGCGTGCGGCTGCGGGTGCAACAGCAAGCCCCTGCTCACGAGCTACACCACGCGCTTTTGCACGTTCTGCCAAGTACCACTCGCACTCGGCCACGCACGCACGTGGAACGACGGCACCACGAAAACCGAGGCCTGCCCGACATGCTGGACCCCCGGCCACCGCACGCGAGCACTCAAGCGATTCCTCACATGGCTCCGACACATCTGATCGACGCCAAGGCACACACGGCGCTCGTGTCGTTCCTCGACGAGTATCACGTCCTGGAGCATCACCCGCGCTTTGCGCTCATGCTGCAGAGCATCAACCTCAACCACCCGAACGCGCTTGACGTCCACCTGTGGGCTGCGCTGCGCGAGGAAACCAGTCGGTTCCAAGCATTCCACCAGGAGTACCCGTTCCCGGTCGCGACCCCAGGAAGCCTGAGCGGACGAACCTACGACCTCGGGCTGCGGCAGAAAGCAGACGGCCAACCCGTCACGCTCAACGATGACGAACTGCAGCGCAGCGGCATCCTGCCCGGACCCACCGGCGAAGGAAAAACCACCCTGCTCCATCACGTCGTGCGCGGTGCCCGCGCCGGTGGCGCGCATGTCGTCATCATCGATCCCAAAGGGGACGCGCAACACCTTGCCGCAAGCGATGAGGACTTCCTCATCCTCACGCCTGACCTGGCGCTCAACCTCCTCGCGCGCGATCTCTCACTCTCCACGACCGAGTTCATCACGCTCCTCGTGGACGTCGGTGCGAGCACGCTGTACGCAGGCGAGGATTACAAGCAGGTGATGAGCAAGGTCTACCACCAAACGCTCACCAAGCGGGACGCAACGATGCGCGACGTCGTCAACGCGATCAGCGCCTTGCCGAGCAAGGGCGAAACGTACAAATTCCGCGACGCACAACGCGGCGCAGAAGAACGACACCAACGACTCATCGACCGCTACCCCGGACTCCACACGCCGGGCGCGCCGGGACTCAGCGCGCTCTTCGAGCGGTCGATCTACGTGCCACTCACGCACCTCACCGAGACCGAAGACTTCCTCATCACACTGGTCGTGCGGCGACTCTTCCACTACCACGAACACCACCGCGGCACCGGACTGCGCCACCTCATCACCGTGGACGAAGGAGTCTTGAGCTTCCGTCACCGCGCCGACACCATCACGGGCAGGGCAAGCCTCTCGAGTCTCCAAGGCATGGGACGAGAGATGGGAATCAGCTTCTACGTCAGCACGAACGCACTCCGCTTAACAGATGAAGGACTGCGGAGCAACGTGTACCTCACTGCGGCGTTCCGCCCCGCCAACGGCGACGACGCCACACACCTCAAGCGCGCACTCTCGCTCAACGATGCGCAGACGGAGTACCTGAGCACGATGCCGCGCGGTGAAATCATTCTCAAAATCGGCCGCATCCCCTACCCGATCATCGCCACCTTCGACGCACTCCCGATGACCCGCGACGACAACGCGTACGAGCACGCGCAACACCGCACCAACGACTACCTCGCAACACTGGCAGCAACGGAGGGAGTAACGGGGCAGCAGCCGGCCTTGCCAGCACCGCCGCGACCGACGCTCGCAGCAGGACGAGAACTCCCGCAGAGGATTGCGCTCAACGCGAACGAAGAAAAACTCCTCCGATTCATCGGCGAGCACAAGGTCGTCCTCACCACCGAGTGCGACCTCCACCCGCAACTCCTCACCCGCGCAAAGAAGAAACTCCTCACGCTCGGCCTCATCGCCGAAGAACGCATCACCGCACGAGCTGGACGCGGCGGCCAAGCGAACGCACTCGCACTCACGCCCTCAGCATGCGCATGGCTCGGCCTCGCACAAGGTGGTGCGGGGAACGGCGGACTGCAGCACCAGTACCTCGTCCGCAAGCTCCTCGACGCGATCCCCGGCGCGCAACGCGAAGTCTCGCTGGCGGGCAAGCGCGTGGACATCCTGTTCACCTACACCCACGATCACACCTGGATCGCCACCACCACACAGGCTGCGTTTAACACCGGTGACCACGTCGCCATCGAGGTCGAGGTGAGCGACCCGACGAGGACTGGCGCAAGCAACATCGCGAAGAACCTTGCTGCCGGTGTGACGCACACGATCCTCGCCGTTCTCCCTCAGCAACGAGAGCGCACCCGCGCAACACTCGCTGGTGCGCTCGTGGTGAACGTGTTTGACCTCCTCAAGGAGCGCGCATGATCCAAGAACATCTTCCTGCAACTGCAGTTGCGCGTTTGCTCGGCATTCAGACCGGGACGCTCGCAAAATGGCGTCGACGGGGGAGAGGGCCAACGGGTTGGTTCCATGTCAGCACGACGCTCGTCGTGTACCCGGCTCAAGACGTTGAACGGTATCTCGCCGAACGGAAACGCACTGGTTCTGACCACTAGCTTTTTCCGTTGAACGACGCATTGTTGTCTTGCCGCTTATGCACCGACCTACTGGCCTGAAGTCCTACGATAAACACACGAAGAAGGCCGTCTTCGAGTGCAGCGTGCCGGGCACGCGCGGCCACAAGCGCCTCCGCAAGGTCGTCATCGTGAAGAGCTGGGACGACCTCGAAGCGAAACTCGCCGCATTCAGAGATAGCGTCCAACACCCTGAGCGCGCAACGCCTCTTCCTGGCGACACGCCCACGCTGCGCGCCTACGTCGCAACGTCGTGGGAGAGCATCAGCAGCCGCCTCTCCGACGCCAAGCGCAAGAACCAGCACGCGCTGGTGCAGCATCACATCCTGCCGACGCTCGGGAACGTGCGTCTCGACCAGGTCACGATCGCGCACCTCGAAGATTTCGTCAGCACGATGCAGCGCAAGACGTACGGCGACAAGCGCCCGTACAGCAACGCAACGATCAACACGTGCCTCCACCTCGTGCGCAAGATCCTCAAGCACGCCTGGCGACGCCGCGTGCTCACCGACTACCCGCTGCGCGAGAAACTCCCGCTCCTCTCCGAACCGGTGGTACAGAACGAGCTCACCACGGACGAACGCGAGAACTTCCTCAGCGCGTTCGACAACGACGCTGGATTCCGCGCGCACTTCACAACGACCGCACTCGCCAAGCGAACGGAGCGCAAGCACCAGCCGCCGAACGCGCAGAGCGACTACGTCACGCACGCCTTCGAGCGCCTGCAGTGGAGCAAGCCGCTCTTCGTGCTTGCGCTCTACACAGGACTGCGACGCTCCGACCTGCGTCTCCTCAAGTGGACGAGCGTCGACCTCACGGGGGGCGTCATCCGGCTCGTCATGCGCAAGACGAAGCGACCCGTGCTCCTCCCCATCGTCTCGCGCGTGCGCGCAGCACTCGACACGTGCCGCAGACGCACGGTGATGAGCGAGTACGTCCTCCTCACGCCGGAAGGACGGCCGTACTCGGAATCAACGATCAAGCGCTACTTCAAAACCGCGAAAGCACTCGCCGGCATCACGCGACGCTTCCGCTTCCACGACCAGCGCCACACCTTCGCGAGCACCCTCGCCAGCAAGGGCATCAACAGCTTCACGCTGCGCGACCTCCTCGGCCACACGAGCACGCGCACCACAGAACGCTACGCGCGACCGAGCACCGAAGCGCTCGACGCCGTCATTCGCGCCCTCGCATAGCGCCGCCGATTTCAAGCCCAGGAAGCACCGATCGCCCGTGCTTGTTTGCTCGCTGCGTGACGACGAAACATGACAAGGCTGTGATCGAACGGTTTATTCAGGCGTACAACGCCGAGCAGCAAACCACCTACGCGATCAGCGCGTGGCCTGACGAGCAAGATCGCACCGGCAAGGCAATCGATGCCATCGCCGTCGACGGCGGCACCACGCTGGCGATCGAGCACACGCTGCTCCAGCCGTTCAGTGGCGAACGCAACGACACTACGATCTTCGTGCAGACCATCGGCAAGCTGGACAAAGCACCGCACCTCATGCTGCCCAACTTGAGCGTCACGCTCACCATCGACGTCGGCGCGATCACCAAGGGCGTCGACTGGTCAGCCATCGCTCCTGCCATCGAGCGGTGGTACCTCGATGTCCGTGATCAACTACCCAATGGCCGATCGCGACACGCCATCCCCAACCTGCCGTTTACCCTGGAGGTGAACGTCGACCGCATGCCGCTCAAGCACGACCGCGGCTTCTTCTTCGTCGGCCGCGTCATGCCAACCAAGCCACTCAAGGACACCGTGGAGCAGGCACTCAAAACGAAGGTCGACAAGCTCACGGCAGCCACCGCCGACGAGCGCATCCTCCTGCTCGAAAAAGACATTCCGATCTTCGGCGACGGAGAAGTGGGCGAGCTACTGGAGCAACTCCTGCCAGGCTTCCCCAAGCTCGCCGAGATCGATGAAGTCTGGATCGCGAACACAGTCTCCCTGGAGAGCGAGGACTACTTTGCCATCGACCTCGCGTGGCCAATCGATGAGGCCCTTGCACGCGATTACGCACGCAACGAGACGGCGTAACTTCGCAGGCTCCGACCCAACCCCGACCCGGTGAATGATACCGGCATCGGATACGCTTTCTGACATGAACGAAGAGTCGGTCATCGCCGAAATCGACGCCGGAGAGAGTTCCTCGCGAGAATTCAAGTCGACGCTCCGCTGGAACATTCGCGCGACGAGGAACGACGAAGAGATCACGCTCGCAGTCCTGCGCGCACTTGCCGGGTTCTTGAACGCGTCAGGTGGTGTGGTCTTGATCGGTGTGGCTGATGACGGCAGCATCGTTGGAACCGCTCTCGATAACTACCGGAACAATGACCAGTTCGTCGTCGCGCTATTCAACTTCGTGAAGGCCGCGTTCGGCGAAGACGTCGCGTCGCTAATCGACGCGCAGATGCTGACGATTAAGGGTGGGACTATCTGCCGCGTGCACTGTGCGGCGAGTCCCAAGCCGGTATTCCTGACATTCGCCGCAGAAAGGGATGCATTCCTCATCCGGACAGGTCCGGTGACGACGAAACTGCCCGCTAGCAAAATTCATTTGTATATCGACGAACACTGGCGCAAAGAGAACGCTGGCGGTCATCCGCGCGTCACATTGCAATACGTGTCACCGACCGACGAAGAATTCGGTGCCCTCCTCTTTCAGAATGTGGGTGAGGCAGCCGCGTTCAACGTAGGAGCGGACATCACCGTCGACGAAACCAAACTGTTGCTTCGATTCGGTCCGATTCCGCAGTTGGACACGCAGACGCCCGTCGAGGACGCTCCGGAG
>Ga0068868_100000051_pt1 | contig 66139 bp, 81 predicted proteins | sample KBSMisM42_FD_64660 | JGI IMG/M metagenome (GOLD analysis project Ga0068868, IMG submission 64660) | Miscanthus rhizosphere microbial communities from Kellogg Biological Station, Michigan, USA - KBS Miscanthus M4-2 | ecosystem: Host-associated > Plants > Roots > Rhizosphere > Soil ...
CCCGACAGATAGACCATATGCTTGCCGTTGCCGCCGCCGGTAAGCCCGATATCGGTCTCGCGTGCCTCGCCCGGGCCGTTGACCACGCAGCCCAGCACCGACAGCGACATCGGCGTGCGGATATGCGTCAGCCGCGCTTCCAGCGCCTCCACCGTCCGGATCACGTCGAAACCCTGCCGCGAGCAGGATGGGCAGGAGATGACCCGCACACCGCGCTGGCGCAGGCCGAGCGCTTTCAATATCTCGAAACCGACGCGGACTTCCTCCTCCGGTTCGGCCGAGAGCGAGACGCGGATCGTGTCGCCAATGCCGTACCAGAGCAGGCTGCCCATCCCGATCGAGGATTTGACTGTGCCGCCGATCAGGCCGCCCGCTTCGGTGATGCCAAGGTGGAGCGGGCAATCGACCGTCTCGGCGAGCTGCTGATAGGCCGCGACCGCGAGGAAGACGTCGGACGCCTTCACCGCAACCTTGTAATCGTGGAAATCCTGGTCCTGGAGCAATTTGATATGGTCGAGCGCGCTTTCAACCAGCGCCTCGGGACAGGGCTCGCCATATTTTTCGAGCAGATCCTTTTCGAGGCTGCCGGCATTGACGCCGATCCGCATCGAACAGCCATTCGCCTTGGCGGCGCGGACCACTTCGGCCACGCGGGCTTCCGACCCGATATTACCCGGATTGATGCGCAGACAGGCCGCGCCCGCGTCCGCCGCCTCAAGCGCGCGCTTATAGTGGAAGTGAATGTCCGCCACGATCGGCACCTGCGCCGCGCGCACGATCTGCTTGAGCGCAGCCGTCGAGGCCTCGTCCGGGCAGGAGACGCGGATGATGTCCGCACCCGCTTCCTCGCAGCGACGGATCTGATCGATCGTGGCACGGACGTCGTCGGTCGGCGTGTTGGTCATCGTCTGCACCGTGATCGGCGCGTCACCCCCGACGGGCACGTTACCGACCATGATCTGGCGCGATTGGCGGCGCGCGATATCGCGCCATGGGCGTACGGAGGACATGGAGCCTTTATAGGCGCTCAAGTCTGAAGGTTCAAAGACGCTGTTCCAGATCGGCGCGATAACGGCGACTACCCTTGGCGATAGTGCCGTCCGACAACAAAACCTCGAAATCGCCCGACTGGTTGGTCTCGATCCGGCGAATCGCGTCGCGGTTGACCAGCCGGCTGCGGTGGATGCGCACGAAACGCCCGCCAAGCTCGCTCTCGATCGTCGCGAGCGTGATGCGGTGGAGCAAGGTGCGGCCGGCAATCTCGATCTCGACATAATTGCCGGCTGCCGTGACCTGGACGATGTCGTCGATCGGAACCTGATGCGTGACCGCTCCGTCGCTGACCGCGAGATAGCGGCCTTTCTCCAACTCCGGCAGCGACACCTGCACCCCGACCCGGCACAACAGCCATTGGCACAAGGCCGCGAGCGCCACGAACTGGAGATAGGTCGGCACGTCCTTACGGAATTCGTAGAGATAGGGGTTCGCGATATCCCCCTGGAAATGATAGCGCACGCCCTCCGCCGCGTAGGCTAGGCTGCGGAACGCGATCATCAGCCCGATATGGCAGGCCGACGCGACCGGCAGCCCGGCCACGAACAGAATCGCCACCGTCGGCCACCTGAACCGCGGCGGCCGAATGCGCGCAACACCGCGCCAGATCGCCATGCATACGCACAGCCAGGCCAGGATGCTGGTGATCTGCCAGATCCAGATATGCGCCAGCGTCTCATGTACTCCGGCCGCCGCGAAATCGCTGATCATCGATTCGGCATTGCCGATCGTGATCAGCGCAAGGACCAGCAGGAATGTGGCCGCCATGCCGAACGCGAGCTTGCGGTGCACGCCGCTCGCCCCGGTATCCCCGCCGTTCGTCCCTGACGTGATTTCGCTCATCCCTACCCTGCCGCCGGACATCCCGCGCCGATAGCCGGCCGATCCGGCGCCGATCTAGCCCCGCTTCACCAGCAACCGCCAGTGGAGAAACGGCAAATGGAAACGAGCAAGCCGGCAGGCCGGCATTATGGGATGGATTGGCTGCGGATCGGCGCCTTCCAGCTCCTCATCCTCTATCATGTGGGCATGGCGTTCGTGCCGTGGGCCTTTTCGATCAAGATGACCGCGCCGATCGGGTGGACGGTGGTCCCGATGTTCCTGACCAACCCGTGGCGGCTGTCGCTCTTGTTCGCGGTGTCGGGTTTCGCCAGCGCAGCCTTGATCGAGCGTAGCATGAACGTCGGGAGGTTCCTCCGTTCGCGTATGGCGCGGCTCGGCATTCCCTTGCTGTTCGGCGTGGCTGTGATCGTCACGCCGCAGCCCTGGGTAGAGCTGGTCACGCAACACGGCTACCCGCATGGCTTCGGCTATTTCCTGCTGCACGATTATTACCGGCCGCAGCTTTTGGACGGCGTGTTCATGCCGACCTACATGCATTTGTGGTTTGTCGTGTACCTGCTGGTCTACACGTTGGTGTGGGGCGCTTTGCTGACCTTGCCCAAGGCGTGGATCGCCGGCGTAAAGCGCATCGCCGAGCGCGTGCTGGCTGGACCGGCCTTGCTGCCCTTCGGGATCGCGACCTTTTTCCTGATCCACAATTTCGTCTCGCCGGGCTGGGCCGACACGCATTTGCTGGTGAACGACTGGAGCGCGCATCTCGATTATTTCAGCGCATTTCTGTTCGGCGTGTTGCTGCGCAATTCGCATGCGGTTCGCGCCGCGGTTGCGCGCTGGTGGAAGGTGGCGGCGATCGCCGCCATCCTCGGCTGGGCCTATCTGGCCTGGGCGGAGCTCGCATATCCGGGCGACACGCGGATGAGCTATGCGCTCGGGTTGCTCTATCGGGTCGCGCGTTCGACCGAGGCGTGGAGCGCGATCGTTGCTTTGGTCGGCCTCGCCGAGACGCACTGGAACCGTGATAGCAAATGGCGGCCGATGCTCGCGGAGGCGGTCTTCCCCTTCTACATCATCCATCAGACGGTGATCATCGTCGTGGGCTATTGGCTGCTGGCCACGCCGACGACGGGGCTGGAGCGCTTTCTGATCCTGGTGGTGGCGACGGCGGCGGGATGCTGGGCTTTCTATCTGATCGGGCGTTCGATCGAGCCTTTGCGCCCGCTGATCGGATTGAAGCGCCGGACGGCGCCCAAGCCGGTTTCCGCGAACGCCGTGCTGGTCTAGAGCCGGTCGTATGACTGAACCCGCGCCGACCTGGACCATCGTCATTCATGGCGGCGCGGGCAGCATGACACCCGAAACGCTGGGAGAAACAGGCGAGCGCGAGGCGCGCGAGGCACTCGGCCGGGCGTTGGAAGCCGGCGCCGCGATATTGCGGGACGGCGGCGCGGCTCTCGACGCGGTGCAGGCGGCGGTGGTCGTGATGGAGGACGATCCGCACTTCAATGCGGGGCGCGGGTCGGTCTTCACCGCCGAGGGGCGGATCGAATGCGATGCCGCGATCATGAACGGGGCCAATCTGGAGGCAGGCGCGGTGGCGGGCGTGCGCTCGACGCGCAACCCGATCCGGCTAGCCCGCGAGGTAATGGACCGGAGCGCGCATGTCTTCCTGGCCGGCACGGGCGCGGACAGCTTCGGGCGCGCGCACGGCGTAGAGTCCGTAGAACCGGAATGGTTCGAGACGCCCGAGCGACGCCGCCAACTCGACGAGATATTGGCGCGGCCCGACATGCCCTTCGACAGCGCGATGAAATATGGCACGGTCGGCGCGGTCGCGGTTGATGGCGAGGGTCATGTCGCCGCCGCGACCTCGACCGGCGGGCTGACCGGCAAGAAATGGGGGCGCGTCGGCGACTCACCCCTGATCGGGGCCGGCACCTATGCCGACGACCGCGCTGCGGCGGTTTCCTGCACCGGATCGGGCGAATATTTCATCCGGCTGGGCGTCGCGCACGAGATTTGCGCGCGGGTGCGGCTGGCGGGCTGGGGCATCGAGGACAGTGCCGACACGCTGATCGACGAACTGGGCGACCTTGGCGGCAAGGGCGGCCTGATCCTGGTGTCGCCCGATGGATCGGGCGGCTGGGCGTTCAACACCAAAGCCATGTATCGCGCGATGCAGACGCATGATTCCGCGCCCGAAATTGCGATCTACGGCCACGAGTGACCTTGCGCGGTCATGTGGCTGGCCTAGAGCATTCGAAACCCCTCCCCGTTCGGGCTGAGCCTGTCGAAGCCCTGTCCTTTCTTTCTTCCGTCGGAGAGAAAGAGCAGCCCTTCGACAAGCGCAGGGCGAACGGTGTGTCATCCTGGTGTTCGGACGTCTGCATGATCCGTTTCCGTCTCTCGGCTCTCGTCGCCGCCCTTAGTCTGATCTACGCCTCCTCTCCCGCCGTCGCATGGTGGGAATATGGCCACCAGACCACCGCGGAAGTGGCGATGAAGCTGGTCAAGCCACGAACCAGACAGTCGATTCTCTGGCTTCTGAAACAGCAGAAGCAGCTGGAGACCCCGACCTGCCCCGCGCGCACAATCGAGGAGGCCTCGGTCTGGCCCGACTGCATCAAGACGCTCGGAGACCGCTTCTCTTATGCCTTTGCCTGGCATTTCCAGGACGTCGACATCTGCAAGCAGTTCGACCTCAAGGAACCGTGCGCCGGCGGCAATTGCGTCTCGGCGCAGATCGCACGCGCGCAACGCATGATCGCCGACCGCGAATTGCCGGCGCGGGACAGGCTGATGGCGCTGGCCTTCCTCGTCCATTTCGTCGGCGACCTGCACCAGCCCCTGCACGGCGCCGAGCATGACGGCGACCAAGGCGGTAACAAGGTCAAGGCCAGCTATGGCGTGATCTCCCGCACCAATCTCCATTCGATCTGGGACGGCCTACTTGCCGATCGTGCCATCTCGACACCGCCTGCTGGTGCGGACGGCATCCTGTCCGATATCTCAACCGGTCGGCGCGCTGAACTCTCCGCGGGAAGCATCCAGGATTGGAGCCGCGAAAGCTGGGAGATTGCGAAGACGACCGTGTATGGCAGCGTGATCGCCGATCCCTGTGCCAAGCCTGCCCCCGCGAAGGTCGAGATGGATCAGGCGAAGATCGTTGAACTGATCCCGGCATTGCGCCTGCAGGTCGGCAAAGGTGGCATCCGCCTCGCCCGTCTCCTCGACGAGGCTCTGGACGGCAATCATCCCGAGATCGCGCATCCTCCGAAACAGAAGCGCAGCTGATGCGCTACTTCCTCGACACCGAATATAACGGGTTCGGCGGCCGCCTCATCAGCCTCGCGCTCGTGCCCGAGGAGGGTGACCAGGAATATTATGTGGTCGTGCCGCTGGCCGAAGAGCCGCTGCCCTGGGTCGCGAAACACGTAATGCCCTATGTGCGCAGCGTGCCGCCATTACTCTATAATGAGCTCGACCCGGTCGCGGCGGCGCACGACATCGCCGCCTATCTCGGCACCGATCCGGATCCGGAGATCGTCTGCGATTGGCCGGAGGATATCGCGCTATTCTGCCGTCTTATCCAGACGAGCGACGCGCAGATTGTCGACCTTGCCAATTTGCGCTTCCACTTCCTGCGCACGCCCGGTTTCTCGACCGCACGCAACAGCCAGGTCCCGCACAACGCGCTCCACGATGCGCGGGCGTTGCGCGACCATGTGCTGATGACGGAACGTTAAGATCCTCCCCACGATTTCGTGGGGAGGGGGATCGCCGCGAAGCGGTGGCGGAGGGGAAAATCCGGTACTATGCCCCTCCACCAGCCTCCGGCTGGTCCCCCTCCCCAGCAAAAGCTGGAGAGAATTTATCGCAGCCTATTGCGGCACCACCGATACGGCGCGGCGGTTCTGTGCCCAGGATTCCTCGTCCGATCCGGTCGCGACCGGGCGTTCCTTGCCATAGCTGATCACGCTGATACGCGCGGCGTTGACGCCGGCATTGACGAGGAAATTCTTGGCCGAATTCGCGCGACGATCGCCCAAAGCAAGGTTGTACTCGCGGGTGCCGCGCTCGTCGCAATGGCCTTCGACCGTGACCCGCACATTGGGATATTTGGCGAGCCAGGCCGCCTGCTTTGCCAGGATAGCATTCGCCTCCTGATCGATATCCGAGCTGTCGGTCGCGAAATGCACGGTGTCGCTGCCCGCCTGCGCCACGAAATCGGCGCGCGAACCCGGGGTCGGCCCATTATTTTCGGTGATCGGCGGTGGCGTGGTCGTGGTAGTCGTCGTGGTCTGCGAGGGCGGCGCCGGAGGAAGCTGTTTGGGCGGCTTCTTGGCGCAGCCGGCAAGTCCGATCAGGGCTGCGGTCGCCAACAGCGTGGCCGTCTTGTTCATGGTGCATTCCTTCTGTTGATGTGGATCAAGCGTATCGGTTCAGGGAAGTAACGGTCCCCAGGCCGGATCCGATCCATCCAGCGGGGTGGGAATGGGGCGCTCATTAACGCCGGTAAGGTCGACCGACCAGAGATCGGCCTTGCCGGATCCCTTGGCGGTACGGAAGAACATCAGCACGCGGCCGTTGGGCGCCCATGTAGGGCCTTCGTCTTGCCAGCCGTTGGTCAGATCCTTGGCGCCAGAGCCGTCCGTGCCCATCACGCCGACCGAGAAACCGCCGCCAAGATGGGTATAGGCGATCAGATCGCCGCGCGGGCTCCACACGGGCGTCGCATAGCGTCCGCCGCCAAAGCTGATCCTGCGCTGGCCCGAACCGTCGGCATTCATCACGTAGAGCTGCTGCGTGCCCGACCGATCGCTTTCGAACACGATCTTGCTGCCGTCGGGCGAATAGGAACCGCCGGTGTCGATCCCAGGCGAAGTGGTGAGCCGAACCGGCGTGCCGCCGCTCGCCGATACGCGATAGACGTCGCAATTGCCGTTCACGATCATCGAGAAGAGGATAGAACGGCCATCGGGCGAGAAACGCGGCGCGAACGTCGTGTAAGGCTGATCGACCACCAGCCGCTTCCGCCCCGACCCCACGTCATAGACGTAGACGCGCGGCTGATCGTTCTCGAACGACATGAACACCACGGTCTGGCGATTGGGTGCGAAACGCGGCGTCAGCACCAGGCTCTGGCCGTTGGTAATGAAGCGGTGGCTGGCTCCGTCCTGATCCATGATCGCGAGCCGCTTGGTGCGGTTTTTCTTCGGTCCCGTTTCCGAGACGTAGACTACCTGACTGTCGAAATAGGGGCCCTCGCCCGTCAGCCGCGAATAGATCGTGTCGGCGCATTTATGCGCGCCACGCCGCCATTCGGCCGGCTTCACCACAAAGCCCTGGCGCGCCATCTCGCTCTTGGCAAATACGTCATAGAGGTAGCAGCCGACGGTAAGCGTGCCGTCGCCATTGGCCTGAACGAAACCCTGCACCAAGGCCTGCGCGCCCGTGGGCAGCCAAGCGCCATAATCGGGAGCGGACACCTGCGGGAAACTGACGGGTTTGAGCTGGTCCTTCGAAAGCGGCGCGAACAGGCCGCTATTCTTGAGATCGTTGGTGATGATCTCGGACACCTGATTGCCGAGCGTGTCGGTCGAGCCGGCGGGCGTCTGCAGCGCGTTGGGTGTCGGCATAACCGGGATCGCGATAGGCATCTTGTTCGAGATACCCCCCGTAATGTCGACGGTCAGCCGCTGTCCCGGCGCAGGCCCCGCACCGACCGCAGGCCCGGGACCCTGGGGCGAGGCCGTCTGCGCGGTGGCCGCACCGGGCAACAGAGCCAATGTGATCGAAGCCAGCAGGCGCCAAGTCTTCATCGATCCTATCATCCTCATTGCATCTGGCCGGGCGTGAAACGGAAATTCAGGTCGTCCCAGCCGCCCTCATAGAGTTCGGCGGGAAGGTGGACCGGCGCGCAACGTAGCACCGCACGCCGTGCCACCTCTTCTATCTGTTGGGCATAGGCACGGTTGGCCGGACCGATCCCGGTCTGCTCGACCAACTGAGGGTTTCCCGCGACCGATCCATCCTTATTGTAACGCAGGCGTAGCGTCGTGACGATCTGCATCGCCGGTGTGCCGCTCAATCCACCCAGTTCGTAGCAAGGCTGAACCTGACGCTTGAGCGCGGCGGCAAGGCCGTTCATCGCCGCGCCGGTGATAGCGGCGCGCGCGGTCTCCCCCTTCCCCGCCGACGCGCCGATCACGCCCTTCAGCAAGCTGCCGACCCTTTCGGATGCGGCGCGATCGGCCTTGGAGCGCGCATCGCTGCCCGCTTGCTCGTTCTTCGCGGTCGAGCGCACGTCCTTGAGGATGTCGGTCAGCGCCTTTTGAGTTGGCTGAGGTTTGGGTTTGAGCGCGGGAGTGGGCGACGGCGGAGTCGGCTGTGGCTTCTCCTGCACCGGCTTGGGCTGCGATGGCGTCGCGCTGGGCGCGGGTGGTGGCGCCTCCTTCGGCGGCGCCTGATCGGGAGCCTGCATCTCCTGCGGCACCTCGGTCGCCGGATTGGGTGCTGCCGATCGCAAACCGACCGCGTCGACCAGCTGAACGTCCATCGCTTCCTGCGGCGGCTGTACCGGTGGCACGCGCTTGGCGATGCCGATCGTCAACGCCGCGAACAGCAGCAGATGGGCGACGACCGCAAAGCCGAAACCCTTCTGATCGGAGCGAGCGATCACTTCTTGTCCTGCGCCTCGTTCGTGACGAGCGCGACCTTATTGAGCCCGGCTCGGTTGAGTTCGCCCATCACCTGCATCACGCGGCCAAAATCGAGGCTGCGATCGGCGCGCAGGTAGATTTGCGGTGCGTCTGCGCCATGCGGCAGGCTCGCCAATTTGTCGGGGAGGCCCGGCAACGGAATTTCGACCTCATCGACATAGACCTTGCCACTGGTATCCAGGCTGATCTGCACGGGTTTCTGCTGCTGTTCGAGCGGTTTGGCGCGGCTGTCGGGCAGGTTCACGGGCACGCCCGCGACCAGCAAGGGCGCGGTCACCATGAAGATGATCAGCAGCACCAGCATCACGTCCACCAGGGGCGTGACGTTGATCTCCGCCATCGGCGCGCGCCGGCGGCCATGGCCACGGCGGGGCGCTGAACCCATCGCCATCGCTTAGGCCTCCCCGTCCAGCTCGCGGCTGAGGGTTGTGTGGAAGCCATCCGCGAAGCGGTTGAGGCGCGCTTCGACCACGTCGAGCTTAAAGACCATGCGGTTATAGGCGATGGTCGCGGGAATGGCCGCGAACAGGCCGAGCGCGGTCGCAAACAAGGCCTCGGCGATACCCGGCGCCACCGCACCGAAGCTGGTATTCTGTGATGCCGCAATGTCCGCAAACGAGCGCATGATGCCCCATACCGTGCCGAACAGGCCCACGAAGGGGCATACGCTACCGATTGTGGCGAGGATGTTGAGGCCGCTCGAAAGCTGCTCGACTTCGCCCGCCGACGCGGTCGCCATCACCGACCCGAGCCGCTCGCGCGTCGCCGTCTTGTCGAGATGCGCCTTGGCGGTCGATTTGCGCCATTCGGTCATCCCCGCCGAAAATACGCGCGCGGCCGGCACGTCGGACCGGCTGTTCGCCTCATGAAAGCGGTCGATATCGCTCGCCTTGGCGAAGTCCCTCTCGAACTCGGCGTTCTGTCTGTCGGCCCGCCGCAGCACGCCGCCGCGACCAAAAATTATCGTCCAGGTCCACAGACTTGCCAGCAGCAGCCCGAGCATCACGACCTTCACGACGATATCCGCGTGAAGGAACAATGCGATCGGCGAGAGCGCGGCCTGCGTGTTTGCGGTGACGGTGATCCCGTTCATTGTGCTTGTTCTGCTCCGTTATAACCCTGGAATGCCTCAACCCAGGACGCGGGTTGACGCTTGGGCCGTCCGTCCTTGCCGACGAAAGCGACCGTGATCCTGCCTTCGACCACTAGCTCATCATCCCGCATGACTCTCTGCTGAATGACGCATGCGGCCTGGCGAACTTGTTCGACCGTACTGACGATCGTCAGTATCTCGCCCAGCCGCGCCGGCCGCAGATATTTGAGCTCGGCCGCCGCCACGACATAGGCGCCCTCGCCGCCATATTGGGCAGCGGCGATGTCGATCCCGCACAGGATAAGCATGTCGGTCCGCGCGCGTTCGAAAAAGCGCAGGAAATTCGCATGATAGACGACGCCGCCGGCGTCCGTATCCTCATAATAGACACGGACGGTGAAGCGATGCTCGCGATCCGCGAAGCGGCCGGAATAAGGCTGGTCGGGGGGCGCGCCAGTCATACGGAAGCCTTAGCAAGCTGACGGCGCAAGGAAACCCCTTGCATTCGTGTAACCCACGGGTTACTTGTAACCTGAAAGTTACACGGGAGGGTGAGATGATTGATCAAGTTCAGGTCGAGCGCGTCGCAAGGCGGCGCGCCTGGGGCGCCCGGTTGATGGCGGGCGTGCTGCTGACTACCGCCATGCACGATATCGGCGCCATCCACGGTTATGCGAATGGCGGCTTCACCTTTGCGTCCGAGGTCATGTGGATAGCCATGATCCTCGCGTTCCTCCTGTTCGCCGGCGGAGGCCTGGTCCGCGCGTCAGCGATGCGGGCTGCGCTTTATGACGAGAGCACGATCGAGCATGGCCGCCGCTCCCTGGCGTTCGGTTTCTGGGGAGCGTTGCTGGCATGCGGCGTTACCTGGGTGCTGAGCTACAAGCTGTCGATCGGCGGGCCCGAAGTTGCGCGCGCGGTGATCACCTATTCGGTCGCAATGGCGCTGGTGCGCTTCGCCACACTTGAGATGAAGGCGCTCGAGGAATGAGCGAAGCGCTGATCGTCCGCTTGCGCGACGCCCGTGCCGAACGCGGCTGGACGCAGGCGGAGTTGGCCGATCGGATCGGGGTCAGCCGCAAGACGATCAACACGATCGAGAATGGCGTGTTCGTGCCGTCGACCGTGCTGGCGCTCAAGCTCGCCCGCGCGTTCGAGACAAATGTCGAGACGCTGTTCGGATTGGCGGACTGACCATTCCCCCTCCCTTCGGAAGGGAGGGGGGTTTTGTTTCAGCCTACACTCAACGCGAGCTTGCCGTCGGCATCATCGACAATGACGGTCGATCCATCCGGCACCTCGCCGCGCAGGATCGCCTCGGCGAGCGGGTCCTGCAGATATTTCTGCACGGCGCGCTTCAACGGCCGCGCGCCATAGACGGGATCGTAGCCGACACGGCCGAGCCACTCGCGCGCGGCAGGGGTCAGGTCCAGCATCACTTTGCGGTCGGCCAGCAATTTCTGGACGCGGCCAACCTGGATATCGACGATCGGGCCCATGTGGCTCTGTCCCAGCCGGTGGAAGAGGATGATCTCGTCCAGGCGGTTGAGGAATTCGGGCCGGAAATGCGCGCGCACCACCTCCATCACCTGCGGTTCGACGCTTTCGGTGGACGCGTCGTCGGGCAGGTTGGCGAGATATTGCGAGCCCAGATTGGAGGTCAGGATGATGAGCGTGTTGGTGAAATCCACCGTCCGCCCCTGCCCATCCGTCAGCCGCCCGTCGTCGAGCACCTGCAGCAGGATGTTGAACACATCCGCATGCGCCTTCTCGACCTCGTCGAACAGCACGACCTGATAAGGCCGGCGCCGGACCGCTTCGGTCAGCACGCCGCCTTCCTCATAACCGACATAGCCCGGAGGCGCGCCGATCAGTCGGGCAACCGCATGCTTTTCCATGAATTCGGACATGTCGATGCGGACCATCGCGCTGTCGTCGTCGAACAGGAAGCCCGCCAGCGCCTTGGTCAGCTCGGTCTTGCCGACACCCGTCGGGCCGAGGAACAGGAATGAGCCCAAAGGACGATTGGGGTCCTGCAAGCCGGCCCGCGCCCGGCGCACCGCGCGGCTGACGGCGGCAACCGCATCGGCCTGGCCGATAACCCTGGAGCCGATAACCTCTTCCATGCGCATCAGCTTCTCGCGCTCGCCCTGGAGCATACGTTCGACCGGAATGCCGGTCCAGCGCGCGACCACGCCGGCGATATCCTCGGCGGTAACCTCCTCGCGCACCATCGCGCCCTTGGCCGCGCCTTGGGCATCCGCCAGTTGCTTTTCGAGACCGGGAATGGTGCCGTAGGAAAGCTCACCCGCCTTGGCGAGATCGCCCGAACGTTGCGCCTGATCGAGCGCGGTCCGCGCCGCGTCGAGCTGGGCTTTGATGGTCGTCTCGGCGTTGATCTTTTCCTTCTCGGCCTGCCAGCGGGTGGTCAGCGCCGCCGATTGCTCTTCGAGATCGGCAAGGTCGCGTTCGAGAGTCTGGAGACGATCCTTGGACGCCGTGTCGGTTTCCTTGGACAAGGCCTCGCGCTCGATCTTGAGGCGGATGATGCGGCGATCAAGGCTTTCGATCTCCTCTGGCTTGCTCTCCACCTCCATGCGCAGCCGCGACGCGGCCTCGTCCATCAGATCGATGGCCTTGTCGGGCAGGAAGCGGTCGGTGATGTAACGGTTGGAGAGCGTCGCCGCCGCGACGAGCGCACCATCGGCAATGCGCACGCCGTGGTGGAGCTCATATTTCTCCTTCAACCCGCGCAGGATCGAGATCGTATCCTCGACCGTGGGTTCGCCGACGAAGACCGGCTGGAAACGCCGCTGCAGCGCGGGATCCTTCTCCACATACTTCCGATATTCGTCGAGCGTGGTCGCGCCGATGCAATGCAATTCGCCGCGCGCCAAAGCGGGCTTGAGCAGGTTGCCGGCGTCCATCGCGCCTTCACTCTTCCCCGCGCCAACGAGCGTGTGCATTTCGTCGATGAACAGGATGATGTCGCCCTCGGCGCCCTTCACCTCGTCGAGCACGCCCTTCAGCCGCTCCTCGAACTCGCCGCGATATTTAGCGCCAGCGATCAGGCTGCCCATGTCGAGCGCCATCAATTTGCGGTCCTTGAGGCCGTCGGGCACGTCGCCATTGGCGATGCGCAAGGCTAGACCCTCCGCGATGGCGGTCTTGCCGGTGCCGGGCTCGCCGATCAGCACCGGGTTGTTCTTGGTGCGCCGTGCCAGGATCTGGATCGTCCGGCGGATTTCCTCGTCGCGGCCGATTACGGGATCGAGCTTGCCTTCACGCGCGGCGGCCGTGAGATCGCGCGCGAACTTCTTGAGCGCGTCGTAACGGTCCTCGGCGGAGGCCGTGTCGGCACTACGCCCGCCACGCAACTCGTTGATCGCCGCGTTCAGCGCCTCCGCCTTCGCATTCGCCGCCTGCAGCGCCTTGCCCGCGGCGGTGTTGAGCGCGAGCGCCAGCGCGACCAGAAGCCGCTCGACCGTGACGTAGCTATCGCCCGCTTTCTGCGCGATCTGCTCGGCCTGATCGAGCACGCGTACAAGGTCGTTGTTCAGGCCCGGCGTCTGCTGCGCACCGCCGCCCGACACGGCGGGGATTTTGGATAGCGCCAGATCGACTTCGCTTTGCGCCTTCTTCGCGTCGCCCCCGGCTTTGGCGATCAAGCCCGATGCCATGCCCTGCTCGTCTTCGAGCAGGGCCTTCAAAAGATGCTCGGGGGCGATCTGCTGATGGCTGTTGCGAACGGCAACCGTCTGCGCCGCCTGGAGGAAACCTTTGGCGCGATCGGTGAACTTTTCGAAATTCATGGCACTCCCTTTTCCCGCCGCGATATGGTGTGTCTTTTTGGCAACACAACCCACCGCTTGATCTTTGTTTCCCGACCCGCGAAGGCCGCCGCGGAACAGGAGATTGGTATGGCCGACGTTGACGGCAAGTGGAACTGCACCGTGGACAGCCCAATGGGCGAACAGGAATTCGTCCTGACGGTGATCAGCGATGGCGATCGCTTCAGCGGATCGGCCGAGGGCAGCATCGGCAGCAGGGACATTCCCGAAGGCCTGGTGGACGGCAACGCGCTCGCCTGGACGATGCAGATTTCCAAGCCGATGCCGATCACGCTCGCCTGCAAGGCCGTGGTCGATGGCGATACGCTGGAAGGCAAGGTCAAGGCCGGCATTTTTGGCACTTTTGTGATCAAGGGTCTGCGCGCCTAGACAGGCTCGTTACGCGGGCGGATAGTGTCGCCATCCATGATGGGGGTGTGCATGATCCGGGCGGCAATGTGTCTTGCGGCGGAGACCATATTGGCCGGCGGAGCATTGGCCGCCCCGCCCGCCTACAATGAAATGCCCGCAAAGCTCGTCACGCCGATGGAGAGCTGGGACTATGACCGCCGCCTGGTCGACATCCCGATGCGCGACGGCGCCAGGCTCCATGCCGTCATTCTGATTCCGAAGGGAGCCAGGGATGCGCCGATTCTGCTGACGCGCACGCCCTACGATGCCGAAGCGCTGACCGGGAACGTGCAGAGCGGACACATGATCGCGGCGCTGGATGGGTATGACAATGCCGCCGATATCATCGTCGCGGGCGGCTATATTCGGGTGATCGAGGATGTCCGCGGCAAATATCATTCCGAAGGCACCTATGTGATGAACCGGCCGCTGGCGGGCGGCGGCCTCAACCCCACGAACGTGGACGACGCGACCGACACCTACGACACGATCGACTGGCTGGTGAAGAACCTGCCCCAGTCGAACGGGAAAGTCGGCACGCTCGGCATTTCCTATGACGGGTTCGAGCCGCTGATGGCTTTGGTCAATCCGCATCCGGCGCTCAAGGTGTCGGTGCCGATGAACCCGATGGTGGATGGCTGGCGCGGCGACGACTGGTTCCACAATGGCGCATTCCGCCAGATGAACATCGATTATATCTGGGAACAGGTCGGCACGCGCGATCAGCCGGCAATCGCCAAATTCTGGTGGAACAGCGCCGACATCTATGACGATTTCCTGCGCGCAGGGTCGGCAGGCGAGTTGGGACGCATCCATGGAATGGACCAAATCGGTTTCTGGAAAAAGCTGACCGAGCACCCGGCCTACGACCAATTCTGGCAGAGCCAGGCGATGGACCGCATCATCGCCGCCCAGCCGCTCAAGGTGCCGGTGATGCTGGTCGCCAGCCTGTGGGATCAGGAGGATATTTACGGCGCTCCCGCGGTCTACAAGCTGCTCAAGCCCAAGGATGCCAATGGCGACATGGTCTACATGACCTACGGCCCCTGGTATCATGGCCAGGAGATCGACGATGGCAACCGCACCGGCCAGATCTGGTGGGATCAGGATGCCGCCAAATATTGGCGCTGGCATGTGCTCGCCCCCTTACTCGCTCATTATCTCAAGGGCACGCCGATGGACGTGGCGCCGGTCACCGCCTTCCAGTCGGGTACCAACCTGTGGCAGCGGCTCAACGGCTGGCCGACTGCGCCTGCCAACGAAAAGCTTTATCTCAAGCCGGGCATGGGGCTGGGTTTCGATCCGGCGTCAGGCGCGCCTGCGACCGCGGATTACATCTCCGACCCCGCGCATCCGGTCACGTTCGTGCCGCGGCCGGTCAGACCGGTCGGTTATGACGACGATCACTGGAGGGCCTGGCTCACCACCGACCAGCGCAACCCCTCAGCTCGCCCGGATGTGTTGACCTTCACGTCAGACATATTGACCGCGCCGGTGACGGTGAGCGGCCAGCCCGTCGTACATTTGAACGCTTCGACCAGCGGCACCGACAGCGACTGGGTGATCAAGCTGATCGACGTCTATCCCGATCAGGTGCCGACCAATCGCGCGATGGGCGGCTATGAGTTCGCCGTGGCGATGGACATCTTCCGCGGCCGCTATCGGGAGTCGCTGAGCGATCCTAGGCCGCTCGCGCCCAACCTGCCGCTCGATTACAGCTTTGGCCTGCCACAGGTGAACCATGTCTTCCTGCCCGGCCACCGCATCATGGTGCAGATCCAGTCGAGCTGGTTCCCGCTCTACGACCGCAACCCGCAGACTTTCGTGCCCAACATCTTCTTCGCCAAACCCGCAGATTATGTGGTCGCGACGCAGAAAGTGACGGTGGCGGGCCCCAACGAAAGCTACATCGCGCTGCCGGTCGTCCAGTAGCCCCAACTATTAGCCGTCACTCCAGCGAAACTGGGGTCCATCTCCCGACTGTGGTGTTGGCGGAACGGTGCGAGATGGATGCCAGCGTCCGCTGGCATGACGGAGGTTCAACCCACCCGCGTTACATGCCCCATCTTGCGGCCCGGCTTGACCGCCGTCTTGCCGTAAAGATGCAAATGCGCCCGGGGGTCACCCAATATGTGCGGCCAGCTCTCGATTTCACTGCCGATCAGATTGCGCATCTCGGCGCGCTTGCCAACGAGCGCGGTCGAGCCAAGCGGCAGGCCGCAGATGGCGCGGATGTGATTTTCGAATTGCGAGGTCACCGCGCCTTCGATCGTCCAGTGACCCGAATTGTGAACGCGTGGCGCCATCTCGTTGAAAATAGGGCCGTCGGCACTCGCAAAAAATTCGCAGGCCAGCACGCCGACATAATCAAGCGCGCCCGCGATCCGCTCGGCCAGCGCAGCGGCTTCGGCTGCCTGGGCGGCGACAATTCCGGTCGGCGGCACGGTTGAAACGTCGAGGATACCGTCCTTGTGGACATTGGTGATCGCATCCCAATGCACCACCGTTCCGTCCATTCCGCGCGCGAGCAGGATCGAGAATTCGGCCTTGAAGTCGATCATCTTCTCCAGGACTGCCGGCTGCTTGCCGATCAGGCTCCACGCAGCCACGGCCCGCGCGGCTTCGCTGATCCGCGCCTGGCCCTTGCCGTCATAGCCGAAGCGGCGCGTCTTCAGGATGGCGGGGGCACCCACCATCTTGCAGGCGTCCTTGAGATCCTTGAGGCTGTCGATCGGCCAGAAAGGCGCGGGTCGTCCGCCGACCGCCTCGACGAAGCTCTTTTCGGCGACGCGGTCCTGCGCGACTTCGAGCGCCTTGATCGAAGGATGCACGCCGCGCAGGCCGCGCAGCGCCGCCACGTCGACATTTTCGAATTCGTAGGTGACGACGTCGACCTGCGCGGCAAAGGCGGCAACCGCGGCCTTGTCGTCATAGGAACCATGCGTCCAGCGCGCCGAGACCTCGCTCGCGGGGCCGCTGGTTCCGGGCGCATAGATATGCGTCCGGTAACCGATATTGGCGGCGGCGATCGCCAGCATGCGGCCAAGCTGGCCGCCGCCAAGGATACCGATCGTCGAACCGGGCATGATGCTCATTCGGGCGCTTCATCCACCGCATCGGTCTGGCGCTGACGCCAATCGGCTACGCGCTCCGCCAGGGCCGGATCGGACAACGCCAATATCTGCGCGGCCAACAGGCCGGCGTTGATCGCTCCTGCCTTGCCGATCGCAAGCGTACCGACCGGCACGCCGCCCGGCATCTGCACGATCGAAAGCAGGCTATCGAGCCCGGACAGTGCGGCCGACTGGACCGGAACCCCAAGCACGGGAAGAGTGGTCATCGACGCCGCCATGCCTGGCAGGTGCGCTGCACCACCCGCGCCCGCGATCAGCACCTTGAGGCCCCTGCCCGCCGCGCCTTGCGCATAATTGTACAGGCGCTGGGGCGTGCGGTGCGCGGAGACGACCTTGCTCTCATGCGCGACACCGAGTGCGTCGAGCGTCTGCGCCGCATGCTGCATCGTCGCCCAGTCCGAACGACTGCCCATGATGATACCGACGAGGGGCTGAGTCATCCTAGCGCTCGCTCAGATAATAGCGGTCGGTCGCCACAAGATCGTCGTCGAGATGATAGACGATCGGCTGCCCGGTCGGGATTTCGAGGCTCGCAATCTCCTCGTCGGAGATGTGTGAGAGATGCTTGACGAGCGCCCGAAGCGAATTGCCGTGCGCGGAAATGACGACGCGCTTGCCCGTCTTCAGCTCGGGCGCGATCCTCCGCTCCCAATAAGGCAGAACACGCGCGATCGTGTCCTTGAGGCTCTCCGTATTGGGGACGGCGATACCGGCATAGCGACGGTCGCTGGCCAGATCGAATTCGTCGCCCGCTTCCTGCGGCGGCGGCGGAATGTCGAACGAGCGGCGCCAGATCTTGACCTGATCCTCGCCATGTTTCGCCGCGGTCTCCGCCTTGTTGAGACCTGTCAGCGCGCCATAATGGCGCTCGTTCAGGCGCCAGTCCTTCTCGACCGGCAGCCACAGCCGGCCCATCGCTTCGAGCGCGAGATTGAGCGTCTTGATCGCGCGCGTCTGCAAACTGGTGAAACAGAGGTCGAAATCGAGCCCCTTGGCCGCCATCAATTCGCCCGCGCTGCGCGCTTCCTCGATCCCCAGGTCGGTCAGATTCACGTCCCACCAGCCGGTGAAGCGGTTCTCGAGATTCCACGCGGACTGGCCATGGCGGATGAGGACGAGCGTCGGCATGGGCGGAGGCGGCTTCCTTAGGCTATGATGCGGAGCCCCTTAGCGAGCGGATCGCCAAGCGTCACCCCATGGCAGGAACATTTCCATGTGTCGGGGCGCTGACCCGGCCCGGTCATGGCGCGACTTGCCGGCCTGACGCGCGCTGCAGCGGCCGCAGAACGCGCGATCCTGGCGCAAATCGCGCTTCCATGACCATTCGTTGCGCAGCCGGTTGCAAGGCGCGAGGCGCTGACGCAGGCTCTCCTTCATCTGGAAGGGGACCATCATGACGATTCCGCGCACCTTGTTCGGCGGCGTAGCCGCGCTTGCTTTGAGCTTCGGCATTCAGGCCAAAGTGATGGACCAGAAAACGGTCGAGGCCGCGTTCGACGCAGGTGTGAGCTCAGCCGACCAGATCGAATGGCTGAAGGCGATGTCGTCCGCGCCCAATCATGTCGGCTCGCCGCATGACAAGGCCAATGCCGACTACATGCTCGGTCTGTTCAAATCCTGGGGCTGGGATGCGCATATCGAAACCTTCCAGGTCCTCTACCCCACCCCGATCTCGACAATTGTCGAATTGATCGCGCCCGAACATGTCGCGCTCGGCGGACAGGAGCCTGCCGTGCCTGGTGATGATACGTCGGCCAACACCGCCGGCGCATTGCCGCCTTATGTCGCCTATCAGGGCGACGGCGACGTCACCGCCGACCTGGTCTACGTCAATTTCGGCATGCCCGAGGATTACAAGGCGCTCGAACGCCGCGGGATCGACGTGAAGGGCAGGATCGTGATCGCACGCTACGGCGTGGGCTGGCGCGGCCTGAAGCCGCTGCTCGCGCAATGGCATGGAGCGGCGGGCTGCATCATCTATTCGGACCCGGCTCAGGATGGTTATGCCCGGGACGACGTCTATCCGAAGGGTGGGATGCGGCCACCTTTCGGCGTGCAGCGCGGATCGGTGATGGACATGCCGGTCTATCCCGGTGATCCGCTCACCCCCGGGATCGGCGCGACTGCCGACGCGAAACGGCTGACGCGTGAGGATGCGAAGACCGTCCTGAAGATCCCCGTACTGCCCATGTCCTACGCCGATGCGTCGAAATTGCTGTCGCGGCTCGGCGGGCCGACCGTGCCGGGCGGCTGGCAGGGATCGCTCCCCTTCACTTATCATACCGGCGGCGACGGGCAGACCAAGGTCCACCTCGCGGTCAAGTCGGACTGGTCGCTGAAGCCGATTTACGACGTGATCGCGACGATCAAGGGGGCGACCCTGCCCGACCAATGGGTCATACGCGGCAATCACCACGACGGCTGGGTGATGGGCGCATCGGACCCGCTCTCGGGCAATGTGGCGATGATGTCGGAGATGAAGGCGATCGGCGGCCTGCTCAAACAGGGTTGGCGCCCGCAACGCACGATCGTCTACGCGAGCTGGGATGGCGAGGAGCCCGCTTTGCTCGGATCGACCGAATGGGCCGAGCAACATGCCGACGAACTAAAGCGCAAGGCGATCATCTACATCAATTCGGACAGCAACGGCCGCGGCTATCTCGGCGCGGGCGGCAGCCACGATTTCCAGCATCTGGTCAATCAGGTGATGGCCGACGTGAGCGACCCGGAAACCGGTACGACCGTTTCCGCGCGTGCCCGCGCGGCAATCCGCGTCGGCGCCTTTTCGGGCGGGCACACCGATCCGCATGAACTGAAAGCAGCGGAAAATGGCGGCGACCTGCCGATCGACGCGCTCGGCTCAGGTTCGGACTATTCCGCTTACCTCCAGCATCTCGGCCTGCCTGCGCTCGATCTGGGGTATGGCGGCGAGGAAGCGAGCGGCGGCGTCTATCACTCGCTGTACGACAGCTTCCACCATTTCACGACGTTCGACGATCCCGGCCTGAAATATGGCGCGGCCCTGTCGAAGACCGCGGGCCGCCTGGTGCTCCGCCTCGCCGATGCGGACACGCCGCCGATGCGTTTCGGCGATTTCGCCGACACGGTCGCAACCTATCTCGACGAGGTCACCAAGCTTGCCGACGAGCGGCGCGATCAGGATCGCAAGCGCGAGGCGCTGATCAAGGACGGCGCCTTCGGCCTGGCGAGCGACCCGTCCAAGCCGGTCGGCGCCCCGGCGCCCGAAGCCTCGACCCCGCATATCGAACTCGCCGCGCTGTCGGACGCGGTCGATCGTCTCAAGAGGGCCGCGACTCAGTTCGACGGCGCTTTTGCCGACAAGGGTGCGAAGCTCGACCCCGTGCACCGCGCGAAGCTTAACGCGCTGCTGCGCGACATCGATCAGCTCCTGCTCGACGATCGCGGCCTGCCCGGTCGGCCCTGGTACAAGAACCTGGTCTACGCGCCCGGCCGCCTGACCGGCTACGGCGCCAAGACACTGCCGGGCGTGCGCGAGGCGATCGAGGATCGTCGTTTCGACGATGCCAATCTTTATGCGGGCCGAACCGCGAAAGTGATCGATAATTATGCGACGCGTCTTGACCATGCGCGCGAGGTCGTGGAGGGGCGCTAAGCCTGATCGTTGGCGCGAAAGCGCCCAGCGCTTTCGCCACCAGCGTGAATCAGGCTCATATTTTTGGTTGAGCCCTTGATTCACGATTGAGGTTTCAACCTCAATCGACCAAGGGCTAGCCATGAAGACGCGCATCTATGTTACGCTCAAAAACGGCGTTCTCGATCCTCAGGGCAAAGCCATCCATCACGCGCTCGAGGGCCTCGGCTTCTCGGGCGTGCACGATGTCCGCCAGGGGAAGTTCATCGAAATCGAGCATGCCGACGGCGTGACGGATGCAGACTTGGAGGCGATGTGCCGCAAGCTCCTCGCCAACACCGTCATCGAAAATTATCGCATCGAGCGAGGCTAAGCCCATGAAATCCGCGGTGATCGTGTTTCCCGGTTCCAATTGCGACCGCGACCTTGCCGTGGCGATCGAAGAGGTCACCGGCCGCGCACCGACGATGCTGTGGCACCGTGAGACCGAATTGCCGGAAGGCACCGACCTGATCGCGGTTCCGGGCGGCTTCTCCTACGGCGACTATTTGCGCTCGGGGGCGATGGCGGCGCGGTCGCCGGTGATGCAGGCCGTGGCCAGGGCGGCCGGGCGCGGCGTTCCGGTACTCGGCATTTGCAACGGCTTTCAGGTGTTGACCGAGGCGGGGCTGCTGCCCGGCGCTCTGATGCGCAACGCCGGCCTTTCCTTCGTCTGCCGCCCGGTCGCGCTGACGGTCGAGAACAGCCAGTCGATTTTCACCAGCCGCTATGATGCGGGCGAGACGATCACGATTCCGGTCGCGCATCATGACGGCAATTATACTGCGGATGCGGAGACGCTCGATCGGCTCGAAGGCGAAGGCCGCGTTGCCTTCCGTTATGCCGAGGCGGTCAACGGTTCGGCGCGCAATATCGCGGGCATCATCAACCAGGCGGGCAACGTACTCGGCATGATGCCTCATCCCGAGCGCATGATCGGCGCGGAACATGGCGGCGCGGATGGCCGCAAATTGTTCGAAGGCCTGCTTGAAGCCGTCGCATGAGTTTGACCGGTTCCTGCCAGTGCGGTGCCGTCCGGATCACGACCTCGGCCGATCCGCTTACGACGCGAGCTTGCTGGTGTCGCGATTGCCAGAAACTCGCCGCCGGCGGCCCGACTCACAATGCTTTCTTTCGCACAGAAGACGTTGTGGTGGAGGGCGAAGTGCGCTGGCACGACCTGCTGGCGGATAGCGGCAACGGGTTGGCGCGTGGCTTCTGCCCCAATTGTGGAACGCCGCTGCTGGCCCAGTCCCACGTCCGTCGCCATCTGATCGGCGTCCGCATCGGCGTCTTCGACGATCTCGAAGGACTCGGCCCCCGCTCGCTGATCTGGACCGCTTCGGCGCCCCATTGGGCGCAGCTTGATCCAGGCCTGCCCAGGGAAGAGCGCCAGCCTCCGCCGATCGCCTAGGCGAATAAAATTAAACGCGCGTGTGGAATGGCGAAAAGTTGGTCCCTTCGTCGAACACGTCGACGCCCTCGCGCCGCTTGAGGAATCCAACCACCGCATAAGTAACCGGGGTCAGGATCACCTCCCACGACACCTTGAGAACCCATTGCGTGCCGAGCACGATCAGCACTTGATGCGGCGTCCAGCCGGCCGCACCGAGAAACGCCATTGGATAGAAGATCAGACTGTCGACACCCTCGCCGACGATGGTCGAGCCGATCGTGCGCGTCCACAGCCAGCGACCCTGGGTCATGATCTTCATCTTGGCGAGCACGAAGCTGTTCGCGAACTCGCCTGCCCAGAAGGCGCAGAGCGAGGCCAGTGCGATTCGCCAAGCCTGACCGAACACCGCCTCGTAGGCCGCCTGCCCCGTCCAGCCCGCATCGGGCGGCAGCGCGACCACGACCACGCTCATGAAGACCATGAACAGCAAGGCGGCGAAACCTGCCCACACGCAGCGCCGCGCGCGGCCATAGCCATAAACCTCGGTCAAAACGTCGCCGAGCACGTAGGATACCGGGAAGAAGAGTATGCCCGCCCCAAACGGCCATGGCCCGATCAGTGGCAAGTCGATCACCGCGCGTTTGCCCGCGCCGATGATGTTGGACAGCAACAGGATGGTGACGAACGCCGCCATCATGAAATCGAAATAGCGGAAATGCCGCCCCTTGAGCGCCTCCGCCCCAACCGCGACCGGCCGACCGTCCCCTGCCCTGCTCATCGGCACAGACTATCGCGGTTTGCAGCCCATGCAATCCACGCTAACGCGACACGTGGGCGCCCGTAGCTCAGCTGGATAGAGCACATGCCTTCTAAGCCTCGCTGATTACGGCAAATCAAAGACTTAGCTGGCGCTTTCATTCAGACGACGGCCCTTTTTTACCCTGTCGTCTGAATGTCCGTAAGAGATTAGGCGATCAACACCTGGTCCGGCTGCACGTTGCCCACGTCGGCCGCCGCGCTGAACCTCCACAGATGCTGCAGATATTGCTCGCTACCCGTGAGGGGGGTGGACGGCGGATTGACGTTCGAGCCGACCGGATCAGTATAGATCGGCTCGCTATACAGGCCGACGTCCAGAATTCCCGCCGTGCCGTCGAAAAAGCTGACGCCCCCGTTTAGCGGGGCAACGTTGATACCCAGGGCCGGTGTCGAAAAGAGTGCCGTCATGTGGGTAGCACCGATGCGAAGCTGGGTTGCGGTGCCCGCCGTCAGATCCTTGTAATAGAACCAGACCTGATCGCCGATTACGGTGACCGCCAGCCAGTAGACATGGCTGAGCGCCGCCGCCGAAGCAGTTGTGATGCTCGACGTCAAGGCGCTTGCCTGAATAGTTCCTGTCGTCTTGTTGAAGGTGAAGTTATAGCTTCCATATACGAACATATTGACATTCTGCGACGGGATCGATGCAGGCATTTTAGCGCGCATGACCAACGTCTGACCCAGAGACGAACCGGTAATTATGGCATGCTGACTGTTCACCGTCTGAAGCTTTCCAGCCCCGACACCTCCGATCATGGCGCGACCGAACCCGATTAGTTCTGGATATTCTGCCCCGGCATAGGTCGGCGTCGTGAGCGTCTGGAACGCATTCGTGACGAAGGTGATGTCGTGCATCGAGTAGGGCGCGACATAGGTGGGCACGTTGGCGTTCGGCGACTTGGCCACGCCGGTGTTGAGGGCCGCGACGGAAACGGCCGTAAGGCTCGGCATGAAGCCTCGACCGACACCGCTGATGCTGTCCGTTCGATCGTCGCGGATCATGTGTCCGGACATGTCGCTGAAGGGATCGGCATCCCATGCCGGCCCGAGCCACAGATCGAAGGCATCGCCATCGGTCGGCGGGTTCGGCGAGCTTTGCAGGTGCAAGCGAACCTGATTGGCAGACACGCCGGTCTGGTCGCCCCCCGTGATCGTCCAACGGCTGTTGGTCGAACCAGCGATATAGGCCACGAAGCGCAGCCACCAGCTACCCGTGAGGACCAGGTTGCCTGTGAGGCTGAGCGTCGCGATGATGTCGTTATGATTCGACGGGTCGCGGATCGCGCTGACAAGCGAGGGGCCGAGATTGTCGGACGTGGCGGCACGTACCCAGCTCTTGGCCGCTTCCACGCCACCGATCGCGGTCGGGTGGACGAGGCCGGCATCGAGTTGCAGGCTCTCGATCGCAACATGGACAGCGCCAGGGGTCGCGGTGACCCAATCATAAGCGCCCTTGCGGATTTCGGTCTGCCAGTTCGACGGCCCGTAGTAATAGGGGCCGATCAGCATGTTATTGATCGTGCTGACGAGGTAGCGAACGCCGCCGTTGCGCGAGGTCAGGCCGGTTGTCGGGTCAACATAGCTGTTGAGCGCCGCGAGGCCGCCCGTTGTGCCCGGTCCTGTGAGGGCGCCGAACATGTGATAATTGAGGTCTTTGGTGTAATGCTTGCCGAGGATATTGCCTGCGGCATCCGCCTGACCTTGCCACCACATGATGTAGCGATAGCTTCCGCCCGTAACCGCGATGATGTTGTTGAGCCGGGTGACGTTGACGTTGCCGCCAAGGGGCTGCCAGCTTGCCTGGTTCGTTCCACCGACCGCATGGGAGGACATCGCCTGATTGCGCCCGCGGATCTGCGCCATCTTGGAAAGGTACATAGCGTGACCGGGGCCGACATGGTTGGCCGTGCCCGGCTGCTCCCAGACGACGCCGACAAGCGACGCCTGACTATAGGCGTCCGAGGTCGCGAACGTCCGGCAATAGGCCAGAGCGTTGATGTCCGTGGTGGACAGGCCGGCGGCGGAAAGTGTCGTGCCCGTCGTGAAGATAAAGTTCGCCATCAGGCTTTGGCCGGAGGCAAGCGTCTGATCGCCCGCGCCGATCGATAATGAACCTGCAAAGGTCGCCCACGTCGAGGCGTCCGTCGACATATCGACGTAGCCCCAGCCAAGGCGGCCGGGGACATCGAAAGGGATGGATGTCGTTGCCGTCGTGACTGAGTAAGCCGCAATCGGGCCAACCGCGAGGCCGGTGGTCTTGTCGCGCAGACGCGCCCAAATCCAGCCGTTGGCCGTGACGGTGACAGGATAGTTGACGGTCGCCTTGCCGAGCCCGAACACCGATCCGGTTTCCGTGTCGCATTGGTATGTATGATCAGCGAGGATGTTGGTCGGCTGATCCGTCGGCCGCGTGAAGGTGGCCGCCGCGATCGTCGGCGCTGTGATCGTGTTGGACACGGCGGGGGAGCTTGGCCCGATCGCGTTGGACGCGATTTCCTCAACGGTAATATTCGCGCCGCTGTCGGCGGGAACATAGGTATATGTCGTGCCGGTCGCGCCCGAGATGGCGACGCCGTTACGCTTAAATTGATAGGTGCGGCCGGTTATTGGGCCGTTGGTGAAGGTGCCAGGCGTGACTGTCAGCGGGCTTAGGGTGGTGCCGCTGCCGGCAATTACCGGAGCGACCGTGTTAACGGGAACGGCGGGAGCGCCACTCGCCGCCGCCTGCGCCTCGTCCAGCGACAGCACCAGGTCCAGGTTCATAGTTTCGGCCTCTTGTGGAACAGCCCCCAGGCGAAGCCGTGCGGCGTCACCGCGGCGATCGCGCGCGCGTTGCGCGCCTCGCACAGCTGCAGGATCTGCAGCGCGCCCGCTTTCTCGGCGTTCGCCTTGTCGAGCTGGCCCGTCTGCGCATCGCCGAACGCGCCGATCTGGCCGACCGTCAGGGCCTGGCCGGGGTCAGTGAGCGTCGGATGGTCCATGATCGCCGCGATCGCCGGCGGCGGCGGCGCCGGCGGGGTCGCCGTCAGCAGGCCCGATGCCTGGATCAGCGGGGCGCACGCCGGCGCAACCGCCGTAAGATCGATATGCGTCCCGCATGCAGTAAGCGCGAGCGAGAGCAACGGCCATGCCGGGATCGGCCGCCGCCGATCCGCCGGGCGCGGTAAGGATCGCATGTTCGTTCCCCTTGGTGATGACGTCGATCGTGAGCTTGTGCCGGTCGACCTCGCCCTTGACGCGCAGCGCGTCGCCGGCGTTGAGCGTGCCCGCCTGCGCCATCGTCGTTTCGACGTGGCCCTGCGCGACCGCGCGCTTGAGCTGGGCCGGATGGATGAAGATCCACCAGAATGCGAAGACGATCGCGGCGATCGCGACGGCAGTCAGGATCGAAACCACCAGGATTTTGGCGCCACGCAGCGCTGGGATGGCGTTTTCGGCCTCGACCTCCACAACTGAGGCTGCTTTCGAAAACGCGCTCACGGCGCGTTTCCGGGCAAATCGGGCGCGCTCGCATTCTTCCCGCGCGCGATCGCCATGAGCACTTCCTTGCCGCCCGTCGCGCCGGCGCCGCCGCCCAGGATCAACAAGGCGCCGGTGGCATGCTCGACCGGCGTGAAGCTCGCGCGCTGCGACCAGGTCAGCACGATGTAGTTCACGCAGAAGGTCAGCCACACCAGCCGCGCCGGATCGACGCGACCGCCCAGCCCGGTCACCATATGGCCGATCCAGTTGAGGCCCTTCATGGGTGCAGTCCCGGCAACGCCGCATTGCCGCGCCCGGTCGGGATCGTCAGGATCTGGCGCCGCTGCGGGCCGCCCGGCTTGCGGCTGACATGGACCCAGCCCGAAAGAGGCTGGCCCGGATGATAGGCCTCCAGGATCAGCTGGTCGAAATCGAGCGTCGACGCGGCGATATGCTGCGCCAGCTTGTAGCGCGAACCGCCGTCGTTGATGTCGGCCGCCATGCCCTGGACGTGCTGGCTGCCGTCGCTGCTGCCGACCAGGCGATTGACCTGCAGGCAGCGATAGCCGCTGGTCAGCACGATGGCGCGGCCGAGCTCGGCGCGCAGCGGCTCGAGGATGTTCATGCACAGCGACCGCGCATTGGCGAGCTGCATCGGCCCCATCACGTTGACGATGCCGTGCGCGATCGCGGTATCGCTATGCTCGAATTCCGCGCGCGAAAAATGCGAGCTGAGCATTTCGCCGCCGGCCGGCGCGGCGCCGCTGCCGGTCGGATCGAGGAACGCCGTCATCCGATATCTCCCATTTCGGCCAGCAAGGTGGTGAACTCGTCGGGCGTCTCGACCTGCGGATCGTAGGATTGACGCAAAAGGTCGGCGACATTGCCGAGCGCGGCGTTGCGCGGATCCACGCGCCGCAGCGCGTTGAACAGGATCCGCACCGCGATATGGTCGCGCCGCACCTCGAACATCAGCTTGGCGACCAGCTTCTGGTCGTTCTCGCGATGCTTTTCGCAGTCGTCGACCTTGGCTTCCGCCGCCGCGATCCTCTTGTCCATTCGACGCAAAAGCCAGGCCACGCCACCTCCTGCCGCGGTAAGAAGCGGCACCAGCGCCGTGACCAACGAAGCGAGGTCGCTCAATTGAAATTGCCCTGCGCGAGGCAGGTGCCGGCGAACGCACCCGCCACGGTGATCGACGTGCCGTTGTTGCTCAGCTTGATCCCGCTCGCGCAGGAAGCGGGATCGATGCCCGACACGTCGAACGTGCAGCTCGTCGACGTCGTGCCGACGATCCGAATGCCCGGGCCGAACACGCCGGCGCCCCCGATGATCTGCGGTGCGACAATGATCCGGACGTTGGTGCCACTCATGTCGATCGCACCGGCGCCGGAGGTGCCGACCGTGGGGTTGTTGATCCGCGGCGCCACGTAGCAGTTGGACGCTCCGCTGATCTGGACCGGGGCGCGGCATTCGCGGATCAAGGTTCCACGGATGTTAACGCCGCTTGACCCATTGATCTTGATCCCGACATCGCCGGTGGTGGCGAGGCCGCCCAGGATCTGACCGCCATCGATATCAACCAGGCCGGCGACGTTTTCGATGTCGATCGCCGCGACCGCGGTGGTGGAGCCGGTATTCAGCGCCGCATAGGGATTGGTGATGTTGACGATCGTCTGCGCGCCGCCGCCCATCATTTTTATGCCGGAGATCAGGCATTGATCGAAGACGGCGTCGGCGACTTTGATGTCCTGCGTGCCGGTGCCCGAGGCGCCGGTGCCGTCGAGCACCATTCCGTATTGCGTGCCCGCGCTTTCGGGTCGCTCGATAAACCAGTCGGTATAACCAAGCTGGCCGTAGCTGTGTGCCGAAATGGTGAGAGCGGGCGATCCGCCGACCGTCGTGTTGCAGTCGACTTCATAAACGGATGCATTGCCGCCGGCGAGACCGATCGCAGCTGATCCATCATAGAAGAAGCCGAAGAACGGATCATGCGCCGGGTCGGTGCCCGCCAATGACCGGAAGGAGAAGATCTCCTTGACCCGCGTCTGTACGCAACCAGAAAAAATCACGCCGATGCTGTGCTCGGTCGACCAGATATTTTCCGCGCTGCAATAGAGCGTATATTGCATGCGGATGCCGGCGGGGCAGTTCTTGTACGTCGCGTTGCCCGTCAGCGTCGGGCCGCGCACGATCGAAAGATCGCTGATGTGAACTTCCTGCAGAAAGAAGTTAGGGCCGCCCACCGGCTTGGTGTCAGGGCCGATCTGGACCGCATCGGCGGTCGCGGACATCTGAACCAGCCGCGTGCTCTGGCCGCCGCTGCTCCAATGCTTGCTGATCCCGCGCAAGGTGCGGTGCGGCGTGTTGATCTTGAGCGTCTGGTTGAAGAAATAATCGCCCGCCACGAAATCGACCCGCGCGCACGCGGCAACTGCGGCGCCAACTGACGCCAGGTTTGCATTCATAGCCCCGGTCGAGCTGTCGTTGACGATCGCGCCCCACCATTCCGAAAGGGCGATCGTGGGCGAGACAGGGTCGAACACGATTATCCCGCCCAAGGACGTATCGAAGCATTTGCGATAAAGCGATCGGAACGCGCCCTTGATCGTGATCGTTACGCCGTTGGCCGGCTTCAGGATCCCACCATTCATGAAAACGTCGGTCAGAGTGACGCTCGAACTGACCAGATAGGTTCCGTTGGGAACGACCATTTGCTTACCGGTGGCGTTCGCCGCCACCAGCGCCGCGGTGCAATCCGCCGCGCCATTGCGGTTGGCGGAGAAAGGCGGGTCGGTGATGCAGGCATCCTGCGCCAGCCGGTCCGCGACGCTGCCCGGCAAGCCGGGATCGGAATAGCTGAAGCCGACCAGCGCCGAGCCGATCGCGGACGCCAGGTCGGTGCGCAGCGCCGCGTCCGCGCCCCCCATGGTGAGGAACAGCAAGGCGCCCGCCGCGCCGACGCCGAGCACCGTGCCAAGATTGAGCGCTGGATCCGGTACCGGCGGCGCGGTCACGCCCGTCGGCACGCGCAGCGCGCGCGCATCGGTTTCGCCCTGCGCGGCATCGGCCTCCTGGCTGATCAGCATCTGGCGATCGAGCGCACGTTCGTGGCTCTCGGCCGGGAAATCATCGCCCACCACGTAGGCCATCTGCTGTTCGCGAGGCGTCTCCCTGCGGATCCGCAGCGTCGCGCCGTTCGTCGCCACCAGCCGCGTGATGCTGCCCCCGGTCGGATAGTCCGCTCCGCTGACCGTATAATCCGCCGACAGGCTGAGCGGAGTGGCAACTCCGCCTGCAACCCGTTCGACCACCAGGTCCGCATCCGCCAGAAACCGGAACGGCACCGGAAAGACGGTGGTAACGCCGTCCTCGATATAGCTGACCCGGCTGAGTGTGGTGGTGACCGTCAAGGCGCGCTGCCCTTCGTCCAAGGATTGCCTGGATCGAAGGGCTAGGCGGTCAGCGAAAGACCGGGCCTCTCTGGCGCTGTCGGGCGCGTCGCCGGCGGGTCCACCGCATGGGCCGGGGCGGTGTCCCCGCTAGGCCGGCCGATCGCATTTGTGCCATGGAACCGCGGGCGCCGTCAATGCGTTGCGCAGCTTCGGCGCATCCCGATCAATGGACGGTCGCGCCGTCCGCCATCTGCGGCGCGCGCGCCGGCGCCGGCTGCCCCTGGTCCCACCAATAATCCTGCCCGCCTTGCCGCGCGCGCGCATCTGCCCGGCGCCAGCTGTCGGCATAATGCGGGTCGATCTGCATCTGCATCTGGTCCCACACCAGCCGGTCCATCGCGAGCCGCGCATACCAGAGCGTCGATCCCGGCGCGTAGCTCTTGGCGAACTTGACCAGGTCGCGGCCGAGATGCGGATCCTTGCCGCGAACAGCCGTCGCGGCATTGCCCACCGTCAGCGCGCCCAGATCGGTGCCGAGCCCCACCACCGGCCCCGCCAGCGCATCGCCGAAACTGCCCTGCCCGCTCGCGCGATCGCTGGTCGCCTGGCTCAGGAAATCGCCCATGATGCCGAAGCCGCCGCCCTGCATCGCCGCCGCGCCCCAGAATTGGAGCGCGTGCCGCGGCGACAGGCCGGTCATCGGCTGCGCATCCTCGCCCTTGGCGATCTGCTTCATCTGCATCGCCATCGCGCCCAGCAAGGTTGTGCTCACCACGAGCCCGGCCGCATAGGCCGCCTTGTTCCAGCCCTGCAGCTGCATGAAGCGCTGGCCGTGCGTCATCAGCATCGACACGCCGAAGCTCTTGAACAGCCCAGCATTGCGGCTGAATTCGCCGGCGAGACTGCCCGGTCGGCCGAAGGTCATCAGGCTGCGCGATCGCACCGTCGCCTCGGGCACCGCATAAGCGGTTTCGGTATGGACCATGCGCAACAGCCGGTCGCCCAGCGCCTGATCGGCCACGTCCTGCGGCCGGAGGAATTTCGAGCCTTCATGATCGTAGAGGTCGGTCGCGCGGATTGCGTCCCATTCCTTCGCGCCGATCCCATAGCGGCCGAGCGTGCGCGCGATCGCCGGATCGAGCTTGTCCAGCGCCATGCCGACCTGGTCGCCCAGATGGCCGAGCAGCTCCATCCCGAACGCCCAGCGTCCCGCTTGCGTCCACACCGACACGCCCGACATGCGCAGCACGCCCTCGGCCAGCCGTGCCGCCACCTCGCCCGATACCGACTCGCCCAGGAAGCGCTGCTGCGCGGAGCTGATATGCGAGGCCTCCTGCGCGATCAGCCCCAGCCGCACCGCGACGCGCCGATCGGCGCCATTGGCCGGGTTGAGCAGCTTGAAATAATCGGCCAGCGCATGCGTGATCGGCAGCCCGTTGAAGGCGCGCGTCACCGCCTGGAAGCCGACGTCCGTGATCGCCGACAGCGTCGATGCGCCCAGCTTGGCCGCCGTCATCAGCGACCGTACTGTCCCGAACGCATAGGCGACCTTAGGGTTGACCGGCGAGGCGAGCGCCCCGCTCGTCGCCTCGTACATCTGGCCGACGCGGAACGACGCATAGAGCGCCTTCGCGCGCTGCGACCCCGTCGTATCGGGCCCGATCGCCGCCGCCTTGTTGAGGCCGTCCTGCAGCCAGCGCACCGTTGCGGCCGGATTGGGCCCGAGCACCTCCATATGTGCGATGTCGCGCGCCATGCCCGATAAATGCCCCATCATCGTGTCGTACGCGTCACGCGATCCGAACCGGTCGGCATAGGCCATCCAGTCGTCGGCCGACTTGAAGATGAGGAAGCGCGGATCCGCGCGGCGGTTGGCAAGCTTGCCTTGGCCGGCCTGGCCGCCCGGGTTCATCTGGTTTAGCCCGTCCGACCGGATCGTGTCGAACACGTCATGCAGCGCCGCGTCGAGCCCCTTCGCGCTGAACGGCTGGCCGGTATATTTGTCGATCATTCGCGCCGGATCGAGCCGGGGCAGGATCGCGTCGCGCCAATTCTCGAACGCGACCTGGTTCATCTCCTTCTCGATCGCCGGCCGTTCGGTGCCGGTGGCGGTCGCGTAGCGCGTCCTGAGCTCGGCCATGCGCGGATCCGCGTCGCCGGCGGCGCGCACCTTGTCGCTGTCGTGCGACTGGGGCAGCCCCCAGTCCTTCAGCTGCTCGATCGCGCCGCCGGCCTGGTTGAAGCGACGGCGCAGCATCTCGGCCGCGCGCGAAAAGGCCTCGGCCAGTTCCTTCGCGGATCGGTCGCCCGTATCCTCCCCGTGCAGCTCGCGCACGAGATTGTCGAGGCCCGCCGGGTCGCGCACCACCCCCATCAGGTTGCGGCTATGCTTGAACAGGATATCGGTGATCATCGCATGTGCGCGGCCGACGATCGCCTTACGCTGCGCCTCGACGTTCATATAGGGCGCGCGCCCGTCATGGTCGAACACCGCCAGCGCCGCGGCGCCAGGATGCTTGCCCGATCCGCCATCATAGGATGCGGTGTCGGCCAGGATCCGCTGCTGCACCTTCAGCTGCAGCAGTTTCTGCAGTTTCGCCAGATTGGCGTCGCGCTCAAGCCCCTTGACCGCGTCCTCGCTCGCCAGCGCCTCGGCCGCGGGCCGCCCCATCGTCTTCTCGTAATGCGAGACCAGATCGCCATAGACCGCCTTTGCGCGCTTGCCCTGCTCGGGCGTCAGCTTGCCGGTCGCGACCAGGTTCGGGATGCAGCGTTCAAGGCTCATGCGGTCGCTCCCGGTGCCGGCAAGCAGGATCGCAGCTCGCCCCACGCCTGTTCGTCCGCGTCGAGATCCGCCATCACCTCCGCGAGCGTTGTCTCGGGGCCCTCCGCGTCAAGGCGAAACGGCATATCGCCGGTCCCGCTTTCCTCGATCTCCATCCGCAAATCATGTTCGAGGCTTTCGACCTGCACGCGCAGCCCGTCGCCGGCGGGATCCGCGAACCGTTCTAGGCGGGCGGTGTCGCCGGCGGCTTGTCCTGCCAGCTCTGCCAGGCCCGCAGGTTCGACGATGCCCGGGCCGCCTTCGCCCGCGTCTCCGTAGTCAGGTCCGGGTGCGTGCTCGCCTGGTCCATGGCCGCTATCATGCGCGTCAGGCCAGCCGGGTTCGTCGGCAAATCCGCCATCATGAAAATCGCCTTCCTCGAAAATGGGGTGATCGAGCTCGGCCGAGGCGTCGAGGCCGACATCCTCGAAGCCGCGCGCCAGCGTGCGCGCCATCGCCGTATCCCACGGTACCCCGTCGACCACCTGCTGCGCGGCATGGTCGAGCTCCTCGTCGTCGAAGCGCAGGTTGCGCGCTTCGGATTGCTGCGCGATGAAATCGCGCGCCTCGTCCAGCGCGGGCGGCCGCGCTGCCTGTTCGACCGCGGCCGCGTCGGCCATGCGTGCCGCATCGTCGGGATGATAGACCTTGCCGCCTTTGGTCTGTTCCAGCAGGTCGAGCACCTGCGCCACGTCGGGCCGCGGCGTCACATCGGGCGGCCCGAAATATCCGTGATCCCAGAGCAATTCGCCGGCGGCGTCGAGCGGCATGCCGGTCGGCCGGATCAGCTTGCCCGCGCCGGGCACGATCTGCTGAAGGTTGCGCCCCTCGACCAGCTGGTGCGCGGGCTGCCCGGTCCTGTCGCTGATCTCGTCGACGATCCCGCCGCGATCGGCGAGGAAGGTCGCGACGTCGATCGGGCCCCGGCGCTGGCGCGGCGCGCGCGTCGGGACGTCGGTACCGGGCGCCGATGCGGCGGCTTCGTCCTCCGCGATCGACGCGCGCCGATCGGCCTCGGCCGCGATCGCGGCTTCGTTCTCGGCCGCGTAGCGCTGCAGCTCCACGTCGTTCGCCGCCGCCTGCGGATCCGCCGCGACGCGATCGGCGAAGGTCGTCGGCGTCATCGCGCCGCCGGCGCGGCCCGCCATGTCGCGCACGAGCTCGCCCGCCGTCTTGCCCTGCAGCAAGGCGCGGTTCGCCTCGATCGCCTTGCGTGGCAGCAGCGCCTCGACCGGGGTCGACGCATCCGCGCGCAGCACGTCGAGCCCCTTGGGGCCGAGGAAGTGAAGCAGATAGAGATTGCCCGGCGTCGCCGGCGCGCCGATCGCGCCCAGCGACTTCGCATAGGCCTGCAACGCATGGTCCATCACCGCCTCTTGCGCGGCGGGATCGCTCTTGAGCGCCATCAGGTCGGCATCGGATTTGCCGGGAAACACCTCGCGCGCGAAACCGCCCTTGCGGCTACCATCGGGCTGGAGAGTGCCGGCCCAGCTTCCATCGGTGAACTGGTACCGGCCTGTCGCGCTCGAGTGCGGATTTGGGGGCGGCGTGTAGCTGTTCCCGCTTTCATGCGCGCCGATCGCCGCCTTGACCGTCTCGAGCGACGGCGCCGCGCTCGCATCGCCGGCCGCATGCGCCGCGCTGTCCGCGCCGATCGGCGGCAACGGCGTGCCGTCGAGGATCGCGGACATCGTCGCCGACAGGCGCACGCCATGCTCGGCGTCGCCCGCCGGCCCCGGCTGGAATGGCGAGCTCGCGCGCGTCAGCGCCGCATCGGCGATCACATGGCCCGCCGCGCGCTCGTCGGGCGTCATCCGGTCGGGCGTGATATCGGGCGGCATCGCGGCGATCGTGTCGGCCGCGCCCTGCTCTGCCATCGTGCGGCCCGATCCGGTCGGGATCCGGTCGACCGCCCAGCGGCCCGGCGCCATCAGCACGCGGCCCATCGCGGTTTCGGTGTTGAGCGTCGCGCCCAGCCCGAAGGCCAGCGCGGTCCGGCCGGGATTGACATGGCCGGTCTGCACCAGGTCCTGCCCGGTCTGTATCCCGGCATTGAGGCTGCCGGCGAGCGCCGCCGCCTTCCAGCCCGGCAAGCCCGGCCGCAGGAACATCGCCTGCGGCGCGACCGAGCCGGTGAAGCTCGCCCAGGGATGCTGGCTTTCGTCGGCCGCAAGCGTCGCATTGTCGAGGCCGGCCGCCTTTGCGAGATCGGGATGCGCCTGCAGGAACGCATCCTGCGCCTTGTCGGTCAGATAGGAGCCGCCGAGCGCGCCCGCGACGCCGCCGATCAGCGTGCCAACCCCGGGAAGCACCGAACCGCCCAGCGCGCCCACGCCGGCACCCGCGAGCAGGCCGCCCCCGGTCGGCGCGACCGATCGCAACGCATGGTGACCGAAGGCGCTCGCCGCGCCATTATCGGGCGCGATCGGCATGCCGTAGCGCACGCTGCCCGATGGCAGGCGATCGGGCTCGAACAGGTCGTAAAAACCGGTCGCCATCTAGCGGATGCCGCCGCCGGCCGCGATCGCGGTCATGTCCGGTTCGGAGCCGCGTTGGGCCGGTGCGGGCCCGTCCGCCAGCCGGTGCACGTCGAACACGAAGGGTCGCCCGTCCTTCGCCGCGACGAAGGCATTGCCCGACCGCAGGCCGTACAGCCCCCGATGCGGATCGATCGCGACCGGAATATAGCTGCGCAGCTCAGCGGCTGTCGCCGCGCGCCCATGCTCGCCATCGCCTACCCAGGCGGGCGAGCCCGCCGCCGCAGCCGCGATCGACGTCGCGCGCGAAAGGCGGCGATCGAACTCGCCCTGCCCCATATCGTTGGGAAGCAGGATCTGCTGGCCGTTCCAGGTCCCGAGGCCGCCCGCGTCCGCGCCATTGACCTTGCCGCCGCCAAGCGCGAACCGGAACGACCGGCCGAGCTCGTCGGGCTTGAAATCGTGCCAGCCCATCTTGGCCGCGCTGCCGGCATAGAGGTTGTAGGTATTCGCGCGCAGCACCGCCTGGGTCGCCGCCGGCAGCCCCGCCAGCGCGGGCGCATAGCTGCCCCACAATTCGTCGCGCGTCGGCCCTAGCGGCTTCTTCTCGTCGTCGACCTGGCGCGTCCACATCTCCTTGTTGGCCTTTTGCGCGTCGATCCCCTGCAGCGCGAGCCGCATGCGTTCTCCGCCGTCGTTGAACGAGGCCAGCGTCGCGGTCGCACGCAAGCCCTCGTCGCCCTGGGTCAGCGTGTCGAGCGTCTGTCTCGCCGCCGGCCCGGGCAGGCGCGTGATCGTCTGGAACAGCCCGATCTTCTGGTCGACCGTCCCGCTCTTGATCACTTCCTTGATCGGCGCTTCCTCGCCGGGCAGCAGGAAATCTGGCGCGCCTCCGTAGGTCGATCTGGCGCTCAGCCAAATTGCGGTCCTCTGCTGCACCTTCGCGGGATCCGACCAATCCGAGGCTGTTGCCAGTGGCGGCACGGATCGGCCTGTCGCATAGGCATAACGTCCGATACCCGGGAGACTGTTGACGTAATTCTGCTGCCCCTGCAGCCCCTTGAGCTCGGCGCCCTCCTCTGCCGTGCGTGTCGGCTTTGCGGCCAGCTCGGCGATGCGCGCCTGCCGCTCGATCGGCGATGCGCCGCGATATTGCTCGCTTGCGCCAATCTCGACGCTTTGCTGCTGCCAGGTCTGCGCCTTGAGCTCGGCGGCGGTTCGCTTTTCGGGTGTGGGCGCAGCCGCGGCGAGCGCGGCATAGGAGGCCGCCATATCCTTGGCCTGATCGAAGCTCGGCCGGCCCTGCTGATATTGCTGCGCCTGCAGCTCGAGCGCGCCCGACTTCGTCTCGAAATCGACATTCGCCGCGGCCTTGGCCTGGCTCCTGACCCGGTCCGCCGCGACCCGCGTTTGCGTGGTCAGCGCATCATATTGCTCGGGCGGCAACGCCGCCTGCACCTCGGGGCGGCTCAACCATGCCGCCGCCGACGTCGGATCGTTCGAATTGTTGAGCGCCTGCACGCCGCTCGAATAGATCTGCGCATGCAGATGCTGGCGGAACTTCTCCCGCTGCGTCGGATCGAGCTGGTCGAGACTGCCGGCAAGATGGTCGGCCTGGTCGAGCGAGGCGCCCAGCGTGGCAACGTCGGGGTTCGCCGCGACCCGGTTGGCGATCCCGTTGGAGGCCGCCGCCGCATTGTTGACCTGCTGCCCCGCCAGCGCGCCGCGCTGCATCACGTCGAGCCGGTCGGCCAGTTCGGCGCGCTGCTGCGCGATCATCACGTCAAAGCGCTGCGCCGCCTTGGGATCGGTCGGGCGCAAGCTCTGGGTGCGCTCGTCCCAATCGTTCAGCCCATATTCCGCGATCTTGTCCGGCGCGGCCGTCTTGGGCAGATCGCGCACGAACGCGTCATTCTCGGAAGAGGCCTTCGCCAGATCGGCCTGTGCGCCCAGCAATTGCGTCGTGCGGTTCTGCTCGACCTCGATCCGTTTCGCCTGGACCGCGGCATGGTCGAGCTCGTGGCCCGCATGCTCGAGCGCGCTGCCGATGATCCCGCCCATCGCATCGGCGCTCACGCCCTCGATCTGGGGCGATCCGCCCGGGCCGACCTGCGGCTGATAGACGCCCGGGATCGCCATCAGGCGCCCGCCGCCGCATAATCGGCGCCGGCCGAGAAGGCCGAGCTTGCCGCTTCGGTCAGGCCGCTGACGAAACCGGCTGTGCCCGTCGCCTTCGCCGACCAGGCCTGATTGTCGTAATCGATCCCCTTGAGCGTCGATTTGCGCCGCAGGGCCATTGCGTCGAGCTGCGCATTGACCGCGCTTTCATGCAGCACGTCGAGCGCGGATCCGGTGCCGAGATCCATTCCGCTTGCGCCCTGGCTCGCGATCTGCTCGCCCATCGTCTGGCGCGCCATGTCGCGGATCTGCTGCTGCTGCGCGACGCTGTCGCTGAGCATCTCGGCCTTGTTGAAGCGCGCTACCTTGGCGTTGAACTTGCCCGCCTCGTACGCGCCGATCCCCTTGATCAGCGATCCGCCCCCCGCGATCGCGGTGCCGGTCCCGTGTAGCGTGTCGGCCTGCTGCTGGCTGGTGCCGCTATCCTGCATCGTTGATCCTCTCGAACAGGATGACCGTCTCGCTCGCCGCCCCGAAATTTCGCAGCACATGGCCGAGCGAAAAGCCCAGCCGCAGCGCCCACAGCATCGGCTTGCGCGATTTCTCGACCAGCATCTCGATCCGTCGATACGGTGCCGCCGCCACCCGGCGCATCGCCTCGCGCGTGATCGCGAGATGCGCGGCGCCCAGATCCTGCGCCAGCGCCGCCCATGCCACCGCCTGCACGCCCGGATAGGTCTCGCGGAAGCCGGCGCACCCGAGGATCCGCCCATCGCGCGCGACCGCGCTCCAGGCATTGCCGCACGCCTCGATCCCGCGCGCTTCCTCGATCGACATGTCCGACCGGTCGAGCCCGAGCTCGATCCGCTGGCTGTGCTGGATCACCAGGTCGAGCGCATCCCGCGCCACGAATGGCCGGAAGGATACCAGCGGGCTGTTCCGGATGTTACTCACCGGTCGCTAAGCTCCCATCGCGGCATCAGCGCCGCCACCACGCAATTGGTCGGCGTATCATGCTCCAGTTCGATCTGCCCGGCGCGGTCCCACGTCCCGCCGATCGAGCGATCCTCGGTGTCGCCGTCGAACAACGGCACCGGCGCGTCCATCCGCTCGCCCGCATTGCGATAGATCAGCGCGTCGAGCGTGCGTCCCGCACTTCCCCCGACCAGCCCGACCCCGCTCGCAATCAGCCGCGCGGTCGCGGTCACCAATTGCTTGAGCTTGCCCTGCGCCGTGCCGGTGCGCATCTGCGCCTCGACCCGCATCGATACCAGCCGCGCGGTGTAGGCGAGCCCGACCGTCACCACCGTTGCCGGGCGCGGAAGGTCGAAGCTGCCGTCGGCCTCGACCGTGATGCCGGCAACGACCGCGCCGTCGGCCAGCACTGCCACCGGCTTGCCCGCCAGCCAGGTCAGGCCGGAAACGTGCGTCGCCGGAGAGCCGAAGGTCGCGGTCAGGCCGCTGTCCACGAAATATTGATCGGTCTGCGCGTCCTCGTCCTCGTCGAAGAAGGGCTGCATCTGCTCGACCGAGAGGTTGCCGGCGCCGTCATCGACCAGCGCCCACGCCTCGTCGTCATTGCCGTCCTCGGCCGGGATCGTCTCCAGCGACACGATCCGGCCGCCATACGCCGACGCGCCGTGGATCCGGCGCGACCAGCCGCGCACCTGCTGATCGGGGCTATAGGCATGCGCCGCAACCTGGCCATCATTCCGCAACGCGAACAGCAATTCCTCCGGCTGCTGCATATAGCTGATCTGGCGGACGCCGCTGCGCGTCATCTGCCGGCACCAGATCGTGCTGTTGGGGGCGACGATTGCGTCGCGCGTGAAATCATATTGCGCCTCGCGCACGCGCCGCGCGCCGCGCTGCACGAAATTGAGCAGGTTGCCGATCTGGATCGGCCACACCAGGCTCGACCCGTAATTGCTCGGCCGGCCGATCACGCCCAGATTGCCCGGCCCGGCCGCCGCTCCGCTGTTGAGCGCGCCGATCGGATATTCGCCGCTCGCGGTGCCGACCAGCATATATTTGCCCGCATCGGCCGCCCACAGGATCGGATCGGGCGCGGACAGCCGGTAGCGGAACGCCATGTCGGCCGCCAGCTGGCCGCTCGAGGTGAAGGCCGCGAAGTTGAGCGTATCGCCCGAAACGCCGCCGAAAATGTCGAGGTCGCGGATCAGGATCAGCCGCTCGTTCCATTTGAGCACCACGTTGGGATAGCCGCGCGTGTCGCTGAACGCGCCGAAATTCCAGCGCCAGGTCGGCACGCTGGTGACGCTGTCGGGGATACGGCGCAGCACGGTCGCGGTAACGGTGGTGCTGTTGGTGAAGCCCGTGATCCGCACGATCCCGAAATGATCGTGGCGATAGGCCCATTGCACGCCGTACGGACCCTTGCCGTTCACGTCCGTCGCGCCGCCCGCGGCATTGCCGTCCCATTCGCTGCCTTCGCTGTGCGTCGGGGGCACGGTGCCGGTCCGGCCCGTGGTTAGTGCGGTATAGGCCTTGCCGTCGCTGCGCTGGATGTCGCCGGCGTTGACGCCGGCAATCCCGACCTGCCACGCCTGGATCGTCGAGAAATCGAGCGCCTGCACCTGGAACAGGCCGCCGACGTCGGTCGCCGCGAAGATCGGCGCGCTCGCGGTCAGCGTTACCGTTCCGCCGATCGTCGTCGTTCCCGCGACCGTGATCGTCTTGCTCTCGTCGATATTCTGATCCTCGAACGGGCCGTTGACCAAAGCGAGTGCGGCATAGCTGAACGTCGTCGCGGAGGTGCGCGACAGCGCCGCCGGCGGATATTTGCGATGCGCCAGATATTGGCGATCCTTGCTCTGCTGGCGGCTCACCGCCGACGCCTCGGCCGCCGAATAGGGCACCGTCACCTCATAGGGCGTGACCGGGTCGCTCTCGATCCTGCCGCCATTGGTGTAGAAGCGGATCGTCCCGTCGCTATGCTCCAGCAAATAGGACTGGGTGCGCGAGAAGACGAACTTGCTGAGCCAGGCCGCGCCGGCGCGCGCGGCGCGGATATAGCGGAACCCCGGCGCCTTGATGATCGGCCCCTCGACCGACAGGACGAAATTCTCGATCTGCGCGGCGCCGATCTTGTAGATCGCCGTGTCGACCCGCCCTTCCATCCGGCGCGACAATTCGCCGCCATTGAAGCTGGTCAGGACGTCGGTGAAGGTCTGGCTCACACGCCGAACCTCGCCATGATCCAGTCGCTTTCGACCTGCGCTTCGGGCGGGTTCTCGATCGCATCGACCTGATTGGCCGCCGCGCGCTTGTTCGTATAGATCTGCCAGGCGCGCGCTTTGCGGTCCTGGTCGCCGGTCAGCACGCCGCAGATCATGAAACCCAGATGCCAGGCGAAGGCGTCGGTGAACTGGCTGTCCCAGTCGCCGGGATTGGGGCGGTCGACGATGCAGCGCACGCGCAGGCCGCCCGACGTCTTGGTCAGGATCCGCCCGCTCTCGATCTGGAAATCGGTGCCCGACGGAAACGGATCGAGGATATCGCGGAAACGCAAGCTCTCGGCCGGCAGCTTGTAGGCGTTGAGATAGGGATAGATCTTGTCGGCGCTGGGGTTCCTGTCCTGCCCGAGCGCGAGCGCGGCGAGCAGGAAGCGTTCTGTCGCGCAATTCCAGTTTCCCCCACGCAAGGTCGCGAGCCGCACCTGGTCCCACACCGCATCGATCTCGCGTGCGGGCTTGGTGTCGTCGCTGGGCGAGCTGATCCGGTCGTTGACGTCGATGCAGCTCAGCGCGAAATTGGAAACCTGGGTGCGGTCCACGGGCGGGGGTTCCCCTTTCTACAGGTCAGAGCGGGAACCACTTGCCCTGGGTGATGGCGATTTCGAGCTCCTCGATCGCCTTGAGCAGGTCGCCCTGCGTCATGTTGGTCGCGTCGACGTTGAGGCTGATCACGTCGGTGCCGACCGTGTCGCCCGCGCCGACCGTGACGTCCTTGTGCGTCTGCCCGCGCGAGATCGAATATTTGAACCTGGTCGCCATCGCTCACTCCTTTCGAGAATTTGCGGCGGCGGGAGACCGCCCAGCCCCCGCCGCCGCCCGTCGATCGCGGGGCTTAGGCCGCGACGCGGAAGTTGAGCTCGACCACCAAAGTGCCCGATGCGGGCAGGTTGGCGGTGGCGATCGTCACGAAGACGTCCTCGGGCGCGGTCAGCGCCGCCTGCGCCTTGGCCGCGGCGGGCCCGAAGCCGGTCGGCGTATCGACCGCGGTGAAGGTCGCAGCCGCCCGATACTTGGCCGGGCTGCCCGCGCTGCCGACCGATACGGTCGACGTGCCGAGCGAGACCGAACTGTCGAGCGTGACGCTGTCGAAATATGCGCCGATCGGAAGGCGACCAACAAAGAGCACGTCGCCGCTCGCGAAGGTCGCAGTCGAAAGATCGAAAATCTCGGTGATGCGGCGCAGCTTGGCGCCGTTCTTGCCGCCGTCCACCTTGGCGGGAGGCGTGGTGCTGTCCGCGAAAGTGCCGGTGAAGGTCGAACCGTAGCGAGTGGTCATCGTTCTGTTCCCTAATTCCGAGGGTCAGAAGGCGGCGAGGCGAGCGCCCCGCCACCCCCGGATCATGCCTCGCTGTTGAGGATGTAGCCGCACTTGGCGTTGTCGGTCCGCGTGCAGGCGATCGCGGTGCGCGCGTAGATCTGCGCGCTGTCGCCCTTGTCGTGCCGGATCGACAGCGAGGAATACATATCCTCCCACGGCACCGCGCGGACGCCCGACTTGGCCCAGAACGGGTTCTTTCGGTAGTTCGAAGAATCGAGCGTGAGGCCCGCATTGTCGAACAGGGTGTTCGACAATTCGATCTCGACGAAGGTGAAGCCGGCGAGGCCGAGCAATTGCTTGCCGTCGGACGACCAGCGCGGCTTGACCGTGCCGGCATAATCGCTGCTCAGAACCAGCACCTGGCCGGTGAGATCGTCGATCTGCTCGGCGGTGAATGCCGCATACCATTCCTCGTTGGGATCGACGAAGCCCTTCATCAGCAGCTTACGTGCCGCGCGCAGCTTCTCGACGTTCATGCGCGCCGCCGACGCCGCGCCGGTCGCGACAGGAACGACCATCGAACCCGAAAAGGCCGTGTTGGTGGTACCGTTCTTGCCGGTCAGCATGTTGCCATAGAAGCCTGCCAGCCACGCATCATCCTTGGCGCGCGCGATCATGCCGGCATTCGCCATGACGTAGGCCGACTGCAACTGAATGCCGCTCTCGAGCTGGTCCATCGTGTCGACGAGGAAGCCGTTGTCGATCGGATCGGGCGCGACCACCCACACGCGATCGTGGGTCGCGTCGGTGATGTTCGTGTCCTGGTTGCGTGTCGCGCGCTTCTGGCCCTTCACATTGCCGACGATGTCGTCGAGCTTGACCTTTTCGCCGACACCCTGCGTCGTCGGGCACAGGCTGTAGAGGCGGCTTTCCTGCTGCTGCAGCGCAAGGCGCATGCTGTCTTCATATTTGACGATGAAGCTATTCGGGATCTGACTGATGGCCATGGGGCCCTCCAGCAAAAGGTTGAGACCGATTGCGAAGGGCTAGGCGGGGCAATCCCCGGGCCGCCTCTAGCGATTTACGTCCGCGTCGACGACGGCTTCCACCGTGGGGACCGGGGCCGATTAAGGCTAGGCCGGCTCTTGAAACGATTAGCGGGCGGAAATTCCCATGGAACCCCGCCCGCTGTCAAGCGTTCGCGTGATCGCCTTCAGGCGGTGGCGCGTCTGCCCTGTGCCGCATCCATGTCGTTTGCGATAACCTGGTTGAGCCGGTCGAGCCGAGCCGTCGCCACCGGATCCTTATCGCGGATCTTCTTCGACTGCTCGGGATCCGCGAACATGCGATCCTTCTCCGCCTTTGCCTCCGCCGGCGTGATCCCGAATTTGCCCTTGCCGCCGTCATGCACGAACGCATCCTCCGCCAGCCCGTTGCCCAGCTTGAGCATCAGGTCGAGCGTGCGGCCTGCGCCGAGCCCGCGCTGGATGTCCGCCACCGCCTGCCGGTCGAGCCCGAGCTGCGCAGCCGCGCGGTTGCACATCGCGAGATTTGCATCCTTCGCGCCGCCCCATTCCTTGAACTTGGCCTGCGTCTCGTCGTTGCGCGACTTGACCACGGACGCGTCGAGATCGAGCTGCTGCTCGAGATACCATTTGCCGAGCGCTTCGGCCGATCCCGCCGGGATGCCCGCCGCGTGCGCCGCTGCGCGGAAGCTGTCGACAAACGGCGTGTTGAGCTGATCTTCGGTCACGCCATCCGGCAAAGCGATCTTGTAATCCGCCGCCGTCGCGGGCACGCCGATCGCGGTGCGGAATGCCGCGACCTGCTCCGGCGTCGCGCCCTCCTTGGGGATTTCGATCCTGTTGCCGTTCTGCCCGCGCCACTTTTCGAGCTCGCGATAGGATTTGGCGACATCGTCGAGCGTCTTGTGCCCTTTTTTCGCCAGCCAGTCGCGGTGCGAGGGCTCCTCACCAGCAGCCTCGGCCGAGAAATTCTCAAGCCAGGCGGGCGGCGTGCCGCCATCTCCGCCGCCGCCATCGCCATGATCACCGCCACCGCCACCGGCTGCAGCTGCCGCCGCGGCTGCCGCCGCGGCCGCGGCGTCGTCCCCGCCGCCGAACACATCGCTTACCGCGCCGCCGCCGCCGCCTTCGCCGCCCGATCCATCGTCGGCCGAGCACAGGAAAAGACGGGTCGAAAATCCTCTATTCGCGTTCATCAACATAGTCGCTCTTGACCTCCACTAGGCGATTAACCTCCGCATCCGAGAGGTTGAGGAAATATTGGATGCGCAGCCACACTTCGCGCTTGCCCGCGCGAAAGGCCGCCATGTGCGGATCGGGATCGAACGTGCTCGCCTCCGCCCGGCAGAAATCGCGCAGATCCGCGAGCACGCGCTCGACGTCGCGGCCTCGATCGCCGCTCAGATCGAAAACCGACAGGAAGTGACGTCGGCGTGCTTGCAGGATCGTCGCCTGCAGCCGCTTCACCGCGTCATTCAGATAGCTCATGCCGCAGCTGCCTGTTGCGCCTTGGCGAGGTTGAGCACCGATTGCGTCGCCGCCGGTGCGCCCTCGATCAGCGTCTGCTGTTGCTTGGCCTGCGCACGTGCCTCGCGTTTCGCCGCGACCTGGTCCGGCGTCGCGACCCAGCTTGGCCGCACGCCAAGCACGTCCGCCAGTCCGCGCGCGCTGGTCTCGACGTCGACCAGGTCGATCACGTCCTCGTCGAACGGCGCCAGTTCGGTCAGCACCTGGACCCAGCGCGTGAAGCCCGCCGCCTCCTCCGCCCGCGCCATGCGTGACATCGGATTGTCGTAGATCACCTTGATCCCGGCCTGCCGCGCGCGCGTCGCCTCGCGCAGTTCGGGCGGCGGCGGCAATATCTGGCCGGACCGCAATCCGATATCGAGCTCGCGCGCGATCAGCGGGCCGAGCTTCTCGGTTTCCATCCGGCCCGCGGTCGGCGCGACCAGCATGCCCTGTTGCTTCGCCAGCTCGAGCACCTCGGTCGCGGTCATCCGGTCGCCGCGCTCGAGCAACAACGAAAAGGCCTTGTCGAGGAAGGCGTTCTTGATCACCTCGCGTTCGGCGTTGAGCAGTTCCAGCCCGATCGGCAGCTCGCCCCCCATCAGGAATGGCTTGGCCAGCTCGCGCCCCATTTCGTCGATCATGCCCGGATTGAGGCCGCCCGGCTTGGTCGAGAATTTGCTGATCGAGCCGTCGTCATGGAACAGGATCGGCGGGTCGACCGCGCGATGGCCCGCGCGGAGGATCGTCTTCGCCATTTCGTTCGCGCCCAGGATCGTGCCGAGCACGCGCATCGCCGGCGATCGTCCGTACACGTCGCGCGGGCTGGTCGAGGTGCGGCTGACCAGCATCGGCATCGTGAAATAGCCGCTGCGCTTCATGATCCATTGCTCGTCGGGCGCGATCGTCAGGCTCTCGATCGGCTTACCGCGCCAGTCGAGCGCGCCGCCTTTGAGTAATTCGTTCGGACGGATGATGTTGATCACCCGGAATTTTTGGTCCGGCTTGTTGTCGCGGATCGCCTCGTCCATTTTCGGGGACAATCCATCGGGGAATTGTTGCTTGAGTTGGCGCGCGGTTTTCTGATATTCGCGATGCACCGTGTCGACGCGCCCGCAATAATTCTCGTCGATATAGATCTCGCTCAGGTGGATCGACTTGTAGAACAAGGAATAGCCGACAACTTCATCGACCCAGAGAGGCGACACGCCGTAGACACCGCCCGAGCGCACATCCTCGAGCGCCTGCGTCTCGAAGCCGGCCGCCGAAGCGTAGCGCATCGCCTGCAGCCGATCGGTCGCATATTCGAGCCAGCGCTGGACCGCGGGCAGCTTGTTGAGCTCGGCCGAGGTGGTGGTCAGCAGCGCCCATTTCTGGCTGCGAGGGAAGATGAGCCCGCTGATCGCCGCGACGTAGCGCTCCAGCCCTTCCATCGCGGTACTGTCGAAATTATCGAGCCCGCGCGCACCGCCGGCGGGCAGGCGGTCGAAACCGCCTGCCATGACCGGATCGACGCGCCGTTCGACGCGGCGATAGAGGCTGTCCCAGGGCGCGCGCTGGCTCTGCAGCTCGGTATGACGAGCGACCGCCAGTTTGACATAATCCTGGTCCTGATAGTCGATCGTCGCGCTCCGTGCGTCCATCGCGCCCTCCTGGGGTTAAAGGTTCAGAAAATAATGCTGTCGCGCAGCTCGGCCGTGCCGCCGGCCGGGATCGCGATCGGATCGTGCAGCTGGCACCAGGCGACTTGCCGCCCGTCGACATAAAGGCCGATGCCGGCGAGGCTGTACGCGCGCTCGCCAGCGGCCGGGCCGCCAAGAATCACGCGATCCTTGAGCAACACGCCGTTCGGGTGGCGCAGCCACGCGCCGGAGCCCGTCACCGTCATCGGCTCCAGCCCGACAATTTCCTTCGCGCCGTCGGAGAAGACCAGCTCCACCTCGCCGTCGATCGCCTCGATCACGTCGTCCGCGTCGTTCGCCTTGTCCAACGGCGCGCATTTGCGGCCCTTGCCGGTCTGGCGGCGGTGCGCGATCCGGTATTTCCCGATCGCCTTGTCGCGCTCGGCCTCCAGATTGTCGCGTTCGGCCTCGAGGCGCTCGACAGATGCGGCCGCGGCGGCCAGCTTCTCGGTCAATTCGATGATTGTGTCGGTGCGTGCGCCATTCTCGGCAGCCAGCTGGTTGTTTTCGTCAATAACCTCGGCATGAGATCCGTTTAACCGAGCATGCTCTGCCTGCAGCGCCTCGTGCTGCCCGGCCAATTCGCTCTGAAGGTCGGTCAGCGACTTGATCTCGAGCCGCGCCTGCACGAGCTCCGTCCCCAGATTGGTATGCTCGCTCTTGAGCGTGGCGATCGCCGCCAAAGTCTGGTCGGCCGATGTATCGGCCGCGAGGCCGATCGAGAGGTTCAGGCCCGCCAGCGCCACCGTTGCCGCCGGCGGCTTTCCCTGTCCGTTATTGGTACCCATTTCAAATTCCCTTCCGCTTCAAAGAAAATCACTGCCCGAGCAGCGCCTTGCCCGTGCTGCCGGCCGAGGCCTCCGCCCCGCCGGCACCGGTGATCACGTCGGCCGCGCCACCGCGGCGCCGCGCGAGCTCGTCGCTCGTCGCGGTCTTGGCCGCCGCGTCGTCGAACGTCGGTGTCGGCAACGGCGCCGGCAGCTTCGGTGCCTTCGGCACGATGCCGAGCAGTTTGAACGGTGCGGCGATCGCGCCTTCGACTTGCTGCATGGTCAGTCTCCCAGGATGGAATAATGGCTGTCGTTCACGACTTCGCGCCCGCCCCCGCGCGGCGTCCGGCCCCGGATCTCGAGGATCACATTCTCCCCCTCGAGCGCCGCATATTGCTCGGCGTCGGCGACGTGGGTGTAGATCGTGTCGGCGATCGTCAGGTGGCCGCGTTCCTCGCCGGTCGACAATTCCGCTTTCTGGTAGCGGTAGCCGCCGACATGAGCCTTGATCAGGTGCTTGCACGACGGGTCGATCTCGTACCCGCCAATCTCGCCTTGCGCGTTCCACACAGCCTGGTTTCGCAGCGCGGCCTTGTTCGATTTGGCGCGATGAACCTTGAAGCCGAGCCCTTTTTGGAAGCTCAACAGCCAGTCTTTATCGTCGGTCGGCGCATCGGACGCGGCGAATGCGGCCGGATCGCACACCACGCGGATATCGTCGGGCTGCAGATCGGGGAAGCGATCGGTCAGCATCTGCTTGCACTTCTTGCCGAAAGCCTCGCCACCGATCTTGATCAGCGCCTTGCCTCCAGAGGCGAGGTTCACGCATTCCGCGAGCGCGCGAAGGCCACCCTGCGCGGTGCGCTGGGTCGCGACGGCCGCCGCGTAATAGCCCTGGTCGACGCCCAGGGTGAGCCTGCGGCGACGGTCCCATTCCTGCGGTCGGACATGCAGCGAAAAATTGAACCCGGCATTCACCGGCTGGCCGTGCATCACCGGCACCGGCTTGTTGTCGACCATGCGGTCGACGTAGCCGGGCTTATGCTTGTTCGCGGCGACCTGCAGCAGGTAGTAGGCGCGACCGCCGGGCAGGTTGTGGATATTCTCCGCGTTCGGCTCGCGACCGCCGGGCTGCACGAAGCAATCGATCAGCGCGCGCTCGCCCAGGTACGCCTGCAGCTCGGCCAATTCTTCGGCCGTCAGCCCTTCGATCTCGCGGTCGATCAGCAGCCGGTAGATGTGGTTTTCGATATCCGGCATGTTGAGCGACAGGATGATCTGCGGATCTACGATCAGCGCGGGATCCAGCTCGGCGCCGCCACGGCCCACGCGGCCGGTCAGGAACGGGACCAGATCGACCGGCTGCAGATCCGCCTCGTCGACCAGGATGGCGTGACGCTCCCAACCGCGGCACGCCTCTGCCACCGATTGCTCGCCGATCGCGCGGAATTCATATTCGACATCGAGGATGTCGATCGGCCGCCCCTCTTTGACGTTACCCTCACGGCGGAGGATCTTGCGGAACGAATGGGTGTAGGGCGCTTTCCAGCTAAAATTGCCCTCCGCTTCCGGCACAATCGTGTGCCAGGATTTGATCGTGGTCGACTCCAGCGACGGGTAGCTTTCGCGGATCACGCCGATCCGCCCGCTGCGCCAGGTGACCCCGTTCGCATCGACGATGCCTTTCTGGACGGCCGCGACGCGCAGGCCCTTCTGCAGCGCCGCCATCGTCTTGCCCGACCCTACCGGCCCGATGATCCCGCAAATGAACGCCCGGCTGCGCATGAACGCATCCGCGATCGGGCCCGGCGAAATCAGCCGACGCGGTTTCTGCGGGGCCTGCATCATTTCCCGGCGCCCGGCGGCTGCAGCGTCGGATCGTCGACGGGCGCAAAATCGGCGTCGATCGCCTCGAGCATCTCATCGCGGGTGTGCGTGACACCCTCAATGAACATATCGGCCACGCCCGAGAAGGTCATATCGACCGCCACCGGCTGCTTGCTTTCGATGTAGGGCAGCAGCTCGGCCGCGCACCGGATCCGCAAACCCTGCGCATCGGCGTAGGACATGCTTTCGGTGTACTCGATCGTGTTGCCGTCTTTGTCGCGATATGGCTGCTCACGCTTGCGCTTCGATGCCTGCATCAGGATCTCGGGCGGCGTCGCCTGGATCTGCATCAGCGTGATCGCGGGATGCTGCCCGAAACCGAGAATATATTTCTTGAACTCGGCGGTGCTCTTGTTCCGCGACCCGGGCGGCCGCCCGCGCTTGCGAACCTCGCGCGCATGGCGGACCAGGTTGAGGTGCGAGGCTTCGACGCCCAGCGCCTCGCGCGCCTCGAGCATTTCCTCCGGCGTCGGCTGGAACAGATCGTCCTGCCGCATCTCCTCCGCCATCGCCTCGGCGACCAGCGTCTTGGTTTCGGCGACGAAGCCGGCGACTGTCTCCTTATCCCCGCTAGGCGTTGACATGCCGCGCCCCCCGGCCCATCGTCCGATTTTCCGCGCCATCGTGGCGCGGCCGGAGCCGCCCATGCCCCGAGCCCTGGACCATTCCCGCCCCGCGGCGGGCCGCCATCTCATCACCGGATAGGTTCGTCGCGGGCAACCCGCGCCCCGTGCCCCAGCCCGAGCGAAAGACGAACCGCCCGTTCGGCCTGACAGGCCGACCGGCAGAAATGGAGGGTAGGCCCGAAACCCAGAAAAACGGCTGCGCCAGGGAGCGCACGAGATCTGGCCTCGAGCTGGGGGGGGCCACCCCCTCGCCTGGCCGATCCGACCGGTCACCCTTCGGCGCGGCGCAATCCCTAGGCCTGCAAAGCCTGTGGCCGATCAGCGCAAACCGCTGGAAACGCAAGGCTTTCGCCTGCCATTCAGACGATCCCGTTCCGACGCACCCAGCCGGCGCAGGCAAAAACGGCGGAAATCCGCCATTCCCTCCGACCAGGGCGCGCACGCCGATCGAGGCCCGCCCGATCCGCTCGCGACCACCCCCAGGCCGAAATTTTGCGCCGGCCTCGGCTGCATCAAGGCCCTGATCCGGCACCGGAGCGAGGCGAGCGGCATATCCGCCCTCTATTTTAATCGATCGGGAGAGGCCGGACGAAAAACTTCCCAACCTTCCCAACTCGAAAACCGGTTGGGAAGCCTTTTTGGAAGGATTTAATCGAGCCGGATCAAAGACATAAAAGAAACTTCCCAACCTTCCCAATAGAGAGAGGGTTACTAATGTGCGTGTGCGCGCGTACGCGTCGCGTATCTCATGCGCGCGCGAAGCGTGGGAAGGTTGGGAATAACGCTCTAAGCTGTTGAGATCGTGGGGAATAATCCTTCCCACGAAACTTCCCAGACTTCCCAACCCCCGTGCCCTTGGGAAGTTTTCGACCGGGCTCCGCCGCCTTATCGGCCGACAAAGGGCACGGGGCAAGGGCACAAAAAAAGAAGAGGCGGAAAGCGGAGAGGATGAGGAGCGCCGGCGCACCGCGTCGGGCGCCGTCCCGGCGCCCGACGCTGCCGGCGCGCGTTCGCCCAGCGGGACCCGGAAACAAGTATTCGCAAAGTCATCGTTTGCGAGCCGCAAATATCCGGCAAGTGGAGCGAGGGCACGGGCGCGGGTCACGCATCGGCCTCCAGCTCGGCCGCGAACGCCGCGATCGGCACCAATGTCGCCCATTCCGGCCGCCCGCCGATCTGCACCTTGACGCGCTTGAGCCCGCCCTCGATGCGGCCCAGCGCTTGGTTCCAGACGCCCTTCTGCCAACGCGTGTCGCGCAGCAGCATCTCGATCCCCTGGTGCGCGCAGGCGACCGCGACGTAGATATCCGGGGCATTCGGCGCCGTCGGCAGCGGCCCGCCCCAGAAACGGCGCGTCTTGCGCTTTATGCCGGCCGCGCCCTCGTCGACGAGCTCGCTTGCCACCACCACCATGCCGGCCATCTCGAGGCGCTTTTGGGCGCGGGCGTGGAACGCGTCTTCCTCGTCGGCCTTGATCACCTTCGTGACCCACATGCCGACCGTCTCTGGCTCGTCGCCACCGCGCCCTGGCAGCGCGCTCGTCGCCATTTTCTGCACCACGAGGAACGGCTCGTCGTCCTCGGCCGAGGCGCGCTTGTCGACCGCGAGCAGCTTGCCCCAGGCCGCGTAGGTCATATCCTCGCTATCCTGGTCCTCGTCCCACAGCGCGACGTCGGCCGCGGCGAGCAAGGTCGCATGCTGGTCCTGACCGCGCGCGTCGTGGCCGTTGCGGCCGAGATGCACGCGATAATTCTCGATCACCTGGTCGAGCCGGGGCCATTCGTCGACCAGCCGCCGGCGCAACATGCGCCCGACCTCGCCCCAGAACGCCATCGCATGCCCGGTCAGCATGGGCTGGCCGCCATCCTTGATCAGCGGCAGGAAATCGCGTGGCTCGCGATGCAGGCGGCCGGCGACATCGCGCACGACCTCGGGGTCGATCGCCGGGATCCGTTCGCCGTCATGCGCGCGCAGATCGAGCACGCTGATCCGGCTCTTGTCCTGCGGGCTGAACGGCGGATGCAGGATAGAGCTGAAAAAGAAGCTCGAGCGCATCGTGAAATCCTGCGCTTCGTGATCGGCCGAGCCGCGGCCGATCTTGCCGCCCGAGCTCGCCAGCCGCGCCAGGCCGACGATCCGCGCCATGCGCCGCCCGTCTTCCTCGGCCTCGACCTCGTCCAGCGCGACCGGAAGCGTGCGCATCTTGAGCGTCTGCCGGATCCAGGCCTCGGTGACTTCGCTTGCGTGCAACAGGCCGCCTTCGCCCAGCAACAGCTGGATCAGCCGCCACAAGGTCGATTTGCCGGTGCCCTTGCCGCCGGTCAGCCAGATCATCGCGCGCCAGTCGAACGCGCCGCACGCGAGGCTCGAGATGATCCAGCCCAGGCACAATTGCGGGTCGATCTCCGGCCGCTCCCAATTCCAGCTCTTGAGCACGGTCAGCAGCATGCGCGCCACCTCCGGCCCGACCGGCGCGATCGCGGGGCGGGGGGTGCGCGCGGCGGCGGGATAGACATAGCCGTCGACCATGCCGGGATGCGCCCAGGTGCGCGCGGATCCGGCGAGAAGCTCGCGCCGGTCCGTCTCCGCGATCTGGATCATGTCGCCGCAATGCAGGATCAGGCCGCCGTCGTCGTCGCGATGCGCGCCGGCGCCGCGCACCTTGCCCTCGGCCGACCAGACGCCGCGATAGGCGCACGCCTGCATCAGCTTGATGCCAGCGCCTTCCTTGTCCCAGCCCGTGATCTTGCCCTTGGCGCCGATCCGCGGAAACACCTCTTCGAGCGTATCCTGGTCGCACCGCGGCGCGAGCAGGCTGATGATGTTGCGCCCGTCATGCTCCTTCGCCTTGAGCGCGCGCAGCTCGCGCAGCGCCGACAGGTAGAAATAGACGCCGTTCGCGGTCCCCAGCGGCACGACCGGAGCGTCGGGCCCGAACAGATCGTCGATCGGGGTGACATCGTCGCCGTCGTGGCCGTCGGCGGGATCGAGCCCCTCGCCTGCCGGCTGGCTGGAATCGGGCGCGGGCCGATGCGGCGCCGGCTTGCGCAGCTCGACAACCTTCGCGCCGTCGATCGCGTCTCCGGCGGCTTTCAGCTTGTCGGATGCGCCCCCCCGGGCGGCCATGTCAGCCCCTCAGGGAGCGGAGGTAGAAGTCGTTCATCGCCGAAGGCGCTCCCCGCAGATCGATCAGCTTGCGACGCGCGGGTACCGGGGGCGGCTGATCCGCCCCCGGCGTCTGGTGGGGTGCCGACTGTGTCGCGCAAATGGGATCGGCCGATACCGATCCGGTGGGGGCCTCGCGAGCCGTACCACACACCCCTGGGGTATTCCGTTCGTTGATCTTCATGAGGCTTGCGGCCTCCGTCCGGCGCACTCGTTCTGGCAATCGGCGATCACCATCGCGAGCCCCGGGAAGTCGTCGGTCTCGACGGTCAGCAGAGTCGTGTCGCCGGTGAGCGGGCCACCGTCCGTGTAGGTGTAACCGGCGAAGCTGAGGCGCCTCCGAAACACGGGAAGCTTCCAATTATCGACTGCTATCCCGGCCTTCACGACGCCTGCTCCGCTGAGCGCGTGCCGACGTATTGGTCAGTCCCGGACCATTTGAACTCTCCGCCGAATTCCGGGTCGCCCACAGGAAAATGGGTGCCGCAGCCGCAACAGAATGTGCCGCTGTAGAAGAACGGATCACGCGCATACGTCTCCGCCAGCGCTTGCCCCATCGTAGTCACTACGCCGCATGTGAGATGGACGTAGGATCGGCGCACGGGCTCAACAAAACCCTTGGCACGCTCTTCTGCCGACAGCACCACGTAACCCTTTTGCATCCCTGTTGCGGGATTGATCTCGCGGTGATCCGGCGTGACCGGAGTTCCGTCGGTCAGCGTCGTCTTGACAGTGGCCATCACGCCGCCTCCCTCGCCGGTTCAGCACCGCGCAACAGGTCGTTCAGATCCTTGTACCCCGCCGGCGGCGGCGCCAGCGCCACGGTCGCCCCGCGCGCCTGCTGCTGCGCGATCGCGCGCTCGAGCGCCTGCTCGGCCTTGCTGCCCTCGGGGTCGTTCTGCTGCAGGATCACCAGCCGCCCCATCTGCGGTGGAAACACGATATTGCCGAAATTGGACAGGCTGATCCCCGCGATCACGCGATGCTCTGGCCGCGCGCACGCCGCCGACAACCCGTCTTCGATCCCTTCGGACATCAGCACGTCGACGCCGGCATCGATCGCGCTCAGCGTCTTGCGGCACGCGCCTTTCCACAGCGGGATATAGCCGCCCGCATAGTCGCCCAGCACCTTCTTCGGGCACGCCAGCGGCGCCTTGCCCCAATTCCCCGCCGCATCCTGCGCCAGCCAGGTCCGGTGCGTGCCGATATGCTCGCCCGCATCGTTGATGATCCGCGCGATCAGTGCCGGCAGATGGATATCCTTGCCGAGCTCGGTGCACAGCACCGCCGGATGGAAGGCCAGCGCGCGCGGCGTGTAGCGCTGCCCGTTCACCTCGAGGAACGACAGGTCGATCCCGCGGTTCGCCAGATACCATTCGGCCGGCGTGTCGACGATCGGCACGCACCCTGCCTGGGGTACGAACAGGGCGCGGGCATGCCGCACCATCCGCTCGGCGCGCTTGCGCTGCTCGGCTTCGGCCGCGACCTGGCGCCGGCGGATCGTCGCCTGCTCGTGTGCGAGCCGGTTGGGATCGAGATCGTCGAGGCCGAGATAGGACCGCGCCCACGCCATCGCGTCGCGCATCCGCCCGCCGAACCGCACCAGGCGCACCAGGTCGAGCATGTCGCCCTCCTCCGGATCGCCATGGCCCGGGTTGAAGTCGAAGAACTTGCCCTTGCTCGGGCCCGAAATGTCGATGCACAGCGACTGGCCCGGTTCGCCCGCGATCGACCCGACGCGCCAATGCCTGCCTTTTTCCTCATAGCCGTTCGGCAGCAGGTCCATCGCGATCTCGCGCGCGCGCTCGCGCAGACGGGCCGAGATCACGCGGACCTCGGCCAGCCGCTGCGCCTTCAGCGCCGGATCGTCGCGACGCTGCATTTAGCCGAACCGCAGCTTCGTGCCGGGCGTGTCGATATAGAATTCGCGGCCGATGCCCGACTTGAGCAGCGCATAGGACGCGCTTCCGGTCGGGTCGGGCGGATTGGTGCCGTCCGCCGTCCAGCTCATCCGCACGTCGGCTGAAGGCGTCACCACCACGATCTTTGCGCTGGCGATCGTCACCGTGTCGGCCGGGTTCGAACCCGTCGTCGCCTCCAGATTGCCGCTCGGCAGCCGCTTGACCGGCAGCACGCCGCCATATTGCTGAGGGGTTCCGGCCCCGTGCAATGCCACTTCAACCGTCGCCATTCAGCCCTCCCTGTCAAAATTGGCGCGCGCCGTTGCCCGCCGGGCCGCGCTTACCGCCTGGGTCAGCGCCGCGATCGCATGGTCGCAATCGTCGATCGAAAGCCGCGCCGTGATCTCGCCCATCCGGCTGCCGGTCGCGCCCAGGTGCAGCACCACCGTGCGCGGCACCTCGTACCAGGCGCCGATCGGCGATCCCGGCCGTCCAAATCGGAACGGCGCGCCGGCCGCGACCGCGCGATCGCACTCGGCCGGCGCGCCACCCGGCCGCGCATCCCCTTGGGGGGCAGGATGCGCGCCCGTCTCGGCGAAAGCTGGAGGCTTAATCCCGCCCTCCGCCGGCTCCTCAAATCCCAGATAGCGCGCGGTCAGGCCGGTGACCTGGATGATCCGCATCGCGGTCGACGGCGCCACGTCGAGCGGATCCATCCGCCCCGCGACCACGTCGCCCAGGAACGGGCGGCCGACGCCCAGTTTGTGCGCCGCGCCCGACGGGCGCAGCTCCTGCTGACCCGCCCACGTCGCGATCGCGCGCCCGAACTGCGCCATCCGCGCGACGCGGCCCGGATCCGCCGCCAGGAAAGCCGAGCCCGACATTATTGGACGTCCTCGGCGCCGCGGACATGCCGCGCGCGCTGATCCTGGCCGTAGCCGATCAGCCCGAGATGCTCCATTTCGTCGCGCGCCCCGCGCAGCATGCCGCACGCGCACACCGCCAGCGGAGCCAGCACCAGCAGGATGATCAGTCCGGCAAGAGAGAGCCCCCCGGCCATCGGCTCAGAGCCGCCCTGGCAGGAACAGCGGCAGGCCGGGGGTAAACGGCCTGCCGCGCACGCGCACAATCGCTGCCGGGCGATATGTGCGCGCTACCAATAGAGATGCGAACAGGCGCAAGACGCGGCCCAGTCGCGACTTAATATAGATCAACGTCGGGGAAAAAGATGCACTCCCCGCAATTAACCCCGAAATCCGACCATATAGGATATTGACAGCGCCGTTTCGGACTGGAAACCTGAAACGTCGTTCAACATCGGACGACTCGCACAGTCCCGTGGGGGATACGGAAAGAAAAAGACGCTTCGTCGTCGGCGCGGACCTGCACCCGCCGGCGAGCGCCGGCCCCTGCGCGTTCGAGGGAGAGGAAGACAATGCGAAAAGTGCCTGACGCTTCATGCGGCCCGCGCCGCCATTTCGGCTTCGGCTTCAGCGCGGATGCGCGCCGCTTCCCAGGCGGGAAGATCGTAGAAATCGTTCGGCTGCACCGATCCGGAGGTCAGCACGTAAATGGCTTTCATCACGTCGCGGTTCGGGATCTGGGGGTCGGTCGCGCGCTCGATGTAGCTGATGAAGGTTTGGTGCACGCCGATCCGGTCAGCAACCCAGGCCTGGGTGTGACCTTTCGCCTTGCGCCATTGCGACAGCTTCACGGCCGATCCTCTTTCGTATCGCCCACATCTAGAAGGAAAAGGTTCCTTCGATGCAGGCTTGGGATGCGCGAATATGGCGTACTGTCATATTTAGTCAATGGACATGACGAGATAGGCGGTACAGAATATGACACCGTGGCATATGTATTCGTCATGCATCCGGGGAACCGCCTCAGGAAACTCCGCAAGGAGGCCAAACTCACCCAGCTCGAGCTGGGGGAACGAGTCGGCTTGGACCAGACGACCTTGTCCAATTACGAGAATGACAAGCGCCCGATGCCGCTCGAGCACATGCGCGCGATCGCTCGCGAATTAGGCTGCGCGCCGGCCGATCTGCTCGGCGACGAGGATAATCCGGAACGTCTGAGCGACGAGGAACGCAAGCTATTGCAGGCGTTTCGCGAGCTGGATGAGCAGGGCAAGCACTTCCTCGCCACCAGCGCGCAGGCCGTCGCCGAGCAGCAGCAGGGCTATCGCAGCCGCGCCGCATGAGCGGCAACGATACCGGCGCGATCGCCTCTCCGCGCGGAGATGCGACGAGCAACACATCCTTCTACGATCTGGAAGAGCCGGACGGGTTGGGGCCGGGCATGGTTCGGCCTGGCCGCCCCTTGGCGCCGCCGACATTCTGGCAGGTCCACAAATCCCAAATTCTGGCAGGCGGCGCGGTTTTGCTCGCTTTTTGCCTGCTTGTAGCCCTGTCTTTATGGGCCGAGCGACGCGCCAAACGTCGGCGATAATATGACGCATTGACATAATATGACGTAGGCGCATATTAGCCCCGTTCACCCGAACGGAGGCTCGCCCGTGACCGTCCATGTCGAAGTCCGCCCCGCGCTCCCGCCGATCCGCTCGGCGCGCGAGCCGTCGCTGCTGCGGCCTGATCCCAACACCTACGGCTTCAACCAGGTCTGCCTCCAGCTCGGCATCCTGTTCAAGGCCGACGGACGCATGAATTCGGTCCACTGGCGCACCGGCTATCTCATGGCGCTGATCGAAAGCCCGCGCTGGCAATTCCCCGAACCGCTTCCCCGCTACAACCGCAAGGCGGGCACACTCGTCGACGGCGCCGCATCTGTCGGTCTCCTCTCTTCCTGGCACAAGGGCGCCGTCGACACCTGGTTCGAACGCTTCATTCCCCCCGGATCGCGCGCCGCCGCAGCCGCCGAACAGGATCTCGGCGCCGCCGCGCTCGACCAGAATAGCGGCAACCTCGCGACCCTTCTCGCCGGCCGCAAGGTGCGGGCATGATCGTCTATCGCACCGCCGCCGGCCAATGGTTCGCCACCCAGGAGGAAGCGCGTCGCGCCGCTGGCCGCCACTTCGAGAAGGTCATCCATCCCGACGACAAGGACGGGCGGATCGCCTGGCTGAACGAGAATTGTCCGCTGATGACGGCGTCGGGACACCCGATTGAGCCTCTCGCGGTCGTGGTCCAGGCGGACGCCCCCAAGCCTGCTGGAGCCGCCCCGGCGGGGACGATCACGCTGACCGACGTCGAGGAATTCATCCAGGCTGCCGACCACCCGCGGCTGGCTCGCATCACCGAAAACGCGATCTATCGCATGCGCGAGCTGCTCGGCCGGGTGCCGCAATGAGCACCGCCCCGCACCGGATCGAGGACGAAAGCGGCTGGCCGCTCTTCGCGACGCTCACACTCAACGGCCGGCCCTGCCCGGCCTTCCTCGCGCACACCACCGGCATCCAGAATGCCGAGCTCGCCGGCGAGCCGGTCGTTCTGCTCGCCATGCGCCTTGAAGGCCAGCCCGCGCTCTACCAGCCGATCGACCGCCTCACCGGCGAGGCGCTGATCGCCTCGATCCGCCAGAGTCTCGACGAGGCCGGGCTGTGACCGACCGCCCCGAGCCGCGCCGCCCGACGCCGATCTACGCCGCCGACGAGGACAGCGCACGCGCCGATCCCTTCGTCACCGTCTGCAACCTGATCGTCGCCGCCTTCGCGCTGTGGGTACTCGCGCACATCTTCTTCCCCGATCTCGGCGCCCGGCTATGAGCACCGCGCTCGTCCTCGCGCACGTCTTCGCCGGCGGCATCGTCACCGTCCTGATGTTCGCCTTCGCGATCGCCTACCGCCAGCAGCGCACGATCGTCGTCGAGCAGGATGCCGAGCTCCGCAAGCTGCGCCGCCGCATCGCTTTGTTCGAAGCCGACGCGCACGCGCTCCAGCGCGAGCTGCGCGAGCGGATCCTGTTCGATCAGGAATGCGGCTGATGGACGCGATGCCGCGCAGCCTCGCCGAGTTCACCGCGCTCGCCCGCGAACGCGCGCTGACCGACGACGAGACCAGCGTGCTCGATCGCCTGCTCAGGAATGAGCGCGATCGCCAGCGCAACCTGCCCCTGCGCATCCTCAAGCTGCGCGCGAACCTGCGCGCGCTCGAAGCCCAGCTCTCGCCCAACCAAGCCCGCTGGCTCGGCAGCATGCAGGAAAGCGCCGACGCCCGCCGCGCGGCCAACATCGAACGCGAAATGCGCCGCGAGATCCGGCGCCGCGTCACCCGCATCGAGCGCGAGCTCGGCGGCGTCCATCCCGTTCAACCGCCCAAGGGGGAAACCGAAAATGACTGACACCATCGCCGCCGACCAGCTGCGCCTGTTCATCGAACGCATCGAGCGCCTCGAGGAAGAAAAGAAGGGCATGGCCGACGATATCCGCGACACCTACGCGGAGGCCAAGGGCCAGGGCTACGACCCCAAGACGCTGCGCGCGGTCATCCGCCTCCGCAAAATGGAGAAGAACGCCCGCGACGAGGCGGAATATCTCCTCGACACCTACAAAGCCGCGCTGGGGCTGGCGTGATGGGCGAGACATTCGGTCGGCTCGAAGCCGAGCGCGGCGACCGTTGTTCCAACAACGGTTACGGCGCCAAATTCACCACGCCGTGCTACTATGCAGACATTGAGGATGAAGACGCCACCTCCTGTCCGGAGTGCGGCGCGCCGATCGTCTGCACGGTCGAGCAGGAGCCGGTATCGGTTTGCCGCATCGCGGACGCCGATGAAGCTGACGGTCTCGACCTGTGAGCGCCGCCGACAAGGAGGCCGCCAAGGCCGCGATCGTCGATTATGTCGAGGTCTACGGACCCGACGTCTCGATGGTCGATCTGCGCGGCTTCGTCCGGCACGAGACCGGGATCGACTTCGGCGGCCCCACCCTCGCCGCCTTCCTCAAACCCCTCGGCTACCGCCGCGACACCTATCGCCGGATCGACACCTGCCCCGGCAAGTCGCTGTTCTACGTGAGGGCCGACTGATGGCCGCGCTCAATCCCACCCCGCGCGCGGTCCTGATCCTCGCCTCGGCCGCGTCGCTGATGGCCGCGCCGGCCGGCGCCCGGTCGCTTGGCCAGCGCCTCCGCGAGCTTCCCGACGAGGAATGGGTCTATCAGGGCCTGCACGCGGTCGACGCGATCCAGACGCGCGAGGCGCTCGATCACGGCTGCGTCGAGCGCAACCCGATGCTCGGCCGCCATCCCTCTACCGGCCGCCTGGTCGGCGTATGGGCCGCCACCAGCGCCGCCCATGCCGGCGTGACGATGGCGCTCCAGGATCACGCGCCCCGCGCGGTCAAGCTGTGGGAGATCGCCTCGATCGGCGTCGGCGCCGGCGTGATCGCCTGGAACCTCCATGTCCGCTTCTGAAAGGGTCCGCTGATGGCGAAGCTCCAACCCGAGCAGATTGAGCAGATGATCCGCTGGCGCGAACGCGGCTGGTCCTGCAATTCGATCGCGAAGCGCCTTGGCGTCTCGACCGGCGCAATCAACTATCAGTGCCTCAAGAACGGCGCGATCTCGCCCCGGCAAAAGGGCAAGACGCCGTTCAACGGGCCGACCCAGTTCACTGGCAAAGACGGCCGTACCTTCCGACGCTTTTCCGAGGACGATGACGCTCAGATGCGCGAGCTCGCGCACCAGGGGAAGACGGCTGGGCAAATCGCGAGAGAGATGGGCCGAGGCACCACATCGATCCGCATGCGCATGCTGCTGTTGGGCGCGCACGAAGAGATTGCAGCACTTTTTTAACCGGAGGAGGAAACCATGTACGATTTTACTCAGATTACCGAAGTCAAGCTCGCCAGCGGGTCGCACAGCAGCCCGGCTGAGGGCATGTGCTTCATGGAAATGACGGCATGGTTCGCCGGCGAGGCCCATAGCGACAAGCCAGCCTGCGCTTGTCCGGTGCTCGGCGCCTATGGCATCCGCCTCAACGACAGCATGTCGGATAGCGAGCGAGACCGCCTGCTCAAGCCGCTGGTACCGCTGATTGCGGGCACGCGCGGCACGCGCAAGGACGAGCTCGCTCGTGTCAATTTCCTCACAATCTGGACGATCAACAAGATCCTCCCGATCGCGCTGCGGTCGATCAAGCTGGAGAAGGAGGCCCTGGCCTGCGAGGCCGCTACCGACCTAGCCTCTGCCCACGCCGCCGCCGACGCCGCCTACGCCGCCGCCGCCGCCGCCGCCTACGCCGCCAAAGCCGCCTACGCCGCCTGTGAGGAGGTGATGCAGCTCATGGTGGAGGGCCTGCGCCAGGCGATCCTGATCGGTCCTCACGAGGGGTTCGACCTCGCGATCGATCTCCAAGCGCGCCATGCGGCGCTCCGCGAGCTGGTCGCTGCGGCGTGACGGCCTAGGATCGGCGGGGCACTGCCCCGCCGATCAAGCGCCCCGCCCGGCCATCCCCGATCGCCATGACACGGCTTCACCCTAAGCGGCTTCACCGCACCCGCCAGCAGCGCAATGCCACGCCATCCGGCGCGATCTATGTCGGGCGTCCGACGCTCTGGTCCAACCCGTTCCAGCGAGCTGGGATCGGCCACGCGCGCAGCGTGATCCTCTATCGGGCATGGATCGCCGGCGAGCTCGGCGCGAAGCTGCTCGGCACCCTGCGCTTCGGCGAACATGAGATTGCGAGCCTCGGGCGCTGGCGCCGCAATCTGGTGCGGAGCCTGCCGCACCTCGCGGGCCGCGACCTGCAATGCTGGTGCCCGCTCACCTCCGCTTGGTGCCATGCAGACGTCCTGCTCGCGATCGCCAATGCCGAAAGGAGACTGGCCGCATGACCCTCCTTCCCCTCGATTTCGACTTCCCCCTCATGACCGCGCCGGTCGATCGCGGATCGGATGGCCCTGGGGGCAAGCCGCCGCTGATCCTCTCCCACCGCCTGCCCTGGCAGGTGCCCGAGGCCGACATGCGGATCGAGATCGCGCGCGAGATCGAGCATCGCCGCGGCTGGTATCCCGAGCTCGTGCGCAAGGGCCGCATGACCGAGATCGAGATGCACGGCCATATCGAGCTGCTCGACGAGATCCATTGCGACCTGGTCGATCCCTTTCGCGAGCGCACCCTCACCAATCGCTGGGAGGCGAAGGTCCGCGAGCTCCGCCGCGAAATCGCCATCCGCCGCAACGGCTACCCCAAGAGTATCGAGAAGGGCCGCCTGCGCGAGCGCGACGCCGGCCCCTGGCTCGAGGCGATCGAGGGCGTCCACTTCACCTACTGGATCCGGCTCGAGCATTGGGACGAGCGCGGCCCCGCGACGAGCCTCTCCGCCAGCATGGAACCGATCCGCCGCCAGAGCAGCCGCGTCGAGGCCTGGCTGTGGCAGGCGCACCTCGCCGGCGACCCCGCCATCGCCGGCTACCTCACCCCCCAGCAAATCGCCTGGCACCAGGCCCAGGACCAGCAGGAAAGGCAAGCTGCATGACTTGGCAACCCGATATTTTTATCTTCCACTCCCCTTGTGATGATGGCTTCGGCGCGGCTTGGGCTGTCCATCAACGCTGGGGTGACCAGGTCGAATATCTGCCCGCGACCTATGGCAAACCGGCGCCAGATCCAGAGCGGATTAAGGGCAAGCGGATCCTGATCGGCGACTTCTCCTTCAAACGCCCCGTGCTCGAGCAAATGGGCTGCATTGCCCGCTCGATCGTGATCCTCGATCATCACAAGACGGCACAGGAGGATCTCGGCGGCTTTCCGGATCCGGCTTTCGCCGATCGAAACTTCGACGCGGGTCTTGACGGTGCGCTGCCTATTTGGGCGCAGTTCGACATGAACAAGTCGGGCGCGCGCTTGGTGTGGGAGTTCTGCCACCCCGGCGAGCGTGTGCCCGAGCTCATCCAATACGTCGAGGATCGCGATCTCTGGCGCTTCACGCTGCCGGCGACGCGCGGTCTTACCCTCTGGCTGCGGTCGCATCCCTACGACTTCGCGACGTGGACGAGCATCGCCAATCAGCTTGCGGTCGACGGACAGCGAAACGCCGTGCTGCTGCAGGCATCGGCGATCGAGGCGTTCTACGATCAGAAGGTCACTGAAATGACGCGGGAGCGGCATTTCAAGACGATCGACGGCCACAGCGTTCCGGTGGTCAATTGCTCTTGGGCGTTCGCGTCCGACGTCGCGCACGCTTTGCTCGAGAACTTCCCCGATGCGCCCTTCGCCGCGTGCTATTACGATCGCGCCGACGGGGCGCGAACGTATAGCTTGCGGAGCGAGGATCATCGCGCCGACGTCTCCGCGATCGCGAAGCGCTACGGTGGCGGGGGACACCGCAACGCCGCCGGGTTCGAGGTTCCGCTCCCGTGATCGTCGTCGACGTCAGCCTGCACAGCGCGATCGACGGGCGGATCGAGAACCTCGGCACGATGATCATCGCAAATGATGGCACCGCAGCCGGAGGCCTCGGAAATTACGACGTAGCCATGTATCGGAAGGGGGCGGCCGAAAAGTATCAATCCGGCGCGCGAGCCCTGCCTTACCATGCCAAGCCGACGCGCCGTGGCCGCGTCGAGGGCCACAGACGCCTTGCCGAGCCAGTTCACAATCTCGTGGCCAAAGCGCTGGCCAGCATGGGATATGGACAATGAAAGTCGTCACCGGCTACTTTGCCATCCCGGCGAATGCTCGGTGCCCCGAGTGCGGCACCGATCGCGTTGTCGGGCTAATCTACGACGGGCGGAAGGTCGGGGCCTGCATCCCGTGCAAGTGCATTTGGGAGGCGCTCCCCGCCGACGCGCCCGCCGATATCGGGATCACGCCCCAGCCATTCCGGAAATCGTGCGACAATTGCGCATTCCACAAGAACTCGCCGGAACGCCAGGATTCCGAAAAGTGGAACGCGCTGGAGATGAGCTTCGCCTACCAGGAGAAGCCGTTTTACTGCCACAAGGGCGTGCCACTCCAATCCGAGGATGAGGATTGGCCTACCGACCATGGCTTCAAATATCCGCTGCTGCCCGACGGCAGATCCGACGTCGCCCGGCTTCGCCTTTGCGCCGGCTTCGTCGCGTGGTGGAGGGCCATCAGCAACGATCCTGTGCCCGGCATGCTTCCGCCGACTTGACACCACCCGGCCCGGAGGCGCAGCCTCCGCGACCGCTCAACCCAGGGACCGCCCACCTTGGCTACTCGCAAAACCTCCTATCTCGTCGTTCGCCCGCTCGCCGGCGGCGGCTATGGCTATTATTGGACACCCTCGCCGGCGCTGCGCAAGGCCGGCTGGGAGGACGTCAATTTCGGCATGTCCGCCACCGACAGCGACGATGCCCGATACAAGCTGGCGGAGGCCCGTAACGAGCTCGTCAGGCAATGGCGCACCGGCGGCGCCAAACCGCGTCAGGTCAAGGCGATCGTGCAGCGCCACACGATCGGCGACGCGATCGACCGCTTCCTCGATCATTGCCGCGCCCGCGTCGCGGAGAAGGCCAAGCCCGTCGCCCAACGCAATCCGCTCGTCGGCAAGCCGATGGCGAAGAACACGCTCGACGGCTATGTCTCCAAATGCAAGACGATCCGCATCTGGGGCACCACAGCCGCGCGCCAGGCGCAGTCTCCGCCGCCGGGCGATATCCCCGTCGCCAGCATCACGCACGACAACGTGCTGCTGTTCCGCAACGCGCTGATGACGCCGGATCCGGAGACGGGACATATCGCCCACCAGACCGCGCATCAGACATTGCGCGTGCTGCGCACCATGCTCGCCTTCGCCGAACGCGAGGGCATGATCCCCAAGGGGAGCAACCCGGCCGAGGATTTCGAGCTCGCCGTGCCACCGTCGCGCACCCGCCAATGGGACGAGGACGGCGGCACCGACGATTTCGATACCTTCCTGCGCGCCTGCGACTTCCTCGGCTGCCCGTCGATCGGGCTCGGCGTCGAGATCGCGGCCTGGACCAGCCAGCGCCAGGCCGACATCCTCAAGCTCACCGTCGCCCATTGGAAGACGATCCGGCTTAACGACCAGGCTTTGCTCGATGCATTGCGCGGCGACGATCCCGAGCTCAAGGGCTTCATCCTCACCCAGAACAAGACCGATCGCCCGGTCGGCATCCCCATCGTCCAGCCGCTGCGCGCGCGGATCGAGGCCGCGATCGCGCGCAACCTCGCGCTTAACCCGCCCCAGCTCGCCATCCTGATCGACGAGGAAAGCGGCCGCCCGCTCGACCGCTTCGCGTTCAGCAAGAAGGTCAAGATGGTGCGCGATTTCTGCGCCGACCCGACGCCCGACGCGATCCGCGCCGGCATCCTGCCCCGGCCTGGGCTCAAGGATCTGTGGTTCATGGATCTGCGCCGCACCCGCGTCTGCTGGCTCGCCGATCGCGGCCTCGAGGACCAGCAAATCGCGATGATCACCGGCCACAGCATCAAGACGGTGCAGCAGATCCTCGAAAGCACCTACCGCCCCCGCACCACCCGCGGCGCCGCCGTCGCGCTCCTCGCTGCGCACGGCGCCAGCCCGCGCAAGGGCGATGTGCAAAAGGAGTTGAAAGCGTGAACGACATATCGGCCGAGATATTCAAGGCGACCGTTGAGGCGGTCAGTGAGCGGCTGAGCCGCTATGGCATTCCGAAGACCGGCACGATTGAGCGCGATATCGCCCGAACGATCCTTGCACGCATCGCCACGGCGGCAAAACCGATCATCGTCCATGACGAGGAAGGGCTGCTCGACAGCATCGATCGCGCCGGCGAGATCGGCGGCCGCGACCAGGATGCCGCCGTCAAGGCGCGGCTCGAGCAACGGGCATGAACCTGAACGAAGAACTGGAGCGGGAGGCCGCCCACGCCGATAGTATGGCCAGCATTGCGCAATACTGGATGGCGCGCGCGCAAAAGGCCGAGCGCGAGAAGCTGGAGATGCTCGCCGCCGTGGTGAGCTCGGCCGGCGGAGAAATCCGCGTACCGAATGGCGTACTTTTGCGTGTGCCAGAGCTCGAGCTGCTGCTGCATCAGGACTTCAGCAAGGATGAGTTCGCGCTGCGCGTTCGCGCCCTTGATACCGCCCCGCCCGCCCGCTAATCCCGACCGCAGCGGGGCCGCCCGTCTGAATTCAGACGACAGATCGTCTGAATGACAAACCGGTCAAGCCGAAATATCGTTGAATATCAATGCGCGCCCGTAGCTCAGCTGGATAGAGCACATGCCTTCTAAGCCTGTGGTCGCAGGTTCGAATCCTGCCGGGCGCGCCAATTCCTGATGAGCGCTTCGACGCTCTATTTTTCCGGGCGCATGCTGAGCCCGTGACGATAGTTCATCACGATCGTGATCCGTCGCGGAGCGTCGCCGACATCCACCGCCACGTGACTGGCGCCAGGCTTGGACCAGCCCAGCTTCGGGTTGTTGGAAAAACCGATTCCGTCGCTCGAAAGCTCGAATTTGCGGTCCGAATTACGATCGTGGAGTAACGACAATGCGTAGCGCCCCGCATGTGGGGCACGAATGCAAAGCTGCACCTCCCCGTCCCGCGCTATCGGCGCTTCCACCCGGGCAAACGGCTTGCCCGCCGAGATCAGAACGTTGTCGTCGGCCAGGAAATCCGCATCGGTCGCAGGATATAGCTCCAGCTTGAGACGCCCGGCGCGGTCCTTGAGGCCGGTTACCTCCACCAGGAAAGCCGGCCCGGTCTCGGATTCGCGGCAGCGCCCAGCCGCCATGCCGAGGTCCGGGCTCGACGCCAGGCTTGCCGCCATCATCCAAAGCATCATAGTTGCGCGGCCTCCCGTTGGCCCCTGTTCTGTCGCGTCGTCACCTGATGCCGTTCAACCGTTGACTGTCTCGATCAGACGCCACCCATATCCCAAATCCGCATCTCCTCACATGCC
>Ga0068868_100000065_pt1 | contig 60249 bp, 79 predicted proteins | sample KBSMisM42_FD_64660 | JGI IMG/M metagenome (GOLD analysis project Ga0068868, IMG submission 64660) | Miscanthus rhizosphere microbial communities from Kellogg Biological Station, Michigan, USA - KBS Miscanthus M4-2 | ecosystem: Host-associated > Plants > Roots > Rhizosphere > Soil ...
CCCCCGATAAACACAGGGGTGGGATAAAAAGAAAAAGTATGAAATATAACAACTATTCAGACAAATTAAGAGTGGTTTTGACAAGCATTGAAATAGAAGTGGGTAGGGCAAAAGGAATGTTTCCAGATGACTTTGTAAACCAGCACGAAGCCTACGCCGTTATACTTGAAGAAGTGGACGAACTATGGGATGAAATAAAAAAGAACCAGCGTAATTACGATTTGGATGCGCAGCGAAAAGAAGCAATACAGGCAGCGGCAATGATGTGCAGGCTATTAGTCGAATTACTTTAATCACCATCTAAACAACCCAACCGGTGCTAACTTTTAAACGAAAACTAATTTTGACTAAAGCTCAAGAACGAAGGATTAATTCCTGGGTAGGGGTTTGTCGTTTCGTTTACAATTTGTGCAAGGAAATTCAACAGGAGGCTTGCAAAAACAAGGGTACTTATATCCATAAGTATGAGCTAATGAAGCAGTTAACCGAAATACGAAACGTCGATTGGATAGGAGATGTGCCCCGCGACGGAATTGAGGACGCGATAAAACGTATGGATAATAGCTACAAAGCATTTTTCAAGGGCGGCGGATTTCCGAAATGGGCCAGCAAGAAGCGATTTAATTCTATCCGATTCAAACAGGTTATTTCAGTTGAAGATAGATTCGTACAAGTGCCGAAATTGGGCAAGTTAAAGATGGTTAAGGATAGGCCGGTGGTAGGAAAAATTAAACAAATTACGATAAAAAGGCAGGTTGACGGGTACTATGCCTGTATAGCCACGGATGCAGTAAAATCAATTCAATGCCACGATGAGAACCAAGTTTTGGCGCTGGATATGGGCTTAAAGCACTTCGCGGTTGACAGCAACGGGAACTACATAACAAACCCGAGGCATTTTAAGACGCATGAGCGGCGGCTAAGAATCGAGAACAGATCCTTAGCCAGAAAGAAGAAAGGTGGCAAGAATTGGCGAAAACAAGCTCACAGACTGGCGAGGCTGCATAATAAGATAGCCAATGTGCGCCGTGATTTTTTACATAAGGAATCCACAAGAATTGCCAAGGCTAACTACATTGTAATCCTGGAGGATTTAAACATTTCCGGGATGGCTAAAAACGGGAACCTAAGCAAGCATATTTTAGATTGCGGATGGGGCATGTTCCGGGGGATGCTTAACTACAAAACCATAGTAATTGTAATTAACCCAAAATATACATCGCAAACATGCAATTCCTGTGGGGTAAGAGATGCTAAAAGTAGAATTTCCCAATCAGAATTTGTTTGCACAGCCTGCGGGAAAGCCGACAATGCCGACAAGAACGCGGCCAACAATATACTAAGCAAAGGATTTGCTTTTATCTGTCAACGTGAGGCAATAGCCTGTGCGTAGGATAAGGAGCGCACTTTCAAGCGCAGTCCGGCAACCAATGAGCAAGATTTTTTCAACGAATACATTAAATCTAAAAACAAATGAGCAAGATGACAGCAGAAGAATTACTCGAAACAAAAGAATCTGAAATAAAATTCCTAACTGGAACCGTATCGAGGCTACAAGCCCGTATTAAAGAACTCGAATACACCACCCCTTCAGCAAACGATACACCGGAAGGGAAGCGGGAACAACTAAAGTTGTGGGAGAAAGCCGCTATTCACTTATTTGAAACACATAACCCGGACGTTGACCAAACAAGTTTGATGGGTCAAAGGCTGCTAAACGGGTTCAGGGCCGACATGTGGACGCTATCAGTATATTATAACATTAAAAACAAAGAAAGAGACAGAGGGAATGGTTGTGATGATTTGCACAATGAATATGCCGCTAATCCCCTGCTGGACGAAGTGGTAAGACTGCGAAGGGAAGTAGAGGAATTGAAGGCCGGTATTAAAAAAGTAGTTGACGGCCCATTTACAATGAATCCGCAAGACAGAATCATTTTACGTGAACTACTTAACAAATAGAATATGGAGCAAGCAATAAAACCAGAAATTGTAAAATACGGTGTGTGGCTTGGTGAAAATAATTTAGGAAGGAATTCTGATGGCCTATGGGGTAACAATATTTCATCTGAACCCCGTAAAACTGATGAAGAAGTAGCAGACATCTATCTAACAAATCCTGATTATTATCAAAATATAAAAAAGGAGCTAAGGCGAAGGATTGTAGAAAATTACAAACCATTAATACCATAAACCATGATAAAAGGATGGATTGAAGTAACCACTCATGAATTAAAATACCCACTTTGTATTAAGGGTGTTCATAGTAGTTTTTATGGCCGGGAGGATGTTTTCTATGAAAGAGTTGACAGCGCCGAAAGAATGAAACAGTTATCCGAAAATTGGAGGTTGTTTTATCTCGACGAAACCCCCTCCATCATGGAAGAAGAAAATAAACGGCTAAGGGAGGCGCTGGAAGAAAACAGGAAACTGAAAGCCGGGATTAAAAATATTATAGCTGAATGCGCGGAAGATTGTTCTGTTATGACCAGCCTTGAAAAGATTTTGAACATTGTTAACCAACTACTCAAATAAAACAATTACCAATGGATATAGAAACAGGGAATAAAATAATAGCTGCGTTTATGTGCGGCGTTTACGATGGCAGAAAATACATGGACGTTCCTGAGCATGGCAAATGCTTAGTAGGCCCAAATTATGACAACCAGCTTAAATACCATTCCTCTTGGGATTGGCAAGTACCAGCGTGGAGTAAAATATCACACCTTACAAAAGAGGTTGCTGCCAAATCACCAGACACTTATAACCGGCATATTGGATTTGCAGACCGGTATGAATCAGCAGTATTTAAAAATAATCCATTAGCTGGCTTTGAGGTTATTGTCGAAGCAATCCAATGGTATGACACCAACCCAAATAATATGAACATCAAACAACAAATCAAGGAACGGGCGGAGAAGGAATGCGGTATGGGGTATCGGTACTCCCAAGCCTACACTTCCGGCGCTCTCTCCATGCTACCCATTATAGAGGATGTGGCGGTGGAGTTTCTTAATTGGTATAGCACTACGACTATTAATTGGAACAACGATTCAGGAGCATACCTATATTTCATCACAGAAGTTTACCAACCTAAATAAAGCAGATATGACCACCCGCGAAAAGTTCCACCAGTTAATTTGCCTCTATGAGTTGGGGATTCTCTGCTACCGAGATTATGGGCAATGGCGCGATCTATTTGAAATGAATTTAGAAGATGGCCTTTGCATGGCCTCGTCGAAGTTAATCAAGAAGGGCAATCGTTTCTGGATAGTAGAATATAAACCGAATGGCGCAAAAACATATTGGTGGAAACATCCATTTGAAGATGCCCCGAAGTCTTACAACCTCCGCGCTCTACAGGTACGCCTTGACTGGCTTTATGAACAATTAAATAAATTAAAATAGTATATGGTAAAAGCGCAAGAAATCAGAATCGGCAATTACTTCAAAACTGAAATTGGACTTATCGGTAAGGTGCTATCATTTCACGAAAGTAAGGTTACAATGAAGATGCCGCATAGCACGTCAGTGATTCATACTAAGCCACAATTCAGGCCGGGGCTGGACATCGACCCCATTCCCTTAACACCTGAAATATTGGAGAAGGCGGGGTGGGAAAAATTTGCTGGTGTATTTTCTAAAAACGAGTGGGCCCTTAGAGAAGATGCCCCCGGCTATGAATTTAACAGCCCTTATTGGCGAACAGGTGGCATATCTGTTCAATACGTCCACCAACTACAAAACCTCTACTTCGCCCTCACTGGGCAGGAGCTTGAAATAAAAATGTAAAAAATATGAAACACTATATAGTCATTGGAATAAGTCTTTGCCGATGTTTTATTTACACCAATGAAGTTAAGCTAAGGCAGGTAGAAAACCCGTCTGACACAATCACACTTCGATTTGATAAGTTCCCGGCAAAGAAACTTGATACACTTATCATTGGCCATATTTACGCTACCGGAGGAGTAGCTTATTACAAAGACACAACATTGAATTATATATCAAATAGATAATCATGAAATGGAAATTACTTAAAGACTTTTGGGGTATTTCAAACAAATACCCAATGGCTGATTTAGCACCCATTGACGCAGGATGCACTATAACCGAAAATGGCGATGGGCGCTACAAGGTAACAAACTATTGGGGAGACTTAAAGGCTATAGTAAGTAAAGAGTCTTTTGACGCAATGGAAAAAGAACCCGACCCAGAAATGGATATTGATAAACCAACCAAACCCACCCAACCATGAAATCCCTCACCTTTTTCGGATTGATACTGCTGTTTACTGGATGCGTGACACATAAGCCTGGATGGTGCAAAACGCATAGGCAATACGAATGCTTTCCAGATATAAATAAAATCGCTGCACCAGAAGTAAAATATTCAGTAGCTAAAAAACGAATTATCGATAGCCTGAATATTGAAAAAGCTGCTGCTCGAATAAGATTGAATACAGCCATTTTATACTACGAAAATGAGAAACGCTGCGGAGCAATAGCTGATGGATATAAAGCTCAATATTACAAAACTGGCGATAAGTCATTTGGCAGTCTTTATAATAAATATGTTGACAGCGTTTATTATTGGGCGGCCAAAGTCGTTGAGTTAAATAATTAATTCACCCCGCTTCAAAACTGGAAATAAAAACTAAAATATATGACATCGAAACAAATTTCAAATCAGTCCCCCCGTAAGCCTTCACCTGCATTTGGCGGCAAGGTGGTGTTAAAACAAAACGTTATCGCTATGCCTGTTCGACCAGGATACTATCCAGCTAAACAAATTGAGCTAACTATAAAACCCACACTTATATGACAGACGAACAAAAATTAGCCGCCATCACTTCTTTAATAGTTGACGCAAACGCTGCAATGAGCGATCCGGCCCACTGGAAAAACAACACCACGCAGACAGAGGGAATTGAGACAAGTGAATCAAACAGCAGTTTACGTATGAAGATTAGTAAAATATTAGGGTTGGGTAGTTTGGCTTAACTTTTATGGAATTCGTACTATTAGCCGAACCTTAATCTTCCTCATCTGTACCCTCTACTATTTCAGGGGCTTCTACACTACATTCAAAATCATAGATGTATATGGGTTCTGGATCAAGGAAGTGCTTTAGCTTGAATTGTATGGTGTGCTTTTTAGAATCCTCTGGCGCTGGTAAGACTACTATGCCTTCTAATGCGTATGGCATCTTATCTGGATCAGCCTTTATGAATATTGGTTGACCCCATACTAAGTCTTCAAGTTTAAGTCTTATGTGTATTGGCATTTTTTAATGTTTATTATAATCAACGCACATCTCTACAAATGTTGGCTATAGTCGACACTAATCAACCAAAGCCCCAAGCCCTTCATCTGGATCGTCATCTTTCATACTATCTAAATCAGGTCGTATGGAATCTACCTTTGGAGTGAATTTTGTGTCGATTGCCAATTCCCGCGATCTTTTTATTAGCTTATCAAGACGCTTTTTACAAGCCGCTATATCTTTAGCTATCTTCTCCCTTTCTTGTTCGTTGTTCATTTTTTATAAAGTGTTCACATTTTTTCTTTTCAAAATTGTATGGCACAGTGGCAAAGAAGTCCTTTGTTCTGTCTACAGGTTCTTTAAATCTTTCACAAGATTGTTTTATAGGACAACCCATACCGTAGCATTGACAAACAAAGTCTGATTCCATTTAAAGTATTTTGCCCTTCCAAATTCTCTTGTTCCTTACCTCAAAATCTTTATCACCGAACAGATCGACTATTGCGAATCCGTGATTCCATGAATTAATCGGCATGTATTGGGGATGCAATTCAGACATGCAGCCGATACTCCATGTTGTAATCATCTTCCCGTTTATATCTTGCTCTGTATGCTCGGATGAGCGATGGTGATGGCCACAAATGGTATTCGCCTTAGCTCTTAAATACAGCCCTCTTGCTATGTTTACAGGAGACATTATCGAACTGGCAAACTCATGGCCGTGTACGATATTCAGGTCGTTAGCCTTTATTATTGTTTTGCCAGATATAACCACAGTGCCGGGGATACGTTTTTCAATTATTTCTTCTAGCTTAAACTCGTCGAGACCGATAATCTCTTTTGCTTTCTGCCAAAGAAAATGCTGGTAGCGCTCACAATGGTTGCCAAGTTTATAATATAATGGCACGTCTAACACTTGCCTCATTCTATTGAATAAGTCTGCTCCAATTTGTATTTCTTCGTGAAACTTCTTTTTACTTGGGTCTGTCATAAAATGGCTAATGCCGTGGAAATCCCACCCATCGCCATTGATTAATAAGGCGTCTACCTTATCTTTTTTACAGTATGCGAGTGCGGCTGTGATAGCCTGTACGCTATGATATGGCGCATGTGGGTCGCAAAAAATAGCAATACGTTTGTGGTTTTTTAAAATAAATGGATCATATACAGTTTCATCGCTCTCTGGCAACTTATAAGGATTTCGTGGCCGTTCTTCCTTTTCAAAAAATTCGCTCTCGACCTTATTTGTTGCTTCTTTCGCCCCTCTCTTTCCTGCTATATATCGTAATTTATTTCTTGCGTCTTCCACATCCGTGAATGTTAGTTTGTGATCGTTGTACATTATTCTGGCAAGTTTCAAGGTGGGCATATCCATGCCGTGTTTTTTACGATACTTACGTGCTAAATCTACTTTCAGGCTCATGGTTTAGGGGTTTTGTGCCATTCTTTAAAATAATAAGTGTGTTTATATGAACAATTATCTTTTATACAAATGAATACTGATATACTGTCGTCCTCCTGCACGTTTATTAATTCGTGACGATTGTGGCCGTACTGTATCATATTAGGAGTACAACTACATACCAAAACAAACCATATCACTATGGCAAATAAAAATATTAAAGGGGCTACTCTCATTCAAGTTCACAAAGGCAAGTTTTGGTTTCATAATATTTCTAAACATCTTTTAAGAAAAGCATACCGAGCCGAATAGCCGTTAAGCCCTCCGTTTATACGAACAACAATAAATTGGAATTTAGTGTATTGGTGTGGGCCGGGATGAATCCAGTTTGATGGGAGATCAGCAATTTCATTCAGATTCTTTACCTTAGCCCAAAACCAGCAGGCGCTTTCTGTTGCTGCGTCTGGCTGTTCCAACAGTTCTGGATGCACTAATAGATCAAGATTACCGTATAATGCAAGGCTGCAATCATGATACACCTTACGGCCTGTAAGTTGCCCCAAACCCCTACCGGGGAATTTTACCCCATCGCCTTCTACTATATTACCCAAATCAGCCCTGCCTTCGTATTGCTCTCCTGGTTTATGTCCGGGATTGGCATTTTCTAAAGTGTCGTTAAATGATGAGCTTTCTTCTGCGCAATTTGCAAGGAATGGAGCAAGCCTTTGTTTTGTATCTATCTTGTATTTTGCAGTGTATTTGTTTAAGAGTGGGACGTATATATCAAGGTTTTGAGGCTTAATAAGAGGGGCTATGTACTTTAATTGGTCTGCCGAAAGGATCATTGGATAAAATGATTAGCAACGATTGCCGCAACAAGTATTACTGCTGCTATTATTCTTCTTATTACAAATGGTATTTTTGTTAATCTATCTTCATTTAATGAGTTACTGGAATTAGAAACATAATCAAGTTTCTCCCTCCGAAATATATTTAAAAACACATCGAACAATAAACCACGAATGCCTATACAGCCTACCGATACGAATACTATATGCCACCCTTCAGGCTTCGTTATTAAATAAACTACTCCAAATCCAATGGCAGCGGTAAGGTAGGTGAGCCAGTGATTAATATTGCCAACCTTACCCCATACACGTTTTATACGCCACGCCTCTATTAAGGAAAGCAACACGGTTATGGGTACGTAGTAGATCACGCCCAATACCCCAGATTGTACATCAACACCCACAAACTAATTCCCCATCCGATTAGGAATGCCAGAAATATAAACCCCCAAGCGAACTTTTCATTTGGTTCTTTCTTGGCGTGATACCTAAGCGCAAGTACTAACAGTACAATTGGGGCCAAAAAAGCAATAATTGGAATAATAAAATTGCCCATATATTTAATTTTTACTTTGCTTCGTGAACCAAGAACCCACCAAGTATAGCCGATATTCCCATCAGCAACCACTTGGCTCTTTTGTTTTTTGAAATTAGTTTTCTTAAATCTTCGTTTTCTTTTATCAGTTCGGCAATCTTGTCTACCATTGATTGCATTGCCTGACCATCCCCTACAATCTGCTGTCTTAATAAGTTAATCTCTGAACTGTCTATACCCCTTCTTCCGGTTGCGTTCTGCTGTAAACTGTCTATTACTTTTTTGTATCCTAATGCTTGCAGATAAACGCTGTCGAGTTCTTCAACTATTTGATTGCAGTCTATAAGTTGTTCTGCGGTATCTTTTGCTAAAGCAGCAGTACGGTATTTATTTACAGATAGGGTTAATTCTGCAATCTTATTGGACATTCTTTTTTCGATAAAGTCCTTTGTTTCTAACCATGCGTTTCTATCGCTGTCATCAGCGCGTCTTTCAGACTCGTAGTTGATTGAATCAGCAGCAATTTTCGATTCGCGTATTGCGATCTGCTTTTTAAGGCTGTCTTCTACATGGTAATCCCTTACGGTAACAGGGCTATTGCATAGTAACTTAAAAAAAAGTAAGCACGATAGGATGAGGCCAATGATTAATCCGGTTAGGAAGGGGTTTTTCATTTTATCGTTATTGAAGGATCTTTGTCGTTGTTTCTACGTACTGCGTACCCAACAATAAAGCCAATTGCACCGGCAATAAGTGCGGTAATTACATAGCCCATTGGATTTCAATTTAAGGTTTATTAAATATACTGAATAAAAATGAATATTTTATCTCCCAAAACGGGAACGAATCTTTGCGTAAATACGGTACGTTTGCAAGCAAGTCTCAAATACCAACCATCGAATCGCCTTCCTCATATCGGACTTGAAAATAACATTTTAAGTCCAGATTTTATGTAGTAGTTAATACTTACCCTTACATCCCTTTTTTGCTTTCCAATTATTCCAGAATGGCTTCAAATTGCCATCTTTCCAGTCTTTCCGAGCCTTCACCAATGCGGCTATCGTAGTTGCAGTACTGGCGATAAGTGTCATAGCAAATAAAACATCAGATCTTGTAATTGACAACATTATAGATCCAAAGATCGAAAACATGGAACCTAATATCAGCCCCATCAAACTTTTATCCTGATACATAGTCGTAGCCATTATCGTTTTAGTTTTAACCGACACTGGTTGTTACAGTTGGCTTTTCTTTTGTTAAATCCACTTGTATATTAGAAATATCGCCAGCTTTCTTTACTTGTATAAGAGTATTGTTTGGTTCTAACCAATTTTTTATTAAGTACCCTAAAAACGTAATGATTGCGATGTGCTTTTGAGCATTCCAGTCTATCTTAAAAGTCCCAGCATCAAGACTGGTATAGACACTGGTTAATATTGCGGTTACAACGGTGTACAATGCACCACGGAGAAAGTCTCTTGCATTAAGCAAGAACTGCCTATTGGCTATGACTTTGATGTTAGGTTCTGGCATCGGTTATTTTTAGGATTTTGGATGCTTAAAAATACGAAATTATTGTCTAAATATGTTAACTGAATTATAGGTTACCGGGACTATGTTTGCTGTCGTAAATGAAGTCGCATTCCCAGTGCAGCCAGAGGCGCTTCCTCCTGTATTAAAAGGCACTACCATATAGCTGTAATGTGTATTCTGCGTCAATCCTACCGCTGTTTGCGATGTCGTAGCCGTGGTGTACGTAATACTACCCGGACTTCCCCCAAAGAGGTATATGTAAATATTGTAACCGGTAGGACTACCCGTAGCCGCATTCCACGATAAGTTTGCACTATTAGCTGTTGTCAGGGTAGTCCCATCAACCGGCGTAATATTTGTGGTGCAGTTTGGTGGGTTTGGGAGTGTTGTAAAGGTGGTCGCGTTTGCGGAGCAGCCAGTAGCATTCCCAAAAGTATTATAAGGAACCACATACCAGCTTATGAGCGTATTGGCTGTTAACCCTGTCTCTGTATGTGGGCTGCTGGTAGCACTGTCTATCAATACCCCGTTTATCCAAATTTGGTATCCTGTTGGCCCTCCTGCGGCTGCATTGAAATTTAAAACCGCCGATGTCTGTGTAACACTGGTGGCATTGATATTAGTTGTACAATTCGGCGGCACGCCGGGAGTAACATAAGCGGCGGCTCCTTTGTTACTATCTATTGGTACGCCGTATCTATCTTGGGTGTAATTTGTGAAAGCGCCAATACCGCCAATCATAGGGCTTCCGGCAGAGGGCTTATAGAAAATAGAATCCACCACCTTCCCGGTTGAATACCTTGCGCTATAGTTTGTGCCAAGTGTAAAATGCGTTGTGGCGGCTCCTATTTCTGCATAAAAATATCCATTATGGGCTGCGCTATCGGTAGAATAAGGAGTTGTTGCAAAATCCATTTCCGGACGGAATATCACATTGCCGGTAATTGTTACACTATCCGCATCCACAAGGTCTACTATTTTACCATTATACCTGGAAGGGCCGTTATAAGATAATCCCGTTGTACTGTCTACCGTATTGTGAATAATTACTGATTTACGGAATGAAAACCCATTAGAAGTTCTGCTCCCGGCACCCTGCGTTGTTATTTCATGGGCAGAATAGGATAAAAAATGTTTGCTTAAAGTATTTTGTATTTGGGTGAAGGCATTCGATCCGGCATACCCCGGCAGCCCTGTCCATTGCATTGGCAATGTCCTTGTCATAGATGCATAGGAGTTGTAAATACCCCCGCCATCTACAAATATGTATCCATACCAAAAAATGGCTTGATTATGAGAGTTGTTTGAACTACCAACCCCGTCTATACTATAGAAAGCGCAATTTATAAACTTAGCTCCCGGCCCTGTTCCTTGAATAGCTCCCACGCTACCGCCAGAGCCGTTTCTGGTATTATTCAGTATTGTGTCCCTCTCAAAGTAAGGAGTAACGGCAATACCTCTGTTTATTTCCGCTGTTGTACTCCACGGTGAACCAAATGTTATTATAGACCCTGCATTTGCATACCCGTCTAATTTACACCCAATGATTGAATCATTATAAAATGTTTGTGAGATAGACCCGGTAAATTTCATATCAGCATTGTACGGCCAGTCAAAATTAAACAGCGGTTGGTCGTGCCTGTTTGCAACGTTGTTAACCCCTTTTATATCCAGTATTTTGTTGTCATGGAAAAAGTGCATGAATATTTCTGCCCAATAATTTGTAAACTGAAACCCTGCTATGGTTAAGTGATCTACATCGTGCCATTCCAATTGCTGAAAGGAAGTGTTGGTAACAGTTACACCATAGGCATCAATCATATTGCCTACGCCCGTTATATTATGAATGGTGGCAAAATTAGTCCACGCCCCCGTACATGTGAGTGTATCATAGGTGCTAAATGTATATCCAGTCCCGCTTTGAGTAATATCAGGATTGCCACTATGAACAGGGAATGTAAATCTTGACCCAGAGTACCAAACAGTATACCCATATTTATCCATACCCGCTACACCTTTGCCGTGGTTGACGGGAGTGGCGATAGATATAGAGCAGCAACCAATTAGGAGTATGGATAAAATAAATCTCATTAGTTTGTTTTGATCCAGTTAGTACCATCATGTACAAAAATGTATACGGTATTATTGGTAAGGGATGTGATAGTACTCCCAGAAGCATCTTTCCAGCTACCGCCAGAACCTGTTTGCGTCCACGTATTGCCACTGGTATTCCTGTTCATAATAATCATTACAGACCCGGATGCTGCTGGCGTTGTAGTTTGCACTGTTCTATTTGCTGTAATTACTGGAAGAATGAGTATAGAAGTTTCATTTGCGGAAGTGATTGCAATATTTGCATCCGTTGCCGTAACAACATCCCACAATCTTAAATTGCCGTGAACCCCTGTTTGGCCGCCAGCATTCCCTAACTGCAAACTTGAACTACCAGTAGTAGCACCCGCATCTAAAGAGATGCCCCCATCGGAGGTTAATGTAGTAACGCTACTTGCATGCACATCAAAAGTTGTCAGTTTACTACCTGTTGTTCCGAATTGCAAAGATTTGCCATTACCTGAAACACTTCTGTTGCTTGATAACGTGCTGTCGGCGCTGTATATGCTGTAAGGAATTGCGCCGCCACCGCCTGCGGCTACTTCAATCAGATTTCCAGAAGCATCAAAAGCAGCACCATACGCAGCAGTTCCGGTAAAGGTGCCGGAGCCATACAGCGCAGCCTTCAAAGAGCCGTTATTGTTAATCTTAAATTTCTCCGTTGTTGTTGCCCCTGTCATAAATACAAGTGGTACATCGTTTCTTACTGTAAGATACCCGCCATTGCCACTCCACAGATCTCCGTAATTAGCCCCAAACTGCATGATAACGGCACCGTTGCCAGCTTCAAGGTTCCCAAAAGAAAAATTATAAGTGCCGCTTCCAGTCACCCCAGCAGTTGCATTTGTGTTTTTAAATTTCCATGCGGTGGTTGCTGCACTTGCGTCACTCCACTCACTATATAACATTTGGCTGCCGGGGTTAGTAACACCAATGCCTATTTTTGGAGATTTGAAATTTGATGTAGTCGTTAAAAGGCTGCCGGATTCTGTTAAAGACCCGTCAGTAATAGATGAACTTGAATTGAATATGGGGTATGTGCCGGATGTGCCAGATCCAGTTATACCAGATCCACTTGTGGCCGTATGCCCAACCAGTCCATTAGCATCAATCGTAAGCGTGTGAACAGTTCCGCTTTGAGTTGGAGATGTCACACCAGAAGCAAGGAATGGTAATGTGTAGGTGAGGGAGGAAATACCAGATCTATCAAGAGTCATCCAATCGGCTGCTGAAGTGGCAGCATCATTTACAATTCTGAAATGTTTTTTACCATCATCATTTACATATTCATCGTATATTTTCGCATCGGATGCACCAAGAGAATCCCACATTGAAATATAAGGGAGGTGAGAAGTATAAGCCGTCCCTATTGTTACGGGTGCAAAAAACCCTTTATTATTACCCATACGGGCATGGCCGTTAGTTATTGTATCTGTTGTTGAAAGTTTATTGCTTACCTCTGTTAATCCTGAATTACCAATTGTACTAGACCCGGTTGCTATTAATATAGAATTATTAGTCAGGCCAGAAATCGCGCCGGGTACGGATGCCAAATATTCTGCTCCTGTTGAAGTAACCCCAATAATTCCCCCTGCACCTGCTAACAATGGATGAGTTACGCTATCGGCAATTATAAACTTATTAGATAACGTTTGCAATGTCGGGCCACTACTTGTCTTGTCCGAAGTAGCAAAAATTAATTTACCGGGTGTGCCTATCCCAGTTCCCTTCCCACCATTAAATATGAAGTTGGCCGCATTAAAATCCGTGCCAATAACCCCACTTACATTTAGAGTAATATTGTGAGGGAAAGATGCTGTTACCGGGCCAAAAAACCAATCGTTAACATTACCTGCACCGCCAGAATAGGCTGGCAAATCGTGTTGATACCAGCCCAGAAAACCCTGATGGTCGGCAGTGGCAATATCCAATGAATAGCTTGTGCTACCACCAGACAAACCAAGTGCGGTGATAAAATTATGCGCTGTTCCTGCGCCACCACCAATTAGCCAGTTGTTGGTTCCAGTTGCCCACACTGCATCTCCTATTGCAATAATATTTCCAGTGCCACCAGATGATAAGGCGTGAGTCCCATCACCAATCGCTACGCAGGCCAAACAGTCTGCTTGTGCTTGTGGGCCGAGCGCAGTGGCTTCTTTATTTGTGGCCTTAGATAAATACCCATAAGCTGTCCCAGATCCTTGCGTACCGTATCCACCAAGTGTTGGGAATCCTCCAAACGCATCTCCTGCAACAAATGGATTAGTCGCATCTGTTTTAAAAAGTTTGCTATTCCCAAAACCGGTTTTTGTTTGTTCTATGTGAAGCCCAACCGTTGCGCTATCAAATTTCAATGTCACGGTTTTTGCCGTTGCGCTATCTCCTATAATACCATAAATAGTCGCCAAAGTCTTCACGGTATCCGTTCCCGGAACAGCTAACTTAAAATTTGTTGTTGGAGTTTTCAGAGATACCGAACCGCCTCCGGGGAGCGCAACGCTCGTCTTAGGCTGCCCATTCTTCCATGTAACCAAGCTACTCCCTGCTACAGAAACACTATCCATGTGAGTGCTATATGTGCCTGACGCAAATGCTGTTCCTTCTTTATTAACTGTGACAACAGCACCGCTAACGGCGGTAACAAAGTTGGACGTGGTGTCTATGGTAGAATTGACTACTTGGTTATTTTGAAAAGAAAAGGAGTGGCCGCCTACGGTTGAATCTATCGTGTAAAATAAAAACCCTCCACCAAGAGATCCAGATATTGTATTTCCGTTAAGCTGCAAATCCTGATGATAAGTAGGGCCGTGGGGTTTGTAAACCTCTGCCATAGCGCCCCCATTCAAACTAATGCCGGGGTTGTTATAGATGTGTAAAGACTTGGTTAAAGCGCCATCGTTATTCAATCGCATGAACTCCCCGCCCACACCACCGATATAGGTATTGTTAAAGAAATTTACGTTCTGTACTGTATCAACCGGGCTAACGACAGTATGAAGTGCTGGGGCAAAGAATATCTGCGACCCAGAACCCGATGTTGGATAATTAGCAACAATTCCTGAACAATTAAAAACGTTCCCGAATATATTTACGTTGTTATTCCCAAAACCTAAACTCATTTGAGAGTTAGGGAATATGTTATTTGATATGGTTGAGTTTTGCAGGTAAGTAAACTCATTGTAATTAGTTCCTGCAAAATATTTTAGATGGCCACTAACACTATCCTGTGATGCAAGTGGCCGAAGAACTACGCTGTCTATTGTATTACCAGATAGTATCAACCCATTTAATGGATGTGTAGCATCAAGACCGCCTACAGAATACCCCCCATAAAAACTATTACCCCCATGCGCCTTATTATTGAGGTAGCTTGCGGGGCCGACATGTCTGCTTTCTATGGAAAAACAAATAATCCTGTAATCGTTCCACCATTCGTTATTACTGAAATAAATATTATACCCACCTAAAGAAGCAGCATCTTGCCCGGCCCTTCTGTTGGGGGCGCCACCCGTTGCTAAATCCCATGAATCACGGCTACCGAAGTGGTGGAACTTATTGTTGGTAATGGTTAGATCGTGAGAAGCTGTATCGTAATCGCTGGCTAAGTTTGCACTACCAATGTAATCGAACTTGTTATTATTGATAACGCCATAAGCGGCTTTGGAATAATACAATCCAGCGTAACTACCGCCGTTCTGGAAGTAGCAGTTCTCTATGTCAAATGTTCTTACCAGTTCTAAGTGAACAAGTTCTGATAATGTATCAGTAACAGAGGAACCGCCTGAAATTATCGGATAAGCATATTGTGTGTTACCATCAATCGTAACATCTGTCATGGTGAAATTGAAAAGCGTATCTGTACCGCTTACTAGTAAGTGGTTTATAAGATACCTGTTTTGACTTGCGTATGCTTTTGATTTTAATATGGATGTCGGGCCAAAACCTTTTATAGTTAAATTGCTTACCGGTACAAAACCACCAACAACGGGGTTTATAATATAGGTAGAGTTTACATCCGGCCTTACGATGAAGTTACCAGCAGCTAAAACAGCAACCGCATTTAATTGAGAGGTGTTATCTGCGGATGGGAATACTCCCAATTGCTTTAGTCTCACCTCCCCGTTTGCTATGGACATTAAGTAACGGCCAGCACCACTACCAACGGTAGGTGTTAACACCGTCATGCCATTGTCTGTTGCGGTACTGGCGCTGTTGTATACATAATTAGCGCCTCCCAAATCCCCTGCTGCAAGATTACCAAGCGTTATGGCACCTGTTCCATTGGCAGGCCGAACAGCGAGCATATCTGATATAGTATTGTAAACAGATGTTGACCCACTACCGCTACCAACCGATCCAACTAAAACCCAATTGCCATGTATTTTTGAATACAGATTACCACCACCAATACTATCCTGTGAGACAAGGTAGCTTGTGAGATAATTAAACCGCAAGGTGTCTGACAGTGGCCCTGTAATAGATAATCCGCTATCTGATGGCACTTTTAAAATGAAAGGGTGGTGTACCCTTAAATAAGTTACCAGCCCTGCTGTGTCAATCTGGTAACGGATAAGATTTGGTGTTGAAGAATCTATCACTATAAAGGTGAGTAAATCAGCTACCACCGATTTAATGTTATTCGTTCCGTTGATGGCTATTTTTATACCACCACCTACTGATGTATTGGTAGAGCCACCTGCGTTCATTAAAACAAGGTCTGCATCTGCAATGCCGTCTTTCCACCAGTAGGCAGAATTTGTGCCACCTGTAATAACGCCATTCAGCAATGTACCGCCGGTGTTAACTATTACTGGGAACCAACCCAACCTTGCCGTTCCTAATATATAGGAATTTGCTTCTGCAACAGAAACGAATGCCCTATACTTAAAATTAACGCCGTCATAAAGCATTGTCCTCGCCCCATCGCTTTTACCTGTTAAGGCTATCGGGCGGTTAAGCGGTGTACCCCCGGGGCCGCTGGGGTTGTATTGGCCTGTAGCGAAGAAACAAAGTAGGACGAATATTGGAAGTAATAGGCTTTTCATTATTGGTTAGTGTGTTAAGGATAATGTTGAGGTTATATCTAACGCTATTGGATTTCTGCAACATACGTATCTTGTTGCTCCTATTGTGAATATATCTCTGAATGTAAAGTCCGGTATTACACCTTGATTCAAAACCGTATTGAACCACCCGGTTGCAACTGGTTCTGTTGCCAAATAACTAAACATGACATATTTATTCGCAAAGTTTGTCAGATCACCACTGAATACGATGTTTGCTCCGGGTGAATACGATATGGTCTGCGAATTGGTTATAGTAAGCGGTGTGCTGTTATCCACGAAAGGATCTGTTGCACTCCAACCTATCACAAAACTTATCGGTGCTGCATTAACTGTTAATGTTGCGGCCAAAGAAGGTACGATGCCACATGGATTGCTAACTACACATCTGTAAGCCCCCGCGTCTGGTGCTGTGGCCCCGGTAATAGTGTATGAAGCAGACGTAGCCCCTGTTATATTTGAGCCATTCTTCTGCCATTGATATGTGAACGGTGCAGTACCACCTGCCAATACTGAAAACGTAACATTGTTACCGCTGGTTATGGTTTGGGAATTTGGATTGGCAGTAATATAAACTGGTGTACAAGTTGCTCCGCCAATAACAGCTAAAGCAGCATTCACATCAAGTAACGAATACAGATACGTGCCGGTTGCATTCAGTGTTTCATCATTAGGATTTTGACCGAAAGCCCATTCCACTGAAAGCCTAACCATCCTTAATATCTGAACGTAATTTTTGGATAGTGTTTTACCTCTGAATATTCTCTGCTTGGCAAACTTATTCGCGTCAAGGTATTGATTGATACGGGCGTAACTTACCCACAATGCTATAGGAACATTTACCGGCATCAGAAGTATAAGTTTTGGTGACTAAGAAGTTGATATGCGCGGTCTAAGGCTGCTTGACTTGAGTACTGATCAAAGTATACTTGGGCTTGATTAGCATTATCCAGTTCGGTGTAACATTTTTCAAGATTACTATAGAAATTCGTGTCGTTTAATATACTTGGAGTGGCAGATACTTTTTGAATAAGTTGGTATAATGCTAAATTGGTATACCCTGTAAAAGTATTTACAGCAGCCTTTGTATCGGTAGTCCCAGAAATCCAGTTTACTACAATATTCAAAGAATAGTCTTTTTGAAGAACATTTACCGTTAAGGTGTCCCCAATACCTGATATAATAGGCCAGTCTATGTAAGTGGTAGTTGTTCCTGATGGAACCAGCGTAGAATTATCGATTTTATTGAGGTATATGCGCCTTGCGGTAACTGCTGGGAATGTGCCAGAACTTGTATCTGTGAACAACAATGTGTTCAAGGCGGACGTCTGGCTGACGGAGTAATTAGGAGTAAAAGGCATATTGGATATTGGGTTGAGTAAAAATAATTGATTTTATTGGTTTTGCTGTTAATTTTATCGTTTAATTTCTCTTGAATCTGCTGACTTCTTAGCCTTTTTAGCGTCCTTTTTAATTATCCCGGTTTCTCTCAAAATCTGCGGCTCAAATCTTCTTATAGCATCGTCCTTTAATTTGTCGGCTTCGTATTTATTGCTGGTTGCACCAACCAAGTGAGCGCCAGTTTCCAATATTGGGATTTGCTCTACCAATCCGCCAATAGAGCCTAAGCCTGCATGGTACAATGCTTCCGGTGTGCTTTCCCCTTTCACAGAATGATCGTAAATGTGCCTTGCGGTAGCGGCAAATTGAATAATTTCTAATGGCAATGCATGTTGAACCGGTTTTGGAACCATTTTACCACCAATCATCATGGCATCACTGGTCATTTCTCCTTCCCTTCTTTTTTTGTCTGGGTTGAATTTACTGTACAGGCCGCCGAAACTCTTAGCGCCATACCAGCCTATTAGCCAAAGGGCTGTACCTAATGTACCCTGTTTCAATTGCATCATTACATGGTCTGCTTGGTCTGGTGTCAGTTTTTCAATACCATTTCGGTATGCCTGTATAACCTCTTTGGAGCCGCGTATCAACCCCAATGGAGATGTGGTAACAACCCTACGCGCAATATTGGTAGGTACAGTACTAACAGGGATTAAGAAGTCTACAAGAAATTTAGCGGTAGAGCCGGTATTACCCTGTTTTTCCAAAGAAGATTTCCACGAAGTAAATTTCTTCGATAGCCAGTTTTGTTCCTGGAATATTTCGTATTGCGCTCTTTTGTAAGACGCATTTTCTATAGAATTTATCACAAGCGGGTCAGTAATATCCAATCCATTCTTTTCAGCCCAGATCATCCCGTTTCTGAAAGACGCTTCAAACGTTGCTCTTTTAGGTGGGTCTTTGATAATCTGGTGCAAATCGGTTGGTAGGTATAACCCCGGAACGTGTTCATATTCTGCGCTACCCAAACGTTTGCTCAAATCTGATGAACCACTTTTAAGTATCTCCCATGCGTTATGAGCAAATTTCTTTGGATTGAAAAACTCTTTGTAGAATTTCAATTCTGACATAACATTTGCGCCACCTTCAATTGGCGCTTTTTCTGCAACCCCTTTGAATATGCCACCATAGATTGCGCCAATCGCCTGCTCCGGTATCCTTTTCCCGGCAGCGCCAATGGTTGCAGCGGCGGTAAGTTTTGCCAGTACATTGTACCCGGAAAGCACAGACAGTCTTATGCCCCTACCCAACCATGCCAACCCTTTTTGATACATATTCTTTTTACTCTCAAATGCCTTTCTCTTTTCAATTTTTATTTTGTATTCTGCATTGGCTACACGCTGCTGCGCTTTCACCCATTCGGTACTTTTCCTGAATTCCTTGTGAACTCTTGTTGGCTTATTAAAATCTGTCGGTTCCGAATGACCGGCAACTTCACCGCGTTTTGTTTTTAGTATTGTTGGGGTAAGTTTGTCTTCCAATAGATCGGCTTTCTTATTGAGCCTTTTTGATTCTTGCACCTCTTGCAATGGTTCATATTCAGCAATAGCATTCCTGATTTCTTTTTTAGAAAGACCACTATCTGCTCCGATGTTAGCATGTAGTTTATCTACCAACGCTTCCAAACCATTTACACCTTGCTTAACATAGTTTATAGCCAGCTTGCCCAATACTTCCAATGTTTCTACTGGGATAGGGATGCCTGCGTTGGCATTGCCAATATCTCGTTTGAACGCCTTTCTTAAAGCATTGAGTAAATCTTCTTCTTCTTTTTTAAGGGCTTCTTTTGTTTCTGCATTTTTAGCTGAACGTTTGGCCTGTTTCTTAACTTCTTCAAATCCTTTGACGGCCATTTTCTGCCGGAGTTCTTCTTCTACCTTAGCTTTAGCAGCAAGCGCTTCGTCGCGTTGTTTTATAATAGCATCGAGTTTTACCTGAATATCTTTTGGTATTTCACCACCATAAGCATCTTTAATAAATGCCTTTTCTCTTGATGGGTTAAATCCTTTGTCGGTTACTATCTGACGAATATTACCTACGTTACTCCATGCAGTACCGCTAATCATGTTAGCCGCTGTTGCGCGATCTACTTCGTCGCTTAACTGCTGTAGTTTGCCATGAACCTCTGCTTTACCTTCCGGTGTTTCGGCGGCATGCAATTGCTCTCTAAGATTTGATTCATGTGCATCAAGCTGATGCATGTAGTATTGCAACGCCTTTGCTTCTGCTGGCTGAACACCTTCTTTTTTATACAACACTCTTGCAACTACTTCACGCGGGTTGATTTCGCCACTATCCACTAAACGCTTACCTTCATTTACCACCTCTACATCATTGCCCATTTTTGGCAAGTCAACTTTTGGCAAATTGAACTGGCCACGTATCTCATTGGACTTGGCATTTTTGATGCCTACAGTTTTTTCTTCACCGCCAACCCCTTGTGGGAGTTCTTTTTCATTACCACTAACTTGTTCTTGTGTTCCGGCAAGGATTTTCGATCCGGTGTCTCCGCTTCCCAACGTTTCGCCATTGCTGGCTTGTTCGCCCACATCCAGCGTTCTTGGGCTTTCGATTGCAGGGGCATTGTCTTTTAATTTTACGTTTACAATTTTATTACCAAGATGCGCGCCATCATTAAAAAATTCCAGTGGATGTTTGCCTATCTCTGGCACACTTGTTACACTAAATTCGGTCACACGCTTCTTGCCATTTACTTCTGTCGTAATCCTAACTTTATTTCCCTCATACTCTATCTTTTTATTGCCGCCCTGTAGGTAAATCTCTTGCGCTTTACCTAAATCTTCTGGGCTTACATAAACCGTTTTGTCGCTTGCTGACTTTACACCACTATCGCCTATTCCGTGTCCTGCATGTTCTGATTTGTCTCTTGTGGTTGAATTCCTATCTACCGAATACTTACTACCTGATTCTGTTTCAAATTCAGCAACCTTTGATTTTACGTTTAAAATATTAGGAGTAGATACAGTCACCTTTGGTTTCTCTGGTGGTGTTTCTATTTTTGCTTCTGGGGCTGAAGAAATTTCTTTTATTTTTTCTTCAATCCTATCAATTTCTTTTTGTGCTGTTTCTTTATCAAAAGAAGATTCTACATTTTTCTTTTCTTCCTTCGCTGCCTCCAATTTTTCTATCCACGGATGCAATTCCAATCTAACATTATCGTTTATTACGGATGAATGTATTTTCTTGTCTATCTCTTTTTGGGATTCAATATCACCAACTACATCAGCCGCTGCCTGTGGGGTCATATTTCCGGCTTCTACCTGTTCTTTAGCAATAATCTTTGCATCTTCCAATGGGACTTTTGTAAACCCTTGCATTATCTTTTTAGAAAGACCAACTGATTTTTTTACCCCATTACCCAAGAGTGCCATGCCTGCACTAAGAGAGTAGTGCAACGCCGCCATACTTCCGGCTGCACCAATTACATTTTCATCAAGGTTTCTTTTATCCCCAAAAGCATTAGCGGAAATATTTTTTGCTATTTCACCACCGCCTGCTAATGCTGCGTTTTTAAAAGCTAATGGGCTTTCTTTTTTAATAAAATCAAATCCATTCTTTATTACTCCATTATACCAGCCGCCTTCAACTGCTAATTTCGGAGCATCCTTTGCCACAACACTCAATCCTTTTGCTGCCGATCCACCTGTTGTTTTACCCATTACTGCCGCCGTGGTAGCATCTATTGTCATGGCGGTTAAAGCCTGCTTCTTTGCATTCTCTAATGCTTTGTCTTTACTTAATCCTGCTTGTATGTTTGCCGCATACGATCTTTGTAGTTCGGTTGCATAAGCCCTTCTACCCATTTCATGAGCGTATATGCCTGCCGACAATACTTCACCCGAACCAGGAGCCAAAAAATTCAATGCTTGCGCACCCGCTATCTCTGCTGATACCTTGCCTTGACCGCCTGCGAAAGCACCCACATGACCGCCAAATCCGGCTGGCACAGGGACAGCGGCATCCGGGTCTTGCTTATCAACAAGAGCGTCTAATTTATTTATGAGTTGTTCGTCTGTTCCATTATCCGCAAGGTCGAACAGCGCCATATCTTCGTTACGTTTCTTAATAGAGGTGCTGAATGATTCTCCGAAATCTTCTGGCTTAGTTAATTGGCCGTTACGTGGATTGTATTCTAATTCTCCTTTGGATATTTTATTTGCGTTCTCTGAAATCTGCGCCTGTTTAAAACCATTGACAGCCCGGTTGCTGGAATGTAATACGTATAACGCCTTATCAATATCTTTGGCCTCTTTTGGATTTGTTTTTTTAGCATGTATCAGTGCTTCTTCTTGTAGTCCGGGGTCTTGTTTAATTGCCTGTGTGAATTGAGCGACTTCTTCTGGTTTAGGTACGCTGAAGTCTATTTCTGGAAAAGTCGGATGCGCTGATATATCACTACCCTCTCCCATATTTCTGCTATCAGAAAGCATTTTATTTGCAGCATTCTTTTTATCTGCAAGCATAGACTGCGCTAAGGCAGCGAGTTTTTTATCATCACCTAATGTTTTATGGATAGTACTTGATGCTTCATCTACTACTTTTCTGTGTTGATCATTTGCAATAACATCTGCTTCGGAAGGCGTAAACTGCTGTACGCCGCCTGTCATATTCAAGTAGTCCGGCTCTTTTGGTCTTACTGGTGATATTAATGTATGTGAAGATTCTTGCGGAGCGGAAACAGGCTTTGCATATTTTGTTTTAAAATCATTCACTATCGCCTGAACCACTTCTTTTGGCGCTTTCTTTTTATATAAGTCCATGACAATGCTATCCAGCTTTTGCCTATGTTCTGGTGCTAATACAGGGGTTGGATCGCCAGTTTGTGGTGGCGTATCTTGCACTTGTGGTTCTTCTAATATTTCTGCTTCTTCTGCCATTAGTAATCTATTCCGTATTGTTTTTTAGCATCGTCCACACTTAATTCGCCTTTTGTCTTTTTGGGTTTACCACCTCCTATATTTTCCAACAATTTTTGATTTGACTTCTTTGTTAGGAATTGTTTACCCAGATTTATTTTTACATCGTCTCTTGAAACACGAACGGTTGGTATTTTAGGGTCTATAGCATAGTTTCCGTTCTCTTTTACGGACTCACCTGTTACTGGGTCTTTCTTATAAAACACGCCTAAGTAATCTCCGTTGTCAGCAATTTTAACGGCATCAGGATGGTACACTTTTACGCCTGCCCGTACTTCGAGCGCCTTCTTTAATTCTTCGGGAGCCTTTACCGTTTGGGTTGTGAACTGCTGACCATCTGCTGTTTTATATACGCCTGTACCGCCAGCCTTTGCTTCATCTTCCCATTTCTGTAAGATTGGTTCGATAGGGTCTTTATAATCTTCGTCATCTTTACCCTTGCCAGTTCCTATACCATTTTGTTTTTTAAATAAAGCTAACGATTTGCTATTGGCAAGTTGCTGATTTAGTCTTGCATTCTGTAATCTAAGTTTAGATTCTTCATTCAATTTTCTCCTTACCTCTGTATTCACTTCTGGTTTACCCTCACGCGAATCAAATGTATTAACAGCGTTTAGTGCGTATGCCTTTGCTTGTATAGAATGCAAAATCTCTGCTGGATTGTTAGGGTCTGTTGGTTCGAGACTTGGCTTGTCTTTCATTCCCCAGTTCTCAAACTTATCTTTGGAAAGCTGTGCGTAGTGTTCATTGATTTGTTGAATTTCTTCCGGCGTCATATTATCCAACACTTTCTTAGCCATCATAGAATGCTTCCTGTCTGCATTTTTCGCATTCAGGCTGCCCATAAAGGTTGCCGGATCGTTTGTACCCCACACATTCGTAACAGCCAACTGCTCTGCGTCCTTACCCATCGGCGTCTTTATGCTTCTTAAAAACCGTGGCTTGCCTTTAGCATCATTGAATGTTTTGGTAAAGTCTTCGTCCGGCCCCGCCCAATAATGATTATCATATTCTGGATGCTGCCTTGCAAGTGTAGTGGGTGTATTTAATGAAAGGTTAAACCTGTCGGTAAAATTATCTTCCATTTTTTGTGGTGTCTTATAATAAGACTGCAATTGTTCACCCAATGTTTTTTTACGCTGTGTGCTATCGCTAATCAACTGCATTACTGCTGCAAGTTTTTTGTTCGCCTCTACCTGTACTTGCGCGTATGCAATTGGGTCTTTCTGTAGTTTTTGATCGAACAATAATCTTTTCTTTAATGGCCTATAATCCTGCCATGAATTTACAATATCAGCTACATCTGGATTAAGCACATTTCCCAAATGAGAGGACAATTCCTTATCCATATCGCCAACTTCTTTTTCACGAATGAGTTGGTCGCGCCTTTCATCTGCTTCGTGGTTTTGAACAAACCTATCCACTCTTGATGTGGGCATGAAATACACATCACCATAAGGGGCAGACGTTCTTTGATTCTCCTGATTACTGTAAGGCATTTCGATTTAAAGTTTATTAATTATTCGCCACCATCTGCTGTTCCATAATAAGACCCGCTTGTGCTACCACCGTAACCATACAGACCATTATTCCTTCTTGACCGTTGATACCCTGCAACACCACTACCAACTGCCGCAATACCCTGATCGATACCGTTATTTATATTCTGGTTGCCTGCACCCTTCAATGACATAGCATAGTCGTAATCGGATTGATACTTCTTATTTTGTATGCCTCCTATCTGGCTATTTACATTCATTAATCTACCAGTGTTACTTACTCTCATGGCGGCATTTCTTGCATCTAAATTACCATACGCATCATTTGTATTCTGCTGTATTTTAGATATAAGACCGATGCCAGCCCTTCTTGAATTAGCCCTCATAATAGCAAGGTTGTTCTGCCTGTCTATATTTTTTTGAGCCATCGCATACTGCTCTGATGGAAGCCCCTGATTTGCCAACTGGCTTGCTATTTGCTTATTTTCCAGCAATGCCTGCGGCACTTCTTGGCCCTCTAATCCTGCAAGCTGTTTCTTAGCTTCATTCTTTTGTTTGATACCTTTATAGATACCAACCCCGGCTGACACGACAAGACTACCTACTCCAACCCATGAGTATTGACGCGCATTAATAAAATTTAATCTCATCGTTATTTGCTTTAATTAATTTATTCTGTTTCATTGTCCCGCCTAACAATTTATTTACATGCGGTAAAATAATCCTTTCGCCTATCTTTTCAACTGCTGCCAAAACCTGTTCCTCTAACAATCCAGCAGGCTGCTCACTTTCGTCAATCTGGTGGAATGTGCTAAAAACCACGTCTGTTTCATTATAAAGCACCCTGCGCGTTGAAGGGAAGGTGACGCCGCTATAGGGGGCTTCTATTCTCTCCCATCCGCCTTCGTTTATTTTAACATACGTAATACCTTTTGATACATGATATGGATGCTCTGAATTGTGGATTTGTGAAGTGATTAAACTTCCCGCAGGCATTCTCACCGTCCTAATGTAAAACCCCGGAATAAAATTGTGTTCAACCGGACATTCGGCTGGTGGCAAACCCTGCATGGCAGCCTCCAATTCATCTATCCTATCGTTGATGCTACTCATCAGCTTATTTTATAACTTGGATTCCATCCTAAATGAACAAGAAATAAAAACCCATATTCGGCACTTAATAATCTCAATCTTACAATTATAAAATCTCCTGTTAAATAATCCCCGTTATACAAGCCTTCCAGCGGATCGTTATTACTATTCGCATCCCTCAATAATGCGGCGAATGTTACCCCTTCGTCTACTTCATAATCGAAACTCCTTAGTTTGCTGGATTGAACCAACCCTGTTTGCGGGTTGGTGAGCGATGTTTGAATATCATTCAGTTGATCGGAAGTCCATATCTTATTGCTCCTGTATGACAATCTTTCAAACGTTTTTTTGATTTCTTTTGAATCGTTGAAAACAGGAACCACGATTGATTCGTATTGCACTCCGTAAAAATTATTATATGTTGTGCTATCATGTCTCCAAAGAACCCCTTTCTGAAATGAAATAAGCAGATTATTTAAGCATACAATGTTCTCTGGAAGATACGATAAATAGCTCTCAAAACCTTCATCAACGCCCCTTGATTCTACAAAAGATAGGGTCTTTGCATCCTGATGTAATATCAATGCGCCAAGCTGAACAACTGTTACCGATACAATGCTGTTTAAATGGTTGTGGATTTGCACCGTTGGATAGCCAGCCGCATTAAATGGTAATGGCGCTAATTCGGTAGTCGTTCCGGAAGTTGAAGAAAACAATGCGCCCGGCGCTGTGTTTATCTCCGTTTGAAGGTTATCCCTGACAGATGTAAGCGTATCGCCTGCCACTGTTACATAGGATACGTTTAAAGCATTCCCGTTTGCTGCTGTGATTTGAAGTATAATGGTTACATCCGGGTATACAAGACCACCAAAAGCCAGTAAAATATCATTAGAGGCTGCTGCCTGACCGGTAATTACTCCATTTGAATTGGCATACCTGTTTATTTCTTCTAATGCAACGATGTACTTATTTGTATAGGCGCTGAAGGCTCCATAGACCGTTGGGTTGCCGGTATATGGTTGGCCCGGTGCCGCTACGCCATTGTCAAGCCCTTTACCATAAGCTGCAAGGTTTGCAACAAAGAAAGAATTACATTGATACAATATACTGATGGGAATAATCCCGTCTTGGGAAAGCCTGCATACGACACCTCTATTGCTATCCACAAAATACTTCGCCCCTTTACCAAACGCAAAACTCTCTGGCACATCGCCTATCCCGAATTTACCTTCGTATGGATACTGGATTGTATTAAGCAATGTATCGCTATCTGCATCCAGCGGGTTGCCAGAAGTATCTTTAATTATCTGGGTGAAAATAGGCATTACTCCTACATCAAACTGCTGGAAAAGATAAGCTCTTTTCTTGTCTATAAATACTTTCCTGATAGCACCCCTATCCCTTGTACCTTCTATGAAGTTTTCAAAGGAGAATTTGTTTATTTCATTGATAGTCGTACCCGATTCAAATGAACCACCATGCCTAACCAATGCTGGATTGTATTGCCTCTTGGCATTCACTTCTACCACTTGCGCCCGGCCATTGTCGTTCACTCCGCTTTGGAAGTAATCAGAAAACCCATAGTCCAATACGCTAACGGTATCTGCATCGGAAGCCGGAAATGATAATAACTGGCGATACATAGTTCTTTTCCTGAAATACACATCCCCTTCCGGCCATGTGAAAGTAGCTGGCTGGCTGGCGGTCTGATCCTGATCCATTCCACGGTGATACTTTACCCCGGCTATCTCATATATGCCGTATGTTTCACCCCACTCATAAAATACACTATCGGTTTCTGTAATGGGGTTTGCCATTGGCGTGTATATCATTACGAGCATATTCTGCTGGTAAAAAGGAGATATGGTAGCCGCTGGTTTTTTAACTTTTATAAAAGGTTTATCATCTGTTGGTGAAGATCCGCCTGTCAGGGTTCTTGTTTCTACACCCAATATTTCATAGTCCTGATTCCATACTGACCCATTGTATGCGCTGGCAGTTACCCCGGCTATTATTTTTATTCTGCTCTCTGAAGTAATGGGCGCGGTGCCGTATACAAACTGACTATTGGCCGCCTTGAAAGCATCTACGTTGGCAAGACAGAAAAATAAATGATCGGGATTATCGGTGCCACCATCTTGGTAATCGCAGGTTTCGTAGAACAAAAATGTTCCGTAGTTCATTCTCCTGCGCACCCAATAATAACCTGCGGCATTGGCCGGTGGTGTATGATTGATAGAGGCGGATATAACCGCTGTTTGAATATTATTACTACCGTCAAAGGTGAGCGCAGGTGTTGTCACCAGAAAATCATTGGCGCTGTCTACTGGGTTTGAAAATGTCGTAACGCCTGGTATATCCCTGTTCTGTTCGTCAACATACACAAGCCCCATCACATAATTACACTGTGGCAACCATGTCTTTTCGGTAGCAATAGTACTACCACCGGGAGAAGGAGTATTAATATCTATATGTGCGATAAACGATCCAGATGGCAGGTCTGCTAAAAAGTTAGGGCCGCTATGGCCGCCTGCTAATGTAGGTGTATGCGCAACAATATAGTTGTACATGGCTGTCGCAACGGTCGTTGGTGTATCTCCTAATATGGAAGTATACTGTGCCATTGTAATTGTTGCAGGCGGGGTTGGAAACGCATAGTTTACATAAGCACCGACTGTATAAATTGTACCGACCGGAACTGTACCCGTAACAACGAATGTATAAATCGTTCCTGCTATTGTGTAAGTAATGGCAGGCGGATTTGTGTCGGGCGGTATGTTGGTATGGTTCGCTGCTGTTATGGTTACATCAAGATCTGTGATTGGGATATTGTCATAGCCTTCAGTAATAGAAGCGTAAATAGGATATGTGCCATCCGCCAAGCCTTGCCCATCCGCTAATTGCGGCACCCAATCAAATAGTCTTATAGCATCTGTAATCGGAACGGGTGGATAGATGCCATCATTATAAAACAGGAATGAGTAAGTTGAATTGCTTGGTATGGATAATTGCTCTTTGTCTATGGATGCTATTTGTAAGAAATCACTCCATATATCGCCATTATTAAACCGCATGAATAGTTCAATCTTGGCAACATCTACATCTCCTGTCTCAACTACGATGGTTATGAAATTATTCTTGGTGGTTTCAACATCATTATCGCTACCGTAATAACCAACCGGTAACGGTATTTTACTGTACGTAGAAAAGGTAGCTTTCTGAAAGTCCTTGAAGACCGGCCTTGATGAAAATTGGAATAGCTTTCTCCTTAGCGCATTTGAATCCCTCGTAGCATCGGTGCCATAGGTGCATAAGGGAGAGGTTAAGAATGGTTTCTTTGCCGTCTCAATGAAAGCGGATTTTAAAACCCCGTACTCTGCATTCAGCAGTCTTGTTACATTCGCACACTTAGGGGTAGAGTTACCATCTGTCCATAGAACCAAATCCCCATCATCATCCCGGTAAATAATATCAACATGATTAATTCTTTTAGAGGGATTGAACAGCAGAACCCCCACTCCCCCCGTATCGGTCAAATCTTCAATAATCTTTACTATAATATTTCTACCTGCATCGAAATAAAGAAATGAATTTTTGCCATTACTATTCCAAACAAAGTAGTAAACGGAATTTCTAACCACATCCGCAAAAGAGCCGATACACTTATTTGTACCTGCGGGTAGTGTATAAGACACGGAACTATTACCTCGGATATTGGAGACTACTTTATCCTGATTGTTAAATTCAGCGTCTCTTGTAATATTAAGCGCATAAGCAAAGTCCGATGCAGGCATTTCATAGTTGCTTACATCAAGATTCATCTTACCATTTAAAAGTCTGTTGCTTACTGGCATCTTACGCTTTTATAAACATTCCGTTGTCTTGACGAATCGCCTGTGCTATCTCTTGTAGGGTTACTTTTTTCTTAGGTAGTGACCTTCTTCCATCAATCTTTGCAGCGTAAAACGCATCCCTTGATCCAAGTTTATATTTCCATGCTAAGAAAGCTATCACCGCTTCCTGCAATACTGTTTGAATTTCGTAATCTCCATTTTCTTGTGGACTGCTGACATATTCAAGCAATACACTGTCGTACTTAAACTCCGGTTCCAACACAATGATGTTATTGGTTTCGTCTACCACACATTCCCCGAATTGAACAAGACCGTCACCAGCACCGTATAGCGTCTGGTAAGAACCGTTATACCCATAGTTGTAATAAAACGGAACTACGGAAAGGCTTTTCAGTACATTGTTAATATCCGGTGTCAAGTGAGATAATCTGTTAGGATTGTTATCTTTAAAAGTTGTGATAGCGGTATTTACTTTCAGGGTAGAAAGTTGACCATTGCTATCCATTACACCTATCTTAGACCAACTTAAATAATCAGAAGGAAGCACTACGGTTTTATTCCCTTCTACCGGAAGCCTTGTTGTTATTGGCTCTGCCGCTATGGATTGGTTAAGTTCCACCAATGCCCGAAAAGCTATCACCCATGACTTATCGAGTTCATCCCAAGAAAGTGAATTTTCGTCAATAAAATAACTTATTACCTGTTTGAGCGGCACATATTTTTGAATATCACTTGACATGCTTATACTTTACTTACGTTAGAAGAACCCTGACCCACATCATCCTTGATCAAATCTTTTGGCATATTCATTCTATCCTTGCACATGGTAACTACCTTCTGAAAAACAACATCCAGAATATCATCTGGCATTGCGATTGTTTCGTTTACATCTGTTGTTCTGGTGGTTACCATATCCACATAAACAGGAAGGTTTAAAAGCGGTGAATTATCTTTTGCTTTCAGATAAAAAACGTCTTTCACTACCCGGCCACTTACCACATTGGGTTTTGGCATATAATCACGATACGCAACTCTTTTATTTTTTATCAGCCATATTGGTTGGCTAACCCCATCAGCAGCATCTCCGAAATAAGCATTGGTAATACTAAACCCTAATGATAAAGACATGGGTGTTTGTGGAAGCGTAGCATACCATTCGCCTGTCACATCATTCTTTACCAAAGAAGAAAGCTGCGCAGTTACTACGTATGCTTCTGGCGTTGCCATTGAACCGGTAATCTTACCACCACCCATTACAGAACCCACGAATGTAGAAGCAATCGCTGAATCTATATATAGCAACACCTCGTTGGATGAGATCGGGAATTCTGCACTTGGAAAGTCGTTAGCAATATGCCGCTGAACTCTCTCTATTAATAATTTTTTCGTATAGGTTATTGCCATTAATTACCGGTGTTAATAACGCTGTTGGCGTATTGTTCAAAATCTTTCGCCCCTAATGAAACGCCGACTTTCTTCAGCATTCTTTCTGTTATCTCCCAGCAAGTAGCGTCATCCCAAACTGGATCAACACTGCCGGATGGATTGTATACCTGCCTGCCAGAACCGTCGAAACTATAATTCCATAACACCGGAACAGGAGCAGATACGTAATCCAAATCTGCGCTGGTAACTGTGTTTGGAAGGAAGGCGTAGTAATGTTGGTACTCCACGCAGTAATAAGAATTGTTCGATACTGAAGGCGGGTCAATAACGCTATTGTTGACGTTTGATATTTGATTGTGATTGATATGGATTACCATTTCTCCGCCAATGCGGAGCGCCAATTCATATTGAAAGTCGGCTGGCTTTGGCCCGTTGCCCGTAGATACTGCGATGGTGCCATTTTTTATGAAGGGAGATAACTTGGTAATGATAGTTTGGTTTTCTATCAGACCGGTATTGGCTCCTTCTTTACCGTTATTCGATCTCTGAAATCTACCCAATAAATCAGACATATATGCCGTCTGTTCGATACTCCAAAAATCATTGAACTCTAAAGATGAAAGACTTCCAGATTGGTTCTTCCTTATGATCCTTAGACACAGTTTATAAATTTGATCTACCGTTACGGCCATTATGTTTAATTAAAAAATAGCTGACCATCACAGCCAGCTATTCCATTGTTCGTTTAAGTAAAAAAGAACTTACTTGCTATACAAGTTTCTTATTTGGGTGGCAAATTCGGCTCCTGCGTCAAGTTGGCTGAACTCTAACAGTTTTTCCGCAATTGCTTCATACGATTTCAATCCTGAAATATTACAAATCTCTGTATTCGCAGTTCCCCATGTTGCTTTGTTTGGATTGTATTTGGTGTTAATTGTACCATCCAGCAAAGCCTTGTTAATATAAAATTTAATCTCAATCGCTTTGTTACCGTAGCTATCCATGAATCCGAATGGGTCTTTGGCCGCTTCTTCTCTGTACAATGTTCTGATTTCTTCCGGTGTCAAAGGATTGTTTGAATCCCAATCAAATTCTGGTATGCCTAAGTAATTAGCATGGACAAGCATTTTGCTAACGCTGGCTTCCTTTGAAGCCTTTAATGCTTCCATCATTTTGTCAATCTTGTTGGCTGTTTTATTAGCCATTTTAGATTTATCAACCGGTACGAAAATTGAATCTGCTGTACGTGTGCGAAATTCGCTTTCCCCATTCCAACTACATATATACATATACAGCAATAGCATTCTTTCGTCCCCAGACAAAACTATTTTACCATCCAGAAACGCTCTTTGCCTTGTTTGTTTTATCAACTGGTCAACTACTTCCTTATCTTTTGGTTGTTGATCCTGAAAAATAGAAGTACAACCATCATAATACCGAATATTCCTTCTTTGGCCTTTCCAAACAATTTGAGAGCTAAGAACTATATTCTGCCACGGCTTAAACTTCTTATGTGGCTCTGCTCTGTTAGTACGCTTATCTATTACCGGTAGCTCACGCACTAAATTTTCAGTAGCCAGTTGAAAAACGTAATTCTTGTTAGTGTCAAATTCTTGTGATAATGCAATGTGTTCCGGTGAACCTTCTTTTACAATTTCGCCATCTACATTAACATCAAGAACGTCTTTTTTTGTTAATGGGGCGGTGGTCGCGTTTGCCATTATTTGTTATTTTAAAAGTAAGGGTGCGGCGATATACCGCACCCCATTATTTGTTAATTAAGATACCAACCCTTTCATGATTGCGAACTGTTCTGCTGCAATTACACGACTACCAACGTATGCGATCTGTTCATATTTATTAGACGCTTCGGTTGTTTTGGTTTGCTTAGTGTAACCCAGATCCCAGCTATAAATCCTTGTCCCGGCTGGAATATCAGGGTTTGTCTGGTAAACCCATTGCATGTAGGGCCGTGTATCATTTGTTCCGGCATCCTGTGTCATACCCTGTGGCACGAAAAGGCCGAAGTTTGCACGATAGTCACCTACTGTTGGTGTGTAACCAAATACAGCCTGTGCGGTGAATCCTTTGTAACGATGGAAGTGGAAATCAAATGTATCGGTAGAGAATGATTTGAAGCCATAAGAAACGGCGGCTTCTGCGCTTTCGCCTACTGAACCATAAGAAATTGCACCATTACGGTAGATACCAAACAATGTGTTGTTGAAATCCTGGCGCTGCTTCAAATCCTGCAAACCATGATATTCGCGAGGGCCGCCATTAGAATCAAACACATTTGTCAAATTCTGGAAATCACCTACGCTCACTGAACCGGAAACATAGTCAACTTCAGAACCGCGCGAAGTAACATCAGGCAAAACACCTACTGTACCTGTGGTAGAAGCGATGTTAGAGTAGGGAACCCCCTCCATAACTGCGTCCTCGATGTTCATCATCATGTTCTGGTTCATGGTCTGAACCGCCAGTGCTGGCTCATAATGATCGCCGCCACCGAAATCAATCTGCGTTTTGTTCATGTGTGCCAAATCGCTTGATTTAACAGAAGCACGAAGAACGGTAGCAGTGTTGTCGTAACGATACATCTTCTGCTGTTGTGTGCCTTGTGAATCAGAAGATTCGCCTGCAAGCTGGTTACCGAATGTTTCCAGACCTTCACCAGCAAGGATGCTTGTACCTGTACCAGAATGTACGGTGTACGCACCAAGCGGGGTTAATTCAACTACAAACGCACCTGCGGTACGGGTAATTGCGGTTATTTTGTATTTAAGCCCGTTAGAGCGAAGTTTTACGGTCTGGTTAAGCAAGAAAGGAGACTGTGTGCCAGTAGCGCCGTCATTGTAAGATTGAGGGCTTTTCAGTGTAATGCTGATAGCGGCACCAGATGCGCCCTGTGCAACAGTGTTCAAAACGATACCAGAACCGAATGGACGACCTTTCTCAAAATGGGAAAAAGTGTTGGTGCTGGTAGTAGACTGTTCAACTGTGGTACGGCCTAAGATTTCCATAGCCAGCATATAAGAACTGTTGCCATATTTAGCAACGATGCCGGGAATATAATCGGGGATTACAAAATTAAGTTCATTGAAAATGCCGGTGGTTATACCGGAAGGATATGCGGCTGCGCCGGGCTGACCCGTTGCGCCACGAACGATTGCTGATGGCATTGAATATTGGTTTTAAAAAATGATTAACGAATGTTTATACAACACTCTTAATCCCACGAAGCCTCATTTGTTTCTGCAACTCTGTTTCTTCAGTCGGTAGAACCACTTGTCTTTGGGTTTGATTCGGCTGATTATCCGGTAATTGACTTTTGATGTAAGCATTAATACCCTGTGATATGGCGGCTGAAATGATTTTGTCTTTGTTGACCATGAAGTCAACGGCTGCAATGAATCCTTTCCTGTCGGGGCTTCCATCCTGATTACGAAAGGTTGCATAAAACTTGTCAATGTCAGTCACTAATTCCTGCGAAGTTTTAAAAGCCTTTTCATCCGGTACATACTGAAACTCAAATGCTACTTTCTTGGCTTCATCACTAAAGGCAATTTTTGTTTCGATGTCCGATGCTTTAAATTGTTTGTAGGCTTCGTACACTTCTGCGTTGACCGTCTTGATCTCATCCTGTTCTTTTTTCCAGTCCAGGTACTCTTGATCTACGGTTTGGGGTATTTCGGGAATTACGAGTTTTGATTTTGCTATTTCTAATTCTGGTTTAATAAGGTTGGCTTCTATCTGCCTTTCCATTTTAATTTCTGCTACCTGCTCCTGCCACTGCGCTTTTCTTCTCTCAAAATCTTCCAGTTCTTCATCTGCCTTCATTAAAGGCTCTTTGGGTAGTCCGAATTGCTTATTAAACCTATGGTTGATCATATCCGGGGTTAAGCCTTTGTATTTAAACTGCATCCCGGTTTTGATAATTTCCTCGGCTGTACTCTCATTTACCTCTTTGGAAGTGATGTTTTCCAGCCTGTCTTGTTCTGCCAAATAAGCTAAAACTTCTTTTTGTTTTCCTGCGGTGAAGGCTTTAAATAGCTTTTCACTCTGTTCATTTTCAAATTTTAGCTCTGGTGTAGGGGTTGAGGGCGTTGCTGCTTTCGCTCTTAGGGTTTTAATTTCAGCTACAATGTCCTCTGGTTTTTCATATCCAAACTCTGCTTTGAATGTGTCGAACTTAAATTCTGGAACTATAACCGCCTGTTCTTGGTTCGACTGCTGCTCCTGTTGCAACGTTTCACGTGCCACATTGGGTTGTAAAACCGGCTGTCTTCCCGGAGGGAGGCCAATGCCTAAGTTTCTTGCCATTAACTGGTCAAGCTCCGCTTTCGCGGCAGCCTGTTGCTGCTGTTCAGGGCTTTCCTGAACTTGCTCTTGTGCTATAAGTGTATCGTCTGCCATTTGTTATGGGGATATTTGTCACCAAATTTAACTGGTATATTTCTTGTATTGAACCGTTATTTTTTGTAACTTTCCGAAACTTCCCCAATATTAATATGAAGCCAAAAACAACCACTAACGTTGCTATCAATACCGACGTACACACAGCACTCGTAATTCATATTCAAAGTATCGATGGTAAAATTGGCAAATGGACGGAAAAGGCCATAAAAGAAAAATTGGACAGGGATGCTAAACAGGCATTGAAATCTTGTGAGTAGCTAACACCTTTCTTTGTGCAGGAGGAATTACAGGGGCTTGCTGTTCTCCAAACAGCGGCAGAAGTGCCATAAACAAGGCAATACACTGGTCAAATGGCGTTCTATTATTGTGATCGTACTTTAATAACTGCTTTAGAAGTGTTATGAATTTTATCTTGTGTACATGCCCATTGTACACCTCATCGTCAGTGCCATCAACGTACATTTTTGCCACTTGTAATTGAGTGCTTAATTGGAATGGATCGCCAGACCTTGTACCTGGCTCTATTTTGTTGTTACGTTTGACAGGGTTACGTGCAATTGAAGGCGTCCATGTAAGAAACATACCGCAATTCATTTTATTGAAATACCTATAATAATCGCCTCGCGCATCAATTTCATAATTTATTTTACACCCGTATAGCTTACAAAGAAGGAGGGCTACTTCATCAAAATGTATATCCAATCGCGTGTCGGCTATCCACATGGCAACTGGGTAAAGCCCAGTTTCTTGCCCGTCTATTATACAGGACTTCTTCATAACCAACAATACGGGCTTAGATCCGTTTATGGTTATCATGTCTTTAGTTGTATCTGCGCCTATTTGATAAAGTGCTTCGTTTAGCGGTTCGCAATAGCCGCCCCTATCTCTAAAATGATTTAGCTTGTTTGGTAGTTCGTAAATAAACAGACCGCCGTTCGCATCGTCCATCACTTTCGCGATGGTTCTTTCTTCGTCTTTTTTGTGTGGGAATATTGATTTTTTAATTTCTTTTTCTGGGAAAATTCTCATCTGGCGAAGGAATGGCTTATCATCTTCCAATTCCTTAATTTGTCTCTGTATGTTAGTGGCGTTAAACTCACAATTAAAGCCAGCATACATAAACATTTCATCCTCATCAAATGGATTCTGTCTGATTTCTTCTTCAAGCTGAATGCCGCTTAACCCTTCCCGTCTTTTAAGAAGATAAGCCTTAGCCCCCATCTTTATATCTTCTTCTGTAAGACCGGATTTCCCAACCCACTTATCTACTAAGTATTGATATTGCTCATGCGTAGGCTCACCGGTAACACTCATCCCGTGGTTGTCAATAAATCCTTCAAATCCATCATAGGCCGGAGAGAAATATCTTACAAAGAAGTTTGGCGTGGGTTTGCCTTTTGATTTAAATTGATTGGCATTATCCCAGCATATTTTAAATTCCGCACCCCCAGCTTTGGTAAGCTCATTTACAGTTGATGGCGCTTCACAAAATCCAACTCTTTTGGCACCCTTCACCATCGTTTTACTAACGATGGATATAAATTGAGAGAATGGTGTTTCCTTCGGCCACTTACCTCCCTCATCGGCAAGCAGTCTTGAAATACGGCCCCTATCGTATGCATTGATAACCGGAGCGCGAAAATTTAATTTAGACCTATGCCCCGTATCTGAATTTATAGTAGCCGCTGTTCCTTCTTTTATTGTCGTGGCTTTGTTTGCAAATACTAATTCAGATACAGTATCTTCCTTGTTTAATTGTTTTGGTTTTAAGAAAATTGGCAACTGTCGGTAACCAAAGGATGCCATATCGGTAAATGTATCCTTGCTGTCATCTCTCGTCTTACTTATTAAACCGCAGTTTGAGTTTTTGTAAAATATACACTCGTAAATTAAATTTGCGGTAGCCTGCGAACTTGCACCTTCGCGTCTTTTCTTGCCCCTGAAAATTCCTAAGCACCATAGAATATTCTCCCAATGATTAAGAAACAAAAAATATCTGCGATCTGAATCACGATAGTCTGCGTAAATATCATCTTCTAATTTCCACCATTGCAGATAGAAATAGTTCTTCCCGGTTATATAGGTGACAACCCCGTTATTTAAAAACCTAAATCCTTCTTTACATCGTCTAACTTCTTCCTTTGCGTACTTCTCTTGCTCTGGTGTTAGCCAAACGTTACCATCCTTATCGACTTCTACCGTGTCAAAAAAATCGGGTAGTTCCCTCCTGTGCCATTTTTGTTCAGAATGAACTGGAGTTCCCCAATCCTCTATAAGAGAAATATCCATTTCTGGAATTTGAACCAGCGAGCCGTATATGTCTATTCCTAACATTAATTTCTTTTATCGGCTATACTATCAACAAATGGTTTTCTTGCTACGTCCTTACCTTCGTCACCAGTTACGCCAGCGGCTTGTCCAAGCTCCTTAACGGCGGTGGCTATACTTGCTGCATCATTCCAAACTACCTTCAGCCTGTCAAATGACTTATCTTTTGCGTCACTTAAATCAAGCGTTGCCAGATTTGTTTTGTTTAGCATATCAGCCATTTCGTTTGACTTTCTTAGTAGCGCGTAATAGAGTTTGGCAACTCCGTTTTCTTCATATTTTTTTAGCGCCTTTTCTAATTCTTCTATGGTCTTAGCCATAACTTAATTTAAGTAAACAATAAATATGTAATCTTCGTTTTCAAGTGTAACTATCCGATAAAAATCTACAGCGTATTTAAGTTCGCCTATGGTTGGTATTATTTCGGTTATGTCATACTTTTTCTTCACATGCCCGGTTGCTCTCCTTGCTGCTCTTGACCGCCTTCTTGTTCTTGTGGGTTCTGTTCTTCCTGCTGTGCCGCCTGCTCCTGCATTGCCTGCTGTTGGATGCCTTGCATAGCCTGCTTGTTTTCTGCTGCCAATGGTATTGCAATGTTTGGGACTAAGAGTTGTATTAATCCATTAAACTCTGGTGGCAATGCTGCGCCGGGTGTTTGCGAGATCGCAAGTACACCGTTGAGCAGCGCCAATTCTTTTTGCTGTGAACTTTTGAATTGCTCCAACTTTTGCGTGGCCTCCATTTGGGCCTGCTGTATCTGGGCTTGCTGGGCGGCTGCTTGTTGAGCCGATTGAGCCTGAACCTGCGCGTTCTGCTCCTGCAATCGTTGGCTATCCTGAATAGCCTTCTTGCGGTTCTCTTTCACAACACTATCTAAATACAAAATCGCGGTCTTGTAGTTGGTAATGTTGCGGATCATTATCGCATCCTTCGGTGTCAATAATGGATTACCGTTGGCATCCGGCATTTGGCTGAACCGCTGTATATCTTGTTCGATTAATTGTTTTTCATATTCACTCGCCTTCATTTTTACAGCAACCTTAAACCTTGTATTAATCAGGTCTTCTTTTGATTCTGGTTCTGATTTTACAATGTCATTCCAATGAAGCAGGCATACTTTATAGAAGGTGTCTTCCCATAATTGATTGTTGGCATTTAAAACAAAATCGCTGACGTTATACGATGCTGAATTTTGCTGTTCTTGCAATACGCCGGAAGTCCTATCTCCAACATCTGAACCATCCCTGTAAGGTGGCACACCGATTAATTCACGTATCTCTGCACGTATACCTTCTAATACACCTGTTAGTTCGATTATCTTTCTTACGCTATCGTCGGCTGCTGTGTTTGATATGGCTGGCGCTTCTGGTTTTAATGGGTCAACACCCTTACTGCTCCAAACTTCTGTACCGGTCTGATTGAATATTCTTAAAACTTCCGTCCACTCAATTGTATTACCACTTCCCAAATCAATATTACGAGCGCTTTCAACGTCAATACGAATACCCGCTGGCCTTACCTGTGATATTAATTGCTTTCTTTTTAATTTGGTTAACTGGTACTCTCTTAATGGCTCCATTATTCTTTCAAATAAAGAAGGGACATATTCGCCATCATTGTTAGGTATGCTGATTGTGTAAGATGAAAGGGGGTTGTAAATATCTGTGTAGTTGGATATGATAATTTCAGGAGAACCCCAATACAGCATCTTGTCACCATAGGGAGCATACACACCACGCATCCAACTGTTTTTCTTTTTCTTTATAATCTCTACGCCTTCTGGTTTTGGCTGCTCTACATAAGAACCGTCTTTTGTTTTTTGCGGTTGGTATGGGATGCCTTTTTTGGGCTGGATAGTTGTCTTGCCAAAAGCATCTTTTTTGGAAACAAAGTAAGCATCCTCACCGCAATCTATTTCACAATCCAGAACCAGTATAGAACAATCGTCATAAGGACGATTCATATTAAACGGGTTCAGCGCATAGTTCTGATCCCACTGGTAATTGAATACGCCGATGTTTTTCATGGTCGAACCCTTCGCCAGTTCAAATATTTCTTTTTCTGATAAGCCATCCGGGTTTTCTGGGGACTTGCCAAATTTCTTTCTTAGGTCACGAACTTTTAAGGAATAAAACTCTCCTATAGTTGTAATTTCACAATCACCTGTATCATTAAGGAAGAAATTATAAAGCATGTTGGTCGGCACACATTTCCTAACGGTGTACTTACCGGGAGCGCCTCTTTCTATTTTGGTTGCGGCTACGTTTAAAACCACCAATTCATAAAGTGTTTTCCGGTTAAGGATGCGATCAAACTTGATGTCATCTTTTAGCGAAGCCAGCATTTTTTCAAATCGAATCTCTTTGGGCAGGCGATCTTCCAACTCAAAATAAACCCTTGCGGCTTGTTCGTCATCTGGTACAAAGGCTATTGGTGGCTCTAATTTTATCCCTGCTTGTTGTTGCACGGCTGCAATGGTTTCTACATCGTGCATCCGGAATAGTGCTTCAAACAACCTGTTTTCTTTTTCTGTCAACGACCCGTCATCAATAGCATCCACACAGGCATACATATTGTTTTTACCCATACTTTCTACTAATGTTCCTACGAACTGTGCTGCTATACGGGATTGGGTCATATCCATATTAAAATATGCGTTGTTCGCATCTGATACAGACATGTACCCTAAAAACTCATTGATATTTTGACTTCCCTTAGCCCATAGAAGAAGCATTATTTGTCGGGCGTTTCTGCCAGCGAAGAAGTTAAGACTGGTAGCGGAAGATATTTGTTGGGTGTAAAAGGCTTTGACGATAGCTTTGCCTTTGTCTTTATCCTGCCGTTCACTGGCAGACAAGAAGAATCTATTAATCAATGGATCGGAAGAAGGAACCGTTGGTTTTTCTGACATTTAAGGATATTTCCATAAAAGTAGTGTTTTTAAATGAAAAAACCTTTGCGGGTATCGCCACGGGCGTTCGGAACCATCCCCGGAAGAAGGCCGTCCGCGACAAATTGAGTTAATTTTATTTTATGATGAAATTTAAAACTCACCACGACATTACATAGCGGAATAAAAAATCATTTTGCTTATAACTGTAGTTTTATGTTAAGCAGCCGCTACGCAGGAATGCTGGCTAATAAAAAACAAGCCCACCCTGCGCTAAACTGAATGCAAGAACCTGTATATTCAGTCTACGCAAAAACACCGAATATATGACACCCCCATTTCATACTGAACAACAGCGATTGATGGCGCAGAATGGTATTCAAAGGGTTTTTAAACATGACGATAAAAAAGATGTAGTTAATTATATTAAAACCGAAATAAAGCGATCTGCATCAGTAAATATAACCGACGCCTGCGATGCTGTATTTAAAGGGAAGCCTTTCAGTGGAGAAATATCAGAAATAGAATTTTACGAATCTGTTTCTGCCATGCTTGTTAATTCAGGAGAATATTTGAGAGAAAAATCCGATAGTGGATTTAATATTCTTTTAAATCCTGCGTATTATCACAATAGAAGTGTAAAACGTATTAGTTGGACAGCAGTAATAATATCGACTATATCTTTACTCATCGCTATACTTACATACTATACAAACGTAACGTGGCACACACAGCAAAAACAGCAGACACTACAACAAACAACAACAAAATAGCAATAATTGCCCCCCACCACCTATCTTCAATAATGTCGAAATTAAAACCAAAATACCATTCAAAGAATTTCATAGTCTGTTTTTAGAAATAACTATGAATCAATTTCTGGCTTAAATTTCGGCTCCAACGTCGCCTACCGGCTCCGTTTGCCCTGTTTTTGTTTTTAATTAGCCAGCACTCAGCCTGCCATCTGAAGTCAAATCTTCTTTTTGGAATTTAAGATTTGACTTCCACAAAGCCAATAGCTGCTCAACATAATATAAGTTGATAAGCGAAAATGCTTTTTTGAATGTTTTGATGGTCGTGGTGAGTATGGCGAAAAATATAGAAGGAACAGAAATAAATAATATTTTTCGCCAAAATTTCATCATAAAATAAAATTAACCAATTTGTCGCGGACGGCCAAAAGAATCTGTCAGCCCTCCCTTAGATTTTTATTCCCTACCCGCTCCGGTTTTAGCACTCCACAGACCATTTCTGAATCCACTTTTGTTACCGACTTCTCTACTCCGTTTATATTATAAATAATTTTGTACCCAGAATACGGTCTTGTGAAAACAATATCTCCAACCTTGTAATCTTTTAGCCAGCCTGGATTGGTTACTTTATACCTATTCTTATGAAACTCTCTTTGGTCTGGTGGCACAGGGAATATTGTTTCAACCTCTATTTCTTCACAAAGCATGTTGCCACATATAGGGTCTAATTCACCGTCAGCCTTTAGTTTGGCAAAAAGCACTTTTGAAAAAGGGATGGAAAATAGATCGTCTTGCAAATGAAAGGGGCTTGGCAGGTAAAGCAAATTGTGGTGAACCAAGAGTATGTCACCGTAAGAAACGAAGCGATTGCCTTCTACAACTTCGCAAACGGTGGGACTTCTGTACCTGTAGTTTACCTCCCATTTAATAGCAGTAGAAACAAGTATGTCACCAATCTTTCTTTCATTTTTTTGATTAATATCACAGCGAACTATTATCTTCTTGTTTGTCGGATTCATTCCATTTACCTATTGATAAGTATGCTATTCCTCTTTTTAATTTTTGTATATCCAAGTCAGACGGCAAGAACTGTTCTTCAATATAAGCGGCATATTTAATTTCGGAAGCCTGCGTTGGAAATGGAACCCACTTTAATGCAAAAATGTATTCCAGCAGTTTGTCGTCTGGGACGGACATTATTTCCTTCGTAATGCGCTTAAACCTCATGGCATTGCAATTATCTGCTCGCCTTCAAGAACTAAGTATGTGGTATCTTCAAACGGTAATTCAAATCCAACGGTAGCATGGAACAAACACTTCTTACCCTTCCCGGCCTTTACGTCTGGGTCTTTTACAAGTTTGCCTACAGATAGGATTGTCCCGCTGGCTGGCTTCACTTGGCCGATGCCGGGTATTGACAATCCTGCGCGCTCCCGCTCTACCTCATCCCTTATAACCAGCACGAAATTATTAGTCGCCTTTATTGACATATATTTAGTTAAGATAGTCCACAATTAAAACTTCACTTGTAAGAATCATTCCGGCGCTGCTGGCTGCATTTTGTAATGCGCAGCGCAAAACTTTTACAGGGTCTATAATTCCACTTTCTACCAAATCCTCAATCTTATCCGTTTTTGCATTATATCCTATATTACCGGATGCCGAAAAAACCCTGCTTACCGTCCCCAATGGATCTACGCCAGCATTTTGACATATCTGCAATAGCGGGGAGTGTATTGCGTCAAACAAGACTAATTCGTTCTTTGTCGCTGAATCTGGGGCTGTAATTCTTAAAAATGCAGTACCGGCACCTGCTACAAAACCTTCTGAAATTGCTGCTTTTACAGCCCGAACGCTATCATCAAACCTGTCCAGCTTTTCTTTCATTTCCGTTTCCGTAGCAGCGCCAACCTGAATCACGGCAACGCCACCGGTAATTTTTGCTATTCGTTTTTCTATGGGTGCGCGTTCATCCTCATTCTTTGCCTGCGCAAGATTCATGCGAAGTTCATTCAATAGGTCAGCCACCTCTCCTTCGCCAGATACGCCACCTATTATTACGGTTTCATCTTTTGTTACAATTACTTTTTTGGCCTGTCCGAATTGTGGGTTGTCAGCCTTTTTTATATCCACGCCTTTGGTATCACTTATGTAAGTGGCCCCTGTAAGTATTGCAATATCCTCCATTTCTACCCTACGGTCATTACCGAATGCGGGAGATTTTACGACGCAGCAGCGGATTTTATTTTGAACGGTATTCATAGCCAAGAAAGCTAATCCTTCATCTCTTGCATCCTCGCATATAATAAGTAGCGGCCTGTTCTGCCTACCTGCTGCTATCAATGCGCTTTCAATCTGACTATGGTGGGTAACCGCCTTTTCGTAAAGAAGAATAAGTGGGTCGTCAAATTCGCAGATTTGCTTTTCTGGTTTATTGATAAAATAAGGGCTTATCCACCCATTGTTCCACTTATAACCATCCGATATTTTTATTTCAGTAGAAACTCCTGTGCTTGCCTCTAAGTCAACAATCCCATCGTCGCCTATTTTTTCAAATGCTTTTGCAATCCAGTCGCCAATTTCTGGATCATTATTGGCTGACACTGTAGCTATTTGCCTGATGCGATCTATGTTCCCTTTTATTGGTACAGCCATTTTCTTAAGCTCCCCCACTACATATTCAACCGCTTTATCAATTCCACGCTTTAATTCCATAGGGTTAGCACCTTCGTCAATCAATTCAATTCCTTTTGAAACAATAGCACGTAATAAGAAAACTGTTGTTGAAGTACCATCGCCAGCTTGGTTTACAGTCTTTTGCGCAGCTTCTTTTACCATTGTAGATCCAACTGATTGAAAAGGGTCTTGCAATTGGAATGCCTGCGTAGTACGATACCCGTCCTTTGTGACATTGATAGGCAAGTTCCTGGTACTATAATCAACCACGACAGATTCTGAAATTAAAACATTCCTTCCTGAAGGCCCAAGAGTTTGAACAACCGCATCTGCTATTTTATTAACGCCAGCCAAAACCGCTGCCCTTGCTTCTTTTCCGTAAAGTACTTTTTTATTCATATTAATATCCTGATTCGTTTAAAAATTTGACGATAATAAACCTAACTGCGCCGACAATAGTGAAGCCGTTATTTTTGGCATAATGCCTCAATCTGTCGTAGTGACCTATAGTAAGGGAAACTAAAAATCTGAACATTATATATGGGGCATATACTTTTATGGGGATTTCTATATATCAAATATACAGTATTTGACTTTTGTATTGAAAAATATTATTTCTTTACCATGAAATATTTCAATATCATATTAAAAATCAATTTTAATGGCAAGTAATGTAACAGCGAGTATTAATGTCTACCAGATTAACAACAGGGTAATGGACAGAGATTCTCCCCAGAAATTCGCATTCCCAACAACCGGATGTATCCTACAGGATGTATCTACTTCACCACAGCGTAGCCTTTCTTCTGGCTACAATGTTTATGGACTTATTATAGTTCCATCAAGTGCAGCAGCTAATTCACAAGGAACATCTTATTATGTTGCAGAAACAATTGCACAGTTAGCCACCATTTTCAACGCCTAATTGTTTTATCATTTTCAGAGGCCGTCCAAATATGGGCGGCTTTTTATTTGTATTTATCGTAAAGGATTTTAAAATAATATTCAAGTCCAGCCTGCGCTAAGAAATCATACCTATCTTCTCCTATTGGAATACAGTTTGGAGCGAATGTACACACCTCTAAGATTGATGGATGGAATATGCCTTGTGAAATCTGGTTGGCGGCTGTTTGGTTTGTAACATGAAATCTGCTTTGCTTTATCGCCTGTGCCAAATCAAGGAATGTAGTTATATGCAATTTTTTTATATTAAGATTGAATTGCATTGAAAATTGATTCCATTCCCGTTGTGTGCCAGAGAAAACAAGTTCATCTTCGTATGGTTTCAAGAATGAATAGTCGGCATTGTTATGGTAACGCTCTGTCCTGGTTATTATTATTTTGCCTTTTGCCCAATCTTTTTCAGCATCAGGGACAGTCAGCCACGGTTTACTTAAATCGCAAGCAAGGTCTGGATACACATAGAAATACCAACGGTTAATACTAAGCGCAGGCATCCCAACATTTGTTTCTCTTATCTGCGCAAAATCGCAGCCTATTGCTTCGTAGGGAACCTCTGTATCGTCCCATACTTTTATATCTTCAAAAAACTCCTGCGCTTTTAATAGAGGCATCAGCATTTCGCACATTTGGTCATTTAGCATTACATTTTGGCCGGTTTCCTTATCTTTAACTGGATGTACAGCGCCTTCATAATAAAAAGCGGGGACGGATTTTTGCAGATAAAGTGTTGGCTTAATCCCCGTCTTTCGATAAAACTCTCTCATTGCTGGCAACGCAGCAATCAAATCGCCTGAATTTCCTGAATGTAGAAGCGTTGGCTTGATTTTCATGTTTATTCTTTTATTTTTAGCACCCTGCTATTGTTGATTCTATTTGACTTTTCTTAAACTCATATATATCATTAGCATCTGTTCCTTTCATTGAAAGATAAGAGGTGCCACACCAGATGTGCTTAAACCCATTCTCCATCAGCGTGTATTCTTGCTGTCTATTTTCTCTGCCTTCAATCCACTTGACCTCCGTGGGAACATGATATAGTTTCTTACCAACCGCAATTTGCCAGTATGAAAAATTTTGGCCCGGCTCATAGCCAACGCGGTAGATCAGTTTTGCCCTGTTATCAAGTATGATAGCAGGCACTTCTGTTTCAAGATTTCTCAACCCATAAGTAGTAACAGATTCTTGATTCATACCCATCCCATTGTGGAATGGCTGAACAACGGAGGAGTAGTGCCTTTTCTTTTCCTCTGCCAATTCTTTACTAAAAGGCTTATATCCGGGAGCTAATTCTACAAAATCTTCCGGTTCGGAATAAAACTCATCCAATATATCGCGCCGAACCATTAAATGGCTCTGGAAGCCGTGTTTCATCGCCATATTTGGAAAATAATCGTATTGGCAAGACTTGCATACATGGTAGTTTTCATGCCAGCTATTAAAATTAAACAGCATTCCGCAGGGATGCATATAGCGCCCACCCGACAAATCCAGCACACTTCCTGCGCCATCATACCCTTGTTCAATCAAATCAACAAAATAATTGAGCCATCCGGCTTTTGTGGGGAAACTATCTGATTCTGCGGCAATAACCCATTCGCTATCGACATACATCATTGCGTGGTCAATAGCAATCCCATGTGATGATAGTACATCTTTTGGAGGCTCCAATACCCTTATTTGATCCTTAAACGGATCAAGACTTTTAATGCTGTCATGTGGGAAAGAATTGTCAACAACAATTATGTCAACCTCGTGACCGTCCTTGTATTTCAAAAACTGGCCTACGGAATAGGCCGTCATATCGTAGGTCAAATAATGAGGTATTATAACACTGAATTTCATTTGTTTATTTTTTTCCTAAGAATTTCGGATCGCCCTGGAACTCAATTTGTATTGAGCTTTCAAACCTTTCGTTTTCAAATTCGGGATTAGTCAGGCAGTCATTCATATACATTCGAAAGTCTCCACCCTTAATAGCCTTATACCTATCCCCTTTTGCATTCAATCTTTTTTTAAAGGAATCGTAGTTTTCACTGGCAAACCGAATCCACCCCTCATTCGTATTCCCCAATCTTTCTGGGAAGTCTATAATATTCATGTATTGTTGAAAGTAAACCAGTTCTTTTAAGTCATTCATCACCTTTGCTTTGAATGGAGAATCCATGTCTTTTTCGTGATCCATCATACGATAAATCATTTTATGATAAGGGCGGTAATCCTCCTCTTTGCCTAACTCCTCATGTATCATGCCTCCCCAAGACAGTTCTTTTCTATTATAGCATCTCGCCCATCGGTGCTTATCTTCGGCGTGGTCAAAATAAAATACATTACATTCCGGGTTACTACTGACGATTTCAACAATTCCATTATCTTTCTCAATAGCTTCCCCTGTATTGGAATATAGTACAATATCGTTCGATGCGACGCTTGCTAATGCGTTAAGTAGACTACTAAATCCATTTTCAAACAAATAGTTCCATGTAAACGGGATTGACTTTATATTATATCTTTCACGTAGTTTATAAAATGCTGCTATGTCATCATCAAATATCAACATCTCCCCATATACTATCTCATCGACTACATGATTAAAGCTTTCCAACGTCTTCTGCAAAGCACCTATATTCCCAGCACCCATTGTCAACAAAGAGATTGCCATTATTTTTTCACTATTTTTTGGTACAGCTTAACATATTTATCAAAAGATCGTTTCACATAGAAGCCACGATAACACATCAAAAGATCAAGACCATGCCTACTATATATTGTTGAGTGACCCGCTTTTGGATCAATATAAAACCAATCCTGCATGGCATGGCCGTCTTCTTCTGCCGCCTCTTGTATTCCCGTCTCTACACAACACACCCCGTAATTAACAAGGCATCTGTTTATCATATTTACCTCTATATACGGAGGAGAGAAGTGTTCAAATGTCTCCACAGATATTACAATGTGGTAAGCGTTTGGCTCCGGTAGCTTTTGATACTCTGGATTATAGGCATCATACCCGTCAACGTGCGGATACCCGGCAGCTAACAAATCTTTTATTAATAATCCGTTACCGCATCCTACATCCAGTATACGCACTTCTTCTTTGGGAATACCTTCAGCCATTTTATCAACCCGTTCGATTCGTATTGCGTTGTGCTTTTCATTCCTTTCTTTTTCGTAACTGCCACCTACCAAATTTTCCTGACTTAAATCATCTGTAAATATTGTGTTGCAGTTAACACAGCGATTGTATTGAACGCTTGACTTGACCGCAAACAAGTAAGCTGTATTATCACAGATCGGGCAAGTTTTTGATGGCACAGGGTTTATTTCTTTTTATGTGTTGTATCTATTGTTTGCTGTGCCTGGAACTGTGTGGCTATCTTTTGGAGTAAAGGTTTTCTAATTTGCCCCGGCTGCGTGGAATTATCTATTGCATCATAGACAATATTTAACTCCTGCTCTGTTAGTTTTAAAGTATACTCTTTTTGTTGTACTGGCAGTTGAAAAGAAACCAATGCAATAATAGATAGATAGGTTAATGCTTTTTTCATTTTATTGGTGGGTTGTGTTTTATTTGAATTACTTTACCTACTTTTGGATGATCGTTTGGAACAGATTTCCCACTACCAAACTTGTCTAATTTGGTAACAAATAATGGAATTCTAACGGATTGAATTATTCTACCTTTTGTTCTTTTCCTGTTATTCATTTTTTATAAACGTATGTGATTGTTAGAAATGAGTGTAACGACTAAGTGAGTAGTGTTCTTGCATTGATACCGGGCTTTTAATCTTCTTAAAATACCTTCAGTAGTTCTATTGGTTAACTTCAATCGATCAGCAACTTCCTTTTTAGAAAGCCCATCACAAATAGAGGCGACGACAGAAAACTCACGGGTGGTTAATGACATTGATGGCAGCTTATTTGTTTTTATATACCAAAGATTCAAGTTTAGAATAGACTCTTTTTTCTTCTTTTGAACTTATTGCTAGAATAGTATTCGCAAATCCACGCAAAAGATTTTCCTTTATCAAGAAAATAATTAATATAATCAGGCTTCACATCAAAAAAATCTGCCCATCCTTGTAATATCATTTTTTTACCCTTATACTCATACCACACATTGCTTCCCTTATTGCCTTGCTGCTCTTTTTCTGTAGCCCATCTACAATTCCCCGGCCCATAATCTCCATCTTTATCTGGGAAGCGATCTAGGCTATGGGCTGGCGATGGCTTTAGCCCCATATCAGCCAAAAAATTCTCGAAACTATTAAGCCACCTATCGCACACCTTTATTCCCCTTCCGCCCCATCTATGAAAGTTTGCGCTATTCTCATTATAACATCGGCTTTTCATACATCCCCATGACCTATATTCGGGTAAACCAGACATGCCATGAGTTCTATAATTTGCAATCAGCCTTTCGGTTCTAATACAACCGCATGACTTTGTCAACCCCCTTCTTAAACAATTACTATCTACCGTTTTTATCGTCCCGCAATCACAAACACATACCCACTGACTTTGTCCAAATCTATTGGGGACACCTTTTTCGATTACGGTCAGCCGACCAAACACGGAACCGGTCAAATCCGGCAATTTTCTACCTCCCATACACCAAACTTTCTAATTTACTATAAAATTTAGTCGATCTTTCTTCTGGCGTCAACAAAGGAGCAAGCGTATGGAACTTCTCTATAATATCTTCCCAGTCTGCCATGTTAGGCCAACGATCTATGCTTGTATCATCCATTACGCTATGACAACCACCCCAAAATGCCCTCTCTACATAATTTAGAGGATGATACATAACACTTAGAAAAGTTGCCTTCGGGAAAATGTGAGCAATAGAATGACGGAAATACATATCGTCTTTCTTCTGACTTGGAGCGCCACAACCGCATTGACAGGTTCCCACTAACTCTTTTCGACGAGCTTTAAACCAATTTTCTTTTAGTGTATCATTCTCGCCTCTTTCATCTCTTGCTGCGGCTTCTTCTGCTATCTTCTTCTGGCTTTTATTGGCAATAGGCTTTTTAGCTTTAGCAACAGCCTCTTTAGGTAGCAAGCCCAATTTAATTAGTTTCATTCGTTCAAAATAGGAAAGCGTTGGCTCGCTCATACCTTATGCTTTTTGTTTTCTTTCTTTACTGCCTCTGTTATGTATTCGACAAGGGATTTTTGTTTTGTAGCGGCTATTATCTTTGCCTCTACTAATACTGGCTTATCTACGGCAGCCATACCAACCTCCCTTTTTTTGTCTTTCATAAATCAAAGATATGCGTTGCTGCTTTCATAAACAAATAAATCTTTCAAAAAATAAATTTTTTTATCCGAATTATTGTTTGTAGGTTTACATTCATGAAGAATCGAAATCTCGACCATAAAGACGATTGGGCCACAGATCCCAATTATCTAAAAACGGTTACTGCGCGAATTGGGGAATATTTCGATCCTTGTCCGTGGCACCACGATTTGCAATTGTGGGATGGGTTGGAAATTGAATGGCAAGATGTTAATTTCATAAACCCTCCGTATTCGGAGCCATTGAAAACGCAGTTTGTGAAGAAAGCTATTGCCGAAAGCAAGAAAGGTAAGCTATGTTTTATGCTTCTTCCGGTATCAACCAGCACACGTCTTTATCATAACATTATTAAGCCAAGCATGAAGCAGCAGGAGTTTGTTTTTAAGCGAATACCATTTATTGGAATAAATAAATATGGGCAGAAGGTTAACTATCACCTAATACAAGATGTTGATGCTAACGAATTTATTAGGCATCCCGACCCAGAACGATTTGATGTTATCCCAAAATATATAAAGGCTAACGGACAGCATGATTCAATGGAAATTACTTTTTAAAAAATAAACCACGATGGTAACACTAAAACACATTCTTACGGAGATAGCCGTATGTATAAATACTACGGATGATGCCAAAGAAAGACGAAAAGCAAAAAAAAAGACTTCAGTTCTTGTACTTAGTTAGAAATTATATTGAAACCAGCCCATCAAAAGAATTTGTTGCGTCCGAAATAAAAAGGTCTAAAGCTCTTATTGTAGCATTACAAAACAGGATACCATCTATGCCAGAGAGTATGTCACTGACAGAATATAACAAGTTCAAGAAATCGCAAGAAAAGGAACTTGGCATTACAAAGCTAAAACAACAGCTAAAAACATTATATTTTATCAGAAATTCAAAACCTGAACAATACTATGAGTAAGCGAACGCTCCCGAAAACCTCCTTACTTGCTTATGACGCATCTAAGGAGTTAAGAACCCAGCATCACAAAGCCATCATAGACGTTCTAAATAAATACCCAGATGGTCTTATATACGAAGAAATAAGCGTAAAGGCAGGATTAGATAAGCATCAGGTAGGACGTCGCTTGAACGAACTTGAACGATTGCAGATCATCCACAAACCAGGAACAACGAAGCCGACATCAACTGGAAGATCAGCCTTCATATACAAGACAACTACTATTGTAGAATACAGTAAGGTGTTAGTACAGAATAAATTATTTTAAAAATATGATACATGCAATAAACGGGATTGACTATGTAATACTTGAATTTGTGTTAATTCGTAATTCCAAAAATCCGAAGGATAAACTTTTAAAAATCCGAGAGTTGGGATGTGTTTTTCATTCTCTCTTGATGACAAGAGAAACGTTTTTTACTAAAGCCATCCTCCATTTCAGATACCTTGTACCGACTAATAAGATGCTTGAATTTGATAGGATTTAACTTGATCCATGACAGTCTTTTTAATTTATTTTTAATATTTCTGTGGTATTTTTTGGTCATTTTGTAGAAAGTTTTGTACATTACAAGCCTTATGATTCTACAATCTCATAACATACTCGAAGACAGGCGATGTGATATGAGGTTTTCAGGTTAATCCCTAAAATCTATAATGAGCTTTGAACTTAGGCTGCTGTCTCGGCCTTCGTTTGAGGCTTTTTTATTGTCTAATATCCATGACTTACCAGGAACAACTAAAGGATACCCGGTGGAATACCAAGCGGACAGAGATTTTGATGAGAGATGGTTTCCATTGTACAAAATGTATGTGCAATGCAGATCATAGGCTTGAAGTTCATCATGTTGACTATATTTCAGGGCTATTTGCTTGGGAGTACCCAAATGATATGTTACTTACTCTGTGTCATCAATGCCATTCAAAAGAACAAAATAGAAATAATCCAGAAACAATGTTGCTTAATACGTTAAAAATGAACGGTTTTCTGGTTTCTGACCTTGTTAATTTTTGCTGCAAAATGGACACAGATCATTCCTTTACTCAACGACTGCTTAAATATTTAAGAAATGCCCAGTAAAGACCCAGCTTTTCTATTTTATCCAAGTGATTTTTTAACCGGGGTTGCTGGACTGACTATGGAGGAGCGAGGGCAATATATAACATTGCTGTGCTTACAGCACCAAAGTGGCGGTTTGACAGAAAAAACCATTAGGTTAACCGTAGGATCTGTCTCGGTTGATGTGCTAAGTAAGTTTCATCTGTGCGAAAATGGTCTTTACACAAATAAAAGACTAGAGGTTGAAGTTCAAAAAAGAATACAATTCGTTGAAAGCCGTAGAGTTAACGGCAAAAAAGGTGGTAGACCGTCAAAATCACTAGGTTATCCGGTAGGTTATCCTAATGGTAAACCTAGTGAAAACCTAGTTAGAGATATAAATATAGATAGTATTATTAAGGAGATAGAAGAACTGAATAGTATTGTTGTAAAAGCTGAAGAAAAACAATTTTATATGTTCCTGATTGTAGAAATGTCAAAAGTATTTAAAGAAAAAAATCCAGAGTACCCATTTAGCCAAACAGAGGACTTCCATGCTTGTTTAGACATAGCCTATAATATTGCTGAATTAAAAAATTGGACAAAGCACGAAGTGGTTAATGGGAAGATGAATGAATGCCTAGAAAGCTGGCGGGTCATAGTTGATTTTATAAAAGAAGATGGCTGGCTCAACACTAGATCCTTATCAGACATAAGCAGCGTTAAAGAATGGCAGAGGTTGGTCATGAAAATGAATGCGGTTAAAAAAGAGAAAAAGAAAAAATCAATCATAGTATGATAGCGCAAGAGACGATATTTGAAGTAAAATCAACAGCCGTTATTCAGGATGTTATAGGAGATTTTATTAAGTTAAAAAAGGAAGGCGCTGACTATAAGGCATTGTGTCCTTTTCATGATGAAAGGACACCGTCTTTTTCAGTGTCCCCTGCAAAGAATATTTACAAGTGTTTCGGTTGCGGTAAAAATGGCGATGCGACCACATTTGTAATGGAGCATGAAAAGATTAGCTACATAGACGCAATAAAATGGTTGGCTAGGAAATACAGGATTGAGATAGCCGATGAAAAAGCAGGTAGGAAAAACTTTGAAAAACCATTACCCAGACTCCAAAAAGTTAATGATGCAACAGTTGAATATTTTGAAAAAGTTAGAGGCATAAGCAATAATACATTACTTCGATTCAAGATCACAGATTCAGTAGAATGGATGCCAAAGGCTAAAGCCGAAATACCTGTAATATGTTTTAATTACTACAGAAAAAATGAATTAGTTAATATAAAATTTAGAGGTAAGAACAAGGATTTCATGATGACAAAAGGGGCGGAATTAATTTTTTACAACTTGGACGCAATTGAACAAGAAACAGAAGCCTATATAGTGGAAGGGGAGGTTGATTGTATGTCATTACATGAAGCTGGTATTTACAACGTTGTTTCAGTACCAAATGGTGCGGGTGCTGGGCAGATGAAGTTGGAGTATCTTGACAACTGCTGGGAATATTTTGAGAATAAAAAGAAGGTTGTTATTATGACGGATAATGACGAACCGGGTCTTAAGCTAAGAGAAGAACTTGCAAGAAGAATTGGATATGATAAATGCTATCAGGTTGAGTACACTAATGGATGTAAGGATTCTAATGAAGTGTTGGTTAAGCATGGCAAAAATGCGCTATTGGAGGTTGTTGATTCTGCTAAGCAGTGGCCGATTGAAGGGCTTGTGGAAATGGATGACATGTATACTACACTAGAGGATTTTTACGAAAACGGTTACCCAAAGGGGTTTTCGGCGGGTATTGGAGAGTTTGATGAGCATCTTACATTTTACCCCGGCCATTTAACAATGGTAACAGGGATTCCTGGAAGTGGTAAATCTGAATTTGTTGATTGGTTAATGACTTCGTTATCAAAAAAATGTGGTTGGAATTGGGGTATTTGCAGCTTCGAGTGCCCTCCTGAATTTCATGCTACTAAACTAGCGGAGAAATTTACCAACAAGTCGTTTGCCCATCGCAGAAATCCGGAAGATAGAATGAACCGAAAGGAATTTGAGTACGCAATAAGTATGATTGATAAGCATTTCAACTTCATAAATCTAAGCCTTGTTAACGTTACGATGGATGGATTGATTGCTAAAGCAGAGGAATTGGTAAAACGCAGGGGGATTAATGGTCTTTTATTCGACCCATGGAATTGCATAGAAGCGAAGTATGGTGACAATGAAACCGAAACGAAGTATGTATTGTCATGCCTGAATAAACTTATTGTTTTCTTAGAAAGATATAAAGTGCATTGTTTTCTGGTGGCCCACCCTACTAAACTTACTAAGGATAAGCAAACCGGTAAATATGAAGTCCCTACTTTATACCACATTTCCGGGTCGGCACACTTCTTCAATAGAACCCATAACGGCATAAGCGTTTGGAGGGATTTTGAAAACAATAATGTTGATGTTTATATACAAAAGGTAAAATGGGCTTGGCTTGGGAAACTTGGGTTTGTTAGTTATAATTTCAATCCAATGACCAGAGCTTACAGTTAGAAAATAAGTCACCAAGCCAGTAGAGGTGGATAATCTGAACTGGTATAACTGGTGGGTAGAGTTTTTTTACTTTAGCACTCTTAAAATTGTTTGAACCCACCAGTTTTTTATTAAAGTTAAAATCGTTTATGACAAAGAATAGGTATCAGCAAATGGTGTGGGTTTACAAAAAAAGAAGATCCAAATTGCGTGAGAGATACGGCAAGAGAAGCGCAGAGTATGGCAGGAGGGCTAAGCCTTTAACTAGCAAGATTAGTATTTGGAACAGGCAGATTAAAAGAATAGAAGATAGGAATGCGAAAATAAAATATATAGATAAAAGAATTTGCGAATTTTTCTGTGTAACCACAATGCTTAATAGTCGCCGAACAAAAAATAGTGTAGGGTTGGCGAGGCGTGTGTTCGTTAAATATTGCTTAGAAAACGGTGTTCGCAGTGTTGACTTAGATAAATATCTTGGGCTTAAAAATGCTTGCGCCAAGCAAAGGGTAAGGTTTACAAAAAGTTTTAATAAACACCCAGAATCAAAAAAATCATACCATAAATTCGTACAGTATGCAAAAAATAGATGAGCATTGGGCAAAAAGAGTAAGTGAATTAATCCCCGGAGATGTGTACAGGGCCACTATTTTTGATCCGTGGAAGACGGTTAAAGATGTAGTAGGAGATAAGATTATTTTTGTTGGGCAATACAGTGGTAAGCTCGGTACTCAAACAGCTAAGTCTATGCAGTTAGTTCATGTGAAGAAACCAGAAATAAAAAACATATATGTGGCTGTTGCACTTCTTGCAGAAAGTCCGTTAAAGAAAAATGTTATCGTTTTCGACCCAAAGAACCATGCCTACCGTAATTAAAATAACCATACCCAACAAGTACTGTAAAGAAGGGGATGAGGTAGAGATTGTTTCGATTTTTCATTTACCGGTTCTACTTGTTAAAAACTCAAAAGAAATATTTTCAATCCATGAAAGAGATACCGATTATTCAACTAAGTCCAGCGCAAGCAGCCCAGAGATTAAATGAATTAAGACATACTATACTTGGTCAGTTATATCCTCAAAGCAAAATAGTTTTTTCAGATATGGACATGGAAAGGCTTATTAGAGTTGAGGACGATGAGCCAGATGATTTGGATGATGAAATTGAAATAGACGAGCCATGATTGCAGATGTAAAAATGTATAACCCTATTCTCTGTGCTTGTTATGAACTATGCTATGGCTTTCCAGAAGCAGAAGAATGGATATATGGGACTAAGGAGTTTATTTTTCTTTTTAATATAAATTAAACGACAAAATGGAAAATTTCAAATGGGATGACGCTACAGTAAAGGAGTTCTTTCATTTCACGACCACCCGCCAACCAAAAAGCGAACATTGGCTATCTGATGACATTGCGGCCTTCAAGGAAAGCAAGGTTCCTAAATGGGAGATAGTGGACAATACATCGTGGATGGAGAAAAGGAAAATAATCCATTCAGTTCGTCGCAAATCAAATGGTGAATTATTTAAAGTTGGCGACAAGTGCGCTGTATCGTTTGATGGCGGCAAAGGTTTTGAAGATATTATACACCATTTCTGTTCTGAAAATTCGGGAGACAGTCCCGGCATCATCGATGTTTATTTTAACAATCACATGGCCGCATACGATATTCAGTCGTTAAATATCATGAAAACAGGACGCTGGCCTCTGTTTCTTACAGAGGATTGCAAGGATATTTACGAAGGTGATTCTTGCTGGTATGTAGACAAAGATTTTTCGATTACATATTGGATAGATTGTAGAAAACCACCCAGGGATGGCTTAAGGTGTTTTAGTACGGAAGATGCAGCTAAAGAGTATGCGTTAACGAACAAGCCCTGCCTCTCAATAAAAGAGGTTTCCGAAAACGTGTATTCGATTAGTGGCGTTTCGATGGATAATTTAAAAACACTCGCCAAAAAGAAGATTAACCCATAATTAATCACAAGTAGCACAATTTTTGCTTACATTCACCCAATCAATAATGATACCACTCGCTTTCATCTCAATCATAGCAATTATGGGAATAATAATAAAAAAATACAGTGGTATATCAAAAAACCAGTTCAAGGAGATAATGAATGAACTGGGTATAATCAGGGAACAGTTAACTATTCATAATTTAAAACTTAACACAATCATGTCAACATTTGAAGAACTATCGGCCAAGCTGGATGCGCAGACAGCGGTAATAACCGATGTTAAAACCAGTTTAGATGCCGTGGATTTGGACATTGCAGGGCTTAAAACCCAGATTTCAAACCTACCTCCTGCCGGATCGGTAATTACCCAAGAACAGCTTGATTCCCTTTCTGCCAAAGCAGATGCGGTTAGTCAGGGGCTTGCAGACCTTAGATCAAAGGCCGCTGCAATTGACGCAGAAACCCCAGAAACAACCCCGCCAGCTACCGGAGGTTAAGATTTTTCACGTTTTTTACATTTTTTAGCCCCTGCTGTAACAAGTCAGGGGCTAATTCGTTGTTAGAAGCCATTAGGAGCGAAATGCGGGCTTCAAATCCAAAAAACGTACCGTGGCCTCAAAATGCACCAGATGGTCTCAAATCGTCTCTAATGCGTTAATCTTGTTCAGGAGGGGTTAATCGGTTCTCGTTGATGGTTTCAAAAAAGTCGTCTGATGCTGCTATAAATCCAGAACCCATCAAATGCCACTGGTCGTTGATCCATAGATATACCATCCAGCTTGCATTGTCGTATTTACCTTTACACCAATAGAATCCTTGTTCTCTATTTAAACTACTCATTGTGGAGCCTTTAATAGTGTTTCATTGATTTTGAAAATCTCTAATTCTTTGAAGTCCACATTTGTTCCCGTTACCATCCGATACCCACCGTGGCTTTGTGTCCATTCTGCCACACACCAATCTTCATGTTCTGTTACTTTGACCCAGTAGAAGCCTTCTTCTCTAGTTTCTTTATTCATTTTAGGTTGGTTGTTTAATGGTTATTATTTGTCCTGAATATAAAGCCAGCAATCAATAAATTTCTGATGCAGCCTTTTGTTCCGTGCAACATCTTCTTTAGTCCACCCATGTTTTTCCATTAATTCTGGATAGCCCTCGTCATCCCAACCTGCTACAATCCCATATCTCCAAGCATCCAGCCTATCTTGCGCCATGTCTTTGGACGTTTGAACTGTATTTATATACAATGATTCTAAAGGGTTTTCAGGAAAGTGACCGCCATCTGTGGCGAGAGTAAATTTTACCGTGCTGTCTAGTTCTCTGATCGGTTTTTTTTTCATTGGTTAAGTTTAATAGTAATGGGTTCTATTTTCAAAGGACACCAATCGGGTAAGATGGTAGAATTTTCGTCATCTAACTCTAATGAGTTTTCTTCATCTGCTGACGGGTGGGAACAGTATTCGTCATGGTATTTGGTTTCTGCCCAAAACGGGCATTGGGTGCAAAAGGCTATTTCATGTATCATTAGTAGGGGGTTTATTTTTTTGAATGAACCTTTAAAAGGTATATCCTTAATTTTCTCCATTCGTCATCGTCTATATTTACAGACGTGTAATTCCATCCTTCGCCAATTCCCAATTTGTATCCATTTGGTTGTTTGATGATCGCGTATCCTGTGCCATCTACTATTTGCGGTACAATTTCCCTATCGAGATAAATCATTTTACCGTAAAATTCATCCATTAGCTTTCCTGCCAACTCTAATTTAGAATATTTTTTATTTATTGACATACAGATCGCAACCGTATCATGATATTGGTAGTACCACCACGGCTTACCCCAATTCCCCAGTCCACTATCCCTTTCATCCCTTAATTGATGCCATTCTGCGCTTCCTACTGGTGCTAAGTATAATGTATCCCCGTGAATCATTAAATTATTATTGCTTAAACCATGGGCTGCGAGTGTGTCAAATACAAAATCGTATTCGGGGCGTACAATAAACCCAAGCATAGCCGCACTATCTGTCCCAACTATGCCATGCCAACGTGAGACTACTACTGGTTTCTTTTTCTTTAATGGTATATGCGAATGCTCTTTAACAGACTGTGCATCTGCCAATAAGACTACGCAGAACAAGACTAAAGCGGAAGCTAAGTGTTTTATTATCATTGATTTATTTTTATAGTAGGGGGTTTTATTTAAGTTTATATTTTACCATTTAGCGGGTTTATCCCAATCGACTGTCAATAGGAATGTTCCTAACCATAAAAACCACATGACGGGTGGAACAATCGACACAAGAATCACTAAAAATCTATCTCTGTTTGTCCATTTACCCTTTTTCCACAACAGTCTTGATATAAAATATGTCGCTACCCAAGCAAAACCATATATTATTACTTGATTTACAGGCATTTAAGTTTATTTTTTAGTTCTTCAATCCTTTTAGCCTGCTCTTTCGCCCAAACCTTTCTACCCAATAATGTATCACGGTCTTTGGGTATCTTTTCCGCTTCTACAGCCTTTATTTGGGCTTCTATTGGTTCAACCCATTCTGGCTCCTGCCATTGACCCAGCTCATCCAATTCGTCTTTATTAATCCCGCTTCCGTCCCTACCTCTTGCTGCATTAATAAGGGCATTATTCCGTTCTGTGTCAACAGTATAATTACCATCTGCCACTTTTTTGTTTAAATCAACCACCTTTACTTTTCCTTTAGGTTTGTCAAGTAATGGCTTTACCGGAGTGATACCTTCTTGCGAAACGCCAATTTGCACTGACTTCGATTCGTCAACTATGTACTTCCCATCTAAATTATCCTGAACCTGCTTAATCTGCTCTTCATTAAAACCAGCGCCTTCCATTATAGCCCGTTCTTTTTGGCGAATCATATCCATATCCACTGGTTCATTCACAGCTTGGTATATACCATACTTCCGTTCCATTTGCTGCAATTTAAGCTGTGCTAACTGCATTTCTTGGACTATTGGGAATATTACTTCCAACATTGATGTTTCTACAAACACTCCTTTTTCAAACCTATACAATCCTCCTTCTTTATAGGAATAGGGAGGCTTATTAAGCGCATTAGAAATTCTTTTGCAGGATTTATCGGTAATCAATCTTTTGCCGCTTAAAATAGACGACAATGTGTTTGATGGTATCCCCAAGTCTCTTTCCAGTTTACTTTTGCTAACTCCCGAATCGACTAAAGAGTTTAGCTTCTCTAAAATTTCAATAACTGTCATTTTACTAAGATGTTTCGATAAAGCTAAGAAGTTTAGGCGACACCACCAACTCTCCCCCTAACTATTGTTAGACGTATTCCCTCAATCCCCCCAACCCTGCAAGTAATCATCTACAAAGTGCAATATCCCTCCATAACTCACCTACACCCCCCTCCCCCAACCATTCCCAACACATTAAACCAACAACCTCTCACAACCACCTCAAACTCAATACAAACCAAATTAGCCCAAAGACCAAA